>Ga0180438_10002341_pt1 | contig 31162 bp, 27 predicted proteins | sample SS_ome_12_FD_132455 | JGI IMG/M metagenome (GOLD analysis project Ga0180438, IMG submission 132455) | Hypersaline lake sediment archaeal communities from the Salton Sea, California, USA - SS_3_D_2 metaG | ecosystem: Environmental > Aquatic > Non-marine Saline and Alkaline > Hypersaline >...
AAATGGCCTTGTGTCAGCGCTGAAAGAGGCAAAGAGGGTCGGTATACCTGTGGTGACAACTGACCGGGATGTTGCGGATTTCGATCTCCGAATAGCGCATATAGGATCAAAACAGGTGGATATCGGGCGTCAGGCTGGAGCCTACGCAGTTGATTTTTTGAAAAAATCTGGTCTGCGGAAGCCGTGGAAAGTGGTAATATTGGAAGGGCTTGCTGGCAACATTGCGAACACAGAACGAACGGGAGGGTGGTTTGAAGCGTTGAATCCTCTCATCGATAAAGGTGATATAAAAATTGTTGCAGATGTACCAGCAGGTTGGGCACGAGAAGAGGCTTTGACCAAAATGCAGGAGATTCTGGTAAAGACAAAGGATATTGATCTCGTATTGGCATCTAATGATCAGGAAGCAGCGGGTGCGATGATTGCATGCGAGGCAGCTGGCTTAAAGCCGGGCAAGGATATCTACTTTATCGGTGTGGATGCAGATGCTGAGGGCCTTCAAATGATCAAGGATGGGAAGATGTTGGCAACAGTCGCGCATCAGGCATGGCTGCAGGGATATTGGGCGGTCGAGATGGCGCTCGCCTATATTGAAGAAGGAAAAATGCCACCTGAAAATAAATGGCCGAACCGTGATATCATAACAGAGACCTTTATGGTTGATAAAAAAAATGTCGATAGGGTCGGTCCTTTCGGGGAGCCGATTCGCACCGATCCTGATCAAATACTTGAGGCACCGCCACTCCCGTACTGAGCAATTGCCTGTGCATAACTGGTATACTCGGCGGTCATAATCCCTGGGTCTACAATGATAGTCTTTGTACTGATATCAATAGACCCAGGGGTATGTATATGTAAAAAAATGCTCATATTTTATAATCGATACAGGTACGGACATGGAAAATGAAGTGCTGGTGAAAATGAAGGATATTTCGAAAAGCTTCGGCCACATTAAAGCGCTCAATCAGGTAAATCTTCTTTTAGCGTATAGAGAGATTTTAGGACTGGTTGGAGACAATGCTGCAGGGAAATCTACTCTGCTCAAGACACTTGCTGGTGTTCATATAATGGATGAAGGTGATATTTTCATTGAGGGCAAAAAAGCCGATATAAAGAAACCAATTGATGCGAGGAAACTAGGAATTGAAACTATTTATCAGGATTTCATGCTGGCTCCCAATCTGGATATTACGAAAAATATATTTCTCGGCAGAGAAAAAACTGGATTGAGTTTTATGGGAAAGCTGAAAAAGAAGGAAATGGATAATGAGGCCCTGAAAGTATTGGATGAGCTTGGATTCGACATGCCTCTTCGGACTCGTGTCATAAATCTTTCTGGCGGTCAACAGCAAACGATCGCAATTGCGCGGGCACTGCTGCATCCGCCAAAGGTCATTCTCATGGATGAACCGACAGCCAGTTTATCCGTAGGTGCAATAGACAGATTCTTGCAGCGCGTAAAAGGCCTCAAGGAGAAGGGGTGTTCTATTATCTATGTGAGTCACAGATTACTCGATGTGCTTGAAGTTGCTGACAGAATCGTCGTACTGAGAACAGGGAAAATGGTCGCAGAGAAACAGACATCTGAAACAGACATCGAGGAAATAGTGAATTTTATGATGGGAAAAGTTGCGGCGGAAAAATAATCGAATGACATCATTTTATTTTTTCACACAGATATTATCAATTTTTTCCAAAAGGACGTATACAAGGTCATGGCACCGAATAAAAAGAATCTGATGAAAAATCAGTCTGATACAATGAATGAAAAAAGAAGGGTATTACGCGGACTGGTTACTCGTCTCTTTCAAGATGAAAGGATCAAGCCCTTTGTATTCATGGTTATCGCAATTATCGCAGCACAAATCATTTCACCGATATTTCTCACATGGGAAAATATAAGAGCCGTGCTCATCTCTGCAGCTCCAATAATGCTACTCGCTATCGGTGAAGCGCTCGTTGTATTAACGGGAATGATCGATTTGGGACCAGAGGCGGTATTAGCATCGAGCGGTATCATTCTTGCCAATCTCGATATTGTTTTAGGCTATCCTACATTTGTTTCGATTACCGTCACCCTCTTATACGGTATTGTTGTCGGGTTCGTGACAGGGATACTGATCGTGAAAGCAAGAATTCCCTCATTTGTAGTTACACTCGGAAATTACTGGGGATTGAGAGGGCTGGCCATGGTTTTATCGGGGGGATTTCCAATTTCTCCAACAATCGTTCAGCCACCAAAGCCGTTTTCATTCTCAGGGATTGTCGGTTCTGTATTCGGATTTCCCACAATGGTAATAATCGCAATCGTGATTGGTGTGTTATTTCAGATTTACATAACACAGTTTAAGAAGGGCATTGATATCTATGCTGTCGGTGGGAATGAATTGGCGGCACGAAATTGTGGGATAAATGTGGATCTTACCAAGATTTTTGTCTTCGTAATTTCAGGATTGCTCGGTGCTCTGGCAGGAATCATCATGGCTGCGTGGGTGAATCAGGCGTATGCATGGACGGCGCAGGGGTATACACTGCAGACCATTGCGGCGGTCGTTCTGGGCGGGATCCCTTTCACCGGCGGGTATGGAACGATAATTGGTGTTTTGGTCGGTTCTTTCGTTATCGCAATGATCTCCGATATCATCGTTCTCGTCGGAATATCCCCTATGTACAACTATATTGCGGTTGCGATCGTGTTGATTCTTGCAGGGTTACAAGTGCGCGGAACAGGTTTTACGAAGTAATCGGAATAAAAGGGGATTCAATATGTATAAGTATGGTTTACACTTATTCACGTATACTTCACGCATGGATGATTCGGCGTTAAATATTCTGCCCAAGTTAAAAGAAATCGGTTTTGATGGACCCGAGATTCCTCTCATCGCGGAACATCTCAATTTGCTCGATCCTCTCAAAGTACGCAAGGCATTAAAAGAATTGGACATGAGCTGTGTGACCGGGACCGGCATAACCCCTGATATGAGTATAATATCTGAGGATCCCGGTATCCGGGCGCGCGGTATTCATCATCTGAAACGATGTATCGATATGACGGCACAGATGGGGGGAGCACTTATTGCAGGAGCGCTCTATGCGCCCTTTGGTATCCGTCCAGAAAAAAGAAGAACGGCTGTGCAATGGGAACATAGCGTACAAAGTTTGTACGAATTAGCACGGTATGCAGCACCAAAAGGAATAACAATAGGATTAGAACCTCTCAATCGTTATGAACATTTTTTCATAAATACAGCAGACGATGCTGTTTCTCTCATTCAAGATATTGGAGAACCCAACATAAAACTCCACCTCGACACCTACCACATGAATATTGAGGAAAAGCATTTTTACCAAACGATTGTGAAAAACGGAAGATATATCTGTCATATTCACTGTTCTGAAAATGATCGGGGCATCCCCGGCACAGGTCATATTGACTGGGATGGTCTATTCAAAGGGTTGGTAGAGATCAATTACAGCGGATGGTTTGTCATAGAGTCCTTTTTTGAGTCTATCCCTGAAATAGCCGATTTCACCCCAATTTGGCGACAATTAGCACCGGATGCGGACACACTGGCAGAGCAAGGACTGAATTTCATTAGAAATAGACTCTCAGAGCTACAGAAAACATAACAAATGTGAAAATGATACGAAATTGGATTTTCTAAGAATGATCTGGCTCTCAGAATGAGAGGATAAATCTTCGGGATAAGGAGTGTGCAATATGGCTTTTCACTTTCGGAGGCTGAAGATCGGATTCGTAAACCTCGTGTCCCCTGTCCTTGCGGGAAAGGAGCTGGCAATTAAACATTCGGCTACTGCGAAAGAGTATTTGAAGAAAAATTTGAATACTACTGTTGTTGACTATGAAAAACCCATTTTACAAAGAGCTCAGGCAGTGGAGGCCTGGAAAAAGTTTAAAACCGAAGATGTCGACGCCGTTATTTTATTCAACGGTACTTTCAGCACAGGAGAGCTGACTGCAGAAATAATAAGAAATCTTGACTGCCCTTTTGCACTGTGGGGCATAGGCGAATTAGCACTGCAGAGTAAAAATGTTTCGGGTTCCATGATCGGCTTAGTGGCAGCAGGGACTTTGTTTAAGAACATGGACAAACGATTTTCGTTTATTTACGACACAATCGAGAACGAGCGAACAAAGAGGAAGCTCGGTATTTTTATTAAGGGCGTAAAAGCTATTTCTTATCTAAAAGAAGCGACCATTGCTGTCATTGGAATGCGCCCGGATGGTTTTGAAGTGAGTGATTATGATGAGCTGGCTATCAAAAAATTGTTCGGTACAGAAATAACCAAACTTTCATTATATACACTCAGCAAGCTCATGAAAAAAATTGATGAGAAAGAAATAGACCGGGACATGGAAATCCAGAAAGAAATCTTTGATATTCAGGATAAAAGAATAGAGGAAGCAAGAGGGCTCTCCAGATTGTACCTGGCATTAAAGAATTTTGTTATAGAGCATAATGTTCAATCCTATGCTCCGGATTGCTGGCCTGAACTCAGAGACAATGACAAGACTCCAATCTGCCCAGTCAATGGACGTATGAATGTGGAAGGTGTCATGGCCTCCTGCGAATGCGATGTAGATGGTTCCCTGACACTCATGCTTCAACATGCTTTGACTGAGAGTCCCCCGTGGTGGGCAGATTTTGTGAATATCATCAAAGAACGTGATGCCCTTCTGTGGTGGCATTGCGGAAATGCTCCGTATAGTTTATCCGTGAGAAAACCCATTTTGGAAAACGTTTTTGATTTCGGAGGCCTCTCTCAAACCGCGGTACTGAAAAAGGGAACAGCAACAGTTTGCCGCTTAAACTCAATGAGGGGTGCATTTAGCATTCATGCAGGCGTTGGTGAAGTAATTGAAGCAGAACCCCTGTTACGTGGAAGCAATCTCTTGATTGAAATGCGGTGTGGAAATATGGTCTTTGTTGAATCGATGTTACAAAATGGAATACCGCATCACAATGGAATCGTCTACGGAGACATCTTGGATGAGCTGAAAGAATTTGCACATCTCATGGATATTCCAATCATCATCAAACAGTAGTTCAAGTGTAACAAGGAAGCGCACAGAAGCAGTATAAGCAGCTGTAAAAAAATTGTCCGCCTGTGGATTATGCTTTCACTTTTTACCATGATTTTCTGAAAAACCCGATTTACTGATCCCCCATTTCCTTTTTCAGCTCCTCAAGCCTCTTCTGCACCTCCCTGTTTGCTTCCAACTTCAAATACTCCTCGATGTATCGTACTGCTTCAGGGATATCCTGCAATTGGTACTGATACAGGTCGCCCAGCGCAAGGTACACGTAGGGACCTTTGAAACCGGATCGCAAAATTTCGAGCAGGATTTCCACCGCTTTCTCCGCCTCCCCTTTCTCTTTCAGAAGTACAGCCTTTAGGTACCGTGCCAGAGGATCATTCCCTTTAATCTGTTCTGCACGCTTCAGGAGCTCATCTCCCTCTTCCCACTGATGATATTCGATCGCATCTTCCGCCTTTTCCAGAAGCTGTTCGAAAGAGATCATCCTGACATATAGAACCTGATTTTTGTTCAAAAACTGAAAAGAAAGGGATTCTGTCTCATACCCCTCCTTTGTAAAGACGATGCGATGCTCCCCCCTCGAAAGTGACTGGACAATGAACCGTCCGTTTATACCGCTCACCGGGCCGTCAGCCCCGTCGATCCTCATGCGCACATTCGCACAGGGCGTGTTGTCGTAATCGTAGATCATCCCGAACAACGGTGCGGTTTGGAAATCGTAGACAGTTGTTTTATTGTTCGTTGCGCAGGAACAAAAAAGAAGCAGAGGAAGCAGGAGAAGAGCCGCTGTGTGCGTATTCATTCGAAAGGACATACTTCTGCTTCTAGTTGCATGGAACGCTGTATTTCTTGCCTTCGTATTCAAGAAGGAACTCCTCTTCATTCGCTTCGAGTAATATCCACCCGTTGTCCGAGTTGTCATCTGAAAGCTGTAAAATAATGTTCGATTTCACATCCTTGAAAAAGTAATACTTTTTACTGTCCTCCCGGATCGCATATCCAATCGGTTTCAGCCAAGAGGCCTGTATAATTTGTTGTTCCGCCTTTTCTTCGACCTCAGGCGTTTCCACCGGTGGAGCCACAGGCTCTCTCTTTTTCCACCCGAAAAGTACAGCGACACTCTCCGGCATAACCGAGCGCTTGCGCTCACCGCGTGGCTGCGGCAGTACTCCGGCTTTTTCTTCCCGGTGGGTCGCCTCCTGAAGATCGATTTCTCTGTTCTTCCAGGGCATCACCCATATAAAGAGTAATACAAGAATGCATAAAGCGAAAACTATTTCAATAATCTTTCTCATTTATCGTCTCGTAATTGATCCTGAAAACCGCGTCGATCGTTCCATCACCCTTCCGTGCATCTATCGAAAGGAAGGGGATACTCCAATACTTGTCAGAGTCTGCAACAACTCTCAAGAATTCGGCAAGCTCTAATGCGTCTCCTGAAACAGAGTATTCCAGGTAGGTACGCTCCTTCACTTCAATTGTCTGATACTTCTTGATATACAAGCCTTTTTCGGAAAGGAGATTTTTTATAATGGTGCTGAACTGATAGGGATCGATCTCATCTCTGTAATAGTACTTTGCCTTTTCCATCCCTATTCTTTCCACAAGAAGGCCTTTTTCCCCTGTCAGATCATCACTGTTCGGCGCTTTCATCGTTATCTTCTGCACCTGTTTTTCCAGCATGGCTGTCTTTTGCCCCAGAGAGGTCATCTCCTCTAATTTGAAATAAAAAACGATGCCTGCCGTAAAAACTGCGAAAACCCATAGAAGCACAAACAGCAGCGTTCTTTCCCGTTTACTGATTTTTAACAACTCCGATAACCTTGAACCTTTCTTTATTTGTACCCTGAACCGGAATGCTCTGCAGCAATTTTATGCTCTGAAAATTTTTGTTTATTTTGAACGTGTCCATAAGATCCAGGGGGTTTTGCCCGACCGCCTCAAACTGGAAACTGTCCTTCTCGATGACGAAGTAGGTAATTACCGCTCTGCCCTCAATGATGCGAGAGAGCTCGGATAGGATGTGGTAAATGTTGGCCGGAGCGCGGCTGTGCAATTCCATCCACTGGCTCTCAAGCTCTTTCAGTTCATTTTCCAGAGACTTCATGCTCAATGTCTGGCTTTCGTAACTCTTCATCCGATTCTCGAGCTGCTCAAAATAGGCCTTTCTCTGCTGAACACCTTTGTGGAGAATGAGGACCGAGAGAAGCAGAACAATCGCAGTGAAAAAGAAGATGATGAGTGTATGCGGAACTGCTCGTTTTTTGTGTCTTTCTGAAAAAAGAAAATCATTTTTTTTATGTAAATTTCCGAGAAGCTCCTCGATACTCACCATGCGGTAGGAGCTGCCGGGATCAAGGGAGCCCCGGATGGCCTGGTTCAGTCCGTCTGTATCCTCTTTTGCGCAGATAAACACCAGGGAAAGACCCTCAGAGTATTCCGGAAGAAGGGCCAGAATCTTCCCGAAATTGATCTCAAAGGACTCACCACGGTTAATCACAGAAGAAAAGACCAGCATTCCACTCTGTACCATCATGAGCTCTATCCAGCGTGTGTGATAAAATATGAAGGCATAGTTCCCTTCGCTGTATTTCCTGATCAATGGTTTCACAAGCGTAAAGGGGAGGAACAGTGGTCTTCCGTGTGACAGGTTCCGGTAGGTTTCGATCGTTTTTTTCTGCGTGATGAACAGTACCGCGTACTTTTTGTTTTTCCTGCTCAGAAGCGTATAATCGAATACAGTCGCGTCCGGATTTCCGGGGTAAAGGCTTCTCAATTTGAACCTCAGCATGTTTTGAATGTCATGCTCTGATACGGGAGGAAGCTCGACTGATTTGATGTCAAAGTCAGGCCGGGCCATCATCAGTGAGGAGAAGTGTCCCGAAAGCCCCAGGGGGTGGTTTTTCTCGAAAAGGAAAAGCTCGTAGGAACCGTCAGCAATTTCAGCATACGCGCAGTCTGTCAATTTGAAAACTCCTCTTCGATCAGTCGATATTCCCTTTTGTCCGCATTTTTGGGACCTGAAGGGATTCTTGCAACGACCCATTTCAGCGAAAAAGGATCGCCTTCGCCGCTGTGTGTCTCGATTTCAATCTGCCAGAACCAGGTGGTGACGCCGATATAGTGATGCAGAAACGTGCCTATATACTTATTCCCAATTATACTTTCCAATTCATCTTCGCTCCACTCCTGAGTGCTCCTGTTGTACAGCAAAAACTCAGCAGTGCTCTGGGGAACATTGTGGTACTTATAGCTCAACAGCTGGTAAAGGATGTCCTCTGGAGCGAAATGGATGTTAATGGCCGGCGCCGCGTTGAGAAGAGGAAATAAAACCTCGAAGTCGGGTCCCAGAAAGCCTTCTAGCTCTCCCTGCTCAACCATGCGCGGTTTTCCCGGGGTGCTATCCTTCCAGTGCTCCTGTATCTTCAAACGGAACAGCCGCGCCTTCTCCCTGTCTCCAGTTCGGAGGAAATAGAGATTTTCGATCGTGAACTCGTCACAGATGTTGAGATTGAAGTAACTGTAGGGTGTAAAGAAGCTGCGCAGGACATCAGAGGAGAAAAACTCTGTAAAATCGGGCTCCAGATGGAGATGAAGGCCCGTGTCCCATCTGTACTGCTGCAGTTCAGCAGAGGACTTTCCAAATTTCATCAGGTTACTGTGATCGAGGATCTCTTTTCGCACCCAGTTGATTCCATAGCAACTGGATATGTCAGTAAGGGTGACGAGCATCTTCCGTCCTTCGCTTTCTGAGATATACTCCCACACGGCATCAAGCCTCGAATCCGCATACGGTGTCTGGTCATGTACAAGCAGATCCACCAGTTTCTCCGCCTCTGCGGTGAGCGCCTCCCTGCTGTGCTCCTTCGTCTCGTATTTGCGGATTTCTTGTATCGAATACTGCAGGAAAAGGTACGTAGCGAGCGTCACTATCGAGAGAAATCCCAGCATACCAAGTATCAGTACAGTAGTAGAACCGTTTTCTTTCACGTTACGATAAATCTTTTGCCCAGAAAGGATTGCTTCCGAACCGAGCCGTGATGTGCACAGGATCTAGTGAACTCCGCACCGGATATAACACCACTGTGATGCCGAACAGCTCCCCCTCCTGGTTCCTCCCAACCTCGATATCTGCATTCGAAAAGGGACCGAAGGACTTCACATCCTCCATCTGTTCCTCGTCTGTTTCCCGGGTGCCAATGATGAGGAAGCTGTCCTCATATTTTATTTCCAGCAGAGTGTCGCTTCGCCCTTCATAGAAGGGAATGGCGATTTCGCCCTCTACCTCCTCTAATTCGATCACGCTCATCCAGAAGGGAATTCGTATGTTTCCGACGAGCCCCCTCACTGCTTCTTCCGTCTGCATGAGCCTCACCGTTGTTGAAGAATGCACGGATATTTTGTCCAGCAGTTTCCCAGCACCGGTGATTCCCTGCCAGACAAGAACTCCCACAAGTGATAGAATGATGAGCGCGACCATCATCTCGATGTAGGTAAACCCTTTATCACTCCTCAAAAAACCGCACCCGTGTGTTTTCCGCACGCTCGTTCCTCTCAGATATCAGCTGTTGAAGCCTCTCTCTCAACAGCCCTGCATTCCTTGACGCAAGGGCAATGTTCCCAAATATGACTAGAAGCGAGACACTCACAAGCAAAAGGCTCACGATCACATCCAGCAGGACGAAACCGGCTTCGCTTCTGCACCTCAGTCTCATTTTTCCCATGACATGATATCCCGGTCAACCCCCTCCCCTCCTTCCAGACCGTCGGCCCCGAAAGACCGAATGCCGAAGGGCAGTCCGTGAGGCCCCGGGGATGTGTACTCGTATGGTTGATCCCAGGGATCATCCGGGACGAACTTGTCCAGGTATGGCCCATCCCACCCATCGGGTACCGGCTCCAGCACGGGCTTCTCCCAGAGAGCCGAAAGTCCCTGCTCAGTCGAGGGATACTGTCCGCTGTCAAGAAAGAATGAGTTGAGCGCCATTGAAAAGATCTGGATCTGGTTCTTCGCGCTGATCACTTTTGCCTTCCCGATGTTTCGCGTCACCACAAACCCTGCGACGCTGATCAGAATGAGCAGGATCATCGCAGCGACCATGATCTCGATCAGCGTGAATCCGGCATCCTGTGTGTCCACGGCCTTTCTTCTGATTCTGATGAAACGCGCGGTCGTCCGTCCCGTGCCGGGCTTCTTTCCCTGTTTCGTTCGTTTTATTCTCGCATGCATATTCTCGATCCCTGTAAAGAAAGCATTTACAAGCTCCCGTAAATAGTAAATATGGGCATTACGAAGAAAATTATGAAGAGAAAAATGACCGCCCCGACAGAGAGAATAAGCACCGGCTCTATGAGGTTCATAAACCTGGTAGACCAGCGTTCCACCTCGCTCTGATAATAGCTGCGCAGCTGTGCAAAGGCTTTTTCGATGTTCCCTGATTTTTCCCCGATGTTGATCCATCTGCTCAGACGCTCCGGAAAGATCGGGTTCTCCATAAACGCTGCTGAAAGCGCCTCACCTCTCAGTATCTTTTCACGGACCTGGAGTATTCCGCCCTGGAGCGCGCGGTTTTCCACCACGTTTCCTGCCTCGAGCAGAGCATCTTCAACCGCAAACCCTGCACCTGTGAGGGTCTCCATGGCGAAAAGAAAGTTGAGACTCTCCCGTAGAGACCTGATATGCCCAAGTATCGGTACCCTGAGAATGACTCGGTCCAGCCTTTCTGCCATACTCCCTCTGGTTTTCCGGATCAGATACACAACAGCGAACAGCACACAGAGAAGCGCCGCACACGAGACGCCGGCAATCATGAGAACGTTCAACACGTGGGTAATCGATTCGATTCGCTGGGGCAGTTGTGATCCGAGCTGGGTAAAAATGCCTTTGATCCGCGGCAGAATAAACAAAACCAGAATAAAGATGCCTATGAACGCAACACTCAGGATCATCGCAGGGTACATCATGGAACCGATGAGCTTTTCTCTCAGTTTTTTCTCTTCCGTGAGATACAGCGACAGCCCCTTGAACGCCTGCTCCAGTGAGCCCACTTTCTCTCCGACTTTCACCATACCCCTGTAGATGGGGGGGAAAGTTGGGCTGAATTCCTCGAGTGCGTCGTGAAAAGAGGTACCCTTTTTAATTTTATCCAGAAGGGTTGCGGTCAAATGGTTGATTTTCCCTTTTTGGAAGATGGTCTGTGCGACCTCGAGCGCTTCCTTGAAGATGAGACCCGAAGAAAGCAGGTGCGCGAGCGTGTCGGTGAACTCGATGATGAGGTTCTTCGGGTACCGCCGCCCTCCCTTGAATTTCACCTCATGGGTGCCTGCCTGCTCTATGACAATCGGGAAGAGCCTGTCAGCGGACAGCTCCCGTATCAATATCTCCTCGGAAGACGTCTCCCGGATAAATTCGGCAGTCTTTCCTTTTTCGTCGACGACTTTACAGTAAAATACCGGCATTATTCTGCAAGCACCCTTTCGATCTCGGCGACAGTGGTCTCACCCTGGAGGGCCTTCTGAAGGCCGTTGATGATGAGCGGCTTCATCCCGCTTTTCACTATGTATGACTTTATCTCCGAGTCCTTTTTCCCCTGCAGGATCATTTCCTCGATGCTCTCGTCCGTGGTAAACAACTCAAAAATCCCGGTTCTGCCGCGGTAACCCGTTTCCCCGCAGGCCTTGCATCCTTTTCCGATGGAGAGCCTGTCCACTTCCAGGCTGTATTTGGCAAACAGCTCACTCTCTCTGCGTGTCGGAGAAACCTCTTCACTGCAGCTCTTGCAGATTTTTCTCACGAGCCGCTGCGCGATCGACCCCTTCAGTACCGCTGCGATAAGGTAGGGCTCGATCCCCATGTTTCTCAACCTGTTGATTACCGATACGGAATCCTTTGTATGAAGCGTCGAGAACACGAGGTGCCCAGTCAGGGCCGCCCTCATGGCGAGCTCAGCGGTTGTCGAGTCGCGTATCTCTCCCACCATGATCACGTCCGGGTCCTGCCGCAGCACCCTTCGCAGGATGGAGTCGAAGGTCAATCCGATTTTTTCGTGCGTCTGAATCTGGTCGATCCCGTCTGTCACGTATTCCACCGGATCTTCAATGGTGATGATCTTCAGAGTGTCAGACCGTATCTCCCTGAGTATTGCATTGAGCGATGTGGTCTTCCCGCTCCCTGTGGGGCCGGTCGAGAGGATGATACCATGGGTAAGGTGGTACATGGACCGAAGCAGAGAGAGCTCACGCTCGTTCATCCCAAGCTGGTTCAGGTCCAGAGGCTCTCTCTTCTTGTTGAACAGCCTGAGAACGATCGATTCACCATCGACAATGGGAACAATGGACACCCGCAGATCGATCATATCATCCCCAATGTGCACCGTGATTCTCCCGTCCTGGGGCAGACGCCGTTCCATGATGTTCAGGTTCGCCATTATCTTCAAGCGGGATGAGATCGCTGGAAACCGCTCTTTCTCCAGGCGGTGGACCGTTTGCAGATAGCCGTCGATGCGGTATCGCACCGCGATGTCGTTCGCTGTGGCCTCAAAGTGGATGTCCGATGCCTCTTTGCGTATCGCATCGATCATGATGCTGTTCACCAGATTCACGATCGGGGCGTCATTGGCGAGCCTGTCAAGGAGGATTTTTTCATCTTTCTGCACCCCGCTCCCGTTGTCGCTCGAGACACTCCGTGAGAGCCTTTCCCCAAGGTACCCGGCGAGCTCGCTTTTCTCTATTTCATAAAACACCACCTTTTTTCTGTGGAAATTAATCAGGTTTTCGATAAGCGCGTAGTTCTTGATGTCGGTAAGCCCCACGTGCACCGCGTCATCAGTTTCCTTGAGCTTTATTACCGAGTAATTTTCGATGAATTCGAGCGGATACTGCTCATCTCCATCCATGAGCGGTTTGAAATCATCGATTGACACCTTTAGAATCGGCGCATCATAGAGATTGTTCACTTACAAATCTCCTTGCGCGGCACGCACTTGGCTCAGAAGAACTTGTTGTACAGCCGCTCCATCCTGTTGTTCAGGCTTACCTCTTCTCTCTCCAGGTACTCGGCATGGGGCACGATGTAGATCACGAACTCCGACCGGTCGACCGTCTCCTTTTTCGTCTGAAACAGGTATCCCAGAAGCGGAATATCCGCGAGGACCGGAATCTTTTGAATCGTCGTGCCCTTTTCTTCGGTGATGAGCCCTCCAATTGCAATCGGTTTCCCAGACGGCGATCGTACATGGGTCTTCAGCACCTTCTCAAAGGTCGTGGGCTCCCTGGTCGTATCTCCGGTCGCTCCACTCCCCAGCCGAGACACCGTGGCCTCCACTTCCATCGTGATCATCCCATCTCCGGAAACCCACCCCTTCATGTCTATGATCAGACCTGACACGATCTCCCTGACCACACCGGTCTGCCTTAAGTTCCCGGTGTTTGGATCTGTCTCGTACTCCCGGTAGCGGAAGGTGCTCGTGTTCTGGAACTTGATCTCTTCTCCCGAAATCCCGTTCAGGGTGGTGTCTGCGAGTATCTTGGCCCTGTCCTCACTCAGATCATAGTTCAGCTGCAGGGCAAACTGCAGACCAAAGTTCGAGACTACATCGAAGTTCAGAGAAAAAAGCTTCCCGATGGACCCGAGGAACGATCCCTCGTCTTCATCTGTCGTAGTCCGCATTGTGAACACATTTTCTGTGAGGTTCTGGTTCCAATTGACTGTCTCACCTTCCTGAAACTGAATGACCAGCAGATCGTAGCGTATCTGGGGTACAGGCTGGTCGAGCAGGGCAAGCTCCCGGTAGAAGATGTCAAGCTTTCTTGCCGACCCCTTCACAAACACGACCGAGGGGTCCCCGGTTTCCACAATGTCTTCCTGCGTGATCGAAGGGGGAAGGTTCTTTTTCAGATTTTCCGCCTTGATGTATTTCAGTTTCACATGTGCAACATCGCTGCTTTTATCAATCAGCTTCAGGTACTCATCAAGGAGCTCTTTTTTTTCTGGTGAGAGGAGCATGGCAAAGGAGTTGGTGTTCGGGATCGTGATCAGCGAATCGTACTTGTAAGTGACCGGAATGATCGATTTGATGTCCTTCACATTGAGATAATTCAGATCGAAACGGTAGAACCGCTGGTTTCCCATGGGCGTGTCCAGTTCAGCGATGAACTCCTGAATCGGACCGATTTCTTCCAGGCTGCCGCTCAGTATGATCGAATTCGTGCTGGTATCGATTTTATAGAACTTGCTCGAAGCGAGCTCGGGTGGAAACAGCTTGATCACCTCTTCAGCGGAGTTGTAGACGAGGGGAATCCTCACCGTTGACTTGAACTTCTTGAGCACGTCGTTCTGGGATATTTCAAATATGTAGTAGATGCTCCCGACCTTCTTGAAGTCCGCGTTCGCCTGCTCGCACAGAAGCCGCAGCATCTCATCGAACCTCTTTCCTGTGAAACGGATATTCGATATGAGCTGATCTCGCCTCATCAGGAGAGAGTATTCGTTTGAAGCCTCAGAAAATAGGCTGTCAACGAGTTCATTGAAGGATGCCCGTTCAACGGCGATGGAAAAACTGTCCCCCTCCTTCGTGATGCTGATCTTCTCGGCAGCTCGCTCTCTCTCCCCCGGCTTCGGCGGACGTTCGACGACCTTCTTTATATAGAAATAATCCTTGTCCATCTCAACGGTGTAGTTGGGAAACCGCTTCATGATAATCTGTAGAATTTTTTCTGGAGACACTCTCTTCGCATGGACCGTGACCGTCTGCGAGGGTATTGAATCGTAGAGGATAGTCTTCCCGATGCTTCGGGAGACAGACCGGATGAGATAAGTGACGTCGACGTCCTCCGCATCGAGGGTAATAAGCTTCATGTCAGTGTCATACTCAGCGTGAATTTTCGAGACGTAGTAGATGTCCTCTTCTTCTCTGTAGTAGAGCTTGTAGGTCTGAAGGAACACGGTGAGGGCTGTTTCGAAATCCGTTTCTGAAAAAAAGTAGGACGCCCTCCCCTCCACCGTCTCATCGGGAATGATCGACTTTCCAGTCATCTCCGCAAGCGCGAGCAGGATGTCGGTGATCAGCTGGTTCTTGAACTCCATCTCCTTAATCTCCTGAGAGAACAGCATGGAGGGAAAAAGAATTAGGATACACAAGCTGATGAGAAAGACTTTTATTTTCATTTGTCTGCTGCGATATGGATTCTCTCCATAATTGTACCACAGAACTGTTCAGAATTGAATAGACTTTTTTATCCTCAGAGTTCTCGTTTTCAGTGGGATTATTCGGAAAAGTATACCTGCGATGTATCGCTGAGGAGCTTCCCCGGGGGTATAGCCCGGATATGAGCTCTTTTATTATGGATACAATTCATGAATACAGGCTGAGTATTCTGAGAAAAGCCAGATCCTCGAGAAAAAAAGGCACCATGCTGCCAAGGGCCAAAAAGGGAGCAAAGGGCAATCTCGTTTTCCAGCTCATCTTCCGGAGCGCAATCATGACAAGCGCAAACACGACTCCGGTAAAGGAGGCGATGAAAATCGCTGCCATCCAGAGCTTCAAGCCCAGTGCAAGGGCGATGAGCGCAGAGAGCTTTGCGTCTCCCACCCCGATCTTTCCCCTGGACAAGACAGAGAGAAAAAAGATGAAAATAAAGCCGACCGCTCCAGTGATGATAATCGTGTAAATAGGGAATTCGCTTTCGGCAATTCTCTTTATGAGAAATATGCAAATGCCAGGCAAGACATACAGATCCGGGATTCTCTTTTCCCTGAGGTCAAAAATCACCACTGGAATCAAAATAAGGGTGAGAATCGTAAAATCTATCCAGTCAAAACTTAGCAAAATAATATGAAACCTCCCTGTGTGCTCATGCATCAGTGGAGATTTTCCTATCGGGTTTTCGTCGTATCCTCAAATTATTATATCTCTGATTCACAATTATATTGTAACAAAATTGTCTTACATATCACTAAAAGTTATTTATGATGAATTATCAAGATTTATCAATGACTTACCATGAATTATATTATGATTGATGTAGGTAAGATAAGGAACTTTCTCCCCTTTAATTTGCTTTATTAATAAATCAACTGCTCTATGACCAATTTCTTCAATATGATAATTTATTGTAGCTAAAGAAGGATCAACATAACGCAATGTGTCAATATTATCGAAACCCATGAGTCCCACATCATCCGGAACCTTTAGACCACTATTTTTTAAATGATTAAGAACTTCAAGAGCGTACACATCACTGGAACAAAACACTGCTATTTTATTTTTATTATTTTTAAGTAACTTATCTAATTCGAGGATGTATTCACCTTTAATAATCTTATAATGTTTTACAGATTTCGGCATATCTTTAAAAACCTGTTGAAAGCCTTGTAGTCTTTGCTCTGGTGAAAATAGATTTACCTTACCGAGAAGCTTTAAAGGGGGACTAATATACACTATTTGTTTATACCCATTAGATAATATATAATTAGTGGCATCCTTAGCAGCTTGTGAGTCATTGATTCCCACGTATGGTATATTTTTTGATACTATATTTGTAATTGTTATTATAGGTATCTTTATGCTATTCAAGTATTGAATAAATTCGTTCCCTTTATTCACTGAGCTCAGAATTAATCCATCAACATTTAAACTTGCTAATTTATTGAGGCATTCAATTTCTTCATCCGGATTTTTATTTGTTAATGTTAGATACATAAAATAATTATATTCCCTCAATCTATTTTCAATCGCATTTACCAGTTGAGAAAAAAACCGATTTTTCAGATTAAATACTACTACTCCAATTGTTTTTGTACTTCCTTTCACTAAGCTCCGTGCTAAAAGATGTGGTCTATAACCCAATTCATTCACAACTCTTAATATTTTTTCCTTAGTCTTAAGGTTGATACCAGGTCGATCATTTAAGGCTCTATCGACTGTTCCTCTAGAAACTCCACATATAGTAGCGATTTCCTTCGTTGTTATTTTCATAGTTTTATTTATAATTAATTTTCACATCATCAACATTTCCATATAGGGGTTTAACATTTTTTATTACTTTTCCATTTCTTTGCTGTTTTTGAGTATATATTCCCCATGCCTTTCCCGTACTCCAAAATGTCGAGAAATTATTTACATTTATTACAGGTTTAAAACTCATAATATGTTTTACCATATCATATTTAAATCCACTTAATGCAATCAACAATGACCAACTTGCCATCGACCGAACATAGTGACTTCCACATTCGATCTCGTTCCATGGATTTCGTTTATAACCATCAAAACGATCTCTTACACTTTTAACTAAAGTTAATCCTTCTTTTATGAATCCTTCATAAATCAGATGCGCGGCGACCTGATATTCAATACCGGTAAAGACTTCAGTGGCATAAACGAGTGGTAATTTTGGTTTCCCTCCCTTAGGCCAAGTACAAACCAATAATCCTTTTTCATCATTGATGGCAAATGTTCTTTGCACATTATGTTGGTTTTTAAGACTAGTTTTATAGTTATATTTAAATATTGATTGAAGTGCCTTTTTTACATGTTCCTCAGGAAAAAGATATCCTAATCCCATAAGGTGAGCTAATAATTGACCAAACAACTGATCAGATAAGCATCCGTTACCGAATTGATAACGATATTTGTTAACATCAAACAATTTTTGAACATAATACTCTCCGTTCCAAAGTATTCTATCCATTTTCTTACTGCCTTTATCAAAGGCTTCTTGATATTTTTCTGCATGCTCTTTATCTCCAAGATAAGTTGCCATTTCAATACCAGCTTTTAAAGCAGCATAAAAAACGGAATTTATAAAGGAATTAGGACCATAAAGTTCGATGTCATATGTATTATGTTGTTCCTTATCAAGTATAAAATCTCCGTCAGAATCCCAATAATCGAAAGCGAAATCTAACACTTTACTCGCTTTTCCCCATAATTTTTTCAGGAAATCATCATCACCACTAAGCTTCCAATCTCTATACAATTTTATTATACACCCTAATTGGCCATCAGCAGCAGGTTGTAGTGCATACTTTTTTTGTCCAAAAATCTGATGTGTACGAAAAGCCATATTACCGTGATCGTCTGTTTCAAGATTGAATTCAATCAATCTCATTGACTGTTCCAGTTTTGGGAATAAAAAAGCTAATGTTTGCGCATAATTCCATACATGTGTGCAATTTCCTTCACAACTCCCTTTATTATTATAACAACCCTCCCATGATAAGAACGTACCATCTTGGAGAAGGAAGCAAGTAGGGCTCCGGATAACAGTTATATTATTGGCGACTGCCTCAATGACATAAGACGGCAATGTGCTCGAGAATAATGCATATTGAAATTTTCTGGAGTTATCTTCCAATCTATCCATGTTTTTGAATAAGTAAGACCCTGCATCCCACGAATCTGAGAATAGTTTACTATAATAATTTTTAGCTACCTTACATGTATCACTTACTATAGAGTGACCTTCATCCCATCCAGCTATTCGATTAGGAAAGTACCATGTTATTATAAATTGAAATATTTGTTCCTCTCCTGGTTTTAATTTCTTGACTATACCCAAAGATCCTATTTTTACTTTCAATTCTTCCATCCTATTACCAGGCGCATCAAAAAATGAATCCTTTTCTAATATCCCATCATTACTAAAATCATCCCAAAAATCTTGAATTCCGTCCCACCATCCACCTTCTAACCACGAAGTTTTATATGTTATTCGTTTTGCACCTGTCATAATGGACATATTGCCGTATTTTAAGTGGTTAGGAGATAACCTTGTACCTTCGAAATATAAACCTTTTATGTTCCCATGCTCTTTATATACATTTTTCCCTTCATCGATTAGCTGGATCTGATAATTACGATATCCATTAAATCCAACAACATTTGCTAAAGAGCCGATAATGGTAATATGAAAGATATCGTTCGAGTTATTTTTTATCTTATATCGAATAATTGCACCAGGTATGCATGAATCATCAATATTAAGTGGGATAAAAGGCGTAAAAGCCTCCAATTTAATGTTTAACGGTACTGTTTTATCTTTAAATGTTACCCATACAAAGGGATACTCACCTTGCATTAATGAGGATTCAATTCGCGGTAAACCAGCGAGTTCTTCAGATAAAAACCCATGCGATTTTGAATAAGGAGGATGTATTTTTGATTCCAGTATTTTTATTATAGGTTTTGTTTTTTTTGACTTCGCCCACAAAGCAAAAAAAGTATATGGCAAATAATTACCCTTTCCTGGGCTATTAAATATTTCCCAATCCCTTAATTCACCACGTGCACCAATTGAAACGTTTCCAGTGCCTATACCGCCCAACAAGAATGCCGCTTCTTTAGCGTCACCCTTAAGAATTCTTTTTTGGTTCATTGAAAATAATTCTTCATCTTTATAAGAGAACTTACGCATTGTTCCTCCAATTTAGTATATTAAATTGTGCACGTGCACGATATTTTAATTTTATTCATCGAATATGTCAACAATTAATTCAATAATAGTGAACTATTTACTGTGAATAATTATTTTAATTGTAATCTGCCAAATATAATATAAAAAAAATGAAAAAAAAACTTGACATATATTCCTTATAATTTAAAATATTGTGTACGTGCACGATATATAATACATTTTTCTGTATTATATTGAAGTCCAAAAAATATCTAAATGGAGGATAATATGAAAAAGTATGTTATCGCAATCTGTATATTATTATTGGCATCATTCGCTTTTGCAGGAGGCGAAAAAATAAAGAGTAAAGAAGAAGGAAAGGTAATTCTCAAGGTTGCCCTTGAAGAAGGAAGAATGGCGGATGTAGGTCGTTTTGTTGCTGATATCTATCAGCAATCTAATCCATCTGTCACAATCGATGTCATTGGAATCCCTTGGGATGCTCAATATGAAAAATTGCTAACTGTTCTTTCTTCAGGCGCGTATACGTATGATGTAATTGAATTTACACCCGATTGGGGAGCAGCGTTTGTAAAAAGTGGATGGTTAACACCACTGGATAAATGGTGGGATGAGGCTGATCAATATTATAAAGACTTCCTTTTGGTCGATCTATTATCAAAGTTTGAAGGAGCTCCGCCCGCACTCGCAGGAACATATTATGGTTTACCTTTTAACTCAGATGTAAAAATGCTAATTTATCGCAAAGATTTATATGAGCAATATGGATTAACAGAACCTAAAACTTGGGAAGACTTTGTTTATAACTGTAAGAAATTACACGATCCAGCGAATGATTTTTACGGGTTTGGTTATCCGGCAAGTGGTGAAGAAACATGGACACAAGTAGTTGTACATTTATGGGCCTTTGGATGTACCCTTTTTGATGATAATCTGCGGCCAACTTTTTATAGTAAAAAGAATCTTGAAGCATATGATAAACTTATAAAAACCGCCCATTCAATCGGCACACCTGGGATGTATGAAACGGGTTATACTGAAGAAAATGAGCTGATGGCTTCGGGAAAGGTTGCACACATAATACAGTGGATGCCAGCTGCTGTTGGGACAATAGAGGATCCTAATAGTTCGAAAGTATCTGGAAAGCTTGGTTATGCTCCGGTGTATGGTGTTGGCACAAGGGGAACAGGTTGGGCAGTCGGTATACCTAACACATCCCCAAATGCAGAAGAAGCATTTAAATTCATTCACTTTTTATGTGGAGCAGAGATGTGTAAAGAATCATTAATCAGGTTTACAAATAGTTTAGTAAGAAAATCTATGATAAATGATAAGGAGCTTTTAGATAAGTTCTCATGGATTCCAGGTGATATTAAGGCTCTTGAGACAGCACATGAAATCCCAAAGATACCAGAAGCATGGCCCATATACGAAATCATAGGTGAAGAAACAATACGTGCTCTACAGGGATCAATAACTCCTGAGCAGGCTTTGAAAAATATTGATTCCAGAGTAACAAAAATGCTAACTGAAGCGGGTTATTATTAATAAAAATCATATTTAGCAAACACCTAATTATTGGATTTCTATTATTTAAACCTCCTGAAGTTTAAATATTCAGTAATTATGACTTCAGGAGGTTTATTTAATATTTTAATTCTATTACATGATATTCTTTTGAAAATAACAATATCTCAATATAAATATAGCAGTAGAATAAAATGAAATGGTTAAAACAAAATAGATTATTTCTTCTGCTTCTCTTACCCTCGGTACTGATTATTTGCACAGTTGTAATATATCCTATGGGTCACGCTTTTTATTCAAGTCTCTTCAAATTCAGTTTGGCAAGACCGTATATGGGGAAACAGTTTATTGGGATGAATAACTATTTAGAATTATTCAAAAGTATCCAATTTTGGAAAAGTTTTTCGAGAACGCTCTTTTACACAATAGGAGCTGTTTGGACCGAGATCTTTATTGGCTTCATAATAGCCCAACTTTTGACCCACAAAATTAAAGGGATAATTATTTATAAGACAATAGTTGCAATCCCAATTTTTTTAGCTCAAGTAGTTGTTGGTTATGTTTGGAAATTTATGTTAAATGTTGATTTTGGATTTTTTAATAGCCTTATAAGTGCAGTCGGTCTTAAACCAATTTCGTTCCTCGGCTCACGTAATTTAGCATTGATTACAATCATTTTAGTAGACATATGGCAACATACACCCTTCCCTTTGCTCCTTTTCTTAGCAGCTTTCTCCACTCTCCCAAAATCACCTTTCGAAGCAGCGAAATTAGATGGTGCGAATGCTTTTCAAACAATTAGATATATAACAATACCACTATTGAAACCTGTTATTTTGATGTCACTCATTATCAGGAGTTACGATGTTTTTAAAACTTTTGATAAAATATATGTATTGACAGGTGGAGGTCCAGCAAAAGCGTCAGAGGTCTTGACTGTTATGCTTTATAAAAAAGCATTTGTAGAACATGACACAGGATTAGCAACAGCACTTTCATGGATAATGCTATTATTATCCATGCTGATAGTAATATTTTATGTTCGGATACTAAAGAGCAGATAAGAGACTAAATAAATATCATCATGGAAAAATTATTAACACATACAGATATTTTTACCCCGAAGGATCTAAAAAATCTATTAGTGTATATCGTCCTGTCTATTTATTGTTTAATCATATTGTTGCCTATATTTTGGGTCATTTTAGGCTCTTTTAAACGTCAAATTCAATTACATGATTTACAGTACTTCTTTAGATTTTCACCAACACTTGAGAATTATCAAAACCTTTTTTATAAAAGGCAATTAGGACCTTTATTTTTAAACAGCATTATAGTCTCATGCAGTGCCACACTTATTACAATTCCATTAGCATATACCGCTGCTTATGCATTATCAAGATTTCGTATCAAAGGCTCACAGGCTATTTCTATTGCGTTTCTTAGCGCAGAAATGTTACCGAGTATCGCATTAAGCGTAGCATTATATGCAATATTTAGAAAAGCCGGATTGCTTAACACCTTACAGGGTTTAATAATTGCTCATACTACATTTTCATTGCCATTTAGTATATGGATACTTCGAGCATTTTTATTAAATGTACCAAAAGAGTATGAGGACTCAGCAATGATTGATGGTTGTTCAAAATTTAAAGCTATGTATAAAATAATTTTTCCATTAAGTGCACCAGGAATAATTACTGCTGCATTATTTATATTTTTAAATTCATGGGGAGAATTTACGTTTGCGCTTACTCTTACAATTGATAAATCAGCTCAAACTGCACCCATAGGAATCGCCAGTTTAATTTCGGCATATGGAATAGATTGGGGAGGATTATTGGCGGGGAGTACTATTTTAATAATTCCGATGCTTGTATTTGTATTATTTGCACAAAAATTTTTGATAGAAGGACTTGTGGGTGGAATTAAAGAGTAATTATTTTCATATAAAACATATTGCTTTCTTAATCCTTTCCCAGACTTAAGAAAGAAATCCTGCAGGGAACATCGATTCTCTCACCACCCCTCCCCAGAATCGTGATATTTGAATCATCTTTTTGGACAATATCTTCTACCCCTTTGAAATCATCCCCCACCTGAATGACCCCGTAGATCATTCTCACCTCAAAGGGACTCACGCCGTCCATCTCCACATAGGTTTTAAAGCCCCTTTCACGAAGCAGATTTTTCTCCACACTCTCCTTTCTTCCGTAGTGAAAGTATCCGGTAATTTCTTCAACACCCAGAACAGCACTCACCCGTCCGCTCCATGGCTGGTAGTGTCTTCCACCATTTGACATCCACAGCAGGGTTTCAGCGAGTACTGAAGGGTCCTTGAGCTGAAAGTAGCAGTACCCCTTCTCAGGAATAGAAATGGCTGAATAGCAAAAGTCTTTTTTCGGATCACTTATGAAAAGACTGACATCTTCGAAACCTTTCGGAGTGGGATAGCGAGTTAGGTTGAAAGTTCTTCCGTCTAAGCACTCGATTTTACTCCTGTCTCTGATCTCAATCCCAGGTTTTAGGAGAAAGTACCCCCCCGCTTCTGGGTTTTCAAATGCAGTTGGTGCTGTGAAACCAGTTATTGGCTCGGTGATATCGAGATAGCCTGAATATTCTTTCTCCGGAAACTGTAAAGTGTGATGGTGACCCAAGGAAGTCTTTCCTTTGTAGCCGGTGATGATGTGGCTATCATAAATCACCGGCTCTCCCTCCCTTAGGGCAATGATCTTTTTCACTTTTCCCTCATTGTAATCAAGATCCATGACAACTTGAAGATTCTTTTCACTTTCCTTTGTCTCAAGTACCTCAAAGTCCCAGTCGTCATTCGCTGTTTTCCCATGCGCGGGATACCGCTTTCCATCATAAGGGCTCTCGTTCCCTCCAAAGGGCAGACAGAAGAAATCTCCTCTCAGGATGTGAACCACCCAGGGTATTTTGGGACCCTTTTTCTCCTCACTCCATGGGCAGAAGTAGAATGGGGTGACTTTCCTCTTCCCCAGCGTAAAATCTGCCGTGAGATGTCCCCCCTGTATAGTGATATAGACAGAAATGTCTCCATTGCGTAAAGTATAGCTTGGTATTCCTCGAATCGTTTGTATAATTCCCATCGAAACATTCTCCCAATCTCTCTGAAATCATAACACAACTTCTATTAGAATGTCACTTCTTTATCGCTACACTTGTGATTATGTGAAATAACACCCAGATGAAATGTTCGCCTGCATCCTTTCGCATTTGATTCCAGATGAATCTACCGGAACTTATTTACCTCCTCATACATAGCGACGATGTTCTGAGGAGGTATGCCGTAAAGCATGTTGTGAACTTGGTTGAAAACAAAACCCCCATCTCTCATAAATATTTCACAATTTTTTCTCACCTCTTCCCTTACATCCTTTTCACTTCCCTTCAACAGCGTATGCTGGGTATCCGCTCCTCCCCCCCAGAATGCTATATCCTTCCCAAACTCTCTCTTCAGTTTTTCCGCCTCCATTCCTGCAGCACTGAGCTGTACAGGATTGATTACATCTACCCCTGCTTCGATAAATGAAGGGATAAACTCGGCGACTGCACCACAAGTATGAAGGAATATAAAAAGATCAGACTCGTCTTTCACCAGCTTGTAGAGCTCTTTCACTCTTGGTAAAATGATTTCTCTGTACATCGCGGGTGACAGCATAGGAGCAGACTGCGTCCCAAGATCATCTCCCATTACAATGAGTTGCACGTAGGGCGAAATTACTTCAAGCAGTGGCTTGAGATTTGCCACATGTATTTGGAGAAGCTTATCCAGTACTTTTTCCATTTCTTGACGATGGAGAATTAGATTCATCATAAATTCATCATTTCTGTATAAATACTGACCAAGCTCAAAAAATTGACCGCCAAAGCCAATCATAATGAAATAGTCAGTCTCCTCATAGAGTTTTTTTGCTTTCTGGCGGAGAATAGAATGAAAGTCAGGATCTTCCGCATTCTTCCAGAGCGGATCGGTCATAGAGGACCACATCACCTTATTTATATAACTCCCAAGATCATCAAAGTTTTCTTTATGTATACCATACAGTGGCCATAATTTTTGATCAAAAAAGTAAGAACCCCTGGGCATCTCCGCAAGAATATCTCCATCATCGTCTATACATACCCAAGATTCATTCTTTTTTTTAATCTTCAGCCATGCAGGAATTTTTGCAGCTGTTCCATCAGGGAGGGTCCAGTCATTCCAGTCCTCCGGATTATCAGAGAAGGCACGCGCCAGATCCACACAATCAATCTGAAACCTCTCCAAGTACCAGTCCTCTGGTATCGCAAGCTGCTGGATCATGTCGTAAATTTTTGTCTCACCTTCCCTTATCCCCAAAAACTTTTTAAGAGCATTGTACGTCATGCCCATTAGACCCGTAGATCTCATTCCCCCACAATCAATTGGGATTTTATCAGGCGCTTTATGTTTCAGTGCGGTAATGACTCTTTCTCTCCTCGTCATGCTCCCTCCCTCAAGAATAGTGAATCTCCCTATCAGGTTTAAACATAAATACTCATAATTGTTCATAGATAAAAGATATACGTATCAAGAGATATCTTGATCCTTCCGAAGAATAGACACCTTCATATAGTATCTTGTTCTTTCCACAATATCCGCTGCGATTGGATAATTTAGGTATGCGTTTTCCTGTTTATATTAATTTTTTATAGAAAGAGACATCTTTCCCTTTACTGCCTGAGCGCCTCGTCGAGCATTGTCAAATAATTTATAACAGGGATATAGCTCGGAATCGAGTTTCCTGAGCCCACTGCAAAACGTCCACCATTAGAACATTCATCGATTATGCGCCTCACATATGCCCGTAATTCATCGGGCTCAAATAACGATAGTTTATCAACATCAACACCACCTAAAAGTCCGATTTTATCTCCCCAGCGTTTCTTGTACTCTTGGATTGGAAGTATATTATCCTGAAACGAATGTTTTGCATCGATCTTTACATCATTTAGGAAATCATCCATTAAATCATCCACTTTGCCGCAGCTGTGCAGGTAATAGTGCCTTCCGGAATCATGGGAAAGTTTTGAGTATTTTTTATGCCACGGAAGAATGAATTCTTTGAGATCATCCGGAGGAATTAAAGTTTGCGTATTAAAACCAAAATCATCTCCCTGGAAAATACCAGAAAGCTCCTGAAACTGTAAGAGCTTGCAATTATACTTATAGATCAACTCCCCGATCTTATCCGCAACCGCTTTTAACAGACTTCTGTTATCGTATAATGCGAAGCACAATCCTTCATAACCCATGAGACGGGAGACATGCTCATAAACACCCCCAGCATGACAGGTGAAAAAACCCAACCCCTCCGGTAAATGATTACATATGTATTCGTGTATGTAGAAGTTCTCATCGGTTACCTCCGGCCAGGGATATTTTTCAAAATCTTCCCACGTTTGTATCACACCTGCTTCCAGCCCCTGCCAGGCTCTGTTATGGTCCTCCCAACCTGTTGCAGTATCCCTTGTTACGTGTGCAATTGCAGGGAGAGGCAGACTCACTTCCACACGTACAAAGTCATATCCCATGAAATACCAGAATGCAATCTGATTATCTAGCCATTGATTGATAGTTTTAACATTTTCTTTAGAAAAATTCATTTGGCCGCCCATAAACTCTGTTTTGTCAGATGTATCCACCCATTCTCTTCCTATCATATCCTCGAGAATAGGTTTCATTATAGCATTGTCGATTACATACTCTACCATAGGGGCTTTTGATGGTACTTTTTGACCGCTCACCGCATCAAGAAACTTCTGTATATCCGGTTTTGGTTTTTCTAACGGTAATATGAAGTCTTCCATTTCTGCACTCCTAATTGACAATCAACAATCCTCACTTGTGTAAAAAATTAAGTAATATCATTTTACTGTTACATATTCTTTTGCACACCGGTAATAATATTCACTACACATGGCTTTTTCGCAGTATTATAAATATTTTTTAAATAATATCCTCTTGGGTTTGAGACGAGGGGCCCATTCGGGCCCCTCTGTATTTCAGTCTAATCTTTAATGACACCTTTTTTCTTTAGTCTATCAATCTCTTTCTGAAGCTGAGGTGGCGGGTTTTTCCTGAACACTCTTTTATAGGAACGTTCGAGTGATTTCGGTGTAACCTTTTCAATTGGCACAACGACATAAGGGGGAGGAGTTTTTCCCGCCAGCGCCACAACACCTATCAACGCTTCCGCTATTCCCTGATCGTAGGGATGCTGTGATGAAACCCCCACAAATGAAGAGCTTGTTGCTATCATAAATGCAGAATCATCGCTTAGATCGACCCCAGTTACCTTAACATCTTTCCCGCTCGCATCTATTACACCCGCTGCACCAATCGCCTGTTGATCCCACACACATACAATGCCGGTCAAGTCTGGATAAGCAATTAACCAGTTCTCAGCAACAGTTGCAGCTTGTTCCGCATTTCCTGGTTTTTGAACATCAACTACCTCAATTTCACTATACTGCTCCAGGTAATCCATTATTCCGTAATAGCGCTGATCTACGTGAAACATTGAGAGCGGGAACCACATGACTCCCACCTTTCCCTTGAAATTAATCGCCTCTGCCATAATCTCAGCAGCGACAACACCAGCTTCGTAATTGTCCGCTAATCCCAGTCCTTTATAATCCTTTGGATATTTGAAATCGACAGGGATCGTGTCAATAAAGGACATTATTATACCAGCATCTGCTGCTTTTCTGAACACTGCTGCGTTCGCCTGTCGGTCAACAGGAAAACCTATTAAGAGATCAGGTTTGAGTTCAATGATACTCTCTATGTCTCCAACCTGTTTTTCCACCTTTAGTTCTGCGTCAGTAAGAACAAGCAGTTTAATGTTATATTTTTCAAGTACCGCCCTAATCCCAGCCTCCTGAAGAATTGACCAGTCTGCTGCAGTTGTATGTAGCGCTACTGCTGCGGTATAGTTCCCATTTCTTACTTTCTCTTCATCAGCGGGCGTCAGTATACCAACCAAATCTTCAACACCGGATGCTGGATTCCCATTGGGCCCGACATTTTTCGGATTGATTGGCTGAACTTCGTCAAGCTCATCTGGTTTTAAAAGCTGTAATTCTGTGGCAGCAAGTTTTAGTTTCGAGGAGTCTTCCTTCTTCTCTGTACCAGCAGCACATACTAACCATGTACTTACCATTAATACTAAAACCAAAAGCAGAATTTTTGAAAATCCTTTCATATGTTCTCTCCTTATAAAATATTTTTTTATCTTCTCTACAGGAGATCAGGTTAAATCAATATGCACCTCCTTTCATAACTATTATCAAAGCGTAATCACTCAGACAGACTAACCGCTGCTACAATAATTATTCCCTTAATAATCATTTGTACGCTATACTCGACACCAAGAATAATTAAACCATTTGTAATAATTGTCATAATAAGAGCGCCAATCAGTGTTTTTACTACGCTTCCTTTTCCACCAAAGAGACTTGTGCCCCCAAGGATAACTGCCGCTATGGAATCGAGTTCTAAACCGCTTCCTATCTCCGGCCTTCCTGTACCAATTCGACTTGTCAAGATAAGACCGGCTATTGCAGTACATAAACCTGAAAAAAGAAAGCCCCGTATAACAACCCAATCTGTATTTATTCCGGAAAATTTCGCTGCAACAACATTTCCACCAGTTGCCTTAACATGGTTACCAAAAATGGTGTAGTTGTAGAGAACTACTGAAATTCCCAAGAGCAAAACGACCCACAGAAGCACAATTGGGATATGCAACAACTCCCCTGCACCCCAGAACACTTTAAATCCCTTGCTGTAAATTACTTCTGCTTTGGTGCCCGTTATCGTGAGAGCAATGCCCCTCGCTATGCTGAGCATGCCTAATGTAACCAAAAAAGATGGAATCTTTACCTTTGTTACAATTATCCCGTTTATCAATCCAATAATCACACCAATAAATAACCCTACCAGAGAAGCCCCAACGATCCCAAAACCCCACTTCAATGTAAAAGCAGACATAACTCCAGTGAGAGCAACAACCGAACCCACCGATAGATCGATGTTTGCTGAAGTTATCAGAAATGTCATACCGAAACCGATAATCGAAACCATTGCAGCCTGACGGGTAATGTTTCCTAAGTTTGAAAAGGAAAAAAAGTTTTTATTTAAAATCGTAAACATTATGATTAACACAACTAAAACAATATAAATGAACCAATCTTTCCATGTTGTCTTTCTAACCAATTCTGATCGTTTCATTGCCATCAATACAGCTCCTTTACTTATCCCCTTTATTGAGGTGCATTATATCTTCTACGATCATTGACATGATTTCTTCTTGTGAAGTTTCTTCATTATGAAATACCCCAAGGATTCTCCCATTATTCATAACCAAAATCCTATCGCTATGGGCTAAAAGTTCTGGCATTTCTGATGAGACCATAATAATTGAAACCCCCTCATTTGCTAATTTTCTGAATAACTTGTGAATTTCTGATTTCGTTTTAACGTCGATTCCAACCGTCGGCTCATCGACGATCAATATTTTCGGCTTCGTCGACAACCATTTCGCAATACAAACCTTCTGTTGGTTTCCTCCACTGAGATTCTGTACTATCATTTTAGGATTACCAGGTCGTATATCAAATTCCTTTATTCTTTTATTGGCAAAGTCAGTAATACTTCTGTTTTTCAAAAGCCAAACCGAAACAAACTGCTCTATGATAGGGAGGGTAATATTTCTTGCAACATCATGCATTAAAATCAAACCTTGAAGTTTTTTGTTTTCAGGAAGCATAGCAATTCCCAGCCCTATTGCATCATTCACCGAGTGTATTTCTACTCTTTCACCATCCAGATATATCTCCCCAGAGTCATACTTTTCTATTCCAAATATCGAATACATCACTTCAGATCGACCGCTACCCACAAGACCAGCAACACCAAGTATCTCACTCTCATAGAGCTTGAATGATATATCGTTAAATATGTTTTTACTTGTGAGATTTCGTACTTCAAGCTTTACCTTTCTCTCTTTGATTTCCTCTTTTTTCTTAAAACTGGATTCGTAGAGTTCAACCTCACGCCCAACCATCAACTTTACAACTTTATCAAGTTCGAGTTCTTTTATATCACAGTCATCGATGAGTATTCCATCACGAAGTATTGCAACCCTGTCGGCCAAGTGAAATACCTCGTTCATCTTATGGGTTACATATATTATTCCTACTCCTCTTTCCTTTAGATCCTCCACTATCTCAAACAATATTTTCGTTTCTGCTTCAGAAAGTGATGCAGTTGGTTCGTCCATTATTAAAATTTTTGGGTTCAATGAAATGGCTTTAAAAATTTCGGTAATTTGTTGTTTGGCTGCAGAAAGTTTTGAAATCATTTCTCGCGGATCTAAATCGATTTTGAATTGTTTCAGCATTTTCTCTGTAACTTGAAACATTTTATTCCGATCGAGAAAAAAATTCGATTTTACCAGTTCATTCCCAAGATGTATATTCTCGGCAACAGTGAGGGTGGGAACGAGGCTTAATTCTTGGAATATTACACCAACGCCGAATTTTCTTGCATGATGGGCATCTCTAATTTGTACTACACGACCATCAATTGTAATTTCACCTTCATCCTTCTGATATACTCCTGAGATAATTTTTATCAACGTAGATTTCCCCGCACCATTTTCTCCAACCAGAGCATGTACTTCGCCACTTTTTAGATCAAAATTTACTGATTGCAATGCCTTTACCCCAGGGAATGTCTTAGTGATATTATTTACAGACAAGAGTAGTTTTTTCTTGCTCAATTCCATGGTCATTAAATTAGCAGAAAATTGTGTATGTTGCCATATATTAAAATATAAATTTTTTTTTGGAAAGTAATATTTCAATTTTAATTAGATCACAATCTGTGCCATACCGTGAACAAAAAATTTGCATAACAGAGGAGAGAGATTAAGTGATTGTTTATACATCGAATTTGTATTTACAAGATCAAATCGAGCGCGCATCTGTTTTTCAATGTCAGATTTCCAGGCTTTTCTGCAGTCTGTCCAGGATATTCAGTGCTTCAAGAGGGGTGATCGTATTGATATCCACATTCTTCAGCTCCTTGAGGAGAATTTCGTAAGG
>Ga0180438_10002342_pt1 | contig 31161 bp, 41 predicted proteins | sample SS_ome_12_FD_132455 | JGI IMG/M metagenome (GOLD analysis project Ga0180438, IMG submission 132455) | Hypersaline lake sediment archaeal communities from the Salton Sea, California, USA - SS_3_D_2 metaG | ecosystem: Environmental > Aquatic > Non-marine Saline and Alkaline > Hypersaline >...
ATCCATAATCCCCCTCATACCGCCTGTCGAGTTGAGGATAAGGCACCACGTGAGCAGGTTTTATCTGCTTCACTCCATAAGCTACACGACCCATCCCTCCAATATACTCGACGCTTCTCCTGAGCTTGGCCTCTGCCTCCTTGGTGAAGTTCCGAAGATGATAACTGGCAAATTCGAGAGCTATCTTCTTGGCATTGTGCCACTCAGTGTTTGGATTGCCCACCTTCACCGTAACGGGATAAGGAACGCTACCGGCCAATTTCACGGCATATCCATTACTGGTGTGCTCGACCGAGAGAATCTGCCACTCCCACGGGTCTAACCTGTCTTCAAACCTGATATTGACTGCCGTCAACTGCTTTGCCAGCCTCACCAGCTCCTGTGCTATCTTTTGTTCGTTCATAAAGCTTCCTTCAGTGCCTCCTGCACGGCCCTCTCCGCCGCAGGGCCTGCCGCATCGCTTCCACGACCCTTTTCATTCATTATGCGCCATATTTCCTTCTTCAGCTCCCCGGCCTTGCGCTCTACTTCGCTAATCTCACGACGGGCAAGCTCAAGACCCCGGCCACCGCCCTTCGCCATTTTCTCGGCGGCATCCAGATTGTCACGAATCCCCCTGCCCGCTGTCAGCGCTCTGGCCAGTCTTACCAACTCTCTGGCTATGACGTGCTCAGTCTTCATCGCTTGTCTCCTCCACCAAATGGATTATCAATCCCTCAGTGGTTTCAAGAACGTCCACGAGTTGCTTCTCGATATGCTTGAACATATTTTTGGCCACGGTGCCCATATTCTCAATTTCTGTGCGCTTGACATCCTTGAAAGACCGGAACAAATCGCCCAGCTCTCGTTGCATCTTACGAAGAGCATTTAGTGCCTTTATCACATCTCGGTCATCAAGAATCCGGTCTGCCGCTGTTAGTTCTCTGGCCATGGCTACCAGCTCTTGGGCTATCTTTTCGTTATTCATCATCCGACCTTCCTTGCGGTTTCTTTTATCGCAACACCGCCCCGAGATTCTATTCCCAAATCAGTGGCCAACTCAATGGCATCCCTCTTGCTCTTGGCCCGAACCCTCATGCTCATGGTAAGAATCCTCCTGACCTCCCACTCCGGCAGGTCTTCCTCCAGATTCTCCCTGTGCATCCGCTCAAGAAGATTGTTGGCTATCTTCTGTATATCCATGCCAACCCAAAGCCCTCCGGGGCGGCAAGCCGCCCCATCGGACTCAATTTTCATCCTTACGGAATTGTTACATTCGAACCGCCCACGCCACCGAACAGTGCGCCCGTGCCATAGCGACGGTTGCCGGTTGCGCCAACCAAGACGCTCGTGTGTACCACTTCCGAATCGGTAATCGGAATGTCATCGAGGTCACGACCCACGACGCCCAGCATCTCGACAAGGACGTGCGTCGGCTCGGCGTCAATGTCGCCAAGGTAGTTCGATGCCGCCGCCGTAACCGAGAGGCGGTTGAACTTGGCCGCAAGCCACGGACGGGTACCCGTCTGCGTCTGCGGGTTCCAGATGTACTTCAAGTACGTCTTGACCGCCGCCAATTCGGCTCCTGTCGGCTCCGTGATACGACTGTTCCGGGCGATGTTCCATACCCATCTCGCCCACTGCCACCAACTATATGTACTACTTCCGGCCATTTTAGGCCTCCTTTCGTTTTTTGCCCTTAGAGGTCTCGCAAACGATAACCTCAACATGGTCGCCACCATGGCTCCATGCCGACCCATTTGGGCATAGGGTCAATCTATCTCAACTGTGAAAGTATCATATCCGGGCGTCGCAGTTTATTCACTGCGGCACGAAGTATCTTCTCGACATCCTTCAAAACCCTGACCTCTGAGGACATCACGCCCTCTTCCTTCATCTGTTGCTCGGCATACCACGCAATATTCTCCACGAGGGTCGAGAAATAGTAGTTCGATTTCCTGTACCACTCCCCAACGTCGGAAAGAGTGACAGAAGCATCCATGGCTCTTTCAGCAGTCAGCTCTCTTGCCACGGCCACAAGCTCTTTGGCTACTCTCTGCCTGTTCATCATAGAGACTCCTGCAAAGTACGGATTTCCTTCAGTATGTCATTCATAGCCGAGATAGTCCTGCCAGCCAAACTCTTGAGACTCTTCGCCTTGAGAACCGACGCCTTGGCGGTCTGCCCTTCCGGGGAGTCCTCTTTCGACATTCCGTGCTGGCGAACGTAAGCCTCATAGATTGAACCATGGGCAGAGTCCAAGAGACGGTGAGCCTTCACGGCCTTGGCGTAAGCGTCCTTTAGCTCGGAACGAATCTGCTCCAGACCACGCTCTCCCCAATTCACAGCCGTCAGCTCTCTCGCTACGGCCACAAGCTCTTGAGCTATTTTCTGTTCGTTCATTTCATTCTCCATCCGGGCACACAAGGCTCACTTATACAGCGGTGACTTGCCCGGCTTGTAGCCCTTCCTGTGCAACTCCTGTATGAAGTCGTTCATCTTCTTCTTGCTGTGGAAAATCCTCATGTCATAGAACTCACTGCCGTCCTTGTGGGTGCTCTTGCCATCATGGAAGTTGACTGTATATCTCCTTCTTCCCATGTCTTGGACATAGTATTCTTTTTTGCCGCCAACCAGCGCTCTGGCCTTCTTGCCGAAAGCCACCTTGTCCACCGCCCACATGAGCAAGTTGTCCATTGTCTGTAGGTTGCCGAGTGCTAAATCGTCCCTCTTCTCATAAGCGATTGGAATCTGAGACTGAACGATGTCCTGCCTTCGCCTCAGCTTTCTCAGGCCCAGCTCGACAAGCTGGTCAACAACCTTCTTCTGCTGTCCTCTGGACATCTTAGTCAGGTCTCTTGGGAGGCGTAGTCCCTTGAAGGGGTCAGGTGCCGCCGTCAGCTCTCTGGCTATGGCCACAAGCTCTCTTGCTATCTTCTGATTGTTCATGTCAACTCCCTACCTATGAAACAAATATCAAAAAATCCGTCAAATCGCCTATTGGCCACCCACTCTGGCCATTCTCAGGTTATCCATGTCAGTCTTGTCTCCTTCCTCATGCTCGCCCTCATTTTGGCTCGTGGACGCTTCCCCCGATAGTCCTCTTTCCAGTCCCAGTTGAGTCCATCAACAAGCCAGCCGAACTCATCGGACAGCCAGTCTGCGCCCTCATCCGAAATCTCTTCATCGCTGTAATCTCCCCGGAGGGAAACCTCCACCTCCGTTGGCAGGTCTACATCTTCACCGTCAGTATCCCATGTGATATTGTAAAAAACAACAGACCTCGCCGCAGTCAGCTCTCTGGCTATGGCCACAAGCTCTTTGGCTACGTGTTGGTTATTCATCAGTACACCCCTAGTGCTCTCGCTATGCTCGGTATGTCATTCAGATTGGCTTTCTCAATGTGCTTCAGCAACTTCTTCTTCAGCGCCTCCATTGGTGCCTGCACCGTCTTCAGCTCATCGGAAAGAATCTCCTTCAGTGAATAGGACTTGCCCTTCCTTGTCCACTGCTTCGAAAACGGATAGCCGTCCTTGGACTTCTTGTCGGTCGGCTCGTGCTTTTTCAGTATCCTTGGAATGTCGTTCACGCTCGGGTTATCAATCGTGCCGACAATGTAATTCTTCTGCGACTTGCGGCCTTCCACTTCGTCCTGAATGATAAGGTAGAGTATGCCATCGGGCTGAAGCATCAGCCATGCGAGAGACTTGTGCGTAAACCCACTGGCATCTTCCGGCCCCCACAGACTCTGATTGAAGCCAATCTGCTTCCCACTCGCCGCACTCAATTCTTTAGCCACGGCCACCAATTCTCTTGCTACTCTCTGGTTGTTCATGTCAATTCATCCTCCTCAAAATTGTCTTCAAGTCCAAGGAAACCCTTGTCAGATTATTCCACACCTTCTGCAACTCTCGGCGTCCGCCTGCCGGTTCAAGTGCCGCCTCAGCTTCTTCCATGTGATGTTTCTTCATCACCTCGGCCATAATCGCATTGGCATCAGAAGTCATCTCGGACATCAACTCGACCGACTTCTTGAATCTTGAATCGCCCCTCATGACCCCTGTCAACTCTTTCGCCACAGCCACCAATTCTTGGGCTATTTTTTCGTTGTCCATGTTCATCTCCTCGCCTACCATCCCAGATAAGGCTCAATGTCTTTCAAATAATACCTTGCCCTTCGGTCACCACCCTCGAAATCTCTTTCAGGCCCGGCATACCTGATAATGACGCTGTTGCCACTCACCCTCTCGACCTCCCATATGCCCGGCGAGATGTCCATCTTCAGGGACATCTTGAGATTGATTTCTATCCTGTCTCCCCTCTTAAGCTCACCAGATGTCAGCTCTCTGGCCACCTTCAAAAGCTCTTCTGCTACTCTCTGGTTGTCCATCTCAGTCTCCCAAGTGCGGTCAGCTAAACTCTTTAATTATCCTACTACAAATCTGCTTCAAGCGTCCACCGTCGTTGCTAATTTCCTCTGCCATGTCTCCCACAAGCCGTAAAAACCAGCCAGCGTCCGACGTACTTCCATAGGTACTCACCATCGAGTTCAACTCTTTTGCCAAGCGACCAAAAGCAAAAAGTCGCTCACCAGATGTCAGCTCTCTGGCCACCTTCGCCGGAGCTGTTTCGTCAAACCATGCCTGAACATCATCAACTATCATGTCGGCCACCCGCCGGGCATTCCCCCTAATCGGGCGCTTCCTCGGGTTGGGGTAAGTCCGGTTGCCGCTCGCATCAATTCCGACCACCCCGCCGTACATCACCATTTCCGGCGAAAGCCACAAATCCAGAACAGCACCATTGGTGAAGCGAGTCCAAAGCTGGCGCTCGGCCTTCCGACTGCCAGTGCCCTTGTAGTTCTGTCTCATACTCTTGATGCCAAGCTCACGCTTCTTCTTCTGGAGGGCCTTTACGATGTCACGAGTAAAGACCTCGCCTTCTTCCGGTGTCATGCCTGCGGTCAGCTCTCTGGCCATAGCTACGAGTCTTCTGGCTATTCTTTCGTTGTCCATTACCACATACCCTCCGACACACTCGATTCCTCAAGACCTGTTCTCAGCTCGTTCCAGCCCTTATTGAGAACGCTAACGCCAAGTCTGACATAGACATACACCCGGTCATTCAGAGTGGTTACATTCTCCATGCGCATCAAGCCAGAAGAACCTCTCATGCCCCCTTGCTTGAGAACACCCTCTGCTTCTTTGCGAGCTTGGTTAACGAGCTTGGGAAGCTCCTTAAGCTCTACACTCTCATCACCGCCAGCAACCCCCCAAGCGATAAGGGTTTCGTCAGACGCCCTGTACCATCCAGACTCAGTCCTGCCAGCCGTCAGCTCTCTGGCCATGGCTACCAGCTCTCGTGCTACTCTCTGGTTATCCATCACATCCTCCATTCAAAATCATCTTTTTCCTGCTCTTCCAAATAATCTTCTTTGAGGTGAAACAGCCTGCGCTTGAGCCTGAGCATTTCAACCTCCATCTTGGCGAGTTCTGTCCTCATCTCTCGGTTCTTTCTCGCCAGATTGTTGGCACTGTTGATGTGAGCCGCAGATTTTCCAAGAGCGATAAATGCCTTGTTCATGCTTTTGTAGAGGGGGTCGCTCACGCCAGCCACCAATTCTTTTGCCACGGCCACAAGCTCTCGTGCTGTCTTCTGACTCGATGCGCTTTTGCTAATCTCCATTACAAAATCCTCCGGGGTTCCTTTACGGTAACCCATCTTCTTCAGCATGGTCATTATGCCTTCAGCTTCCCATCCAGACAGGTTGTACTCCATCCACTGCCAGAGATAAACCGGTATGCGTGCACGAGTCTTTTTCAGCCTGCCTCCCTCGTACGACTCCTCGGTGTCCACCTGATTCTCAATCCTGTCCAAGTCTCTTTCAACCTCAGACGGCTTCTCATCCTTGCTGGCCCATATTACAACACCATTCCGAATTGGATAATATGCCTTCATAGCACTCCACCCATCACAGCTTTTTCACGTCACGCATCAATCCCATCAGGGAGTTCCACGCTTCGTCAATTGCCTTGTGGTATCTCTGGTAATTACGATTGTGCTTAATCACATCAATCAAGCCAGTGTCAACCAGCGCATCACGAACGTCTCCCTGAACATCTGTAAGTTTGTCAATGTTATCTTCCAGCACTGACAGCATGGCCGCAACCTCATCCGCCGTTCTTTCTCTCGCTGTCAGCTCCTCGGCCATCCTCACAAGTTCCTGAGCTATCTTCTGTCTGTTCATCGAATGCTCCTTAAATGGCTATGCCGTACTGCTTCGCCCATTCTTTCAATGACTCCATGCCGTAGAGGACAGTGTCGTAGTTCTTCCTCTTGGCCGCATCCCAGAACACGGGGATGATGCTGGCGTCCAAGTCTTCTATCATCTCGGCAAAATCATCCTCATCACGCACGATTTTACTCCGGGCCTTTCTGAAGTCCTCCAGTCTCATATCACGAGACTGTTCCATCAAAAACTCAGCAATCGCTTCGGCAGTCTCAACCGTGTCGTACCTGTCACTCTTTAAGAATCTTTCGATTTCCGGCCAACGATAGACGGCCCTTCCTGCAACAAACTCTCTTACGAGCTTCTCTGCTATTTTCTGATGATTCATCGAATGCCCCTCACGCTTCTGAGATGGTCGGAGATGGCATTATCCAAATCTGAAAATGCCTCTGCCATAGCATCACGTTGTTTTTTCATCTTCGGACTGTCAAGCTCCGGGTTCTCCCCTCGGGTCTCGTACATGATGCCCAGTGTATTAAGATAGTAGCGCCCGAACGTGGCGAACTCCCTCCTCATCTCCTGCAACGCATCCAAGTAAGGAAACCGGGCAACTCTACTCCGGGCTACGAACTCTCTGGTCAGCCTCTCGGCTATGCGTTCTTCGTCCATGTCAGTCTCCTCAGAAAGCACTCAATACTGATTCCACCTTCCTTACGGTGTCATCAACAATCTTGGATATTTTGGCTATCTTGGCGTCCACCTTCCTTGCGTACTGCGGGTCATCGAAATGATATTTGTCCTCGGAAATCCAGATGTCTTCCTGCACGTCTGTCGCCAACTGCTCCAGCTTCTGAGCCGCCTTGTTGCGCTCACCCCACGGGTCTCCCTTCGCACTTCGCACTCTCGATGACTTTTTCTTCTTCAGGAAGTCGGGCTTAGGCTCGTTCTCCTTGCCGTCATTGTCCTTGTCCTTGTCTTTCCACTGTTTCTTGAAAGCTTCGGGGACTTCGCCTTTCTTCGAGACCAGCTCTCTGGCCAGTCTTACCAGCTCTTGTGCCACTTCTTGTTCGTTCATGTCAGTCTCCTTAAAGCCCGTAGCTTCTCGCCAATCTTTCGGCTTCTCTCGGGTCTGCGTCTATGATTGGAATAATCCTACTGATTTCCTTCAAAAAGCGAGTTCGACTCAGGTGGTCGAGTGTACGAAAGTCCAGTCTGAGATATGCCTCGGCATGTCGTGGGTCAATGTCCGTTCGGCCAAGCTTCCTGAGAGTGGAAGTTACGATATCATCATACATGGAACGAAGAGCCGTCAGCTCTCTGGCCATTCTCACCAGTTCTCGGGCTACTCTTTCACTGGAATCAACTTTCTTGGTGCGCCGGGTCTTGACAGGCTTGCTCTCAACCGGCTCGATGATTTCAACATCCCCCACCTCGGCAAGAAAAACTCTGTGATTGCGCATTACGCCTCCGCAACTATTTTTGTAAGAATGTCAACAAGCCCTTCGACCGTCGTGCTTGGCCGGATAACGCCAACGCCGAACTGCTTCAGGCGCTTGCGCTTCTTCTGCGTGAGCTTGCTCATCTGGGTTTTGAGACTTCTCACCTTGGAGGCGAACTGCTCATCAATCTTCTCTTCTTCCTCGGCGGCCATAATCTCGTTGGCCAGCACCAGAAGCTGTCTTGCAACCTTGGCTCTGTTCATGCCGTCCCTCCAGAATACAGTTTGACCACCAACCCCAACAAAGCATCGAGGTCTGTGGTTAAAATCACCGTACCAGATTACGGCTTGCCCTGTGTGTTCTCCACGAAGCGGTTAGGCACATCGTCATGCGGCATAACCACACCAGCGTTGTTACGCAGGTCGCTACCGGCGTTGGCTGTTCTTTGCGCCGCCGCCTGTGGTGCCAGCTTGGAGATGACCTTCGTTTCACCGCTATCGAACACGGGCACACCGCCCTCGAACTGGGCTTCTTCTATCTGGTCTTGCTGTCTGTTTGTCGGGTTTTCTCTGTACGTAGGCATACCTTCCTCCTTTACATGCATGCAAACAAGTTCTCAACAATGGCTTAAATATCAAATAATTATTAAATTGGATGGCAAAAGACACAAAAAAGGGGCCGTGAGATTAACTCACGGCCCCGGATTACTCCTTTCCCCTTATTTTACAGTCCACTTCTCACGAACCTGCTCCACGGTCGGAAGCGGGTCTTCCTCAGTCAGGCCCTCAGTCTGCATCAGCATGTCGAAGACCTTCTCACTGAAACCAGCGAGCTGGTTGATGTGTCCGCCCTCATCAACCACGGCGTCACCGTAGCCGTCGAGGTGGATGCAGTGCAACCACGTATCCTTTGCCTTTGCAGACGAAGTCAGGTACTCTGCCCACGTGTCGCAGACAGCCTTCTGCTCCTCACGACTGGAACCCCAGCCGTGGCCAGCGTAGGAAGCATCGTCCCAGCACTGCATGTCGGAGAGGATAATGACCCTGTCCGGCGTCAGACCCTTGCTCTTCAGCAAGCGAGGAATCTTGTATGCGTTCGTGTTGTGACCATGCGTGTCCGCACCCTGCACCTTACCAGCAATTCCAAGAACCGTGCTGTTCTTGGTGAACCCCACCTCGGCGATGTCCGTTCCGAATGCAAAGACGTACGGCTTCTCTGCGGCCTTGGCCACGATACCACACAGTACGTTTGCCGCATCGGCACAGCTCACGGTAGACCTGTCCGAAAGCTTGGTGCTCGACATCGAACCGGAGTTGTCAGCAAAGATTGCCGTCACGCCCGGCAGGTGGATGTTCTCGCAAGCGTAGTTGCTTGCCAGCTCAACCGCCGCCGCCAGCTCGTTACGAGCCGCCATGTCCACGTCCGGCACCTCAAGAGCCTTGAGAGCCGAAAGGAACCTGAACGGCAACTGCTTCGACCTCTGCACAGCCTGCTTGCTGGAGATGAAGTTCGAAACCTTCTGCACGTGCTCATCCGACACGCCAGCCTGAAGAACGTTACGCAGGTTCCTGAGCATGGCCATGTAGCCCAGAAGCCTCTCATCAATGAGGAACTCCCACACTTCCTTGGCGTCGCTCTTGAACTGCGAACGCAGAACCTCCCAGTTGACCATCGAACGCTTTGCCAGCTCCTTGGCCTCGGCATCGAACACGTCACGCTTGGCGAGCTTCTTACGAGCGTAGATAATCGGAGTCTTACGACCGTCAACCACATCGCCCGTCACAAAGTACTTCGCCACTTCGTCCTTCAGCGGCCAGCCCCTCTTCCTCTTAATCCAGCCGAGAACGTCCTTCCACGTCGGAAAGTTGGACGAATCGTACTTCATCAGACCACGCTCACCGAATGCGGCCAGCGCATCACCCAGACCCAAGTTCAGGCCGTTAGCCAGAGACTTGTAGCCGAAAAGGAACCTGTGAATCAACAGGCACGTCTTGACTTCGTCCGGCCTCTTGACAATAACCGGGGCGTACTTACGCACCAGCGACTTCGTGCCATCCATCCTCGAAGCAAGCACCAGAAGCACCTGCGGTGTCAGACGAATGTACATGTCGTTACGAAGCCAGTTGGCAATTGCCAACAGGTCTTCGGCGCTCTCACCCTTGGCCACGTCAACCGCCGTAGCGATAACCTCACGGGCCGTATCGTTCAGCTCCTCGCAGGATGCGAAGTCCTTGAGCTTCTCATCTACGAGCTTAAGACGCTCCTGCAAGCCCTCCAGCTTGCCGCCCTGACCCCTCGTGGGAATACAGGTATCAGCGTTGTAGAACCTCGGCTCTGCGAAAAACGCACCACCTGTCATGGTGATGAGCTTCAGGGCCGGGTCACGGATTTCGAACGCCACTCCACCTGCACGGTTGAGCGTTGCGTTCGGCTGGTTGCTCGGCTTACGAGCGTTCTTATTCTTCTGTCTTGCCGTCTTCTGGAACGTACCCATAGTGTACCTCCTCCTGTTTTGAAGCGTGGCCAACTGTAGGCCACCAATCTACCTGTTAGTCATCAGCACCAGTATCAACATGTCCGCACCGACAAGTCTTGCCGGGGGTGCGCCCGACTGGCTACCGTTCTCACGGTGCTTGCCACCCAGTACCAACAACCAAAATCAATAATCGAAATCGGCACCTGTTTACCGCACCGGTTGATTTGTCAGCCGGATGCGCCGACCGACGCCCAACATTCGTAAACAGGTGCCCAAAAATCTTTATGCGGCGAGGTCGTATTCCGCCAGCATCTTCTCGGCCCCTTCTTTCCATCCACTCTCTTCGCAGTCCTTGCAGTGATAAGCCCAGTTCTCATCGCTGAAATGAGAAGGCCTTCTCTTGCAGGCCCACAGCTCCAGACGGCTTTGCAGACTGGCCCAGAAAGTTTCGCCAGCATCCGTTCCGCCGTACTTCATATCGAACCGGCCTTCGTAGGTCTCACCGTCTTCCCACTCGACCTTAAAGTCAACCTTGTCGTAGCCTCCATTCTTTGGCGCTGACAATCCCCACTGCCAGAGTTTGTCCAGCACCTCCTGTACGACATTCGCTCCGGCGAACGTTACATCGCCGCACTGAGCGCTCGGGCCTTCCGCCCGGTTCAGCCATACACTCTTTATTGCAACCTTCATGTGTCCTCCTTCTTTCGTCATTGTCATTCAAATCCGAAAATTGAGTGACAATCGGATGTCAATATCAGGCGAGACTGGTCTGTTATCTAGCTCGTTGTCGGCTACGGGCCTTGGCAAGAAGTTTCGGCTGTCTTTCGACCCCTTACTCACCCACTTAACTAGGCCTTCCGCTGTACCACCGATTCCGTGTCAACGTCTTATTGCCTTTTGCCTGCCTTACTGGACTTCTGGGCTTGCGCCCGGCCAACCCTACTCAATTCGGGGTGCTCGGCAGGGGAAGCTCACCGTGTTTTACGCATCTAGTCTCCCCCCAGCAACGCTTTCGTTGTTCTCACATCCGATTGTCAAAGAACCAACACACTATTGCAACAGCGTCCTCGAAATCCGGAAAAATCTACACAAAAAGAAAAGGCCGGACACCTTTCGATATCCGACCTTTCCAACCACGCCAATGACGCAGTCCAATATGTAATTGGTAGCGGGGGCCAGATTTGAACTGGCGGCCTACAGGTTATGAGCCTGTCGAGCTACCGGACTGCTCCACCCCGCAATCAAATTACATAAAAAAGTAGATACCAATGGTCGCTAAAAGGGTAATGTCGCACTTGCGACTAACGCTACCGTCTTACCAGTAACGGCCCGATGATTCTCTCGGCGCAACAATATCCGCTTAACCCTGCGGCGGGTCGCCACGTTCACCCTGTGGCAGGTCGCTACCACCCTTAAAGAGTGGCGGCAGTGTGGCCAGCTTCAACGTCCAAACAGATGGACTCCACTGACCGTTTGCTTCATTATCTATGAAGTAACCCTTCGCTGAAGTGTATCGCACTTCCATATTTTTCAAAGAACTGCCGGTATATTATACCGGGTTGTAGAGAATGTCCACAACTTTTTCAGGAAATTTTAGTCTTCCTGACCAGCGCCAACAAGCTCTCCATTTCCACCGTTGCCGGAGTGCATCAGCTCCATCAACTGCTTTCCGCTTCCACGCTCAAGCAACTTGTCCATCAGGCCTTCCAGTGATGTTCCATGGAACACCTTACCCAACACGTCGGAGACACTCTTGCCACCGATGAGTTGCTGGACACTGAGAGACTGGGCAATCTTCGCCATCGTTTCCTGACTCGACAGCGCCAGAAGCGCCTCGCTGAAGCCATCCTTCATGGCTCCGAATCTTTCGACCGTCAGCTTGGCCTCCTTCTCCAGTTCGTCAAGACGAATCCCCTGCTCGGCCTTGGCCTTGTCCAAGTCCTGCTCAATCTGGGCCTTTGAACGAGCCAGACTGCGTTCAGCCTTGAGGTCTGCCACGGCTTCGTCGGCGTCGGCAATTTCGGCGTCCTTCTTCAGACGGCCAAGCCGGGCCAACTGCTGAGTTTCCTGAACCTTGTCATCCTCGGCGATTCTGTCTCTTTCCAGCTTGAGACTGCTGAGGATTGTTTCAGATTCCGCCTTGGCCGTGTCACGCTGAATCTGCTCTTCACGAACCTTGATTTTCAGAGCCTTCTCAGCCTGCGCCAGACGGATGTTGCCGGACACCGCATCGAACTGGGCGTCTTCGAGCATCTGACGAACACGGTCATCCGTAATCTTAATCATAAGGACTTCCACGTCCGCAACCCTCATGCCGTTCTCTCCGAAGAAGAGGCCCGGTCGAGCTGTCTTTTCATCCTCATCCTTTTTCTTCTTACGACTCCGGCGCTTCGTCTTCGGGGGTTCCTGCTGACCATCCTGCTCACCTTCTCCGGCCTGCTGTCCCTCGGCACCCTCTTGCGCCGTTTTGTCTTCGATGACTTCCGAGTCCACGTCAATCGCCGCATGCTTGCCGAGAATGATGTCCCTGACGATGGCAACGCCATCGGCGTAGAAGTCTTCGATATCCATCCGGCGAATCGAACCCTTGAGCATCGAACGCACGTGGTCGCAAAGGAACTTGACGTAGTTCTCGACCTCGAACCACTTCTCCGGCTCACCCTCGAAGTCCACCCGGAATGACAGCTTGATGTCGAGAGACACGTGGTCTTTCGTCATCACGTCCTGAACGATGTCGCTGACCTTGTTGTTCTTGACACGCAGGTAAACGATTTCCTTGAGGTTGTCGGTATTCTTCGGCTTGCCGGTACTGACAGTCAGAACCTCCAGCGTCTCATCGTAGCCCAGCAGAATCGTCTGCGGCCCGACAACGACACTCCTGTCACCCGTCTTGGAAACGACCATGACGGCGTAGCCTGTCCACGGACAGATGACCGGAACACCATCATACTTGGTGTCCAGTGTCACCTCTCTGGGCTTCGTGAACGTTGTGCCTCTCTTGATACCGCCCGGTATCGCTTCCTCGTAATCCGCCTCAATCTCATCCACGTCCATGGTGTCAGCGAAATAAGCGGCTCTCATTCGCCCGGCACCACGAAGTGACTTTGTGTACGCCTGCTCTGTTACGTGGCCCATCGAACCTTCAGGCCCGGCATCGCCAGATACGGCACGCAGATTGCGATTGTATTCAAGAGCCTCCCTGTTGCCCGGATACCACAGGCTCACCTGCTTGTCCGAGAGAATGCGCCTGACTATAACATGAGTGACCGGGTTGGGCAGAAGCATCTGCGGCCCCTTGCTTTAGCGATATCGCCCTTCTCACGGTTCATCACATAGCGGCCCTCGCCAGTGGGCACTGCGACGGCATACTGCTTCATGCGGTCACCATACTGAATGATGCTGTGCTCAGGCCTCGGGTAGTAAATGGCGCAGGCATCGCCCGTGATGAAAAGCTCTTCGCCTTCCTTGTAGGACTTGTTCCCCTCCCTATAGGGAGCAATCACCTTCACGTGGATACCCTGAATCTTGTTCAGCTCGATAGCCTTGAACTTGCGCTTGTTGCCGTCCGTGAAGAACTCCTCAGTCGGCTCGGGGAAGACCACCTTGGGGCCTTTCTCATAGCGCTTGTTGCCGTCCTCATCCACCAGAATGGCGAACTCAAGACGCTCAAGTGTTACGGCGTCTCTTGCGTAGTTGCCCTGCTCATCGGGGATAACCTCCACGCCCGTTGGAGGAATGTAGAAACTGACATCTGTGCCCTTGATGATGAGGCGCTGACCGATTGTCAGACCCAGCTCATCTGCCGTTCCAAGAACAACAGATTCCTCGGATGCTTCTTCCTTGTTGTCCTTGTCATCATCGCCTTCGTCTTTTGCAGACTGCTGTGAAACCTGCTTGACAACAGCCTTGCCCCAGTTCTTTCGAGCCTCCTCTTCGTTGTAGACTCGCACCAGAAGGAACTGATTGCTCCTGAGATGGTGTCCCTTGATAACCTTGGCGGTCTGGCCGGGCCACAGGGCAAATGTAGTCGGCCCCGGTATGTTGACGGTACAACCATGTCGAAGAACTGGCAGGTCGCTCTCGGCAGATTCCTTGGGATGCTCACTGCCCTCTTCTGCCGCCGGGTTCTCAAGGACAATGTAATCACCCTCTCCTGCCCTTGGACACTGCCTTACGGCGTCCTCCAAGCGACCAACGGTGCGGAACCTGTCACCGTCGAAAACGACAGGCTGTTCTGTGCCCGTCTGGTTGATAATCTTGGGGCCTACGCTGGTTCTTACGAGACCCTTGGTCGTGTCCTGCATGTAGGCATACTCGCCCGGATTCACTACCAAATCACGATTTCCTGACCTGCCACCTTGTTCTTCCTGCATCTTCCACTTCCTTTCATATTGCCGTTGCGCCTTGCAACGATACTTGCTTTTAACCCATTATACACCTGAAAAAGGAAAGGGCACAAAAAAAGGGCCAGCTTTTTTGGCTGGCCCTTCATTTATCCCTTTATTCGCTCGATATAGCCTGTTATGTCGGCCACCGTCTCGAAATGGTCAAAGTCGCACTCTGGGATTTTCATGTCAAATCCTTCCTCCAGAGCTATCAACAGTTCAACGAACCTCAATTCGTCCATTTTCAGTCCATTGTCCAGCCTCGACTCCAACTTTATAAGCGGAGCATCAACCTCACAGGTATCAGCGATAATCTCCACTACTTTGTCCTGAACCTTCATAAACCCTCCGGGTTCGGATTCGCAGACCACAGCCCCCATGACAGCTCACCCCACAAGACCTGTCACTGCTGTTTCCGCATCATAATATCGCCAGAACGGCGTAGGAGGGAGGCGTATTGGCGACGATGGTCACGGCATCTGCCACTGCCATCTGGACTTGGACATCAGCTACACCGCCGCTACGCCTTTAATCGGATTGGCGGAGCGTACAGGATTTGAACCCGTGTGAGGTCTCATCCCTCCTGCCAACTACGTAAACCCCTCTTTGAGGGGAACCGCTTGTACAAGCTTAGAGACCACAGCGAGCTTTCACTCGCCGACCTAACCACTCGGTCAACGCCCCTGATAAATTGGTGGAGGTGAGGAGAATTGAACTCCTGTCCGCCCTGCGTCCACGTCAGCATCTACGTGCGTGTCCAGCTATTTTCTTCTGCCGCTGGCAGGCCTCACGAGGGTCTTCTTTCAGAGACACCGTAATACACGGTTCCTTTCGCAGTCTCCATACCACGCTTACGTAGTCCGCAGGTCAATTTTTGAACCTCAAGGGATGGTAGACCGGCCTACCCTCTTTTGGCCCGGTTGCTTACGCCGCCATGGCCGGAGCCATGACACCGGGGAAGTTGATAACCTTGGCGATTATCAAAAACGGTCAGCTTTTTACGAGGCCAACTGACCAACCTCGACACGCAACTAACGCTTCAAGCAACACGTCGAAACCATGTCACCCCCAAGCTTGGTGAAAATTGGTGCGGGGCCATTTCGGGTATGACCCCACTCCAGCAATCGCAACCGAGTTTCCAATACCCGAATCAGTTAGCGACAGGGGCTGGTTGGGGATTGCTCCCCCGCCTTATCCACCACCCAGTTGTAAGGCAACTGGGAACCTAAGTAGCGTACAGAGCATAAAGGTTCGGCACTGGCCAAGTTCAACAAAGCAAGATGCCGTTTATATGGCACACTGTGTGACTATGTTGCAGGCCATACTCGGTTTGCACGATTCGGAATGGTTACCGGCCCGGCAAAGCTGAATGGCCCAAGCGCAAGCCCCACGAGGCGGTGGCGGTTAGTTCCAGTTGTACGCACTTCTGGTTGGACAAACATCTTTGCAAGTTTGTATCCAGTGTTCGCTTCTTGGTTGCCCGAAGGCACGAACCCCGGATGCTCTGCCTGAGTTACAAAGCCTCGGCTATCACCCCGACGCCGCCAAAGCAGATTGGCTAAGCATGGCTCGTAACTCGCATCCAAATGTCAAAGAGCAAGGCAGTGAGCAGATGCCCCACGAAGGAGAACATTGCCCACCGCCTCTACGGCCTTCTGCCAGTAAGGCGAGGAACATCCGTTCATAAGTTGTCGGGTTCCTGCTAAATCCATAACCAGCATCGGTCGTTAAATTTCAAAAGAACAATCGGTGGCGACTCGGTAGCTCCAGCCAGCCCCTGTCCCAGTAACCCTCTAAGGAGTCCTTGGGCTTTGGACTACGGCTTTCCGTCCGCCACCTACACACTCTATTGCAAAAGTATCCTGCAAATCCGGAAATTACTTTCGTTTTAAGAAACCGAACAATCCTTTCTTTGCTTTTGCCGGGTCATCGGCCATCTTATCAGGAAGCGCTCCCTTCTCCTTAACCTTTGCTGGTGACGGCGCTATCTCCTTCGCCACCTCTCCGGTCTGCAAATCGTAAATCTTTCCAGCGAGAATCTCGACACCGTCCTTCCGAAGCTCTTCCGTCTCCTCCTCGTGCTTCTCTACGGCACTCCATTTCCTAAACTGCCGGACTCCCACTCGCCACGAACCCTGATAAAGAACATCCAGCCTCCATCTGGCCGGAGGCAAGTTCCTTATTATGTTGCGCTGTTTCTTGTGACGCTTCTCACGTGACTTTTTCTTCTGTTGCTTCCTGCGTTGCGCCTTAGTCTGTGTCATATTACCCTCTCAATGGGTTGGGCACCGATAACCAACAAGGGCCTCTTGTGCGGCTTACATTACCGGCCCCTTAGCGGGGTGACGGCATTGGTCACGGGGCGGGGATTACTCCCCCGGTGGACGCTTAGGTCAGAAAAAGAAGACTGCCACCATACCCCTCGCTGTGTCGCCCACCGAAGCGGGTTAGACCTGAGCTACCTTAGAACCATTATCCGAAGTATCCCTAGTCTGAAGCGTGCCTCAAACCAAAACATTATACACTCAAACGAAGAGGGCAAGAAAAAAATTTCTGAAAATCTTATTTCTTGCCCTTTTCCTTACGCCTTTGCCCATTCCTCATTCATCTGCTTCTCAGAAAGCATCGCACTCTTCTTGCCGTCAGGCCAGACAACCTGATGGAAGGTGGTTGGGAACTGCACGTAATCAGCACCACGGTAGTTGTAATGGTAAACGGCCTTGTTTCTCACCGTGAACTGCGTGCCGTCAGAGAAGTGGCATACCATCTCACCGGAGAACCCCCAGCCCTTCAGCCTGCCGTGCTTAACCTCAATCTTTTCCAGCCCACCCTTGCGCTCGACAACGGAGCCAATCTTGTTCGTGTTCTTGACAAGGTATCTCTCAACCATGTCCTTGACCACGCCGTCTGCGAACTTGCGTGCGGTCGCCTCTGCATCCGACTTCAACTGGTAAACCTTTATTGCTCTGGGGTAGCTCTCGCTCCCAGTGGTCTCCTCGACCATCCTGTCAACCACCGCCCGGCCTTCCGGGTCGGCCTTGAAAAACTTGTAGGGACTGTCCGTCTCCTGTCTCTTTTCGAGAAAGGTCTGCGCCGCCCTCATGTAGGATTCGGTGAACCTGTCCGACAACTGCTTCCCCTGCCCGGCCACGACTTTCTTCAGCGCCTCTCTTATCATCCTGACGCCTCCGGTGGAAGTGCGGGGTGCCTCGTAGCGCTCCTTTACAGGCTTGTTGGGGTCTGGCTTGCGGCCCTTCTCAATGTAAGGCTTCAAGGAAGCAATGGCATCCTGATAGGTCAGCCACGCATTGGCCCACTTGTCGAACTCCCTCTTCATCGGGCCGTTATATTTCTTCAGCCCACGAAGGAACTTCTTCAATCCTCGAATCTCAAAAGGTGTTTCGCTGTGAGGACGCCAAATCGAGTGCCAGTTTGCACGCTCTTCGTTTGTCATGCTCTGCCACTCTTCTACAGATGGCTCATCTGAGTGATTCTTCCGATAGTACTTGTTAATCTCCTCACGTGAATCTTCAAAAGCCCGGTTAATTCCCTCTTTGAGTTTTTTGAAATCCACGTTCCAGATGTGCTTGTCTCGAAGGGCCAATTCAATGAAGGGAATCCACTTCTGCAATCTCTTCTGCGCCCGACCCTCTGTAAAAATGGGAACAGACAAGCTGGCGGCAATCACGCTCTTTGCCACCCTGTCTGCTATTTTTGCTTCGTTCATTTTCACCTCCTGAAACACTATTGCTGAAAAGTCCTTGAAATCCGGAATTTTTTAGAGAAATACCTTCGCAATCTCCTTCACGGCCTTTTTCCACTTGCCCGGTGCAAATCTCTTGAGGCTCTTCATAAACCTAGAGGGGTACGCCCCCGGCACCTTTTCGCCGCCAGCCATGAAAGACAGAAGTGCACTCATGCGATGCTCCGGGGCATATTCAGGCAAGTTCTTCGCAATATCCTCAATAACATCTCCCAGCTCCGTATAAAACTCAGCATCATCCAAATCATGGAAAATGTCCTTTGTGATACCCTGCTTCTCCAACTTCTTAATGACCCTCTTGACATAGTCAGGCAAGCCGTACTTCGTCTCACGAGCGAGGCTCTGTTCCACCTCCGGCGTTCTTGTCTTGCGTGAGGGAAGCCCAACCTTTTCTTCGGCTCCCACTATGAGGCTGAGAAAGTCCTGTGAAAAGTGCCGCATCTCGTGCTTGACTGTTGAGCGCAACTCTCTCCTGTACTCGCTGGTAGCCTTTTGTAGCCGCCATATTCCAACTTCGAGCTTTGCACTCATCGGACTCCACGAAGCCCCTTCCAATATGTCAATCACGGCATTCACCTTCACCGAAGGGTAGTTGCGCTTGGCGAGCTTAAGAGCTTCCGGGCCAGCCTGCTTGACTCTCGGAAGATACTTCCAGCCAGTTAAGTCAACCTTGAAAGACAGTTGCCATTTACGACTAAAATACTTCACTGGCTTTGGAGATGCCGCTATAATCTTTTTAAGCTTCTGGGCGTGTCTTTCGAGCTTCCTTATGTAGGCCTTCGGCCCCATCTCCATTATCATTTTTATAGCACCGAGAGTAAGGCCGCTCTCCCAAAGCTGGTCTTCATCTTTTGCATCCACGACCGACCAATCAACTTCTTCATAAGCGTCTATCAAGTTCTCTATGTCAAAACGCTCGTTGTAGGCAACAAGAGCAAATATCCACGCCACGATGTCATCAACCATCTTAGGAGGAGGCTCGAATAAACCCGCTGTCACACGACGGCTTATCTCATCCTCGTAAATCTTCTGCGCTATGGCTTTCTTACTCATCTTCTTTCTGCTCTTTGCAATAACCTTGACCGGCAACTCCCTCTTGCCACTGAGGATGATAAACTCCTCCTCCTTCTTGAGCGGCATCAGGATACGTGGGTCTGGTTTGAAATCCGGCAACACCACCGGGGCCATCACCACGTCCGAAGCTGAAAACGAATGCTCGACCACCAGCCAGAAGCCCTTCTTGCTCCAGTACATCGCATGGTCTTTTGCCTCTCCCTTGTCTGTTGTCCACGAACTCAACTTGCTCACTGGGAACTGATTACCTTGAAGCACGGATTTAGCCGTATTTCCAAAAATACCCCGATATAATTTTATCCGGCCACCGTACTGGCTCTTGACAGCACTGCGAACCATCTTGAGAAACGTGGGCCAATATGCGTGTCTGGATACGGCCACGATGTTGTTAAAGCCGCCCTTGCCGGAAAAGCCACCCCTCCAGCTTTTCAACTGGCGCTCAAGGTATTCGGCAAAGTCCGCCTGTTCAAGCTCCTCCTCCGTCTTGTCCGAAACATCCTCGGCCTTCTCCCAGTCAGTCTCCTGCCCGAGAAACGGCTCGGTAAAAATCTTGAGTCTCTTCTTGGCCGTTGAGTCCACCCTGTCTGCCAGAACTTCTGCCGTTGCCCCGAACTGCCCCACACGCTCCATCTTGTTCCTGACGAATCGGTCAAACTCGGATGAGACGGCTGACGCCCGGCCCTTGGCGAGAACGTCCCACTTGATACCGCTATTCTTCTCGAAGTACAACAGGTAGTGACCACCGTCACGCTCTGCGTGCCAGAGGTCTATCTCGCTTCCGCCTTCCCCAATCCTGATGAACTTATGAATCTTCATGGTTTCCAAATCATTAAGTGCGAGCCTTCTTTCCATGGCTCAAAACCCATCTTCAACCAGAAGCCTCCAGCGCCGTATTCCGTTATCGCCACGATGGGCTTACGCCGGTTCTCCTTCTTGAGTATCTGGAGCATTTCTTTACCCACTCCCTCCCCCGACTTGCGAGTGGCCATCTCCAGAATGAATATCATGTTTTTCTTTAACTCGTACGCCATCACCCCGGTCAGCTTTTTGCTTCTTTCGTCCGCAAGGAATATTCCCTCTCCCCGGCCACTGCCAATCACCGAAAGGGCTTTCAATCCGTGGTTCTTGCTCATGCCAGACCATTCCTCCTTAACCTCATCAAAGAGGTCTTCAAGAAGAATCTCCTTGGCAATCTTGTCTGCTATTCTTGCCTCTCTGTTCATAGCAACGCCTTCGTCAATTCCCTCACGGCCTTCTGCCATTTCTTTCTGTGGTGCTTCTTCAGTGTCGTGAACTTCCTGTCTGGAGTTCTATACATTTCACCAAACTTAACGTCATACAATTCTCGAAGAGGTGTCCCTTCCTCTGGAATCTTTGAATAGAGCTGTTCCGGTATTGGGTAACCCAAGGCATCGGCAACATGCTTAATGGCTATCAGCCGTGCCTTTTTTGACAACTTCGGATTCTTCCTGAAAAAATCTTCCAGTCTGTATATCGAAGATGACAGGTTCGGATAGAACTCCTGTGTTTCCAAGGCATGCTCTTCAGAGGGGCGAATCTTCTCTGACGTGTCATCTGGCATTTCCTTTTCCCATTTGCCGCCACCGAATGTTCCGGGCGAACCCTCGTGTCCAAGTAGAGACTCCATGAGGTCTTGGGCCATGTGCTGAAGCTCATGGTCGAGGATGCTCCTCATCCAGTGACTCGAACGAAGGCCGCTCCAGCGAGCGTCAATCCTGATTTGCTTCTTGTCATGTTGCCACACACCACCAGCATCTCTTCTGCCTGCCTTAACCTTCGACTTCTGCAAGACAACCGTAATGGGATTGTACAGGGACGTTATCCAGTCCAAGTGTTTCTTGTCACCCTTTAATTTGGAAAGATACTTCCACCCTCGCAGGTCGAGCTTGAATTCCTTCTTTGCCCTCTTGAAGTCTTTCCTCCTGATGCCGGGGTAGTCAGCCAGCACTTTCTTAAGAGCTGGAAGCTCCTCTCTCTCGAACCTCTCCACGGCGTCTGGGTTGTAATAGCCCCTCTTTATTTTTTCCTCTTTCTCGGCAAGCTCTGCTCCGGCCAGTCTAGCCATTACCCAGCGATGTATTTCATCCAACATCTTGGGAGGGGCCTGAAAGAGACCACCCACGACACGTCTGGCAATCGCATCCTCGTAAACTCTTGATGCTATTTTCTTCTCGTTCAACCCACGACCCTCATCTTGACTGTGCCCTTCTTAAGTCTTCGGATATTATTTCGAGAGTCAACAGAATCAATAACACCTGACAGTTTGACTTTCGTTCCGACTGATAATTCCTCCAACGACAATCGCCCGTTATACACATACGGATACTGATTACCTTCGCCGTCCTCCAGAACAAGATGGATGGCGAACCTCTGGCTACGCCGTCGCTGTAGCCTAGACGGTTTAGACTCGATGATTGTTGCATCTACATTGATTTTCTGACCCAGTAAGGGATTCCTCGTAATCGAGGTAACGACCTTCTCGGCTATTTTCTCTTCTCTGTTCATAACACCGCCTTTGCCAGTTCCTTTACCGCCTTCTTCCACTTGCCCTTGGCGTGCTTCTTGAGCGTCTGGAAGAACTTGCTCACCGCCCTCGTGCGCTTGCCGGGGTCTTGTATGCCCACGAACACATCAAAAAATCCTCGCTTGGAGCCGAAGAACTCCAACACCTTTGTCACAGACAGCTTTCTCTTGAACTCATCCACTGCATCTACCAGCTCGGTGTAAAACTCCACATCATCCAAGTCATGGATTTCATCCGGTTCAATACCCCGCCTCTTCAGCTCCCTTTTAAGCTCCTTCGTTGGCCCCTGCTTTATCTCGGGCGTCCTTATCTTTCTCGAAGGCTTGCCAAAGCTCTCCTGCTTAAGAGCCAGCCTCATGTAGGCCTGCGCCCAGTGCATCAGCTCATGCTTGATTACGCTCTTGAGGTCGCCTCCTGTGGCTATCCTCAAGGTGGCCGTCGTGGTTTTCCAATAAGCCTTGGCGCTTCCCTGCAAGCTCCCCTGTGTCAATTCGACGGTTATGACTCCTATCAGATTGTCAGCCATCCTCAGCCATGTCGGGTCAGCGTTGGCCAGCAACTTGTTGTATTTCCAGCCAGTGGTATTCGCCTTGAACTTCCTCTTCGTGCGACGCCACTTCCTGATTTTCACTCCGGGGAACAGCTTGGCGTCAGCCAATCCCCTCCGAAGCATCTCCTCTGTTTCTTCCAGTGCCTCCTGCGAAAAATCCAGCATCCTTTGAAGATACTCTACGGCCTTCTCCCCACTGTCCACAACCCCCAGCGGGTCTTCCCTTTGCTTTCTCTCCAGACTCCTCCTCCAGTCCTCGACATTCTCTCTTATGACACCCAAGCTGTTCCGTGCCGCCGCCGCATCATTGGCCCCCTCCTGCGCCTTGGCCCAGCGATAGATTTCATCCACCATGGCCGGGGGCGGCTCAGGCAAACCAGCTAAGACACGCCTTGTGAGCGTGTCTTCGTAGATTCTTTGCGCTATTCTAACTTCCCTATTCATGGCATTCCTGAAAAAGATTAGATAACCCGGCATGGAATTGCCGGGTCACCCGTCTTCGTAAATGCTTTGCGCCATTCTAGCGGTTGATTCACCCCCACTTACGTAAGGAAGTGCTCTACTAAGGTTGAAATATCAAAGAATTGGTGCTATTCGACCGAGCCGATAAGCTTGTCCAGATTGCTCTCGACTGTGAGGCCATGCTCCTCTCTTGCCTTTTTCAGTATGTTTTTCTTGGCATCCTGCACGGCTTTGACCATGAGGGCCACCTGAAGAACCTCATCCACTATCGCCGCATCTGCGCAGGCCTTCAGCAAATCTTCCTCTCGCTTTCGAGCGGCCTCTCCGCAACAGGAGTCGTACCTCTTGTCGAACTTCTCAGAGTCAACCACCGGGGTACTCTCGTAGGCGATGAGGCCATTATACCTCTTATTGTATTCGACGCCGCTGTCCCCGCCCCACACCTTGACCTTGTACATTCCGTATTCGACCTCCCAGTAAACTGTCCATGACGGATGCTCCTTCTGGAGGGCGGTCGCTATGCGCTTGGTCGGCTTCTTGCCCTCGAACTTCTTGAGCACCTTCAACAGCTCATCGTGTATATGACGATAGGGCAACTCCGCATCCTTTGCCTTGAGCAGGCATCTGATAACTGTCGCTTTTTCCAACATGGCTTCCTCCTATAGATGGGTCGCCAGACCCGTGGCTTCTGTGAAAATGTCTTGCAGTTGGTCTGCGTAAATACCCTCGTACTTGGCCGTGGTTTTCATTTCGGGGATACCCTTGCGCTTGCGAATCCGAATAAACTCAACCGTGTAGTCATCCATTGCTGTCAGGGTAACACGACAGAAATTTGGCCCCCTTCTGTTAGGAAACCGAAACGAAAGGCTGTTCTCCGTACCAGCAAAGTTCTTGGCACCAGTCATGACTGCCAGCCTATTTCCGCCCATCTGTGACAGGATTGTTTTTGCTACTATCATATCACTCATCGCTTCCTCCTTTATGCGGCCACCGCATCGGCCCATTTACCATCAAACTTCTTGCTCCCCTTGTTTCCAACTACCGCCGGAGCGGCAACGTACATCTCTTCAAGCGCCGGGTAGACATCCTTGGGCCTTACCCTGACATAGAACCTGACAACCTTGCCATCGTCCACAACATCAGCGCCATGCTCAACAGCCATGTCCTTGACTGCCTTTACGCAATAGCCCCGAGAGCTGTTGTAAACCATCTCGACTTTTCTCTGCGCCTTGCCGGGCTTCGAGTACATCCTCCGTACCCGGTAGACAGCCCAAGTCTCGGTCGCCAGCCTGTCCTCGAAAGACCTGACTGCCTCCTCGTTGCCGTCCTTCCTGACACAGTCCTCAACGCTCTTGCTGGAGTAAAGGGTCATCCGGGGGTTCAGCGAAACACTTACCCGCTCCATGAACATCGCTTCGGCGGCTCCCTCCGGCTCCTCACGGTACCGGGCCATGCAGTCATCCTTGCCATTGGAGAACGGACAGAAAGTGCAACAGGACTTGGCCCATGGCTCCCCGAAGGTCTCCTCAAGCCAGTCTTCGCACTTCTTCCGGCCCCAGCCCCAGTCAACCAGAGGATACTCGCTTGAGCGGTTCTCCCCCGAGTAGGACTGGTCACGCTCGACCCTGAACATCTCATCCGCATTGAAACCCATGACATGCCTGAAAGACTCATCACCGACCAGCTCATCAATCAGACTGTCCAGAGGAAATCCCTTCCACTTCAGGGAGCACCGGCGATTGTTCTTGGCTGACTGGGGAACAGTTCCAGCGGCCAGCATCTCATCGCTCAGCTTCCACTTGGGGTTGCCGCTTATGTGGCACTCATAAGGCTCGTGGGTATCTGAGAGGGTCAGGACGCCGTCGTAGCGGCTTGGCCCACCCCGAGCTACCTGTATCCACCTGACACCGTTCTCACGCATCAGGGGCAGGATGTGCGCTTCAACAAGCGCCTTAGTCCGAGGAAACTCATTACCGACCTGAGCGGTTATCACGGTCAAGTCGGACAGGTCAAAGTCCCTGCTCTCCGGCTCAAGAAGCCAGCGAGCAAGGATTGCCGAACTGTCAACTCCCATCCCAAAACTCAATATGACCTTCTTCGACATTACCACTCTCTCCTGTCATGAAGTGGAACCGGGTACCGGGCGGGGAAGCGGCTGTCACACGTCGAAATGAACGTGCCTCCGTCCATCCTGCCCGAATTGTCAATGTTGCCTTCCTCATCAACCGGGTAAGCCGTCAAGTAAGGCTCGCTCCCTCCGAACAAGTGCCTCTTGACCATCGCCACCGCCGGGGCATCCTCATCGGCCTCGAAAATCTCGGGCACGTCGGGGAAGTCCGGGCTTGGCACCAGCGTCGCCTTGTCATGAAAATCACTCAATCCACCAGCGGCGCACCCCTTAAACAAGGGGTTCTTGAAAATCTCAACTGTCAGGCCTTTCATTCTCTTTCCTCCGTCTTTTGTCTCATTTGCTCTCACAACATCCTATTGCAAAAAAGCGCTCGAAATCCGGAAAAATCTTAGCTGGGGCCGCAACTTTCGCCATATGCCCCGGCTGGCAGTACCCATTCTTCCTCCATTACGATGTCTCTTTCGTAGGTCTCTGAGGTGGCATCCTTTACGTCCTCCTCGGCCATCTCGTAGGGAACTCCCTTTGCAACCAGCTCAGGAACCGATTCCTTCCGCTTGATGGTGACGCCAAACTCAGCCTCGAAGTTGGCTACCCTCTCAACCTTCTTCGGGCAAATCTTGGCCAGAGAGGCGAACTGGTGGGCACTTCCGAAGATGCAGGCGGCGCAGGAGCACCGGCCCCAGCCAAGGTAATAGCAGGGATGAACCCGAACCTTGTACCGCTTGATTATCGCCCAGACTTCCTCCTCAGTCCACTTGTGAACAGGCCTCCAGTGGTCAACGTGGCGAGGCGCTCTCTTGCCTGCCCTGTTGTCGGCCCTGTCCGGCTCAAAAACCTTGTAATTCTCTCTGGCGGCGGATTCCTCAGCTCTTTCACCCGTTATCAGGAGCACCCTCTTACCCACAAACCTCTCCTGATTTCGAATGGCCGCAGAGCACACATCCACCTTCAAATAGGCCGAACACCAACGAACGCTCAAATTGGCGCTCACTTGGGGGAACTTCCGGCGTGTTGACAACTTGCCCCGAGTCCCACCAACCGATTTCACCGTGCCGTCCGGGCACTCAAACTTGGTCGGCCTTGTCCGGGCGTTTTCTCTCAGCATCTCGCCCTCGAAACCACCGTCTTTCCAAGAATAGTAGATTGGGACATCAAAGGCCTCCGCAAAGGCCCGGCAGTAGCCGCTGGTCACCGGCCAGTCCATGAGGTCACTGCCCTCACGCCCGTCAATGTCGTGGTGCCACAGCTCAATTTTCTCCTTGGGGACGCCCTCATCGAGCAAGTGAAGGAAACAAGCCAAGGAGTCCTTTCCGCCAGAAAAGGCCACCAGAATGTGGTCATAACTGGCCAAGTCCGGCCCCCCGGCCTCTCCCACTCTCTCAGTTGTCTCATTCTCTCTCACAATATTCTATTGCACAGGAGCGCTTGAAATCCGGAAAAATCTCCTGATTTGGGCAAAAAAAGAACCCCGGCGATTAAACCGGGGTTCGATTTCACTGTTGGCTCAGGCGGCTTTCAGGGCCGCATTCCTGCGTACCTCTTCGAACGTATATTCCCTCAGAATGCGCCCGTCCTCAAAGACGGTTTGGAGTACATTCTCGGGGGCGTTCGCCTCCTGTACGGTCTTGTAGCCCCCTCCAGCGGCCTCTGGGAGCCTTACCAGTGCCAGACGGCCACGCTTGGAGACTTTCGACTTGTCCACGGGGTCTTTCCAGATATCGTGCCAGACACCATCTCGCCTCTGGGCACAGCTCTTGAATGCGAACCGCTGGGTATCACGGTTAATTTTCTGGAGCAGGCCACCACCCATTCCAAAGACGATGTTCTCGGCGCTCCAGCCAGCTTTCGTCATGGCCTTGAGAATGTTCTCAATCATGACGTAGTTGAGGCCGTCACCCCATATCACCCGCACCTTTGGATTCAGGACTTTGTAACCCTTCTTGTTTATCGTGAACTTGAACTTCTCACCAAGGATGTCCAGCACCTTGAGCACGGTCGGTACCGGCTCGCCACTGTCGGGCCTGACCACGTACACACCGTCTCTCTCCAGAATCTGGTTTTTGAACTCCCCTCCGACAAGCTCCGCAGTCGTGCGGAAGATATCGTAGCTGTCACCCACGACCGAGAGGATGCCCGTAGGAAACTTCTCGATGAGGCGCTTGATTATCTCACGCTCACCCTTCTCTCCCAGAGCTGTCATAATCGAGTGCTCAGAGGCCGGTACGCTGAAGCCACACACGTCAGCGTCGTAGTACTCCATGGCGCACACGATTGCTGGCACCGTATCCGTACCCATGAAGTTCACCAAGTGCCCGGAACCTTCATACGCCGCAGACTCGACACTGCTCACGCCCCTGAATCCGAAGTCGTGGAGCATGAACGGCAGTCCGGCATCCGTCTCGGCTGTCTTCTCAACGTACTTGGCTATCATCTTCTTGACGTGACGGCTGAGCGTCGCAACGGTCGAGGCGCTCCAGACGTGTGTCAGGATGGTCTCCGCATAGTTGGTGAGCCAGTAGGCCGGGGTCGGGCTGTCCGGGTCGGTGTTCTCCACTGTCATCATGACATTGGAGGTCGGCACCGGGGTACCCTCCGGCACGGCCTTGATTCTGAGTGGCAACCTTCCACCGTGCTTGTCAATGAGGTACTGCCAGCCTGCCTTGTTGAAGTACGTGTCATTGCCGAAGTGCTTGCCTGCCAGATACTCGGCGAAGGCCACCTTCTCAGGAGTCACCACGACACCCTCAAAGTACTTCTTCAGGTAGTACTGGAGACCGAAGAATACAGTCTCATCGAACGTTGCTCCCTCACGTGCCTCGAAGTAGGAGTTCACGACCTGCGTGTTCTCCGGGTACATCAAGTAGTGAAGGAACTTGTAGCTATCACTCAAGACAACAAAGTTGTCAAGGTTTGTCTCTTTCTTCATCTGTCTCCTCCTTTTTTGCATCATCGCATCTTGGAGTTGTCTCCCCACTTATTCCGAATCGCTCAGGTCGCTTAGCCCGAAGCATGTCCAACAGCATTCTGTGATTTCCCACCAGCTCCTCCTTTCTTATCTTTGCCGCTTCGAACCACCGCAACTCGGCGATGTCATCGTCCGGTGTGGGTTTACCGAACACTCTCTTTACTTCAAAGAACGCTGTGGTGATGCAGTCCAGCTCTCGCCGGTACCGCCAGTCATCCACAGGCGAGCTTCCGATGTAAACCGGGTCAGAGACGCCCAAGTGGGTTTCTTCCTCCGCCTCTCTCCTTGCCGCCGTCTCGTAAGACTCCTTCGGGTCAACAAAGCCGCCAACGAACCTGAAAAGCTCTTCGTCTGGCTTTCTGGCCATAAGCAGTTTGTCACCGTCTTCATTCCAGATAGCCACGTCAACGGTTGGGTAGACGGTAGGAAACCGATTGTATGCGGCCCAGATAACACCCTCCCTGAACTCGGGGCTGGCCTTGACCTCGACACCAATCTCTTTCCTGATTTCCGTTCCAGAGATGAAGGTCTCCTGCTCCAGTTCCGTGGTCGGGTATCTACCGTGATATAGACCAATGAAGGACTCACGACTTCCGTAAAGCATGACCGTCTGTGTCGGCCCCGCCACATCTGCAATCATCTCATCCAGCCTCTTGCTCCAGCGCTCATCCGATGGCACGTCCTTGATGTAGAGGATGTTGACCTTGGGGAACTCGGCCAGAATCATCTGCTTCCGGGCCTCGAAGTCCAATGGGTTGTTTCGGGTGACCCTGACCGGGGCCAGACCCAGAAAGATGATGACTTTCTTGTGGCGGTCAATGACGTGCTGAATAACGTCACGGTGACCTTGGTGAAGTGAAGCTACGTGGAAACGTCCGACGATTACGCCGCAGTCGGCGGCAGGTGTGCTCTTCTCTTTCATTCTCTCCTCCTTTGCATCATCGCATCTTGGATTGTCGGTATACTATTATACACCCACACGAAGAGTCAACAGAAAAAATTTCAAGAAACCGTATAGCCTGCGGCCCTGATACAGTCAATCACCGCATCCATATTCATCACCACTCGCTGATGGGTAAGGGTAATTTTGCCATAAAGAACACGAATAGTCTTTTTACCATGTTTTTCAAAGGCGTCTCCCTCGGGAACAGCCCACAGTCCTTCCCCATCACGTACGTCCATCTGCACTGGTGTCTTGGTCACATATTTGTAACTTGACTCAATAAGCAAACAGAGGGCGTTCAATTGATTCGTGCCCATTTCCTCCAAGGGTAAAAAACTTCCATCTGGAAGTGCGTAAGGCAAGCCATACCGATTAATATCAGCGGCATTTGAACAACGAGCAAAAAGACGCTTGTGCTTCAGATTGGAACGAAAGCGACTCTGCATTCTGGTCTTAAATGCCTTGCCCATTTTTTTCTGAGAAAGGGCATAAATGAATGGAACAAGGTGCAACTTTGATGCCAAATCGCCGGGCTTAAATTTGTAATCCACAACAAGCCACAGCGCCCTAACCCAGACATCATTTTTCTCATAGAGGTGTTCCTGCAACTGCTCCAATTCAGTCCGTGTCAGTTCTTTGCTTGCCTCGTTAAGAATTTTGACCAATTCTTTTATCGCCTCTGCCACCCCGTTGTTGGCTTTCCGTATTACCGTCTCCATGCGCCGTATGTAGCTCCTATGTGTTTTCATACCATCTCCTTCTGTGTTTGACCTACGCTACTATCTGTAGATTTGTTTTTCTTACTTCCTCCAACGCCAACTCCCATGGCAATTTTGTGTTGGATATTTTGAGATATGCATCTCTCATCTCTATTTCATTAGATGTAAACCTCTTGCTTTTCTTCATTATGACAGTGTCGGCAGATTTGTTCCTATAGCTCGTGGAAGAACCCTTGCCAAGTCCCCTCTTCGCAAAAACGATGGCATAAAATGGAACTGCGCTTCGGCCCTTCGAGAGTGCCGCATAATTAAAAAAACCATGCAATACAGCTCTGGCAAAACGACGTGCCTCAAAAGCCACAAGCTTGCCCTTGTCGTATTTTGTTGAGATGGACTCTCCTTCTTCTGTCATATACAGAGCAAGATATGCGACTTCACCAAGGGCCTTCATGCCATTGCTGGAGTGAAGTATGCTATAGAGAGAATCCTCCGCCTGAATAATAGCTTCTCTGATTTTCTCTGCTTTGTCTGATGAGAGTTCTGACAATACTTTCATGCCTTCCTCTAAGAGGTTGACAATTTCGTTGTGATAAACACTCAAAAATGAAATGCCATTGTCGAACATTTTTTCGAAATAGAGTAGCTTGTCGTATTTGGATTTTACGGGGCCAAGGTTAGTCAGCTTGCTCAAACAATCCTTAACAGAGCCAAGAGTTGGAGCACTTGCTTCATCACCCTGTTCGACTCTTGGCTCATAAGGAAGGGATACGGTCTTGTAACCAATTAAGTCGGGGTCAGCCAGCCGCACAGCTATTAAAGAATCCTTACAAGTGCTCACACACTGTCTCTTCTGGTCACTGTCCTTCTGCACGTTTGCGATAGTATCTAACACATTACGAGAAGACTTTTCCAATAAGTCTTCCTTGCGTGAATCATTCATGACAGAAGCAGACCTACGAGCATTTTCAATGGAGTCTTCTCGATTCATTTCTATTGGAATTTTCGAATCAAAGCCATAAAGCAATCCCACGAAAGCGCATCTGTGCCTGCCTGCCAATAAGTGATTACTGAGAAGGTTGGGTATCTCAACAATCTGCACAGCATTAATAATGCCTCCCCTGCTTATGGCGTCTACGGCTAAGTCGAGACACTTGGAAATTTTAAGCCTTGCATTTGGTGGATGACACTCATTAAGCTCATCACGATGATTCTTCCTCAGATACCTGCTCGCACTCTCCAGTCCCTTGGCAGGAATGATACAGTCGTAATCGTCAATAAAAGACAATTCGCTTAACTTCTCTCGTTTTCTGTGAGGATGTCGTGTCAGGAGTGACTCCAGAGGGGGTAGCTTCTTTAGATGAGTCTTCTTTAACACCATTCTGATGAATTCTTCATTGCCTTTACTCATATTAATATCTCCTTTTTAGATTAAGTGGTTCCTTCACTATTGCGAACCACTAGCCAAAATCCGGAAGCAATTTCAGATTTTGTGCTTTACTGA
>Ga0180438_10002346_pt1 | contig 31152 bp, 27 predicted proteins | sample SS_ome_12_FD_132455 | JGI IMG/M metagenome (GOLD analysis project Ga0180438, IMG submission 132455) | Hypersaline lake sediment archaeal communities from the Salton Sea, California, USA - SS_3_D_2 metaG | ecosystem: Environmental > Aquatic > Non-marine Saline and Alkaline > Hypersaline >...
GCGCCACCGAGGGTTTGTTCAATGAGAGCCTGCCCCGCCCCACCCTGCGGGAGCTTCTGGACCGCAGCCTCGAGTCTTTCCGCCAGGTACAGGAGACCTGCGAACGTGATTACTGGCAAGCGCAGGCCTCCTATCTGTACGGCTTTGTCGAGCAGGGAGAGGGCCGGGGGAAGGAAGCGGAGCGAAGATTCACGCAAGGGTTTGAGCTGGCAGAGAGTGCTTTGAGCTGCGGCGAGTTCAGCGACGGCTATCGGCTCTTGGCCGATACCCAAGCCCAGCTGCTCATGTACAACGGCATGTTGTACAAGATGCAGCACGGTCCGACAGTGCGGGAGTTCGCCGAGAAAGCCCTGGAACTGGATCCCGGCAACATCAAAGCCAGGCTCAATCTGGCTCTGTACTACAAAAATGCTCCCGCCATCGCGGGGGGAAGCGAAAAAACAGCGCGGGAGATTCTTCATCAGATCGAGGGGATGGGCGAACTCGAGCCCCTTGACAGATTCTCTGTGAACGTCTGGCTTGGTATCTCTTACGCGGAGGGCAAGAACGCTTCGATGGCCCGCAGGTACATAGACCAGGCCCAGGAGATCTTTCCCGGCAACACCTGGCTGCAGGAGATCATCGCCGAGCATTCACTCTGAGGGCGAGTTTCAGCGCCTTGTTCCGGATTACTTGTCCCCAAGCCCGAGCCGGGCGAGCAGATTATCCCAACGTGCGTTCATCGGCTCCCGTCCCCTGACCACGATCCGCCCTTTCTCCCCCGAGAGCAGGGCCTGATACAGTCTTTCCAGGAGCGCCTCTTCCTGCTGCTCGAGCCACTCGATGCCTTCGAATGTCCGATGGTTCACACGAAAGACCCGGTCGGCCATGAAGAAAGCCTCGGGACGCTGGTCTATGAGAAACTCGCAGCGAATCCCCAGAGGCAGAAGGTTCACATCGCCCCTGTAGAGCTTGAGGATGTGCCCCACCCCGCGCTGGAACCGAAGCGGTCGCACACCGGAATAACGCAAGACGCCTTGAGGAAAAATGCAGAGGGCGTTTGCCGGATTTCGGAGCATATCGGCGGAGTATCTGAGGGATTCGTATGATTTGCGGGCAAGTCCCGGCTCGATTCCGAAGGCGCCGATCCGGCTGAAGAAGCCGTACTTGGACAGCTGCTCCTCAAGCATCATCAGATACCCTTTGCGTTTGAAAAGCCTCTTGTTGAGGATGTAGAAGAAAAAGCCGTCCCACCAGGTGCTGTGGTTGGGGGTGATCAGCAGAGGAAGGGCGGGATCGATGTCCGGTACAGGACCGAGAAAGTACAGACCGTGAAAGGCTTTTCTGAACTGCCGCAGGATGTAGGGTAGAAAGATGATGTCCGCCCAGGGTGAGTGCCGCGCGCGGGTCATGCATTCCACCTTGTCATGATTTTAGTTTGATAGCAAGCTATCACGCTGGAGAGCCCACTGGCGGGCAAGCAAGCCGACAAATCTTTACTTGACAGAAATAGTAATATTAATTATCTTACATACCATAGGGGGGTACCCCATATGAATGAATTGTTGGAACAAAGGAATATCGTCCGGAAAGCTCACCACCCCGAGCGAACAAAGGTGAGCCTGGTGAATCGTTTGCGCCGGATCGAAGGCCAGATTCGGGGGATCGCCCGGATGGTCGAATCCGACGTCTACTGCGACGACATACTGAACCAGATCACCTCGGTGGAAGCAGCCCTCAGCGGGGTCCGTAAAGGACTGCTGGAAGCGCATATCCGCAGCTGTGTCGTGGACCAGATCGAGGAGGGACGCTACCAGGTGATCGATGAGCTGATGCGGACGATCGGAAGGATGTCCCGTTAACGTCCTGATAGCCCGCCGGCGCCGCGATCGTATGTCGCGGATTTGGGCGGCTCTCCGGCGTACCTCGTGGAGGATCTATGAGTGATCAAAACCAGCGTGCGACCTTTGCTGTCACAGGGATGACATGCGCTACCTGTGCCCTTCGCATCGAGAAGGGATTAAAAAATGTCACGGGAGTCAACCAGGCCTCCGTAAACCTGGCCACGGAGAAGGCGACGGTCGAGTACGCCTCAGGGATGATCGAAGACGGCCAGTTCGAGAAGCTGATCAGGGATCTTGGCTATGATGCGGTCTTAGAGGCAAGCCGGGGTACGGATTCGGCGTCCGCAGCTGCCGGTACCGACAAGGAGAAGGAGCTTCGCCGGCGGGAAATCCGAAAGCTGCGCCGGAGCTTCATCATATCCGCCGCCCTGAGCTTCCCTCTGCTGGCGGCCATGTTTGCCGGGCTGTTCCGGATCGAAGCCTTGATGTTTTTGCACTCTCCCGTTTTGCAGCTGGCCCTGGCTACGCCGGTGCAGTTTTTCATCGGCTATCGTTTCTACAAGCACGCGGTCAAGAGCATAAGGTCGGGGAGCCCCAGCATGGATGTTCTGGTGGCCCTGGGAACCAGTGCCGCTTACTTCTACAGCATCTACAACGGATTCTTTCGAAGCATCCCCGCTGGACAGAATCCGGCTCTCTATTTCGAAGCATCGGCGATCATCATTACCCTGGTTCTGCTCGGAAAACTTCTCGAGGCGGCGGCCAAGGGCAGGACCTCGGAGGCGATAAAACGTCTGATCGGGCTGCAGCCGAAAACCGCCCGCGTCTTTAGAGACGGTGAAGAAGTTGATATACCCATTACCGAGCTCGAAGTGGGCCAGAGCGTTCTGGTACGGCCGGGGGAACGAGTGCCAGTGGATGGCGAAATCCTGGACGGATCCTCCGCCGTGGATGAAAGCATGATCACCGGAGAGAGCATCCCTGTGGAAAAGACACCTGGGGACAACGTTATCGGTGCCACGATCAATACCTACGGAGCCTTCACCTTCAGGGCGACCAAGGTGGGCAGGGATACGATGTTGGCCCAGATTATCCGGGTTGTGGAGGAAGCCCAGGGGTCCAAGGCGCCGATACAGCGTCTTGCCGACAGGGTTGCCGGTATATTCGTGCCCGTTGTGCTCGGTATCGCCGCAGTGACCTTCCTCATCTGGCTGCTGGCGGCGGGAAGCCTGACCATGGGTTTGATCAGCGCGGTGGCTGTGCTGGTTATCGCCTGCCCCTGTGCCATGGGGTTGGCCACACCCACGGCGATCATGGTGGGCACCGGAAAGGGAGCGGAGAACGGAGTGTTGATCCGAAGCGGAGAGAGTCTGGAGCTTGCCCACAAACTCGATGCAATCGTGTTGGACAAGACAGGAACGATAACTTTGGGTGAACCCACTCTCACTGATATCGTGTCCCTCAACGGCTGGAGCCGGGCGGAGATCCTGCGGTTGGCAGGTGCTGCGGAGAAGAACTCAGAGCATCCGCTCGGCATCGCCGTTGCCGAAGCGGCCCGTCGTGAGCTGGTTCAAGTCGAAGAACCCCGTGACTTCCAGGCTACTCCCGGTAAGGGGGTACGGGCCCTGGTAGATGGTAAAACGGTGCTGGTCGGTACCCGAAGCTACCTTACCGAATCCGACGTCTCCCTGGGTCTGATAGAAGAACGGATCGCAGCGCTGGAGGCGGAGGGTAAAACCGTAATGCTTCTGTCGGTGGACCAAACGGTACAGGGGCTGTTGGCAGTCGCGGACAAGGTCAAGGACAGTTCCCGCATGGCAATAGAGACCCTGAAAGCTATGGGCCTGGAAGTGTACATGATCACCGGGGACAACCGCAGGACTGCTGAGGCTATCGGCCGGGAAGTCGGGGTGGATCAGGTCATGGCTCAAGTGCTTCCCGAGAGCAAGGCCCGGGCGGTCGAACAGATCCGCAAAGAAGGAAAAACGGTAGCCATGGTAGGCGATGGGATCAATGATGCCCCGGCGCTGGTTACCGCGGATATCGGCATGGCCATGGGGACCGGCACGGACATTGCCATGGAGTCGGCGGATATCACCCTTATGAACGGAGACCTGATGAGTGTCGCTGTGGCGATCCAGCTGTCTCAGAGGACATTGCGCAAGATCAAACAGAATCTGTTTTGGGCATTCTTCTACAATACGGTCGGAATACCGATTGCGGCATTCGGTATGCTCAATCCCATCATCGCCGGGGCGGCTATGGCCTTCAGCTCCGTGTCGGTAGTAAGCAACTCGTTGAGTTTGAAGAGATTTCGTGTGAAAGAAGGAGTCGGCAAATGACCAGCAAAATTCTCAATGTAGAGGGTATGAGCTGCGATCACTGCAAGATGGCGGTCACAAAGGCGGTAGGCTCGCTCGAGGGGGTGGAATCCGTCGAGGTCAGTTTGGAAAGCAACACGGCCACCGTCGAGTTCGAAGAGAGCAGGGTACCCCTGGATACCATCAAGCAGGCTATCGAAGCACAAGGCTACGACGTGGTCTGAAGCGGGTATCGCGATCTATACCGGTTCCATTTTAGGAGCTGTTTAAAAAAATCATATCACTTCTGTACAAACTGAGAGGGTTCCAGGTAGCATGGTGGCAGCGAGGGGAAACAGATGCTCGAACGAAGAGATGCTAGACGTATTGACCTCACCGTGCCTGTTGCCCTCTGGGTGGAAGATCTGGAAGTGAAGACCAGAATGATCAACTACTCCGATGACGGTGCTTTATTTCGAATCGAGCCCTCAGATCATGAAAAGGTGTCGGCGGAAACCCTGGGCAGGGATGCGGTATTCGTGCTGAAAGTGAAAGACAAGCCGGACAGGGAATACACCGGTGAAGTCATCCGCTTCTTTTTCAAGGGGGAGGATAAGTTTATCGCTCTGAGGTTCTGGGAACCGTATCGGGAGCTCTCCTAGATCTCTGCTATGCCCAGTTGCCGGTAAGCACTTGGCCGCTCATATCCCCAACGATCGCCTGGACGTAGACTTCGGCGACTTCCCGTACAGGAACTCCGGATTCACTCATCCCTCGCTTCTCGGCCGTCTCGGCAATCAGTGGGGGGCTTACGACGTTGATGCGGTGCCGACCCTTGCGATCCACGGCAGCAGCACGTACGAAACTCTCCAGCGCTCCGTTTACCATAGCGACGGGAGCGCTTCCCGGCCATGGCCTGCGGGAAAGGATACCCGAGGTCAGGGTAATGGATCCATCTTCGTGCAGCGCTTCCTTGGCCAATCGGACAACGTTAACCTGACCCATTAATTTACCACGGATGGCTGTGTAGAAGTCGGCTTCTGCAAGCTCATCGAGGGGACCGAAGGGACCGCTGCCGGCAGCAACCGCGATCGCATCCAGAGGGGGTAGTCGATCAAAGACAGCCCGAATGGAATCCGGATTCTCTATGTCCAGGGCGATTTCGCCGGAGCGGGAGGCGCTGAGAACCTCATGGTCGGGGCGCAACAACTCAACGACGGCCTGCCCGATGGTCCCGGTAGCTCCGATCACCAGCACGCGCATGCTTCACCTCCTGAAGCTTTATCTTATTTCCAGTTGAGCGACGGAGAACATCCTCCGCAGCTCTACATATTGGCGATGATCTCGGAGCCGAACTCCGAAGTCTTGAGAAGCTTCGCTCTCTCCATGAGTCTGGCGAAATCATAGGTAACCGTCTTGTTGGCGATGGTCGTCTCCAGCCCTTTGATGATCAGGTCCGCCGCCTCCTTCCAGCCCATGTAGCGAAGCATCATCTCTCCGGAGAGAATCACCGAACCGGGATTTACCTTGTCCTGATTGGCGTATTTAGGGGCTGTTCCGTGGGTCGCCTCAAATACCGCATGACCGCTCGCATAGTTGATGTTCCCTCCCGGTGCGATGCCGATTCCGCCGACCTGGGCAGCCAGGGCATCCGAGGCGTAGTCTCCGTTGAGATTGGTGGTTGCGATCACCTCGAACTCCCGCGGCCGTGTCAGCACCTGCTGCAGAAAGATATCCGCGATGACGTCCTTGATCAGGATTTTGCCTTCCGGAACATCTCCATTGACATCTTGCCAAGCAACGCAGCGATCGGGGAACTCTTTCTTCACCAGCTCGTAGCCCCACTTCATGAACGCCCCTTCGGTGTACTTCTGGATGTTGCCCTTGTGCACCAGGGTTACGCTTTTGCGGTTGGTTTCTATTGCGTAGTTGATTGCCGCCCGAATGAGCCGGTGAGAACGGGTGACGCTGATCGGCTTCAATCCGACACCCGAGTCGGGAAGGATCTGCCAGCCAAACTCCTTGCTGCAGTAGTTGATCAATTTGGCCGCTTCCTCACTGCCCTGTTCGAACTCCATTCCGGCGTACACGTCTTCGGTGTTTTCCCGGAAAATCACCATGTCGACCTGTTCGGGGTGGACTACCGGGCTGGGAACTCCCTTGAACCAGCGAACCGGGCGTACGCAGGCGTACAGATCGAGTATGCGGCGGAGCGCCACGTTGAGGCTGCGCATACCACCCCCGATCGGCGTTGTCAACGGTCCCTTGATTCCCACCAGGTGCTCTTTGAAAGCCTCCACGGTTTCGTCGGGAAGCCATTGCCCGGTTTCCTTGTACGCTTTTTCCCCGGCCAGAACTTCCTTCCAGAAGATTTTTCGTCTCCCCGCGTAGCTCTTCCGAACCGCCGCGTCGAACACTCGCACCGAAGCAGCCCAGATGTCGGGTCCTGTGCCGTCCCCTTCGATGAACGGAATAATCGGTTGATCAGGAACCTGAAGGGTTCCCTCTTTCATGGATATCTTATCGCCTGTGCTCATAATCGGTCCTTTCTACGTTTCGTTTCTCATCTTGATAGCCAGCAGAGCCCGTCGTTCACCGTTTTCGATGTGCCGACGAACCGCTGCGACTGTTCTTTCACGATCTTGGGCCGCGAGAGCCTGAAGAATTTGCTTGTGCTCGCTGATCACCTCCCGCACCACCTGGTCGTGCATCTTGGACACGTCCTCGGCAAAATAACGCATCCGCATCGAGCGTTGCAGGATGTTGTGCAGGGTTTCTTTCAGCAGTGCGTTGGAAAGGTGGGCGTACAAGAGCTCATGAAGACGGACGTCGGATTGAATGTACAGAGCCCCATCCTGTGGTCCCCGCTCCAGCGTGTCAAAGCTGGCATTCAGCTCTTGGATCTCCAGGCTCACGTCCAACGCGGCGGTCAAACCGGCGGCATACGGCTCGAGAAGCTTTCGAATTTCCCAAGTATCCCGGATATCCTCTTCCCGGAATTCGGTTACTCTGGCCCCTTTGTTCGGGATCAAATGAACCAATCCGCTGCTTTCCAGTCGGATCAGGGCTTCCCGAATCGGAGTGGTGCTCACCCCGAACTCTTCGGCCAAGCGGTCGATTTGCAGTTCTTCCCCGGGCTTGTACGAGTTGTTGACGATCGACTCCTGAATTGCCTCGTAGATCTGGTCACGTATCGATTTCAAAACCGTTTTTTTACCCACGAAATCACCTCAATGTCCGTATATCCGACATCATATATTTTCCATTTCGAGTCAGTATTTCCAGAAGCCGCCGGAAATTCAAGTCATTCTGAACTCGGGCAATGGGTTTGTGCGCTATGTCGGTCGTACTAATATAACACATTTTTCGAAAACAATTGACATTTTATAGAATATATTCTACATTTTACAACATGCAAGTGATCATTTCTCGCCTGAACAATACCCCCAATGACGATTTCCAAAGGCGAATGATAGGCTGTTGTCAATTTGAATATAGTTGACAAAAACTGTAGACAATAACATCTTTGGTAAACAGATTACTGTGAGGATAACGGGAACCCGTGAAGAAAATTGCTGACCAGATAGCCGAGTTCTTGAAACAGATCGGGGTGCGTCATGTATTCGGCGTGCCCAGCGGTCCCTGGACCACCTTCATGAATGCCTTTGAGACGATAGGATTGGAGTTCGTCCTAGTCAGCAATGAAGCCGGCGCCGGTTTTATGGCCGAGGTCTCCGGCCGGCTCACCGGTATACCCGGTGTTTGCTACGGAACTCTGGGTCCCGGAGCGACCAATCTGAGCACCGGCGTGGGGGGTGCACTGCTGGACCGATCGCCTTTGATCGCATTTACCACCGAACCCCCGGATTCCATGCTGGGACGCACGACCCAGATGGCCATCGATCATCAGGCTCTGTTTCGGCCGATTACCAAGTGGACCACCCGCTTGTCGGAAGATCGGGTGGAAGAAACTTTGCGCAAGGCCGTGGAGATTGCTACCTCCGGAGTACCCGGTTCGGTTCATATCGGGCTGCCGGCGGATATCGGGGACAAACCGGCTCAGGAGAAGGGTTTCAACCCGCCCGACCCCGCAGAGATCGATCCCCCGGATGCGGAGTCCATGGCTACACTCGTGGATTTATTCGCTGAGGCCCGCCGTCCGTTGCTGGCGGTGGGGCTGACCGCGGTTCGCAGCAAAGCCGGGCAGTTGGTTCGATCAATAGCCGAGAAGCACCAAGTCCCTGTGGTTCTGACGCCCATGGCTAAAGGACTGATGCCGGAGGATCATCCGGCCTACGCGGGAGTGCTCTTCCATGCCTTGAGTGACATCGTGGCAGAGACGAACCGGCAGGCGGATCTGGTCATCGGCGTCGGGTATGATCCGATCGAATTCAACTACGAAGATTGGCTGCCCGATGTTCCCCTTGTTCATGTCGACACGGTGGCAGCCGACGTGGACCGGAAGCTCTACTCCGTCGCTCTGGAAGTGATTGGCGAGATAACGCCGGCCCTCACGGCTCTGGCTGAATTGGAACCGAATGACAAGGATTGGGACTTCGAGGCTCTGGCGGCTCGACGAGCCCGTATGTTTGAACAGCTGAAGCCCGATGGGAACCGATTTGGTCCGGTGGCAGCCTTGGATATGCTGCGCAAAGTGCTTCCGGAACAGGGGGTGATGACCTGCGACGTTGGAGCCCACACCCACCTGATCGGCCAGCAGTGGCGCACTCCGGGACCGAACCTGCAGATCATGACCAATGGCTGGTCCTCAATGGGCTATGGCGTGCCGGCGGCTATCGGAGCCAAGCTCTGCTGGCCCGATCGTCCGGTGGTCTGCGTCACCGGAGACGGCGGATTTTTGATGATGGCCGGTGAGATGGCTACCGCCCTGCGGCTGGGACTTCACATTGTCTTCCTGGTACTGGTGGACAGGCGTCTGGAGCTGATCCGGATCAAGCAGGAACGTAAGGGTTTTCCGAGATATGGAACCTTCCTTCACGGTCAACAGTATGCCTCTGCAACCAATATATTCGGTGTGCCGGTGATTCCGGCGGGAAATCTGTCCGAATACGAGGCTGCTCTCCAGGAAGCCTTTGCCACGAAGGGTCCGGTGGTGGTGGAGGCCTTTGTTGATGGCGAGGAGTACGATGGGCTCATCCTACATAAACACAAATGAGCTCCGCTGTTAGCGGAGAGAATAAAAATAGAGGAGGTCAATATGAAGACGAATCTTCGACCTAAACGGAACGTAACGCGACTTGTATCGGTTCTGGCGTTACTCGGCCTGATCTTGGCGGCTATGCCAGTAGTCGCCGGCGGTGAGACGGAGGCGGCGGCTGGCGAGGTCTCAAAGATCAACTTGGCGCTTGGTGATATTGAGACAGTTGAGACCCTGCACCTCTTGATAGCCCTGGAAAAGGTTAAGGAGAGGGGAATCGATGTGGAGATGATTTCCTTCAAGTCTGAAGATGTCGCGGCCCAGGCTGTGGTCAACAAGCAGGCGGACATCGGAATCGGAACGCCCTACGCTCTGATTCAAAACGTGAACGCTCCCATCCGTATCTTCTTTCAGCTCAGCACCCTGCTGTTCTTCCCGGTGGTGAATACCGAGTACCACAAGAGCTGGAAAGATCTGGACGGAGAAGAGATGGTAGTGCACTCCCGAACATCCGGAACTCTGGCCATTGCCAATCTGATGGCCATGAAAAACGGGATCGAGTACGGAAAGATCAGCTATGTGCCCGGTTCTGAGGTGCGGGCGACTTCCATGCTGCAGGGCAACATCACGGCCACGATCATCGATTCCTTCAACAAGGAGTTCCTGATGAAGGAAGCTCCCGGTAAGTTTATGGTGCTGCCGATGGGCGACATCACGGCCAGCGATGAAGCGCTGTATGCAAACATGGAATTCATGGAAGCCAACCCAACGGTGGTTCGGATTCTGGTGGAAGAGCTGGTTAATACCATCAAAGCCATCAATGATGATCCCTCCTATGTTCTCGAGCAGCGGAAGAAGTACGGTCTGCTTCCCGATCTTCCCTCGGAGCTGGAGGAAGAGGTGCTGCCCTTCTACCAGCTTGCCGCTGAAGGTGACATGTTCCCCGAGGACGGAGGCGGCGCTCGTGCAGCCAAACAGGATTTCGAGTTCTACGGCGTGGCCGGACAGATACAGGGCGATCCTGCCAGCCTCAAGGTCGAGGACTTCTGGTACCTGGAAGCAATCAACGACGTGGTGAAGTAATAGACCTGTTAGTGGTTCAATTTCTGCCTCCTGCTAGCCGTAGCAGGGGGCAGAGCCCTATCCGTTCAACACCATCAGTCTGAGGTAGACGCAATATGAGCGCGAAGCAAAAAACCGGCTTCAACCCACGGTTTCTCTGGAAGCTGCTGTCCCTGGTACTCGTGTTCGGGGCTTGGGAGCTGGCGGGCAGGAAGCCCATCAGCATCGCCTTTCCGACGTTCAGCGCAACCGCCGTGGCCTTCTTCCGCATGATAGCAGATGGAACGCTGCCCACCGCTTTCGGTGTGACCCTTCAGCCCCTTGCGGTGGGGATCCTCATTATCGGGACCTCCGGGATATTGTTTGGGATCCTCATGGGTCTGTATCGAACCTTTGAATGGTTTACTCTGCCGGTTTTCATAATCGTGCAGAGCGCACCGATGGCGGCCTTGATTCCGCTGATAACCTTTCTGTACGGAATCGGATTCGTTGCCAAGGTTCTTGCCGTCGTGCTGATGGCGGCTCCCGTAATCGTGCTAAACTCCTACAAGGGAATCCGCAATGCCAGTCCGACGCTCATTCAGATGAGCAAGTCGTTTCTTGGCAATCGAAGCCAGCAGATCTTCAAGATCATCATTCCCGATGCCAGCGGACTCATCTTCGCCGGGCTTCGGTTGGGCATCGCATCGGGATTCATCGGAATCGTGCTGGCTGAACTGTTGATTACTCCTACGGGAATCGGTGATTTGATCACCTACTATCGAGCCCTGGCCTTGTATCCACAGATGTTCGCCTCAATTGTCGCGATCGTGGTCTTCGCCACGGTGGTTGTCAGTGCATTGCAGTGGCTGGAAGCCCTCCTGTTCCGACGGGAACGGTTGGCTGCTTAAAAGTCAACTTTTCGCAAATAGAGGTACGTTTTATTATGCAAAACAACACCATTATTGAAATCAAAGGGCTGAAGAAAACCTACGCCGGAGGAGTCGAAGCCCTAGCCAACATCGATTTGAAAATTCCGCAAGGAGAGCTAACCACGCTGCTCGGGCCAAGCGGTTGCGGAAAGACGACCCTGCTCAAGATCATTGCCGGACTTCTGGACAAAACGGAAGGGGAGGTGCTGATCAAGGGCGAACGCATCAAAGGACCTGGTCCGGAAAGGGCTTTTGTATTCCAGGATTTTGCGCTCATGCCCTGGGCCACGGTGATCCGCAACGTGGCTTTCGGTCTCGAACTGCGGGGAGTGCCGAAGAAGGAACGCTATGAAATCGCCCGGCGATACATCGACGAGGTGGGATTATCCGGTTTTGACAAGGCTTACCCCCACGAGCTTTCCGGGGGGATGCGTCAGCGGGTGGGTCTGGCCAGGGCCTTGGCGGTGGATGCGGAGATTCTCCTGATGGATGAGCCCTTCGCATCGGTAGATGAGCAGACCCGCAGGAAGTTCCAGGAAGACCTGTTGAACCTTCTGAAAATCGAGAAGAAGACAGTGGTCTTTGTCACGCACAGCATCGAGGAGGCTGTGTATGTATCCGACCAGGTGGTTCTGCTCAGCCCCAGACCGAGCAAAGTAATGAGGATCGTGGACACCCGGCTCGACGGAGTAGAGAACGTGGAAGATATACGGAGAGATCGCAAATACCTCGACGTCGTGGAAGATCTCTGGCAGATCCTCAAGCAGTATTTGATCTAAAGAAACGAAGCAGGTACGGCATGGTAATTTTCGGAAAGCGGATTCCTATGGTTTTTGCGATACTCGTCTGGCTGGTCCTATGGGAAGTGATCGGCAGGCTGGAGTTGTTGTTCCTGATCCCCCCGTTCCTCGACGTGCTAAAAGCCCTGGTCAACCTCTTTGTAACCAAGAAATTCTACGAGGCCCTGACAATCAGTGTCCAGGCCTTTGCCACCGGTGTCGGGCTGGCCGTGGTAATCGGCATCCCTCTTGGGGTGCTGATGGGTCGTGTGAAATTCGTGGACAGACTTCTGGGGATGTGGGTCAACGTCTTTGTAAGTGCACCTCTGACGGCGATTGTTCCGGCGCTGATGGTGATCGTCGGCTTCGGCCAGGCGACCGTGGTTGTCACGGTAGTGCTGTTTTCGGTGTGGATCATCGCCCTGGATACCCGGGCCGGAGTCAAGAGCATCAACCCTTCGCTGCTGGAGATGACCCGTTCCTTCGGGGCCAAGAAGATCGAAGTCTATACCAAGGTGATTTTTTGGGCCGCTCTGCCGGAGATCCTGGCGGGCTTGAGACTGGGGATGATCCGCGGGGTTCGGGGGGTGGTGGTCGGACAGCTGCTGATTGCCATAATGGGCATAGGAGAGCTTTTTGAGCTGTACTCCCGCAACTTCCTGATGGATCGATTCTGGGCCCTGGTCATCTTCATTTTTCTCTTTGCCTACCTGGTGTCGGAGCTGGTGAACAGACTCGAACATCGGGTGGAGTTCTACGCCGGGACACGGTAGGCGGTAGATGGAACGATGGACCTGCTATGAGTGATAAAGGTTGGAACGTGGCGGTTGTCGGCGCCCTGGGTATGGTAGGCACCGAGATGATTCGAACCCTTGAACGGCGCAATTTTCCCGTAGATGAGCTGTGTCCCCTGGATCTGCCCGAAAATGAGGGTGCAGAGATCTTGTTTCGAGAAGAGGCTGCCAAGGTCCGGGCTGCTACCGAAGGGAACTTCGAAGGAATCGATATTGCCCTGTTTTCCGCCGGTGCCACGGCCAGTCTGGATCTTGCACCTAAGGCGGTGAGGCAGGGGGCGGTGGTAGTGGACAATTCTTCGGCCTGGCGCATGGATCCGTCCTGCCCGCTGGTGGTCCCGGAGGTGAATGCCCACGATCTGGATCATCATCGCGGGATCATCGCAAATCCGAACTGCTCTACGATCCAGATGGTGGTCGTGCTCAAACCGATCTATGATCGGGCAAAGATCAAGCGGGTGGTGGTGTCAACCTACCAGGCTACAACCGGAGCCGGGCAAAAAGGCTCTCTGGCCCTCGAACGTGAATCCATGCAGTTCTGCAAAAGCGGCGCAGCGGTAGATCCTGAAGGCTTTCAGTATCAGATCGCCTTCAACGTGATTCCCCATATCGACGTCTTCCAGGAGGGAGGATACACCAAGGAAGAGTACAAGATGGTGAATGAAACCAAAAAGATATTGGGGGATGATTCGATCCGGGTGACCGCCACCTGCGTTCGAGTACCCGTGTTCTACGGGCATTCGGAAGCTGTAAACATCGAAACAGAAACCAAGCTATCCCCGGGGCAGGCGCGCAGGGTTCTGGAGAACAGTCCCAGCGTCGTCGTCCTCGACGATCCGGAGAACTTGAAGTATCCTATGCCGATCATGAGCGATCAGCAGGATGCCACTTTTGTGGGACGGATTCGGGAGGATTTCTCGATTGAGAACGGATTGAATCTCTGGATCGTGTCGAACAACATCCGCAAAGGGGCGGCTTTGAACGCCGTTCAGATCGCCGAAGAGCTGATCCGGCGCGGTCTCTTAAATAAATAGGATATGATGGAGAGACAACCATGGCACAATCAATCGAGCAACTGGCCGCGGATCGCGTGCAAGGAGTTCCATTTTCCGGGATCCGCAAAGTTTTTGAGGCGGTCCGAACCATGGAGGCGGAAGGCCGGGATGTCATTCACTGGCAGATCGGGCGTCCGGATTTCGACACTCCGGAACACATAAAACAGGCGGCTAGCGCGGCGCTCCGGCGCGGCGAGGTACACTACGCGCCGAACCTGGGTATACCCTCCCTGCGCCGGGCCATCGCCGAAAGAACAAGGCTGGACACGGGAGTTTCCATAGACTGGCAAAAGCAGGTGATCGCCATGGCCGGCGCCAATGAGGGGATCATGGTGGCGATGCTGGCTTTTATCAACCCCGGTGAGGAAGTTCTGGTGGCTGATCCGAACTGGCATCACTACAAATCCTGTGCCACCCTTGCCGGGGGAAGACCGGTTGAGGTTCCCACCCGGGCGGAAGCGAATTTCTCTTTGGAACCCCAGGCGGTGGCATCCCGGATCACCAATCGCACCAAGATGCTCTGCATCACCTCTCCAGGAAACCCGACCGGTTGTGTCGAGAACCGGGAAAACCTCGAAGCCTTGGCCGAGCTGGCCAGGAAGCACAACCTTCTCGTGCTGATGGATCAGATCTACAACCGTATCTACTACGGCGAAGAGGAGGTTGCTCCCAGCATCTTTTCTTTCGAAGGCATGCCGGAGCGGACGATCATCGTCAACGGATTCAGCAAGACCTACAGCATGGACGGCTGGAGACTGGGCTGGACCGTAGCCTCTCCCGAACTGACTCAAGCTCTGCTGAAGGTGCGGCAGTACACGACCGTATGCGTGAACACCTTCATCCAGCACGGGGCGGCCGAGGCGTTGAGCGGGGACCAGGCTTGTGTCGGGGAGATGGTGGGGGCTTTTGCCGAACGCCGGAAAATCATCGTTGACGGTCTCAAGGCAATCGAGGGAGTGGAGCTGGCTGAGCCCAAGGGCGCATTTTACGCCTTCCCCGACATTAGCCGCTTCGGGAAAAGCTCAGCGGAGGTGGCGGAGCACCTGCTGCGGCAGCACGGAATCGCGACGGTTGCCGGGAGCGTGTTCGGAGCTGCGGGAGAGGGACACCTCCGCATCGCCTACTCCTGCTCCACCGAGGAGTGTAGTCGGGGGATCGACAGGTTGAAGCTGGCTTTATCCCAGCTGCCTCGATAGACCATATGTACTTCTAGGGGTGAAACCGATGGGCGATATTGTATGTAAGTTCGGCGGCAGCTCGGTGGCGGAAGCCCGGCAGATCCGGAAGATCGAATCGATCATCCGCTCTGATCCGCGCCGACGCTTCATCGTGGTTTCCGCACCGGGCAAGAGAAACCCCGATGATGAGAAAATAACCGATCTCCTCTATACCTGCCAGTCTTTGGCTGCTCGGGGTAAATCCTATGAAAAGCCCTTCGAGGCTATCAGCAATCGTTACCTGCAGATCGATCGGGAGCTGGAAGCTCGCTCAGAAATTCGGAGCTGGTTGGGGGAGCTCCGGCGGCAGCTCGCCGCCGGAGCTTCGGCAGATCTGGCCGCATCCCGAGGGGAGTATCTGTGCGCCCGCCTTCTGGCCGCCTATCTGAAGGCGACCTTTGTCGACGCCGCGGAGATCATTCAGCTGAACGGAAATGATAAGGTTGCCGAGTCGAGCTACCGTCGTATGGCCGAGAAGTTGACGGGGCCGGGTCTGTACGTGATTCCCGGTTTCTTCGGAAGCGATTCGGGGGGGGAGATCAGAACCTTTTCTCGAGGAGGCTCCGACATCACCGGAGCGCTGGTGGCCAAAGCGGTGCATGCCCGGGAGTACGAAAACTGGACGGATGTATCCGGCCTGTTAAAAACCGACCCGAAGATCGTCAGAGATCCCCGTCCCATGGCCGAAGTTACCTACCGGGAGATACGGGAGCTTTCATACATGGGAGCCAAGGTGCTGCATGAAGAGGCGATCCTGCCGGTGTACGAGCAGAAAATCCCGATCCGTATCCGCAACACAGACCGGCCGGAAGATCCCGGGACCACGATCCTGGCCGAACGGAACTCCGAGATACAATCAATCGCGGGGGTAGCCGGCCGCAGCGGCCTCGGGCTCCTCTACCTGGAAAAATTCCTGCTTCGGAAGGACCCCCAGCACCGCTCCAAAGTCCTGGAAATCCTCGCGAACCACGGTGTCGATTCGGAGTGGGAGCGTTCGGGAATCGATAGCCTGCTCTTGCTGGTTCCGGATAAACAGCTGGAGGAAAAGCGGGAGCTGCTTAGAAGGGGTATTGAAGAAGAACTCTGTCCGGATCATCTGGAGATTCTCGAGAATATGGCTTTGATCGCGGTTGTGGGGGAGGGTATTTCAACCCGCCCCGATATTACGGCGACTGCGCTTCAACGCTTGAGTCAAGGGGGTATCCGTGTGCGACTGATCGACCAGGGCTCATCGAAGATCTCTCTGCTGTTCGTGGTGCATTCCGAGGATTTCAACCGGGCCGTGACCACGATCCACGACGCAATCGATTGAGAAGGAAAAGAATGTACACTATCCAAAGGGGAAGCCGCAATCTCCTCGAACCATTCCTGAATCAATAGCAAAAGCCGCAGGCGGCGTGGAAAAAAAACAAAAAAAAATGTTGCGTCCCGAAACAGATCGTGTTATAATTAGACCGAACGTTCTATAGAGAGCTGGAGAAGTAGTAGCATGGCGAATCCACGATGCGAGGATGCAGGGGGAAACACCAAACAGAAGATTCTCATAGAGGCGGAGAAACTCTTCGCAGTCAAGGGATTCGAAGGAACCGGCATCGAGGAGATCGCCCGGAACGTGGGGATCCGTAAATCCGTTATCTACTATCACTTCAAGAACAAGGAGCAGATCCTCCAGACCATGCTCGATGATTTCGTTGCCAGGGGGGTTGCCTTCAAAAAGAGCTTCTTCGTGCGATATGCGGGGAATTTTATGGAAAAACTGGATGTGGTTATGGAGGAGATGATCGGTTTCATGGAGGAGAATCGGCGAATCGTTACGATTCTACTGATGGAGTCGATCAAGAATCCTGAGCAGGTTCCGCTGCTCGAGTTGTGGAACTTCCAGTCCCCGGCGGCCAGGGAAGTCGTGGCCAGCGCCGAAGCGCACCACATCGAAACGGTCAAGGCCTTGGACACGGATCTGGAAGGCATGCATGAAGCCTTTTTCATGCTCTCCCTTCCCCTTGTCGGGTACACCGTGTTTTCGGACATGTGGTGTAAGCGTTACGGCTTTGAGCAGGATAGATCACGCAAGGCGTTTGTCGACGGCTTCCTGTGGTATTTCCGGGAACGTGTTCTGAAGAAGGCCAGGGTGTGATGTTTTTTTCAGGCATGTATCGAACGAACGTTCTGCCTAACAGATGTAGGAGACCGGTTGAAGATATTGAAACTGCCGGGAGCAATCAAATGAGGAGTACGAGGAGGAGGAGGAGTATATGAAACTCGAACAAAAGATCATGGGAGCAATCGCCAATTTTGTGACCCGCTATCACAAGATCATCCCGATCGCCGCAATCGTTCTACTCGTCCTGAGCGCGATCGCAGCCCAGAACATCCGGGTGACCACCCAGATGGAGGACATGCTGCCCTTCGACAATCCCCAGGTGCAGAGCATCCATGAGATCGATGAGGTCTTCAACAGCGGCATGTCTCTGATGATCACCGTAGAAGGGCGGGACAAGAAGCGGATGGCCGAAGCCGCCGAAGCTTTTGCCGCCGCGGTACTTAAGCGCCCCGAGGCCATGCAGTACGTGAAGACGATCAACCTCAAGATGGATCGGGAGTTCGTCACCAAATGGGCTCTGATGCTGCAAAAGGCCAAAGACCTTGAGCAATCCCGGGATACTTTCGCCGAGCTGAACCTGCTTCCTTTTCTCACCTCTCTGAACGATTCTTTCGAACAGACCTATACGGGGGAGGAGGCGGAGGAGGAGATCTCGACTCATCGGCAGGAGAGCGAGGCGGTAGCCATGCTGAACCAGCTGGAGGCTTTCTTTGGATTGCTCCGGGAGTATCTGGAGAATCCCAACGAGACGGGCGCAGAGGCAACCGGAAAACAGCTGGCCGAGACATTTCTGTACGGTGACATGTACGGATTCAGTCCGGACAACAGCATGCTGCTGTTCTCTATTCTGCCCAATTTCTCTGTCGACGATATCCAGAAGATGGTCGACATGACCAACGAAATCAAGAAGATCCGTCGGGAAATTCAACAGCAGTTTCCCGACGTTATTGTGGCGTACACGGGAGAAGTCGCCGTAGGTGCGGATGAGCAGGAGGCCATGGGCTTCGATCTGCTGGTACCGGCTTTGGTGGCGCTGGTGGTGATTCTGCTGCTGTTTATCTTCTCCTTCAATCCGATCCGTTCGGTTGTATTCGCCCTCGTCGTTTTAATCTTCGGGATTCTCTACACCTACGGTCTGCTGGGGATCACCTTTAAAGAGATCAATATGTTGACCAGCTTCATGGCGGTCATGCTGATCGGTCTGGGAATCGACTACGGCATCCAAATAGTCACAAACTACACGACTTACCGAGCCTCGGGTCTGGAGCCCAAAGAGGCGCTGCGCAATACCTACGTGCGTGCGGGCATGGGTACCTTCCTGGCCGCTTTGACCACGGCTGTCGGCTTCTTCGTCATGGCGGCCACCGGATCCAAGGCCCTTGCCGAGTTCGGGGTGCTGGCCGGGATGGGGATTATCTGTTGTTTCATCGCCCTGTTCTTCATCCTGCCCTCGCTGCTGCTCTGGTTTGTGAAGGGGGATCCTGCCAAGGCACGGCTCCCCAAGATGGAGTATCGTTTTCTCGCCCGGCTGGGAAATACGACCTTCCGGCACAAATGGGTAACCCTGGCCGTTGGTCTGGTTGTAACCGGTGGTCTGTTCGCCGCGGCGTTTGGCAACCGCATGGAGTACGACATGATGAAGCTGGAGCCGGGTCACATGACCTCCATCAAGACCTACAATAAGGTGTTGGATAAATACGACATCAACATCATGTCCGCCATGGCCGTGGCCGATTCGGTGGAGGAAGCCCGGCAGCTGCAGGAAGCCCTGGAATCCGAGCCCCTCATTGCCGAGGTCAGCTCCGTTGCCCTCTTCATTCCCTCGGACGAACAGCAGGTAGCCAGGCTGGATGAGATTCGGAAAATTCGTGCCCAGGGCTCTCGCTACGCTGCCTATTATTCCTACACCCCTGAACGCATGGAGGAGCTTGCCTACCAGATCCAGCGTCTGGAGTGGAACGTCATCGAGATGGGGGACCTCTCGGTAGCCGGTCTGGGAGAAGACAACAAGATCGTGGTGAAGCGAAACCAGATGATCCGGGAGATCTTGGGTGCCGAGGTCGGCGAACCCGGAGCCGAGGTGTTTCAGAAGGTGATTCAGGTCATCGAGGCAAGGCCGGGGGAGGCAGCCCAGGCAGTCACGAACCTGGACCGGAGCTTCGCCGCCGAAATGGATCGGATAGTGGATGCCATGTCCCGGGTGGATCGCAAGATCAGACCCCAGGATCTGCCGGAGCAGTACGCCAAGCAGTTTTTCGAAGAGGGGGGAAGCCGCAACCTCGTTTTCGCCTATCCTGTGAAATCCGCGACAATCGACAAAGCGGGCATGCTCCGCTTCAACGAGCGGATGGCTCAGATCTCGCCCAAGATTACCGGTTGGGTTCCCGTAGTGGTGTCCTGGACGGAAGACGTTGAAAGCGGATCCAGAAAGGCTGCTCTGTTCATCTTTCTGGTCGTGTTTGCGGTCATGGTCATCACCTTTCGCAGTTTCCGATACGCCCTCCTGGCCGCGGTCCCCCTGCTGGCCGGGATGATCTGGCTGCTGGGCATCTACCCCCTATTGGGCTTGAAGCTGAACGCCATAAACATCGCCGTAATACCCCTGGTCATCGGCATGGGCATCGACTTCGGGATCCATATCGTCCACCGTTTCCGGGTCGAAGGGGATCTGGAGACTGTCTACCTGTTCACCGGAAAGGCGGTTTTTCTCTCAGCCTTGACAACAATGATCGGCTTCGGCTCCCTGGCGTTGATCGGTTCTTTCCCTTCAATCGCCTCCATTGGAGCTGTACTTTTCCTGGGAATCGCCACCTGCCTTATTGCAACGATTGTGCTGATGCCGGCCCTGTTATCTTTCGTGCGCAGGTGAGGGAGCCATTATGAACGAACCATACCCCAACCATACTTTTGGCCGGTTTCGATGCCTGTATCTGGTATTACCGTATTGGCGGGGGGCGCAAGCATCTTGCGCCCCCAACGGCCAATCGTACAGGGGGGTATGGGATGAAATTCGAAGAAAGAGTCATGAGCGGATTGGCGAATTTTGTGATCCGCTACCACAAGGTGATTCCCGGCGTCGCTTTGATATTGTTCGTCCTCAGCATCGTTGCGGCCGGTACTATCGAAGTGAAGACTCAGGTCAAGGATCTTCTTCCGGAGGACAATCCACAGGTGAAAAGTTTCGAAGAGGTCAATGAGCTGTTCCACGGCGGGACGGTGGTGATGATCACGATCGAAGGCTCGGATCGGCAGGAGATGATCGCCTGCGCTGAAAGCTACGCCAGGGAGGTGCGAAGGAATCCCCGCTTGATGAGCTACGTTCACACAATCGACCTCAAGCTGGACAGGGAGTTTGTTGCCACCTGGGGTCTGCTCCTGCAGGAAGCGGAGGATCTGGAGCAAACCAGGGAGACTTTCTCCGCTCTCAACCTCCTTCCCTTCCTCACCGCACTGAATGACTCCTTTGAACAGACCTACACGGGAGAAGAGGCGGAGGAGGAGATATCGAGCAGCAAACAGGAGAGTGAAGCCGTGGCCATGCTGAATCAACTGGAACGGTTTTTCCTCATGCTGCGGGAATATCTGGAACAGCCGGATGCGATTCCCTTGGAAGATCAGGGCAGGAATCTGGCGGAGACGTTTCTCTACGGTGATCTGTACGGCTTCAGCTCCGACAACAGTATGTTGATGTTCACGATTTCCCCCAATTTCAACGCCATTGAAATTGAAAAATGCGTAGCGATGACCGAGGAAATCCGAGCCGTTCAGCGGACGGTGCAGCAGCGCTTTCCGAACCTGGTTATCGGCTACACCGGGGACGTGCCGATGCAGGCGGATGAGCAGGAGGCTATGGGCTTCGACATGCTCGTGCCGGCGTTGGTTGCCCTGGGCCTGATTCTTCTGCTGTTTCTGTTTTCCTTCAACCAGATTCGCTTCATCGTCTTCATCCTTATCACTCTCTTATTCGGGATCGTATTCAACTACGGTTTGTTGGGGGTGACGATCCGGGAAATCACCATGCTGACCAGCATCATGAGCGTGCTGTTGATCGGGCTGGGTGTCGACTACGGCATACAGGTGGTCACTAACTTCACCACCTTCCGAAATGACGGCTGTTCCCCCGCCGTAGCCTTGCGCAACACCTTTGCCAAAGCGGGAATGGGTATCGTGCTGGCCGCAGTGACCACGGCGGTCGCTTTCTTCGTACTGGCCGGCACGGGTTCAAAAGCTTTCGGACAATTCGGCTTTGTCATGGGAACCGGCATCCTGATGTGTCTTTTGGCCATGATCTTCATCCTGCCGTCTCTGTTGTACTGGTTCGGGAAGAGAGATATTTCCAGTTCTCATATTCCGAACATCAACTATGATTTCTTGGCCGGCCTCGGCCGGGGGGTCAATCAGCGGCACTGGGTCACCCTTGGGATCGCAGTTGTGGTAACCGCCGGAGCGCTGCTGGCTGCGCTGTACCTGAACAGGATGGAAACGGATTTCATGAAGCTTGAACCTCAGAGCATGCCCTCCCTCCTCCAGTACAAGAAAGTCATGGCCAAGTACGACATGACACCCTTTCCCTCCATGGTCGTCGCCGACAGCCTGGAAGAGGCCCGGGAGTTGACCGAAGCGCTGGAGGAGGAACCTATGGTTGCGGAGGTCCGTTCCCTGGCTTCGTTTGTTCCCTCAGATCGTGAGCAGGAGGCTCGTCTTGCTGAAATCGAAAAAATCCGAACCTTGCCCGCCCGCTACCAGCGAACCGATTACTCCGTGGCTGATCTGGAATCCTTCGCCTTCGAGGTGCAGAGACTCGAGTGGAATGTGATCGAGATCGGAGATCTTTCCGTTGCCGGTCTGGGTGAAGACAACAAGATACTGGAAAAGCGCAACCGGATGATCCGGGAGATATTCGGGGCCGAGGTTGGAAAACCGGGAGATGAGATCTTTCAACGGCTGATCCGGCTCCTTGAGACCGACCCCGCTCTCTACGCCCGGCGCTTGAGTGCTTTGGATACTCGATTTGCCGGGGAGATGGACCGGATGGTGGAAAGCATGGCCGCGGTGGATCGGAAGATCGGGATTCAGGATCTGCCGCCTTCGGTGCGCCAAGGTCTGATCGACGAATCCGGAACCAGGATGCTGGTACTGGCCTATCCCACCCCGGGCCTGCTCAACGACCTGGACACCATGGAGCGCTTTGGTGCCGCCTTGGAGAAGGTTTCACCCCGGATCACCGGATCCACCCAGTTCGGCATTGCCTGGGTGGAGGAGATCAGTTCCGCCTCGAAACGAGCGGCCCTTTTGATCTTCGTGGCGGTGCTGGCATTTATCGCGCTTAGTTTTCGCAGCCTTCGCTATACCCTCTTTGCCGTTGTCCCGCTGGTTGTGGGAATGATCTGGATGCTTGGTGTGTATCCCCTGCTCGGATTCAAACTGAACCCCATCAACATCGCGGTCATCCCTCTGGTCATCGGTATGGGTATCGATTTCGGCATCCACCTGGCCCATCGTTACAAAGTCGAACAGGACATCGGGACGGTGTATCGCTACACCGGCAAGGGTGTCCTTCTTTCCGCGTTAACCACCATGATCGGTTTCGGTTCTCTCGGTTTGATCGGAACCTTCGGGTCGATCTCATCGATGGGAATCATCCTGTTTATCGGGCTGGCATCGTGTCTGAGTGCGGCATTGGTCGTATTGCCGGCTCTGCTGCGCTTCGACGGCCCGACGGTAAAGATAGTTGAAGAGAAACATATTCGAGAACAAGAGAGGAGTGTGTCATGAATAGACAAGCAAGGTTATTCCCGGTAGCGCTTATGCTGCTGTTTGCGGTATTTTCCCCGGCCTTCGCCGATGAGGACGCCCTGGAGATCATCCGGCAAGTCGAGCGGCGGCAGAGAACCGAGACCAGCAAGGCGGAGTTGAGCATGCTGGTGTACCCCGATGCGGGGGATACCGGCAATGTCCGGGAGTTCAAGGTGATAAGCTACGGGCGGGGTGAGGAGGATTCCTATATGCAGTTCATCGAACCCCGTTCGATCAAGGGCTTGAGCATCCTGAGCCGAGAAGGAGACCAGTGGGTCTACTTCTCCTCGACCGGACGGGTGCGAAAGATCGCCGGCAAGAGCAAGAAGCAATCGGTCCGCGGCGTCGGCGGGGACTTCAGCTACGAGGACTTGAGCGCCGGCAATTGGGAGGAGAAGTACGACTTCCGGATTTCGAGCAGCGACTCCAAGCAGTGGGTGCTGGAGGGCACGCCTATAGAGAAAGACCCGACCTATTCCCGGATTTTGATCTCGATCGACAAGGAGCACTACCAGGTCACCAAGATCGAGTACTACACCGAGGAAGAAGGACACTACAAGGACCTCGAGATGAGCGAGTTCAAGGAAATGGGCGGCCGGGAGGTCCCTACCCGCATGGTAATGAAGAACTACGATAAGAACAGCATGACCATGATCATCACCCATGCGATGCAGCACGACGTACCGATCGACGACAAGTACTTCAATCCCGCCCGATTTTACAAGTAAGGAGAGAACCGCCGGGTACATTGGGGAACAGTGAAGCGAATGAGCGCAAGGGGGAAATGTGAAATCAAAACTAGCAGTGCTATTACTAATCTCCCTGGGTCTGGGCGGTGCAGCCTACACCGCTACGGCCCAGGAGAGCTTCTACGAGGAGACCTTCAGTCTCTACGGCTATGTCGTGAATTTCTTCAACGCCAATCTGTACGCCGACGATTGGAGGATCACCGATTCGGATTACGGCAACGTACTCTACGGCCGGCTCAAGGGGGACTGGAACCCGGGCGACAACTTGAGCTTCCACATGGAGCTGGCCTACCAGGGCAGCGTTGGAAATCAGAATATAGGACTGATTTATGAAGACTACGGCGTTTCCGGTGCCGATCCGTCGATCTACGGTTCCGTTCAGATAGATCATTTCTGGGGATCCGCGAACCTGGGCCGTTTTGATGTACAGTTCGGGAAATTGCCGATCGCCTGGGGAACCGCATATTTCTTTAATCCCACCGCCAGAGTTGCGGTAGCTCCTTTTCTTGAAACAGTAGCGGAGGAGACCCCGGGTACCATGGGTGTTGTTCCAAGTGTTTCCTTCCTGGATGGGCTGCTGTCGCTTCAGGGCTATATCGCTTTCGAGGACAAAAGCCATTTCCCGATAGCGTTGCAGGAGGAACGAGGCTGGGAGTATCTGCCCTTCGGATTGAAACTCCAGGGTATCATCGGCTCCTTTGATCTGTCGGCAAGCTGGATCAAAGAGGTGGCGATCACCCAGATAAACGGATATCAGAGAAATCACTACGCGGGTGTGGATATCGTAGGGGCTGTATGGAACTTCGGCGTGTATGCCGAAGCGGCTGTAAAACTCTGGGATGAAGAGAACAAGGGGTTCGCTTTTGAGGATGATCCGTTCTGGGATCTGCTTGAGCTGAGTATCGGTTTTGACTACTTCATTCCTTTTGTAGAGATCGACACCCGTCTCGAGTATTTCCACTACGGACCTGGAGAGACAAACACGAACGACTACGATGTGCGGAAGCTGATATTGGGAGATCAGATGGTGCTAGGGGAAGATTATATGCTGCTGTACCTGGAGAGGAGTTTCTTGGACTACTTCACGGTGAAGGCGGCGGGGATTGCAAATGTGAATGACGGTAGCTTCATTGTGGCTCCGGAGCTGAGTGGACAACCTTTTAACAACCTGGATGTAGGCCTCGGTGCGATGTTTTTCTCCGGATCGAATGGAAGCGAATACAATGGCGAGTTTTCCTACGATGCGTTTGAGGCGATTATACCCGATCCTGGAGTGCTCGATTTCACGGAACCGGCGGTGTACCTGCGCTGCAAGCTGAGCTTCTGAGGCGTTCACGGGGGAAGAGGGAGGGGCGCCGGTCTCAGGATGGGTTCCCTTCTTGAAGCCCGGATCAGGGAACCGTGATCCGGGCTCCGCAGCCGGAGGAGAGGCAGTCCTCCTTCCACGTATCGGCGAACAGCCTGATAGCCTTGGCTCCCGAACAGTGGGAGGGGGCGACCTTCTCGACCCTGAGTGCCTGAAGCTGTTCCACGATCCCGGCCAGCTGCGCATCGGAGTAGGAGCCCAGGTGGAAGCCTCCCAGGATCAGGTGGATCTTCTGATCCCGCAGCTTGCGGGCGGTCGCCGTTATGTGGACGATCCCGGGGTGGGCGCAGCCCGTGATGACGATCAGACCGACTTCCGTTTCCACGATCAGACTCTGCTCCTTGATCCCGGAACCGAGCTCTCCTGTGGAGAAAACAGCGGGACACACCTCGATCGGCTCGGTCACCTGTATTACGGCGTGCCCTGCTCTCTCCAGGTTCCTGCGAAAGCGAGCTGCAAAATCTGCGGGGATATACCATCGCACCGGATTCAGATGCGGGAGCAGTGCCGTTATCCCTCCGGTATGATCCCCGTGGCTGTGGGACAGCACCACGCAGTCGATCTCCCCGGGATCCACGGCGAGCCGTTCCATGTTCTGCAGCAGGACCCGTCCGTCGCCGCCGGTGTCGAAGAGGATCGTCTCCTCCGTGCCCCGAATCAGGCAGGCGAAACCCCACTGGCACACGCAGTCCGGTGCATGAGGCACGTTGTTGTAGAGAACCGTGATATCCACGGCATTGAGATGCGCCGGAAAGGCGATAGCCGAGAGAGCTACCAATAAAATGAGCATTTTCCCATTATTGTACGTCCGATATGGAGCTTGGTAAAGGAGGGGATGCCCTATTCCGGTACAGTCAAACGATAGGTTACAGGTATCCTAAAATGCATTGGTGTATCGGGCGGATCGGGATAGGGAAAGATGTCCGAAATTGCCCGCACAGCCGCCCGGTCGAGAATGCGAGATCCCGAAGACTCAGAAACAGCCACCTTCGAAGCATTGCCGTCTGTGTCCAAAGTCAATGTTATGGCTAGCGCGCCCTCGATTCCCTTACGCCGGGCTGCCTCGGGGTAGCGGAGGCGTTCGTGTAAAAGCCGAGCAAGCTCGCTGAGTATTCGCTGATGATCGGTATGTTGAATTTGGATAGGGTCCCGAGGTATCTCGGGTGATCCGCTGCTCGTACGATGACCGCCTTCGCTCATTCGGACTTCTTCCTTGTCAACTTCTGCCGGTTCGCGTACTTCTCGAGGCTGGGAAGCGGCTGTGCTTGTCTGCTCGCTCACCTTCTCCGGATTGATTTTCTCCTTTTCCGTTTCCCTGTGAGCCGTCCGGGGTGTTGCAGAATTTTCTCTTGGTTTCGGCTTTTCCTGAACAGCCGTTGAAATCGGAGTGGTCTCAGGCTCGTCGCTCCCAGCTGTCTTGACGGATTTTTGAATCAGGTCCACCCGATAGGTTTCGCCTTGGTTGGCGGGTTTGGTAATCGGCAACGAGGGTGCGAAGAGAATGAGTGCGTGAATTGCGAGGGATAGGATGAAAGAACCGACGAAGAGGGTTCGGGCCCTCACGATTTTTCCCCCACCTCCACGAGAAATAATACGTCTTCGGCTCCGGCTCTTTTACACAGGTCCATGATTTCCACGACCTTTCCGAAAGCCACTCGGCGATCCGCCCGGATTACGAGCTCCGTATTCGGCTGTCGCCGATAGCGGGATTCCAGCAGCGGAAAGAGCAGATCCAAGGAAACAGATTCCTCCTCGAGCAACAAGGTTCCGTCAGACTGAATCGTGATCACAATAGAAGGGAGGTTATTGGACTCGCCTTCCCCAGTCTTGGGCAGCTCCACCTCCACAGCCGGTTGGAGAGCGGTTGAGGTGAGCAGGAAGAAAATCAGCAGGATGAAGACCATGTCGATGAGGGGCATCAGATCCGGCCCACGGCGCTTTTCAACGATGCTCTTCTCGATCTTGAACTCGATCAACGGAGTTCTCTCAATTCTGCAAGCATTGTTTCGGAGGTCGATTTCATCTCGACCGACAGGGAGCCGATCCGGTTTTCGAAGAAGTGGTGGAATACCAGGGCGGGGATGCCGATGAACAAACCGGTAACCGTCGTGATCAGGGCTTCCCAGATCCCGCTGGCGAGTAGGCCCGGATCGGCGAAGGTCCTGACAGCTGCCACTGTTTGAAAGGTGCGGGTCAATCCCAGAACCGTACCGGACAGTCCCAGCATCGGCGCAATCCTGCCAACCAGCTCGAGAAGATGCAGATGGGTCGAGAGGCTCTTCAGCTCCGTTGATCCTACGGAGGACATACGGCTCTCCAGCTTGGCTCGGGGCAACTCGCGGTGTTCGATTATCTCGCGAAGCAGGGTCGCTACAGGTCCCCGCCGTTTTTGAGCCAAGGCTGAAGCTTCGACGAAGGCACCTCTGTTGATTTGGATACGCAACTCCTCGATCCAGGATGAGGAAGAACCGGCTCGAAGGAAACAAATCCCTCGTTCCAGTATTACCGCAACCACGATGAGCGAACACAGCAGGAGCGGATACATCAGTACTCCGCCTTTTTGAAATAGATCTATCATATGGAAACCTCCATGGTTGCGGGATAGAGGGGGTGACGGCTCCCCCCATCCCGCATGCCGGACTCCTTTTACAGAGTCAATTCCCCACCCAGCCAAAACGACACTGGTGGGGCGATGTAGTCAGGGAGTACTTCGTACGTACTGTTGAGCAGGTTGTCCACGGAAGCTTGTAGTGTAAGAAGTTCATTAACTCGATAGCGAATCAAAGCGTTGAGGAGGAAGTATGCATCCTGCTCCGTGGTATTGGCATCGTCGATGTAGTATGTGCCGACGTACTCTCCGGAAACACCGGCTTCCAGCAACTTCCCTCGATACTCCAGGGCGGCATCGAAGGAGTGCATGGGGGAATACGGCGCCCGCTTGTTGTCTTTGAAGGTGTAGGTTGCGCTCGCTCCTTCCAATATGAAACTGTACAAGAAGGCATACGCTCCGGTAAACCAGAGACCGCTTACCAGGTTCACCTCTGCATTCATTTCGAAGCCGGGGTAGAAGATTTCACCAATGTTCGCGGGTTGGCCGCGATAGGCTAACGGATCCGGATCAGGATCAAGATCAACCCACTGTATGGAATCCAACATGTAGCGAGCAAAGGCGAAGGCATCCAAAGTCAATCGACTGGTTGCTGCAGTAACACCGACTTCACCGTAATAGCCTTTTTCGGGTGTGAGATCGGGATTCCCGAGTGACCACCCCAGATCCGGCCAATACAGATCGTTGAAAGTAGGCGCCCGGTAGGAGGAGCCGCCGGAGAGTTTAAAAGACAGGGAATCTCCTGCGGCGTATACCGTACTCAGCTTGAAGTTCAGGCTGCCGGGAAAATCCGAATACAGGTCATAGCGAGCTACAGGGATAATGCTTAGTTGAGGCAGGGGATAGATGGGGACTTCCAGGAACACCCCTCCGCTGATTCGGGTCTGATCATCGATCACACTGCTATCTGCCAGGTCGACCAGTAGATTTCCTCCGTAGACAACCGACAGGAAGTCCAGGACCAGCAGCTCTTGGGAAGCATCGAATCCGAAGGCGTGGAGATCATGATCGGCAGGGTCAGCAGGGTTTTCGTAATTCAAGCTTGAAAACTTGTAGAAGGCTTTGGCGTCGAGTGAAAGAAGATCTGTCAAAAAGCTATTGGTAGTAAAAAAGACCTGAGCCAAAGCGCTTAAATCCTGTTGCCGGGTTGTTGTCGACACGAACGAAGTGCTTCCTGGAGCGCCCACGTCCTGGTAATTCAGGCTGGCGTTCACTCCTGTAGAACCGCCGCTAAGCGGAGCAGTCAGCGACAGGTAGCCGCTACCTCCAAGCAGGTCGGCGTTGATCCGGCGGCGATAGTCGTCGATATACTCAGTGTCGTTCCAAACGAAGGCATTGGCCGCTCGTATAAAGCTGCCCGTGGCTACCAGATCGATGTTGCCCAGATTATTGGAATAGTTGAGACTCATCTTCTGGGTGTCGACCAGATCAAGCCAGTTGGCCTCCACCGGCGTTTCCGTCGAGCTTTCGGATACTTCCACTGCAGCTCTGGGGATGTAGCTGCCGTTTTCCACTTTGAGCTTGAACTGACCATCGGCCGATTTTTTGGTGATGATGTTGATCACACCTCCGACAGCATCCGCTCCGTACAGAGAGCTGAAACCACCGCGTATGATCTCGATCTTTTCGACGTTGTCCAGGGGGACCTGGGCCAGATTGGCTCCACCTTGACGGCTGTCGTTCAGGCGCGTTCCATTGATTAGAATCAGAACCTGTTCTGATGCCGATCCGCGGATACTGATGCTCTTGACTGCACCTTCTGCTCCGTAGTCGTTTATCTTGACCCCCGCCTGGCGGGTGAGCAGGTCCGACAGATTCCTGACGCCGGACCGTGAGATCTCCTCTTCATCGATAACGGTGATATGTCCCGGGGCGGTGAGGACCTCCTCCACCGTTCGTGTGGCCGTGACCACGATTTCCTTCATTTCCAGTTCATTGTCCGCCACGGCAAGAGTGACAGGCAGACAGAAAATGAGGATCAGGGCTGCGAACCGTCTGTTGTACATGATGTGTACCTCCTGTTGGGAAAAGTTGAATTTTTGTCTGCCTTCGTCGGCACCTCCGCAAGGGATGCGCCGATTCGGTGGGATGATGCGTCGCTTTGCTATTTTTCGGGATGTATGGGCGCGACTGGAATCATTCCCCTTCCTCGAAGGTCATTCGCATCAGAAGGGTCTCCTGGCTTCCGGATCGCTTTACTTGCAGCGTCTTCTCACCGCTTGAGCTTTTCTTTGGCTGCCGACGGCAATGACAATTTGCTGCTTTCATCCCCGGTTACAGTGGCGGGACCGCTGCGGGTTCTCACCGCATTCCGCTCTTCCGACACGGGATATTATGATCCTATTCTTGAGTTATGTACCTGTCAGTGTCAAGAGTTTTCAAGGAAAAGTTCAAATGAAATCCATGAACACCTCGCCGGCCCGGGTTTTCACGTTGAGCTGCTATTGTATAAGATGAGGGCGTTGGGCCTTCTGCAAGTGATCTGATGAATACGGAGTGAATTATGAAGAAGCTTATATCCATTTTTTTGTTCTCTTTCGCCGCTACCTTTGCGCTCCAGGCTGTGGAGATTCCGGTGAGTATCGCCATGGACGAGTCTCTGCCCTACCAGAGGGAATTACGCTATCACGTCGTCAAGGCAATCGCCGGTATCGACCACGTGAAGATCGTGCAACCCGGTACCAAAGAGTGGTTTCGGGTTCAGGTGCTGGTCATCGAGATGAAGCTGGAGAATCAGATCGAAGTGGGTTACGCCGTCAGCTACACGATCGTAGAGGTTCCCTTCTACGTACACGCCTACATCTTTGAGAGCCTGGAGGCGGAGAAGAAGAAAGAAGCAATGGACCGATTGATCAACAGTACAGTCTTCTATCACGGAGCTGATCTTCTCACCGTCGGCAAGGAAGATCTCGAGTCGGTTGCGCAAAAGATCTATTCGTCTCTGCAGGAGATCATAGACAAGCGGTTCCGGATCGAGTCCGAGTAGCCGGCTTTCCCCCTTGTTCAGCCCGGACGTCAACCGGACAACGAGCCCGTTCAGCTCAGGGGTTTATCGAGTACCAGAATCGGTTTTCCCGCTTTGAACAGGCTCACCCGGCCGGTGGATTGGGATATTACCACGGCAAGGGCGGCGCTGGCGCTGGTAATTCCCGCGGCGGCGGCATGGCGGGCACCCAAACCCGAGGGCAGGTCCTCCACCGCTATGTCCGGGCGAAGGTAGGTACCTGCCGCCTCCACGACACCATCACCGCGGATCAGGAAGGCTCCGTCGATGGTGGCGAACTCCTTGAGGGTTTCCTCGAGACTGGGATCAAGGACGCTCCTTTCCTCGTCGGTATACCCCTTGAACGGGTTTATAACCAGCTGACGGCTCATGGTTCGAACCTGGCCGTACTCACCGATGACAAAGGTCGTACCGATCGCCTTTCCCTCC
>Ga0180438_10002347_pt1 | contig 31148 bp, 24 predicted proteins | sample SS_ome_12_FD_132455 | JGI IMG/M metagenome (GOLD analysis project Ga0180438, IMG submission 132455) | Hypersaline lake sediment archaeal communities from the Salton Sea, California, USA - SS_3_D_2 metaG | ecosystem: Environmental > Aquatic > Non-marine Saline and Alkaline > Hypersaline >...
CCCAAATTCTTATTTCTCATATAATTCAGCTGAGAAAGTACGACTAACGTGCTGATGAGAAAAATGATGGATATGGCAAACTGGCTGACGATCAAAGTCTTTCTCAGTACAGAGCCTTTTGAGCTGGCTTTGAGCATTCCTCTCAGAGCGCTCACAGGCTTGAGTGCGGAGATAAAAAAGGCCGGAAAGATCCCTGAGGCGAACCCAACACAGAGGATGATGAAGGCTAATCCCGGCACTAAAAATATATTGTCAAAATAATGAACAGCCAGTTTTTTCCCGGAAAGAGAGTTGAATAAGGGTAAAAATAATTCAGCAAGCATGACAGATAGAGGCAAGGCGATGAAAGAAAACAGGAATGTCTCTCCTAAGAACTGCTTAATCAACTGCGGCCGCGTGGCTCCCACGACTTTCCGCAGTCCAACTTCTTTAGCTCGAATGGCATACCTGGCTGTCGAAAGATTGATGTAGTTCAGACAGGCAATCAGAAGTATAAATACAGCGATGGCGGAAAAAATATAGATGGTCCCTATGCTGCTGTTTGGCCCGATTTCTCCCCTTAAGTCGGAATGGAGATGAATTCGAGTCAAAGCCTGAAGCGGGTAGGATGTCTTGTAGACATACCTAAGTTCTCTACCTCTGTATTTTTCAACAAAGGAAGGTATCTTCTTTTCGAATTCAGAAGGAGAAAAACTTTCAGAGACCAGTATGTATGTCCAATAATTGGAAATCCCCCATTGGTCAAAATGAGGAGACGCGTAATCTGAAAAAAGACCCAGGAAATGGAATCGAAAATGTGAGTTCTGTGGAATATCTTTAAAAACTCCTGCAACCTTGAAATCATGCCACTCACCCAGAGTGATTATCTTTCCTAAAGGTTCATCTTCCCCGAAGTACTTCCGGCTCATCTCTTCAGAGATAACGATGGAATACGGTTCCTTGAGCGCATTTTTCGGATTTCCTTTGACCAAAGGAAAAGTAAAAACATCGAAGATTTCGGGGTCTGTGAAATAGACCTCTTCCTGGAATCGCTTATTCTGATAGCTGACCACGAACCCGTTCCGGCCAAACCGGACAGCCTTTTCGATTTCAGGAAACTCATTCACAAGAGATGGCCCGACAGGAGCTGAAGTCAAAGCGAACTGCCTTGTCCTGCCTTCCGCTTCATACTGAGAAATTACTCTGTATATCCGGTCTGCCTTCTCATGATAGCGGTCATAGCTCAGCTCATCCTGCACCCAGAGAAAAAGCAGCAGACAGGCCGCCACTCCAATCGCCAGGCCGGTGATGTTGATAAAAGAATAGCCTTTGTGTTTCCGGATATTCCTCAGAGCGATTTTCAGGTAATTTTTAAACATGGTCTTTTGGGGACGTCCCCCTTTGTTTTATTCATATCTCAATGCATCCACCGGATTGGCGAGTGCGGCCTTTATTGCCTGGTAACTGACTGTCAAGAGCGCTATAACAAAAGACAGAGTCGCTGCCATGATAAACACCCAGAGGGCGAGGCTGGTACGGTAAGCATAATTCTGAAGCCACTTGTAGCCAATGATGTAGGCTATCGGCCAGGCAATGATGTTTGCGACCAGAACCCATTTTAAGAATTCCTTAGAAAGGAAAAACATAATATTCGATACAGAAGCACCGAGAACTTTTCGGATTCCGATCTCCTTTGTTTTTCGTTCAGTCATAAAAGAAGCCAAACCGAATAAACCGAGGCAAGAAATGAAAACAGCCAGCGAAGTGAGGTAGCTGACAATTTTTCTCACCTTTTGTTCACTTCTGTAGCTCCAATCTATTCGTTCATTGAAAAACTGATATTGAAAGGCATAATCCGGACCGAGCTTTTTAAAAACGCCCTCAATGTAACTCAGAGTTCCAGCGATATTGTCTGGAGCCACCCGGATATAAAGGCATCTCATCATGCCCACCCAACTCGGATTCATTCCATAAACAAAAGGTTTTATTTCATGATGGAGGGGAAGGAAATGAAAGTTCTTCACCACACCGACTATCCGCCCTTCCTTACTGAACACTTTCAATCGTTTTCCGATCGGGGATTCCATCCCCATGAGTTTAACGGCCTCTTCATTGACAATAAAAGCTTCTGAAGCATCCGTGGCAAACTCTTTGGAGAAACTCCTCCCTTGAATCATTTCCAACTGGAGCGTTTCGAAATAGTCATAACCGACAAAGTCCCAATTCATCATGACTTTTTCATCAGGATTTTTCCCATCCCAATCCAGAGCGGAAACGGTAGACGCGATATAACTCGGGCTTTGAACGCTCCTGGCGACGTTCATAATGTTTGAGTTTCGTAAAAATTCATTTTTTAGAGTTTCATATTTAGGTGTGAGGGCTTCCGGAAGTAAGACAAATACTAGATTTTCCTTCTCAAATCCCAAATTCCTGTTTCTTATGTAATTCAGCTGCTTGTAGACGATTATTGTCCCACTGATCAGCAGGATGGACAGTGAAAACTGGAAGACCACCAGGATTTTCCTGAATACAGAGCCCCGTGGTCCCAATGTTTGAGAACTTTTCAAGACATACGCCGGCCGGAACGAAGAGAGGAATAAAGCCGGATAGCTGCCCGACAGGATTCCCGTGAACAGAGCGATGCCGATCAATCCCAATATAATCATGATGTTTTTGGATAGATTCAAACTTAACTCTTTGTCCGTCAGGTTATTAAAAACTGGGAGCAAGAGCTCGATTATGATCACGGCAATAATAAGAGCAACGAACGATAAAACGACTGACTCTCCGAAAAATTGCATGATCAAGTCTGTCTTTTTTGCTCCGACCACTTTTCTCAATCCGACCTCATTGGCTCGAGTGGCCGCCCGTGCTGTAGCCAGATTCATGAAGTTGATGCAAGCAATGACCAGGACAAAAAAAGCAATAACCGAGAAGAGAACCAACGATGTGATCAGCCCTCCTCCCTGCGGAGAATAGAGATGCAACCGGGTCAAAGGCTGGAGATGCAGCAGCCAGGCTTTCAGCTTTGGAGAGGGATTGTGCTCCAATGCAATTTGAGTGATTTTCGGCTCCACTTCACCCGGGAGAGCATCCTCCTGAAGCAAAACGAAGGTGGTTAAAGGATTGCCGCCCCAGTGTGTGGGCTCCCTGCCGGACGACCCGAAATAGAGGCTGAACGGTGCAACGCAATCAAACTGAAGCGAAGAATTTTTCGGCGGATTTTCAATCACGCCTGTCACCTGCAAGTCGATTTGGTTATTCACATTCAGGACTTTACCCATGGGGTCTTCTGAACCGAAATACCTCTGGCTCATTCCTTCTGTAATCACAACAGAGGATCTCTCGGCAAGGGCTGTTTGCGCGTTGCCCTTCATAAAGGTGAAGGTGAACATATTAAAAAACGAAGGATCAGCCAGAGCGACCAGGTTATTCGTCAAAGTCTTTTCTTCGAATTTAATCAGCATGTTGGGGACCGAGTGATACCTGACAGCATCCAGGACATCAGGACTTTCCTCTTTCAGAATTTTAGCCAATGGATAGAACGAGGTTGTGGTGGAAACCTCTGTTCGACCGTCTGTGTACTGTGTTTCAGAATAGACTTTGTGAATCCTGTCTTTTTTTTCATGAAACCTGTCAAAACTGACCTCATCCTGAACCCATAGAAGGATAAGAATGCAGCAGGTCATCCCCACGGCCAGGCCGAAAATATTTATAAAAGAAAAGACTTTATGCCTTCTCAAGTTTCTTATAGCGATTTTTAAGTAATTCCTGAACATCCTGACCTCCAGTCAACAGGTATTAGCGGCTCGCCTTTTAGATAGATAAACGTAAGGTGTCCCTCTGAGGAATGCACCCATTTACGTCCCTTTTTACTTTGGTTTCAATTTGTATAAGACTCGACCGAGATAGCCGGCATCATTGATCTCCGCGATGTACAATCCTGGCTGGAGATGGGCCCGTATTTTGAGCATAGGCTCAGAAAGGCTCTCCAGAAGTGCAGCCGCTGTCCAATCTTGACCATTATTGCTTAAAAGGACCGGCTCGTCATCTTCGACTAATTTATGCAAAATTTCTTTTAACAGCATGAGTCCCTCCATTCAAATGAGTGGATATCTTCCACAAAAGAATTTTCAAATCTTATGCGCCTCATTTCTCTTCCCCCGATAAAGCCCTCGAATAAAAGAGTGGGCTCCTGAATGAATGCCTCTTTTCAGACACACCCGAGGAAAAAGAAAAACAGTAGAATCAAAAACACTAGTATGAAAATGACTTTATTCATTTTCACCGGCCTCCTGTTTATTCATACCTCAATGCATACACTGGATTGGCGATGGCGGCTTTGACGGAATGAACGAATAGAGCTTCTGCCTACGAAAATTTCTGAATGCGACTTTTAAATAATTTCTAAACATGATTCACTTTTCTTGTAGCCCCCCGGAGGTTTTACCGTTTTTTTTCGGAACATGATCGGGATATTCTTGTCTGTGGGAATCCCGATTTGAACCAACTGCCAATCTTTATCATGCTCTTTGATGACTTTTTTGAGTACCTCCACCTTGTCAGCAGATTCTCCGTCATAGTCTTCCCATTCGATGATCTCTACCCTGTAATGCATAGTTCTCTTTTTGCCGTTGATCTTGACATCAATGTCAATGTTTTGTTCTGCCTCAAAGGAAGGTATCTGAAGGACGACTTCTCTCATTATAAACCTCCTTTATCCTGGTCAAAGTCCTAGGTATGGAAAAAATACCTCGGCTTGATGGACTTTTGTTTATGTTAAATTTTGAATTCTTTCTGGATATTTTCAGAGACTATGTGCCCGTCAAAGAGATGAATGATCCGATGGCTGTATTCAGCATAGGCGGGGGAATGAGTGACCATGACTATCGTCGTTCCTGCCTCATGAAGTTCTCCCATCAACTTCATCACTTCTTCGCCATGGGCAGAATCCAGGTTTCCTGTCGGCTCATCAGCCAGAATCAATTTGGGCTTGGCCACGACGGCTCTGGCCACTGCCACTCGCTGCTGCTGACCGCCGGATAGCTGCTGGGGGAAATGATTCTTCCGGGCCATGATTTCCATCTGTTCAAGGGTTTCACTGACTCTTTTTTTCCTTTCTGTAGCCGAGTAACCGAGATAAAGAAGTGGAAGCTCGACGTTTTCGAAAACAGTCAATTCATCGATGAGGTTAAAACTCTGGAACACAAAGCCAATGTTGGACTTCCGCAGGTTCGCCCGTTGTCTTTCTGAGTATCCGGCCACTTCTTCTCCGAGGAAGTGATATTCACCGCTGGAGGCTTTATCGATCATGCCGAGTACATTCAAGAGCGTCGACTTTCCGCATCCTGACGGACCCATGATGGCAACGTACTCTCCTGTTTTGACATCAAGGTTCACGTTGTTCAATGCGGTCGTTTCCACCTCTTCCGTGGTGTAAATCTTCTTAAGGTTTTTGGTTTTTATCATTTAAATCCTCCTAAAATTTTTAGAATTTTCATTCTGATTGAAAACTGATTTGCTGTATTCACTTACTTTATTTCAGGATCAATCGTTCCATATTGCCGAAGCTTTCATATGAGGAGGTGATGACCTTCTCGCCGGGCTCTAATCCTTCAAGCACCTCATAAAAATCGGGATTATACCTGTTCACTTTGATTCTTCTTTTCGTTGCGATATTCTCCGCTTCATCCAGCACATACACCCAGTTTCCGCCAGTTGTCTGTTCAAATCCACCTCTCGGCAAAAGCAGGGATTCATCGATATCCCCTAATTCAAGTTTGACATGAAGGGTCAACCCTCGCCTTATTCCTTGGGGTTCCTTGCCCACAAACTCCATATCCACTTCAAACCTGTTATCCCGCACCTCAGGATAGACTTGTTTGACTACCAGCTTTCCCTTCTGGCCTGCAAACTCATATTCCCCTGTCCTGCCCACCTCGATCCGAGCGATATAGTGCTCATCTATTCCTGCTCTGTATTTAAATCCTTCCAATACATCGATTTGCCCTATTTCCTGACCGGGGTTTTTGGATTCTCCGATTTCCGCGTTCAGGGCAGTGAGATGGCCGGAGATTGGTGCCTTAATGGTCAGATTATCCTGTTTCTGTCTGAGGACCTCGAGGTTTGACTCCATTCGCTTCAACGAGTCTTCCAAGGCATCGATTTGGGCCTGACGAAACTCGAGATCACTTTGCTGGCTCTCAATAGTCAAATCCTTCAATTTGACCAGGTACTCGTACTGATCTTTGGCAAGCTCATACTCATGCTGGGCTATCAAATCGTCCTTGACAAGCTCGGAGTACCGTTCATAAACGCGTCTCTGTTGCTGAAGCCTGCTCTCAATATCCGCAAGCTCCTGTTTCAATCGCAATCGGTACTGTTCCATGGAAAGTCTTGTGCTGCGCAGGTTATCGCTGGCTCGGAACAACTCAGCCTCTCTCCACATAATATCGATAATGAGGTTGGTGTTGGCTAGTTTTAGAATCTCATCCCCTTGCTCGACCATTGTCCCGGCGAGCACATAAATCTCCTCCACTCTTCCTCCTTCGTCAGCCGTTAAAAAATGTTGATATTTCGGAATGACAGTTCCGACCACAGGGATGTATTCCTGAAAAGGCCCCCTTTCGATGGTGGAAATAGTCAACCTCTCAGCTCTGACGTTGAGGGTGGACTTGCTCATTTTGAAAAGAAGCACATATAGAACGACAATGACAAATACCCCGACAGCTGAATACATGGCAATCCTTTTGGGAGGCCATTTCTTCCTCTTGATTTTACGATCCATTCCCATTTTTATCCTCCATGCTTGAACATCTTTGCAATCTTTTCAGCTTGAAATGTCCAACTTATACAGAAATTCTTGTTCATCTCTGCTCCTATGAGTTTAATTTGCAATAATTGTGCCATTATTGCTTATACGGAGAGAATGACTGAACGGTTGCTAAAACTCATGAAAAAAGTGTTCGCTTGTATAACAGAAGATGTACGATATCGAACAGACCTAGCCCGTTTTGACAGGAGGAAGAATGAAGATTCATTCAGGAAAATGAGAGAAAAATGCAGTTTTAATCAAAAGGGCATGTATTTTGCATTGTCAATACAAGGAACAGAAATGATAAAAAATGCCATAAAAGATTTTAACACTTTCTTTTGGTATAATAATTTCAATGATGAAGGATTTATCTCATGGATAAAAAGACAGGAAAAATACTCATAGTCGATGATGACGAAGACATCCTCCATGCGGCGCGGCTTCTACTTAAAAAACATGTCGGCCAGGTCGATACAGAAAAAAATCCGAAAATCATCCCCTCTCTCTTGAAAAACAACTCATACGATGTGATTCTCCTGGATATGAATTTCGCAAAGGGAGCCACGAGTGGAAAAGAAGGCTTCGAGTGGTTAAACAAGATTCTCGAGGTTGATCCGGCAGCAGTGATCGTCCCGATCACAGCTTTCGGAGACGTTTCGATGGCGGTCCGGGCAATAAAAGATGGAGCGACCGATTTTGTCCTCAAGCCGTGGCAGAACGAGAAGCTTATCGCCACTGTTTCTGCGGCTATTCATCTCAGGAGGTCCCGTATCGAAGCGGATAATCTCCGTTCTCGTCAAAAACAGCTTAGTGCAGATCTCGACCAGCCTTTTCACGACTTCATCGGTGAGAGCTCGGCGATGGAAAAAGTGTTCGTTTCTATCCAAAAAGTGGCGAAGACAGAGGCGAACGTACTGATACTCGGAGAGAATGGAACAGGGAAGGAACTGGTGGCCCGGGAATTGCATCGCCAGTCACAGCGTGCCAATGAAGTTTTCATCAGCGTGGACATGGGTGCAGTGAGCGAAACCCTTTTCGAGAGTGAACTCTTCGGTCACGTGAAGGGAGCGTTCACGGATGCGAGAGAAGACCGGGCGGGACGTTTTGAGATCGCTTCTGGGGGAACTCTTTTTCTCGATGAAATCTGTAATCTTCCTTTAACACTCCAGGCAAAACTGTTGACAGTCCTGGAGAACCGCATGGTCATACGCCTGGGTTCCAACAAACATATCCCCATTGATGTCCGCCTTATCTGCGCCACTAACTTGCCTGTCCATGAACTGGTTGCGGAAAATAAATTTCGCCAGGACCTGCTGTACAGGATCAACACTGTCGAAATTCACATGCCCTCTTTGAAAGAACGAGTCGAAGATATCCCTTTGTTGGTGAATCACTTCCTTAAAATTTACTGTAAAAAATACAACAAACCGTTGAAAAGAGTAAGCCCCGCGACTTTAAAGCGTGTGGAGAAATATCCTTGGCCGGGAAATGTCAGAGAACTCCAGCATGCGATCGAGAGGGCAGTTATCATGAGTGATTCCACATCGCTGCAGCCGTCGGACTTTTTCTTTCCTTCTACCGAAGCCAAAGAAGACGGCTTGGTTTTTGATGACTTTAATCTTGAGGAGATTGAAAAAATGGTCATCCGGAAAGCCCTCAGTAAACACGCCGGCAATATCAGTCATGCGGCCAAAGAATTGGGCCTATCCCGGACGTCTCTGTACCGAAGATTCGAAAAATATGGTCTTTAATCGATTCAGAATCGGTTGTATCATCCGAGTTTTCGCTATCGGAGTGACAATCTCTATTTTTTTCTACCTTCTTTTCCGAACAAATTTATACACGGCACTTATTATTCTCGGAGCTATTATTCTGTATCAAATCTACGGCCTTATCCATTATGTTGAAAAGACAAACAGAGATTTAGTTCGATTCTTCCAATCCATCAAATACGAAGACTTTTCTCAGAGTTTCGTGGAAAAACGATTAGGCTCGTCCTTTGAAGCGTTAAAAGAGGCGTTTACAGAAATCATGAATGCCTTCCGAAAAACGCGAGCGGACAAGGAGGAACACTTCCGTTATCTCCAGACCGTCGTCCAGCATGTGGGCGTAGGTTTAATTGCTTTTCAACCGGACGGGTATGTCGAACTCATAAACACCGCCGCCAAACGCCTTTTAAGAGTCCCGCGACTCAAAAACATCAAATCCCTCGAATCTTTAAGCAAACCTCTGGTCGATACAATGTTGCGTCTAAAGTCCAGAGAAAATGCCTTAGTCAAGGTTGAAGATGAGAACGAATTACTTCATTTAGCTCTTTACGCCACGGAATTCAAGCTGAGAGGGCAAAATTACTCATTGGTATCCATTCAGAATATTCACAGTGAACTGGAAGAGAAAGAAATGGAGGCTTGGCAGAAGCTCATACGAGTGCTCACTCATGAAATCATGAACTCGATCACACCCATCGCCTCTCTAACCTCTACGATAAGCGGATTAATAAATGATTCCTATGGCAATAAAATAAAAAACGATAAATTCAAAAATGAAGCATTTAAAGATATCCAGCAAGCGCTTCAGACCATCCAGAAACGAAGCCAGGGCCTGCTTCATTTTGTGGATGCTTACAGAAATTTGGCTCTGATTCCCAAGCCTAACTTTCAAATTTTCCCGATAAAAGAGCTTTTTGACCGAGTCCAGAAACTCATGCAGGCCAATATCGAGAAGAATTCAATTCGGTTTAAGGCTCAAGTTGAACCGGAGACGCTTGAGCTCGCAGCAGACCCTGAACTCATAGAACAGGTTTTGATCAACCTCTTGTTGAATGCCTTCCAGGCTGTACAAAGCCGAAAAAAGGCTCAGATTGAGCTCAATGCCCTTTTGGATGGAAGAGGAAGGATCATCATCCAGGTTGTGGATAACGGACCGGGGATTTCAGAAGAAAACCTGGAAAAAATATTCATCCCTTTTTTTTCAACAAAAGAAGAGGGCTCGGGCATCGGTCTCAGCCTTTCTCGCCAAATCATGCGCTTGCATCATGGTTCTATCGGTGTCCATTCTGATACGGATGCCCATACGATTTTTACCTTAAGATTTTAAACCCCGAATAGTTGACTCCCCTTTTCAAGACAATCATTTCTATTGAGGAATAGAGGCGGGAAAATTTCAATTAAAAGGGTTCTGTTTTTTTGGAATGGCTGAATCCTTGGATGCCGGGCTCGCTATTTCGCTGTCGATTTAATTGTCGGAAAAAAATCGTTATTCATACCGGAGCGCACAGGCTGGGTCGATGAAAGAAGCTTTAACTGATTGATACCCCACTGATATGAGACTAATAATCACCGCCAGAAAGCTTGCGAATAAAAATATTCCGATGCTCAACTCGATTCTGTAGGCAAAATTCTGAAGCCATCTGTAAGTGAGATAATAGGCCGCCGGCCAGGCAATTAAGTTTGCAAGAATGACCAGCTTTGTGAACTCTTTGGAAAGGAGGATGACGATGCTCATTGAAGTGGCTCCGAGCACTTTCCTGATTCCGATTTCCTTTGTTCGTTGTTCCGTTATGTACGAGGCAAGGCCAAACACTCCGAGACTGGCAATAAGTATGGACAACAAAGTGAATATCTCCGACACTTTACCGAGCCTCATTTCTGCAGCATACAGCCTATTCAGATGCTCATCCAGGAAAAAGAACTCAAAGGGAATGCCTGGAAAAAATCTTTCCCAAATATTCCCCATCTCTTCCATTAGATAAAATATATTCTTGGTTCTGATTTTAATCGTCATGTAGCTGAAGCCACTGTTTTCAGGAAGCATGTGTAGAATAACAGGCTCGACCTTCTGATGGAGCGACTTGAAATGGAAGTTTTTCACCAGGCCGATGACTTGTCCTTTCATATTCTGGTCGCCCTTCCAAATTAGACGCTTTCCCACGGCTGAATCCCAGCCAAATTCCTCTGCTGCCGCCTCGTTTATGATATAGGCATCCTCTACGTCCGTGCCAAAATCTCTCGAGAAGTTCCTTCCCTCTTTTATCTCTATTCCCATGGTAGGGATGAAATCGTGGTCCACGAACATGGAATACCTGGGCGCCCATTCATGGCCTTCCGGCAGAAAACCTCTTCTGCCTATTGTTTTTCCCGGCAGACTGCTTGACCGACCCACACTCATAATCTCAGGATACTGGAGGAGATTGTCCTTGACCGAATCATATTCAAGAATTGTTCTTACATCTCTCACAGGAATGCCAATCACATTTTCCTTATCAAAACCCAGATTCCTGCTCATGCAGTACTTAAGCTGATTTTTACTGGCAAGGGTGCCGATAATCAACAAGATGGATAGGGCAAACTGGATGACCACAAGTGTCTTCCTAAAGTGAACTCTTCTCACTCGAGGATAGAACTTTCCGCTTAAAGAATGCAGAGGTTGGAATGTAGAGAGGAACAGGGCGGGATAGAAGCCGGCAGCAAAACCTAAAATAAGCGATGCAGCAAGTAAAAACCCCAGGATGGCTAAAAGATTCTCAGAATTTATGGCAAAATCGCTTCCAGCAAGGGTATTAAGGACAGGGAGCATTAAGGAAGCTAATAAAAAAGAAATCACGAGTGCGATGAACAGGAGTATGACGGATTCGCCTAAAAACTGTTGAATAAGCTGTATCCGGGTCGCTCCGACTATCTTGCGCGTGCCTACTTCTTTGGCCTTGTTTGCTGCCCGGGCAGTTGTAAGATTCATGTAGTTGATACAGGCAATAATCAGAATGAAAAAAGCAATGGCGGAAAAAATATAAACATAAGTGATATCACTGTTGGAGGTGGAAATATCATAACTGAAATTATTTGAATAAAGATGGACCTTTTTCAGGGGTTGGAGGTATAAATCAAAATCGGTTATTTCTGTGTTGAAATGTCTTTCCAGAAAAGGCACGAATTTCTTTTCCAGCTCAGCAGAAGAGATACCTTCGCGCAGGAGAAGATAGCTGTAAAAATTATGAGACCTCCAGTTGTTGAGCATATCGTAGACCACATTCTTAAATCCTGGGCTTTCCAAGGTATCCAAAGAGACAAGAAACTTAAACCGGAAATGGGAATTGGGAGGAACATCCTGAATGACTCCTGTGATTTTTGTCTGGACGCCATGGATAGACAATGATTTGCCCAGAGGATTGGAATGCCCGAAGTACTTAAGAGCCATTTCTCTGGTGATGATTGCGGAATAGGGATCAACAAGGGCATTTTCTTGATGACCCTGGACAAGCGGAAAGGTAAAGACGTCGAGAATTGCAGGATCTGCGAAGAAAACATCTCCCTCAAAAAAAGTTTTGTTTTCGTAGGACAGTTTCCATTTTTCAATCCACGACGGATGAAAAATCCTGACCACGCTGACAATCTCTGGGAACTCTTCAGACAGAGTGGGCGCCAAAGGGGCTGGAACGACAGCACTGTATTGTTGCTTCCCGCTTTCCATCTCTATTTCTATAATCCTGTAGATATTCTCTCCCTTTTCATGAAAGTCATCGTAGCTCAGCTCAAAATGAATGTATAAGGTTATAAGGATACAGCAAGCTAAGCCCACAGAAAGCCCTGTGATGTTGATGAAGGAATAAATCTTTTGACGCTTTAAATTTCTTATGGCTGTTTTAAAATAATTTTTCAACATGATACCCCCCCAATAAAATGAATCTGCTAAAAAAGAAGGCAAGGACTTTAGAATTTGTTTCCACAACCATATCTTCGCGGGATGGATTCCGAGCTGCTCCGAAATTCCAGCATAGGTTTCCTCAAAATCTCCGAGCGCAGAGTCCCGCACCTCCCTGTTAATGACGTGCTCAAGCAGCCAGGCACTGAATTTTGGAAGGGCCTGATTTTTTTGAAGCATCCTAATTACTCGCGGTCAAATTCCAAAGAAGGGATCCCAACCCACATCGAATCATGAACCTTTTTAATTTTCAGTAATGCCTTTTTGCCTTTAGATGTGATTTCGTAATAGATTTTGCTTCTTCCTCCCCTTTCAGGACGGGGATCGCCTTTAATCGTTTTTACCAAACCCTTTTTTTCAACTCTGTGCAGTGGCGCGTAAATTGCACCGATAGACCATTGTTTTCCAGTAACTTTAGATACATGCTTCCGGATCGTGACTCCATAAGCAGTCCCTTGGAGTTTCCAGATCGAAAGCAGCACAATTTCTTCTGACCTGGATAACAGCTTCATGATCACCTCTTTTCATTATTTGTATACGAAAATAGAATAAATAAAGTTTAATGAAAAGTCAAATTTCTTTTATTTGTGAATACAAATATCAGGAAATTAAACTCATTTCCTAGAAATATATATTTTATCATTCTGCTTTCCCTACAAACTCATCTGCTCCTCTCAAAGATAGATTTTGCCTTGCCTTTTCTTTTGTGTTATATACACGCAGAGCTGATTCAAACCTCAATTTTTTATGACAATGATTAGAATGAAAACGACAAAAGAAGGAATTAGTAAAAAAAGGAGTCAAAAATGTCGGAAATAATATCTTTTTGTGGTCTGAACTGTGGAGAGTGCGGAGCTTTTTTGGCGACTCGAGACGATGATGACCAAAAACGGGCAGAAGTGGCCGAACTTTGGTCGAAAGAATACAATGCAGACCTTAAGCCTGAGGATATCAACTGCGAGGGTTGTATCTCAGAAAGCGATAATGTGTTCAACTACACCAAAATCTGCGAGATCCGTAAATGCGGAAAGGAAAAGGGAATTGAAAACTGCGCTCATTGCGATGATTATGTCTGCGAAAAGCTGGAGAAATTCTTTGAAATGGTTCCTGATGCAAAGAAACGATTGGATGAGATAAGAAGCAACCTTTAGCTTATCCAGATAAAGGCCATCCTCAACCCGGCAGTCAATAAAAGATTTTCACACTTCTCATTATTTAGTAATTCTTCATAGAGATAACGAAGGATTGTCCTCTTATCAACGATTTTAAATAGGTCGATAAAAACGGACAAAATATTGGATAGACAGACTGTTCCTTTTCTATTTATACCCTGAAAAAAACATCTGAGCTAAAATTCCGGCAATCGGGGGAAAGAAAAAAGTGCATACTAAACGAATAAAAGTAAACTTCCATCCCATGACTCCTATCTCCATGGGAAGTCGAGTCACCGCCCACAGCGACCACGCTGTAACAAAGGCCACCATGGTTCCTATGCCAGCCCCTGCACGTAAGAAACCAGCCGCAAGCGGCAAGCTGACGTAAGGTCCTCCGGGAGTTATCCCTCCGGCAATAGTCCCGATGAGAATTCCCCGAATTCCTGATTCCTCCCCTATCCACTTTGATAAGAGTTCCTGAGGCAAGAGAGTCTGTATCATCCCTGCCATGATAAAGGCAAAGACCAGCAAAGGAAGAACATCAACCGTCATTTTCATGGCGGATTTCAATCCGGCAATGTGCTGGCCCTCTCCTTTAGAATATCCGATTATCAGGAGAATCACGGCAAGAACAGCCATGACGAGTGTTGGAATGAGCATGTTGGCAATCCTCCTCTTTTTTTTCATTTCAAATTGAACCGAATCCCTATGTATTAATTTTAAGGAATTAAAGATGAATTCTCAGACATATACTACCCACAAGACGGAATGCTTTTGTCCTTATATTTAGTCCACTCTTCCCAGTTGCCATACCTTGGGAAATGGAGGAATACGAGTATGAATGATAAGCCGGCTAACTGATAAAAATCCCTGATAGAGCCAGCCAGTAAGAAAAGTAGAAGGCCTAACAGAGCAGGCACTTCACAGAGAGCTGCAGTGATCACAGCCGAGCGAAAAAGCTTGCGAATGAGGCTTTGAGTGTCATCGGAGGATGATTTACGCAACATCGTATTTCTTAAAAATCTGATGACAAAAATATTGACCACTACGATTCCGTAGAATAGATACCGGATGAGAGTCTTATCCGGCAATCCGCCGAAACCCGTGAACGGCGCGAATTGTTTTCGAATGATTTCAACTACGATAGCATAAATTATCAAGGTCCCGATGATGGACGCATTCAGAGTGAGGGCCATTTGATGCGCTTTTTTTAAATTTTCCATCCGTTCTTCTCCGTACTGTTCTTTATACTTTATTCATAGCTCCTGAAACAATCAAGTCCCTTATACAGAGAACATGGAATTCAAGATAGAGAAAATACAGCTTGTTCGTAATAACTTGTATTATTTTTTGATAATAAAAAAAGACTGACTATCCTGGATTATTCACGAGTCGAGATTTCCGGAGATAGGAGGCACAGCGCAAGATGCTGTGGTCGTCCACCGCTCTTGCACTGTAACGAAGTAGACGTCGTTGCGAGGAGAGAAGCGACAGCGGCAATCTCGTGCAATTAGCGATACACTATGAGATCGCCACGCTCCGCCCGCGATGACAATTTTATTAAAGAAAAGGTCGTCAGATTTGCTCGCCCGAAGGGGAAAAGATGCCGACAGAGGATGGTCAATTATCCGTCAGAGATTTTTTGTATGTGGTGTCGGCATATTTTATGAATAATTCAGGTTATTTAATTTCTCTGATTTCCGGAATGAGGTTCCTTAGCTTCTTCACCAAATCCTCAACCTCTTTTCGTTCCTGAGAAGTGATTTCACTGCCAGAAATTCCCAAGTCGATATAATTGTCATAACGCTCGGCGGCCGCATTCATATAGCATGTGGCCGAGTTATAGACAAAATCCAGTTTTTCCCACGACTTAAATGCCTCTAAATACTCCGCAGCCGCTTTAACATAATCTTCTTCATCCACATATTTTTTAGCATTCTGCATCAGATCATAACCCTCGGCAACTTTTTGTGATTTGAAGACCTCCACATGAGGTGCATCCTCCCAATTTTTAGCACTCAAAGTTCCCCATTTGACCGTATCCTCGATGTCTTCATCATAAGAAGGTTCAATAACATAAGCTCTGTAGTAGAGCCGCACAATGAACTTCCCTTTTGCCAATGCTTCCCAGGCTTCTTTGGGAAGCTCGTAACTGGCTTCTCCTTTGTTGTCTGTCTTTATTTCTTCCCCTCCAATACTGTTGTTTCCATAGTAACTCGAGAAAAAGTTTTTATCAGTTTGATTATCCACATCGATGAGAATCTTCTTCTCGGTCGCCAGCTCAATACATATGACAGCATTCGGGTCAGCCCCGAGGGTAAAAGACGGAGGGCCTTCTGAATCAAAATAATAATATTCCATATCTGGAGCGATGGTTACGGATGTTTCCTGGGCGGCTGAAAGCAAAATAATAAAAAATAGTGTTAAAGCTAAAGGGCTGATTTTCAGAAAAGCTCGAATCATTTTCTTCCTCCTCACCGGGCGAGTCTGAAATTTCTTGATAAAAACTAGAAAGAATGAAACGTCAAGCAAATACTCATCATTTCTTATTTGAGTGTAAATGTTATTTTTTATTATTTAAGACTAGGTGCAATTTCTTCCAATTTTTGGATATGTTTCTCTGCATCTTTTTTAATTTGACCAGTTGTATCTGAAAACTCTATAGTCTCTTTGAAGCTCTGGTGGGCTAAACATACATAACATATTCCTATGTTGTAAAGAAAGCCTGGATCATCCCAATAGAGCCATGCCGATTCAAATTGTTTAATAGCTTCTAAATACTCTCCTTGCCCCACAAGTTCTTTCCCTTTTTCGAAACAATCATAAGCATTTTTCATTCCGATTTCTTTATATATCTCTACAGAAGGGGCATCTTCCCAATTCAATACACTCAAGGTTCCCCATTCTGGATTATTATTTTTAATCTGATAAGCTCGGTAATAAAGAAGAATCCTTACATCCTTGCCAGTCAAAGCATTCCAAGCCCCTTGGGGAAGCGTGTAAGTTAATTCGCCCCTATCATCAGTCTTGATTTGCTGGCCACTGACATTCTTATTTCCTTTAAGGCTTGAAAAAAAGTTATCGTCCGTTTGTTTGGGTTGAGCAATGAGCAGATTTTTTTCTGTGGCCACTTCAACACAGATTACGATATTCGGGTCTGCTTCAATAGTAAAAGTGGGAGGACCTTCTGTATCCAGATAAATTATCTCGCGGTCTGGGTAGATGACAACTTGATACACTTGAGAAATCAAAACAGCAAACAAAAAAAACAAAGCAATAACCAGATAAAATGCCTTTAAAAAGTTTTTTCTCATTCCTTCCTCCTTCCTGTTTTTTTTTATTAATAATGCAATTTCTGACATGAGACTCTCTTAAGACGAAGACTTCATATTACTCAATTATTAAAGTTCGATTAATTTTTAAATCTATTTATTTTCTTTCTTTAAGAGAAGTTTTTAATTTTTTTAAACCTTCTACTATTTTTTGAGCCTCCTCTTTTTCAAAACTGGCAACATATTCATTGTCCTTGTAATATTCAAAATACTCTATGGTTATCTGGAGATAGCACAAACCAATGTTGTAGATATAATCAGGGTGAGAATAGAGCTGATCGGCTTTATCAAATTCATCGATTGCCTCATCGATTTTTCCTTCTTTGTATAATTTTACTCCTTTCCAATAATGATCCCAGGCATCAGCATCATCTTTATTCGAAAACACCTCAATATGAGGAGCTTCTTTCCAATTTTCATCTTTGAGGGAATATGCTTTGATAGAGTAAAAATCCTGATCACTCTCAACCACAAGAGCTCGATAATAAAGCTTGCGATTCGTAACAGTCAAACCTAATAAAGGGCCATCTGGGAGTTTATATGTGGCTTTTCCCGTGTCATCCGCTTTAATCTCTTTCATCTCCACGTCATCTCTTCCCCAGTAGCTAGAGAAAAAATTTGAATCATTCCTCGATTCTTCGTCTTGAAACAATTTTGGATTATTTGTGATCTGAATATCAATTGAACTGTTAGGTTCTGCCTTAATTTGGAAAACTGGTATTTCTTCCTCAACATAAATGTATCTTTTCTGGTCAGTCACAACTTCGATCTCACTATTTTGAGCGGATAAAAACAGGGGGGATAAGAATAAAATTAGAATAAAATAATAAAAACTTTTTTGATTTGTTTTCATTTTTCCTCCTACTTATCGTTTCAAGCTAGATTTTTAACATTGGAAAGGCTGCTCAACTCCCATTTCTCTTCTATTTTCTAGCCTCTTCCGGAGCTGCGCGCAACAATTGAATGAGCTTCTGGACAATTCTGCGATTTTCTTCTTCTGTTTTTGGGTCTTCTGCATAATCCTCAAAATTTTCGATAGCCAGTTTGAGATGACAAACTGCGATGTTGTGGATATATGCCGGGTTAGGAGAATAGAACCATGCTGACTCATACTCTTTAATAGCTTTTTCATACTCTCCCTGGTTGAAGAATTCAACTCCTTTCAGAAATTGTTCATAAGAGAGATACGCTTCATGACTCTTATAGACTTCAACATATGGAGCATTTTTGCAGTCATCATCGCTTAAAGACCAGTGAGTGACATCTGACTCCCCTTCTTCATCCTCTGGACCGAGAACCAGAGCGCGATAATAGATCTCATGCCGCTGTTTTTCCCCCTGGATGAGAGTTTTCAGGCTTTCGAGGGGGAGTTTCCATTTTTTTTCCAGCTTTTCATCGGATACAATTTCCGAGGTTTTTCCCACGATAAGAAAATCCGAAATGAAATTTTCATCAGTCTGCTTATCCACATCCACAAATAAAGCATTATCGTTAGTGATTTCTATGTTGATAACGGTATCGGGTTTGGTTTTTATGATGAAAACCAGAGTTTGTTCTTCTTCATAGAATAAAATTCTTTTTTTCTCAGGACTTATGAGGTCCTGAACAACCTCTTGAGCAACGAGGCTGAGAGAAATGGATAAAATGACAATGATATAAAAGTAAAATTTGAGAAATCCCCTTCTCATTAATCCCTCCTTCGTCCTAATTCTTAAAATTAAAAGACATGAATCAGAGCTGGATTAATATATTTCGATAATGGAGCTTCTACTGATTGATGGCCTCTTTGATGATGTCTCCTATGTTATTCACAAGAATGATTTGCCGCTTATCCTTAAATCGCCGGTTAAAGTCAATGAAATAGGAACCCGTTTTTTTTTCTTTTTTGAGTGTGTAGATAAGGTTCTGCTGACCAACCTCTAATTCAGCTCCTAGAGCCGTTTGTTCATTTATTTTTAATTCCTGAACATCGAACATTTGATGAATCAAGTGCTCATAAGCGATATTCCACACTTTGTCTAAATTGCCATAATCTCCGGTCACTTCCAGCTTGATGGCTTCTGACTCTTTGAGCCTGTGCAAGCTCTCATTAATTTCCACTGAAGTCAAAGTGGTTTTCTCGCTGATATTCCTCTCTAAATAGATCTCTTCCCAGTCCACAGAAAGCCTGGCATTGATCTTTTGTGTGATTCCTTCATATTCCATGATGAACACGACCACTATATCCGATTCAATAGGCTCCTTTAACCTCTTTGTCACGACAATTTCCTGGTTTGGGAACAGAGGAGCTTTACCCGTAGCCCAGAGCTCTGATTTTCCTTTTTTCCTACTGAACACAAAAAATTTCCCACTCCGGAAGGAAACGGGGCCCTTGAGAGTGAGCTCTGGATTCTCTTCAGCAAGATCTTTCCTTATCCTATTGAGTTTTTCCGAAGATAAACCGTACGTGAGGAAAAAGCTCAGGACGCTTTCCTGGCCTTTTAATTGGTAATAGCTGATTTTTGGCTTGCCATCCACTCCCGAAGCCACACGGATCTCAGTAGAGAGATAGAATAAGCTATTAGGATTATTGTGGTCTTTAAAAAGGAGAATTTTACCTTTTTGTAAAGGTGCTTCGTCTAAGAGTATTTCACCTGAAATACCGGATAGACAAAAAAGTGAGAGAGATAGGATAAGTGCAAATCCCCTCTTCATTCTCTTTGTAGACGGCTAGATTTTACTCCTGAAACAGTGTATAGACAAAAGGATCGGTCGTGGTCTGCCATTCTGAAGTCACTGTTCTTCCGTCGCCCAAGAGCCAGGTGATCTGGTAAGAAAAATCAAGGCTGCCTTCCTCGTGATTGTATTCGTATTTTTCCCACATAGACTGCTGCGGCATGATCTTCACCTGTCGGACTCTATCCCTGTCGAATACTCGATTTTTGATTGTGACCGTGATGAGTTTTATGTTGTACTGGGCCACGTTCTCTTCATCAGCGATGATATCGATGGTCCGATACCTGTGAGGAGGAGAAAGGCTTATCGCTGGCTCATCTGTGTTGTTCCAATCGCCCTCGACTTTGATCCCTCCCATAAAGCTCCAGGTAGTTTTATATTCATAATTAAGCCAGCCTTCGCCTTCACCGAGTCGGGGATAGACAAAAGGCAGCATGTTCCCTCTCTCCGCGAATGTTTTGGCATTGAAAATGACATCTCTGGATGTCGGCTGTCCTTGAGGATGAGCTTTTTTAAAGCTCACTGTCACAAAGTTGATGTATTTCCCGAAATTGTCAAAGTCCTCGCCATCCAGAATAGAATAGACAGTGCGGTCTTCCAAATCCGGATCATCAAGGTTGATCACATCATAGACGCGTTTGTCATTCTTGTATTTTCTGAGGACGTCACCGATGCTGGCGTCCATCGGTCCTGTATCCCTTTCTTGCCTGAGTCTTTTAGTCAGGTTTATTACAGCAGTCCCTGTCCGGGTCACTTTTTTCATTGTGGTGCTCACGCCATAATCGCGATCTTGGCTTTCTTCGTCTCCCTCTCCCTCTCCCTCTTCCTCGCCTTCTCCAGTGGGAAGTTCAACCTTCGCCTCGAACATCTCCCGCATGACTGTGTCTGTGACGGTCTGGAGGATGGATTCCATACTCTCATCTTCCCCTGTCACATCGATCTCGATACACTGTTTGGAAACCAAATCATCCGCGATATCCAAGCTTTCTCCTGTTCCAGTCCGGACTTTCCATTTAAAAATCCAGAATTTTTTCGTTTTATAGATTCTCCATTTTTTATATTCCTCGAAATAATTCCTGACCTTGGACCAGTGAATTCTTGCTTTGGCGTTGAACTTAGGGGTTAAGCCTTCATAAGTCATGTCAAAACGAATACTGACAGGATAGGTCGGCTGTCTCAGGGCCTCATCCAGAAAAGCGGCTCCCTCGGGGGTGACAGCAATCGAAACGGAAACTTCCGAGCCTGAAACGAGCGGCGCTTTACCTTCGCCGATGACTTTCCTGGTAAAGGCTCCGCCTTCTCCGACCGCAGCGGAGATCACGCCAAACGTGCCTTTCTTAAAAATTATGGGACCTTTTAATTTGGCATTCTTGTCTATTTTTTGCAGCTCAGCTCTGACTCTTTGGAGCTCTTGAGGTGTGAGGCTGTAAGTGACGAAAAAATGAAGGATTCCTCCCTTAAGCTCTTGCTCTCCGGCTTTCGTGTACTTGAGGAACGTCAGCTTGGGTGTCCCATCAGGCCAGGTGGCGATGCGAGGTCTATTGGGCATGTAATAGTAGGAATTTGGAGACGTATGATCTCTGAGCAGTATGGCATTCCCGACCTGAAGAGGCGCCTTGTCCAATAAAATATCCGCTCTGAGTAAAGCCGAACCGAAAAGAAAAATGCATGATAAGACGATAACTATTTTTTTCATTCTCATCCCAACCTCCAATACGTTGAATTTTTATTCTTGATAATACGCATAAATGATCGGTGTCTCTTTTGCTATCCAATCGGAGTGAATTTCTCTTCCATCCTTAAGAAGCCAAATGATCTTGTACTGGTAATCCAGATTTCCCTCCTCATGGAGATATCTGTATTCCGCCTCCAGAGGATCGCCTCTTTCGTTGTCAATGATGACTTCCCTAAGATTTTCCTTCCCGTAGATCTGGTGTTTAATCTGGAAAGCCACTGCTTTGATGCCATTTTCCTCGATATTGTCTTTATCCAGTGTGATCTGGACTGTCCGGTACATAACAACCGGACTTAGAGTGACAACAGAATCCGAGGTCTTCACCCAATCGCCTTCCCACTCAATTCCTCCGTGAAAACTCCATTTTGGCTTGTATTCATAGTTGAGCCACTCCGTTGAACCTTCTCCTTCTCTTCCATAAACGAAAGAGAGTCTGTTCCCTTTTTTTGCGAACTGTTCATCGAAGAATTTAACTTCTCCTGTAGTGGTTGGTTTTCCCCATCTCTCTTTTTTGAATAAAACCGAAACACTATTGATATAGTTCGTGAAATCCTCGAAGTTCTGGCCATCGAGGATGACTTCGATCGCTCTGTCCTGGAAGGTTGGATCATCTAGAGAAACAGTGCTGAAGAATCTCTCATCCTCGCCAAAATCATCGTATATCCCTCGGACATTTCCGCTTATTACCATCTCTCTCTCTTCTCTTAAGCGGTGCCTGAAATCCACTTCATAATGCCCGGACATTTTGACTCTCTTGAAAGTGTAGGCAAGTTCAATATTATAGGGAATGGGATTCTGGGGTTTTTGCTTAGAAACTTTTGGTGTGCTTACCGGAGTTCTTTTGGTCGTCCTTGTCGGAGTTCTTCTCGAAGATGATGTCGTCGTCCTTGTCGGAGTTCTTCTCGTCGGTCTTCTCGTCGTTGTTACCGGTCTTCTCGTTGTTGTTGTCGTTGATTTCGATTTACTGACTTCGGTTTCTGTTTTAAGCTCTTTATTGCACATCAACTTGATCAGATGGCCATAGGTCAATTCGAGCAACTTTTCCATCTCCTTTGATTCTCCGGTCACGTCGAGCTGAATGGCGCCTTGCTGCCTTAACTCTTCAAAAATAGCTTTTATCTCTCCCTCTAACTTGACGGCTTTGACAGTTCCTCCTCCCTTCAACGAAATGTCATGATGGGTGTACACTTTGTCCCAATCCACTTTGAGTTTTGCTTCGTAGGCTGGAGTGATTCCATTATATTTAAGCAAGAACATGACTGAAACATCTGTCGTCGGATTCTTAAAAGATTCCCAGAGCAATGAAGCTCCTTCCTGGTTCAGAGCAATGGAAACGGCTCCTTTTTGCCCGGGCATGATCGGGGCCTGACCCTCTCCACAGACTTTTGCATCGAAAATCCCGTCCGCACTAGCCGTCGCCGATATAATCTTAAATGTTCCCTGTTTGAAGGGAACTGGTCCAGCAATCTCTCCTTCAGGGTCGAACAGCTGAAGGGCAGATTCTGCACTCCCTATTTCGGTGCTCGTCAGCCCCCAGGTGACCAGAAAATGAACAATTCCTCCCTTCATATCTCCGCCAGCTTTCGTGTATTTTATGAAGGTGAATTCAGGTGTTCCGTCACTCCGTCTGGCCAGTCTGGGTTCATCGGGCACATAATAATATTTATGCGGATCAGCATGGTCTCTGTAAAACAGGAATCTTCCAGATTGAATGACTTCGTCGAGAGAAACCTCTGCCCTTAAAAAAATCAGAGAGGCAAAGAAGAGAGTCATTAACATGGCTATTTTTCTGTATTTCATTTTTTCTCTCCTTTAATCATCGTTTTATATGTTATTTTTTAACCGAAATTTCATATTCCGAGACATCAAGATAAAAATCGTCTCCTTGCTGCCATTCGCCTCTTTGTGTCCTCCCGTTTTTAAAAATCTGAGTGATTCGATAGCGGTACGTGCCTCCTTTTCTTTCAGGTATATCGAATTCCAATTCCTGTTGAGTGTCAGATTCTTTAGAGAAGTAGATTCTTCGGAAATCTCTTTGACCTCTTGCTGTTTCAATTTCCACTTCGACTGTTTTCCTCAAGATATCAGGAGCTATCTCGTTCACAAAATCAAAACACAGAACAGCCATGTGCCTGTAATTGAATGAAACCTTGTTGGCTAAATTAATGACCGTGAACAAATCAGGATATTCCTTCATAGACACACCAACAGGAAAGGCCATCCGGTCTGTTCTCTGCGCCTCTTCATATTTCCCTTCTTTCAACTCAAACCCGCTGTATGTGAATTCACAGTCAAAGCTTAGTCCCAAAGACTTTTCATCTTCGAAAATCTCCCACAGATAGGGAGCTGTCTTCCGGCTTAAAGGTATCGTGAAATTCTTTTTTGTCCAGGGCGCCTTCCTTTGAGAGAGCTCCTCTTCTTTTTTCTCTTCTCCATCGAAAACGCTGTAATTCAACACGCATTTGAGCTCTTCAACAGGAATCGGTTTGAATTCAAGATTCTGTCCCATCATCTCTTTGAGCTTTGGGCTTTCATCGCTGAATTCAACTGAGAGCGCGAGGACACCTCCTGCCATTCTTTCCGTCTCTCCTGACGCATCCGATTTAATATAGACATATTTGTAGAAGAAGAACTGAGGCTTATCATAAGATTGAGAAAGGTTTAACTTCGTAGGAACATAATAGTAAGTGTTCGGTAAGCTGTGGTCGGGAAAAACTAATATTTGGTCCCCGATGATTTTCCCTTGACTTAGAAGGGGATCTGCGTGAGTGTGCACTTGTATCCATGTCAGCACAAAGAAACAGACGATGGTGACTGAAAATAACCTTTTTTTTATCATTCCTCCTCGTAATAGGCATAGACAAAAGGATCTGTGGCTTTCTTCCAGCCAGATGAAATCCGTTTCCCGTTTCTCAGGAGCCACATGATATTGTATTCATAATCCAGGTTATTCGGTTCATGAAAATAATAATAGTCGATGTTCAGCGGCTCTCCTTTTCTGAGAACAACTTCTCTCTGGATTTCTTTTCCAAAATTAGTATGTCTGAACTGCACCGCAATCCGAATGATTCCATACTCATTCATATTCTCTTCTTCGGCCAAGACTTCAATAAATCGGTATCGATGAGGAGGGGCCAGAGTCACCACGGGTTGAGATGTCTTCATCCAGTCGCCAGACACTTCAGTGCCTCCGATATAACTCCAAATGGGTTTATACTCATACTCCAGCCATTTTTCCGGACTATCCCCTTTTCTCCGGTATGTGAAGGAAAGTTTATTGCCGTTCGCCGTAAATTTGGCTCTGTCGAAGATGATGTCATTGGTCACCACCTTCATATCTTTGTCTTCATATTCTTTTTTAAACGTGATCCCGGCAAAATTAATGAACTGTCCGAAAGTCTCAAGGTCCTCTCCGTCCAGGATGACATGGATCGTCCGCTCTTCAAAAGTGGGATCATCCAGGTCGACCACTCCAAAAATTTCTTCATTGTTCCCATATTTCTCGTAAAAATTCCCGATGTTTCCCGTTAATGGGATCTCTCTCTGATCCCTTTTTCTCCTTCTCAGATCCACTGTGTATTTCCCGCTCATCTTCACTCTTTTCATGGAAAAACTGGCATGTGCCTGGCCGAAGAGTTTCCCCAGCCAGTTGCTCCCGGACTTACCAGATGCTTTCCCTAAATCCTCGGTGCTCACAGGTTTGGCTTCAAACATCATTTTAGTGAGAGTGTTGTAGGCTGTTGTCAACAGATCATCCATTTTCGTATCCTCACCTGTGACTTCGAGCACAATCGCTCCCGATTCTCTGAGATCATCAAAAACTCCCTGGATCTTAGCGCTCGTAAAGAAATTCCCCACCTCCACCTTAAATTCTTTATGATCGTAGACTTTATCCCATTCAACTGTCAGTGAAGCTTCGTAGGCTGGTGTCAGACCTTGATAAGTCATCACAAACTGAACCGAAACATCAGAGGTTGGCCTCTTGAAAGATTCCATAAGAAAAGTCGAGCCTTCTTCATTCAAGGCAATGGATACCGCTGCTTCTGCTCCGGCTAAGAGAGGAGCTTTCCCTGTTCCGGTGACTTTTCGAGTAAAAATACCCCCTTCTCCTGCAGTGGAGGAGATGATGTGGAATTCCCCTTTGGTGAAAGGCACAGGACCTATGATTTTCCCTTCTTTATCTAATTTTCTGAGTTCTCTATCAGCCTCTCTGAGGTCTTCATCGGTCAATGCATAAGTGACCAGAAAATGCAGCACGCCACCTGTGACTTCCTGTCCTGTTCGGACATATTGCAGAAAACTGAACTTGGGTGTTCCATCCGGCCACGTCGCTATTCTCGGAGACAAGGGCATGTAATGGTATCCATGTTCATCCGCATGGTCTTTAAAAAGCATAACATTTCCAGCCTGAATAGGCTCTGTATCAAGTAAAAGCTCTCCATTGGCGGAAAAAGTAAACAAAATCAAGCTGAAACCAAATAAAAGTAGACGCTTGAGGAAACGCATTATACTCTCCTTTCCAAACAGTGAATGGTACTCCCTCTCTAACTTATTAAATCTTTAAATAATTCTTTTTTAATTCACAATCCAGTCGAGTCCTTTCACTTGAATAGATTCGAAATATGAAAAACTCCAATCGTGAGGTCTAATGAGTCAGATACAAACTCCCAATCAACAGACTCAGCCGATTCGCCAGTCTTTGTTATGGCTTTGATCTTATAGCTGAATTCAAGTGGTTCTTGATCCGATAAGGGAAGATAGACGAGTACTGTGCTCAGAGGATTTTCTTCGGTCAGATCGACTGAATCGATCAAGCCTTCTTTCGGCTGGGGACTTAAATAAGGAGACTTGATTTCGACATGGACTTTTTCAATCTGTAGTGAAGTCTCATACTGGGAGGGATCAAAGACATTCTCGAGCACCTCTATGTTGATTTTCCGCATCCGTTCAATGTAAGACACAGCTTCGATCTTGCCCCAGATGTTATCCAGGCTTTCCTGATTATCAAAATCAGGAGATATTTCGAGCCAGTAGCTCTTCACGTGATCTTTGAAAAATTGATTCACTTCAGGGTCGATGTAGGTCTCGGATTCAGGCACATCGATCCCCACTCTCTCCTTGGCTTCTTTTTTAACTTTCTCTTCAACTTCCTCTTTCAAGACACCCAGTGCCTGGTCCAAAAGCGACTTTTTTTTCGGCTTTTTCACTGCTTCACCCAGGACATTTCTCAACTCAGCCTTGAGCAATGGCTGAGGTGCCAGTTGAACCGTGATAGCACCTTCTTCTCCAGGAGGGATAATGACTTCTGGTTCACATTTTAAAGCTCTGTAAACTTCTTTTCTGTTGGCGAAGTTGAAACGGAGATTAACGTTTTCGACCTTCAGAGGAAAATCAGAAAAATTCTTCACATTGTGGATAGTAAAGGTCGAATCTTTATTATTAAAAGAGAAATTCACTTCTTCGAGAGGAGAAATGAAGCTGCCGACAAAATATCGCAAACCCACCTTGATGGGGATCTCTTTTTCGACGGCTGCTGATTTGATATGCATTCCGGCTGTCAATCCTTCTTTTTCCATCAGAGGCTTTAACTCCGCCATGCTTTCTGGAGTCATGGTGATGTTAATCGGCATCTCTCCTTCCAAAGAACCGAAAGAAGGAAACCGAATGTCTTCGATCTGCCAGTCGCCCCATCCTTCCATGTCTATGATGTTCGCCTCATTATACGGCAAAGGCCTCAGGACAGACAGGTTTCCGTATTTCTTTTTCACCGCTTCTTCAAGAACCCTTACATCAGAGGGGTCAATATCCGCACTGAGGAAGAAAGTGGCTTTGATCTTCTTGTCTTGAGTCCAGACTGCATTGATCCTGTAACTCCCCAGGTCTCTTCCTTTGATAAGATTGATCTCTTTCGGTAGAAAGTAGAAAATATTTCTGTTTTTGTTATCCCTGTAAATGTGCTCTGAGAGGGCGATAGGTTCTTCCACTTCGACAGGGCCGACGTCCGTCACTTCGTGTTTTGGAGGAGGAGCTCCGACTGGCCGGACAACCAGGGGCTTCATTTTCATGAATTTGAGCGTGCTGGGCTTGGCTACTGCCGTCTTCTGGGCCTGCAATTGTGCCTTGGCAGTGGGTTTCTTAGCTACGCCTATTTTGGCAGTAGCGAGCATGGGAGTTGTGATTATTTTCGCCTCCTGCCATACCGCCCAATCCTGAGCGAAAGAATTGCCTGCATTCACCCTCAATTCTATTCTCAGCTTTTGACCCGAATAATCTTTCAAATCCGCAGTTATCTCATCCAATTTTCTATCATACTTTGCCAGGTGTCTTATGAGACGACGTCCTCTTTTTGTGGCGATGTTATAAACTGAAACTTCAAATGTGGCGCCATCCGTACGTGTCGCTTCCTTGCGGAATCCGACTTTAGCGGAAAACTTGGCGTTCGCTGGAATATCGACATTATAAAAATAACCAATAACCAATCCTCCGGTTTTATACTCCGGTTGGGTCTGCAAGACACTTCTCGGATATTTTTGTCCGTCTTCGAGTTCGACATTATTCACGTAGCGTGCAGAGCCTTTATTATCATTCTTTAAGTCATTAAAATTCAGCTTAGTGACAGTGGGGACGGTACCGAGCGGGAGAGGTTTGTTCACCCAGGTCGCAGACCTAGCCACCCTTATAAAATTGTAGACCTCATTACTTGCGGCCTGGCCGTGTAGATGTATTGAGAAAGCAAAGATGACAATTACGATGAAGAGAAACAGAAATAAAGTTTTACTTGATAATACGGATGTTTTCATGTGTTCCTCCTTTTTCAGATTCATTAAGACCTTTGACAAAAAATGTCATGCATCTATATTTTGGTTAAGGAAATAAACTTCTCTGAAGGATGGAACCATACCAGATGAATTCAGAAAGGATGTTTCACACGAATTATGATTGACTTGCACCGGCTTCCTTACTCTTTGTTTTCCTACTATAGAAATTATGCCCAAAAATGTCAACTAAAAAAGGAATAACAGCTCCGCATTCCAGGCGTAAGACTGGCTAATTGTCCTTGAATGAGAATCCCTGGAATAAGAATTCAAGGCTCTTCCCTCTATGACTTGAAATACCGAATTGATTTATTTAAAAATAGAGAAAGGTCTCCATTCATTTTTTGAGGAATTTATCATGGAAATAAAAAAGAACATTCACATTCCTTTGACTGCTTTGTTATTTGGATTATTGCTTTTTCCCTGCCAGATTCTGGGAGACCCATTTCCCGAGGAGCTCATCGCCCGAGCAAAAGAATTTGTCGATCTGATGGTCAAGGAAGAATTTTCCAGGGCTGTGGAAAATTTTGACAGCGTCATGTCCAAAGCCATGCCGGAGGAGAAACTCAAAGAAGTGTGGCAGACAGTGATTAAACAGGCCGGTCCTTTCAAAAAGCAAACAGGAACACGCACAGAAGCTGTGCCAAAATTTGATATCGTTTACGTCACCTGTCAGTTCGAAAAAACAGACCTTGATATCAAAGTTGTCTTCAACAGAGAAAAACAAATCACCGGCCTCTGGTTTGCTCCTGCCCAGAAAGAATACACAACTCCTGAATATTCTGAATTGAATGCCTTCAAGGAAAAGGAAGTTGTGGTGGGGAGCGGCGAATGGGCACTTCCTGGCACTCTGACACTTCCTGAAGGAAAAGGTCCGTTTCCCGCAATCGTACTTGTTCACGGCTCAGGGCCGAATGACCGGGATGAGAGCATCGGTCCCAATAAGCCGTTCCGGGATTTGGCCTGGGGGCTGGCGTCTCAGAATATTGCCGTTCTCCGCTACGAGAAAAGGACTCGGGTTCACAGCCAAAAACTAAAAAATTTCGAGGGAAAATTCACAGTTAAAGAAGAAACGATCGATGATGCTCTGGCTGCTGTTCATCTACTCCGTGAAGTTGAAGAGATCGACGAGCGGAAAATATGCGTCCTCGGCCACAGTCTGGGAGGAATGCTTGCTCCGAGGATCGGATTGCTTGATACAGAGATTGCAGGTTTCATCATCCTGGCGGGGACAACCAGGCCTGTGGAAGAAGTGATGCTTGAACAGGTGAAATATATCATATCAGTTGACGGAAAGATCACTGAAAACGAAAAAGCCAGGCTGAATGAAATCGAGAAAGCAGTAGAGAAAGTAAAAAATCTGAAAGAATCCGCTTCTCATTCAGGCCAAGAGAACCTGCTTGGCGCTTCCCCGGAATACTGGCTGGACCTCCGGAGCTATAATCCGGCTCAAACGGCTAAAAAGGTGCGGCAGCCGATGCTCATTCTTCAGGGAGGACGGGATTACCAGGTCACAGAGGATGATTTTGACGGATGGAAAAACGCACTTTCTTCGCGCTCGGATGTCGAATTCAAATTCTACCCCAAACTCAATCACCTCTTTATAGAGGGAGAAGGAAAGAGCACCCCGGCTGAATACTCACAAGCGGGCCACGTGGCCAAATATGTGATAGATGACATCACCGCCTGGATCAAGAGCCAGATTTAAGCCAGAGCTTTTATGCTGGTTTCCTTCAAGATTTGTAGGATGAAATACACAAAAATGGAAAAAGTGACCTTTAGGTTTTATTCTTTAAATCGACTTTCCGGATCACCTTTTTGACGAGAAAATCCTTTATCCTGTCCACGACTTCATGAGGCCAGGTTTTCAACATTCGGCTGAGCATACTGTTGTTCACAGTTGAAACGTCTGTATATTTATCATTTTCTATCAGAAACTCCCGTAATCCCTTCCACTTTTCCTGATTGTCCTTTCGGGTGGGTGCACCAAGCTCTTCCTTTATCGTCACAACCAGCTGCTTGTCTGGCCCATCAATGACCTGGCTGCCCTCTCTTTCAGCAAACTCAATAGCCGCTTCAGCGATCTTTCCCTGCTCCTGCTCGATCTCGGATATTTTCTCCTTCAGCTTCTTTTTATCTTCCTCAAGTTCCGCATAAGCGGCGACCAGTTTCACGCCAGGATCCTTCATGTACTTGTTCTCCTCCATTTTCTCTACCTTTTTGGGATGCTTCCACAACGGACAGATTTCCTGGAAATCACACCAGTCACAGAGTGCGCTTTTGTGCGGAGGGAACTCCTCACAGGATTCAATAATTTTTATCCTATCAATGACTCCTTCTTCTATTTCCATGAGCTGCTTCTTGGTCCTGGAGGACTCGATCTGTTTGTTGAATAAAAGAAAATGCCAGATAAGTTTGGCCTGCTCAGCTTCTGTCCATTTACTCATCAGTGCAAGCTGATAAAGCGGCAGTTGAAAATCTTGGTCAGCTTGCTCCTGGGTCATCAACGAGCTCGAAGTTTTATAATCATGAATCTCGAACATCTTTTCTTTATCATTCCAGTCGAGGCGGTCGAGTATACCCACGAATCTGTATTCCTCCTCCCCTCTCTCAAGATTGAAATAAATGGATTCTTCAGTCTTCACAATTTTCGTACTGTCAAAGGGCTGGTATTCATCGTAATAATCGGTCAAACTTTTCTTCCCTTTTTGAAAATATTCTTCGGCGGAGAGCTCATCTTTGACGATCTTGATAGCGTCACTGAAATCTCTTTTCCATAATTCTTCATATTTAGAGAGAAGCCACTCTTTTGGCTTGAGACTCTTGTTCTTGATAAAATCATACAGTTCTTTCAATGCTTCGTGTACTTTTGTCCCCAAAAAAGCTTCGATGGTTTCGACTTTAAGC
>Ga0180438_10002348_pt1 | contig 31146 bp, 36 predicted proteins | sample SS_ome_12_FD_132455 | JGI IMG/M metagenome (GOLD analysis project Ga0180438, IMG submission 132455) | Hypersaline lake sediment archaeal communities from the Salton Sea, California, USA - SS_3_D_2 metaG | ecosystem: Environmental > Aquatic > Non-marine Saline and Alkaline > Hypersaline >...
CGAACTACTCTCTGAAAAATCAGAAAATCTCTGTTACTCACCTTTTCCCCTATAGGGCACTCGCCGCGAAAGGCGGCGCGGCGAGTGTCCGGCCGTCGGCGGCCGCGGTTTCCGTTCTGGCGGAGGAGGTGGGATTCGAACCCACGAGTCTTGTAAAAGACAATGGTTTTCAAGACCATCCGGATAAACCACTACCGCACTCCTCCAGAGATAATTATACCAGTTTTAACAAAATAATTTTTAACAAAAATAATTTTCCTCTTGACAAAAAGATAATCTTTTGATAATTTTAAGATAATATGAATATAAACACAATTTCTATGAAACAGTTAAGAGAAGACTTTTCCTCTGTCAAGGAAAAGCTTGAGAAAGGGGAAGAGTTGGTGTTGATTTATAGATCTCAGCCTTTGGCTCAAATTAGCCCCTTTTCTAAAGCTTCTACAAAAAATAAGACAAAAAAGCAAAAAAAATCCAAAACTGAAAAGAAAGTAGCCCTTATTAAGAAACTATCAGGAGGTTTTAAGCTAGGCGATTGGACTCCAGAAGAATTAAATAGGATTTATGACAAACAGTATGAAGAAATGCTACCTTGATTCCAATATTTTAATTGCCTTCAAAGATGAAGAATCCTCTTTTCATCAAAAAGCAAGCCAAACGTTAGAGAGATTGATAAAAGAGTCATATAAACTTTTTATTTCTTCTTTGGTTTTGGATGAATTTTTATTTCAAACGAAAAATATCTTGCGCCAACATAAGAAAAAAAAGACTGACGAGAGATTGTTTTTAGTTTTTAGACAGGTATTAAAGTTGCCGGATCTGTATTTAATAAATCCTCCAGTTGAGAAAAAGAAACATCTGAAGATAGTTAAGTTTATAACAGAATTTTCTCTTCGGCCGCGTGATGCTTACCATCTTTTGATAATGGAGGAGAATAAGATTGGCTACTTTGCCACTTTTGATAATGATTTTAAGAAAGTGTTTAAAAAAGAGAAGATTAAGGATATTTTTTCAGTGATATAATGTCTTCATGGTTTTAACCTCCTTGAGTTTGCAGGACTTCCGTTTATTTAAAGAGAAAGTTTTTAAATTTTCCGGCAACACTACCTTAATTGTCGGGCCGAATGCTTCGGGCAAGACTAATCTCTTGGAGGCAATCGTGTTTTTGGCGACTGGCAAGAGTTTTAGGGCGGGGAAAGAGGCTGAGATGGTTAAAAATGGTCAAGATTTAGCAAGGATCAATGGAGAGATAGTGATAAGTGATAGTGATAGTGATAGTGTGGACCTAGAAGGGATTTTGACAAGAGGGGAGATAAATGGGGAGAGGGCGCCAAGAAAAAAGCTTTTGGTAAATGGAGTGGCAAAGAGGCTTTTTAATTTTGCCGGCAATCTGCGTGCGGCTTTATTTGAGCCGGAGGATATTGAGCTTGTCATTGGCAGCCCTTCCAAGAGGCGCGATTATTTGGATTTTGTGCTAGAGCAGGTAGACCGCGAGTATTACCGCTGTCTTTTATCTTATGAAAAAGGCTTGCGGAGGAGAAACAAAATCCTGCTGGCAATTCGTGAGGGTGAAGCAAAGCCCACTCAGCTTGAGTTTTGGAACAGGTTACTTATAAAAAACGGCCAGCTAATCACTGAAAAAAGAGAAAGCTTTATAAAATTTCTTAATAAACAATTGAGCCATCGGATAATTGAGCAATCGAACAATGTAATTAATGTAATTATAGATTATGAAAAAAGTGTAATTTCTGAAACAAGGCTTAACCAATATAAGGATGCAGAAGTGGGAGCCGCGGCGACGCTCGTTGGACCACATCGTGACGATTTTGTCGTCGCAGCAACCAGCCACCAGCCACCAGCCACTAGCAGGAATTTGGCGATATATGGGTCAAGAGGCGAACAGCGGATGGCAGTGCTTTTGATCAAGCTGGCTGAGCTTGAGTTTGTCGCTTCAAAGACTAGCGAGCGGCCGCTTTTATTGCTTGATGATATTTTTTCAGAGCTTGATGAGGAACACAGAAAGCAGATTTTAAATATTATTCCAAAACAACAAACATTTATAACGACTACAGATGTGGGGTTGGTGGACAAGAGGTGGTTGGAGAGAGTGAAAATAGTAAGGTTGTAGTTAATGGAGGTAATAAGGTTCAAGGTAACAAGGCAATAAGCAGAAATAAGCCTGCCTGCCGGCAGGCAGGCTTATTTCAAGTGTTTGTATTTCAGAAAGCAGGAGAATAATAGAAGATTTTATTATAAAATAAGAAAGGTGAAAGAAACTACTAAAGACCTACTAAAAAATTTATACCGCCCTCCTAAACACTCCCATAAAGGCCAGAACGGAAAGCTAACAATTATTGGGGGGTCGAGGCTTTTTCATGGGGCTTCTTTATGGGCTTTAAAAACCGCTTCTCGGATTGTTGATATGGTTTTTTATGCGACTGTTCCTGAAAATGAGGAGTTGACAAAAAAACTTAAATCAGAAATTTACGATTTTATCTGTGTGCCAAGAGGCGAAATAGAAAGCTATATTAAAGAGTCGGATGCTATTCTTATTGGACCAGGAATGACAAGAGATGACAATGTAAAATTACAAATGAAAAATGCAAAATTGCAATTAAAAATTCAAAATTTAACAGAAAGAGACTGGCAGAAAAATACTTTTAAAATTACTCAGCATTTACTGGCAAAGTTTCCTCAAAAGAAATGGATTATTGATGCGGGAGGCTTGCAGGTGATGGAGGCAGAGTGGTTAAAAAAATTGGATAATGTAATAATAACACCTCATTTCAAGGAATTCTGTCAGCTTTTTAAGATCCAAAATCCGAAACAATATCAAAATTCAAATGAGCAAAGTTCAAAACAGTTATTTAAGTTTGTTTCAGAAAAGGCCGAAGAGTATAGAGTTGCTATTGTTCTTAAAGGCCCAATCGATATTATTTGTTCACCTAAAAAATGTTTGGTAAACAAGACCGGCAATGAGGGGATGACCAAAGGGGGAACGGGTGATGTTTTGGCAGGCCTTATAGCAGCCTTAGCTTGCAAAAATGATTTGTTTCTAGCCGCAGCTGCAGGAGTTTATATAAACGGCTTGGCCGCCGACAGGCTTTATAAAAAGGTTGGCCCATACTTTAATGCTTCTGGCCTTTGCGACGAAATTCCTAAAGTGATGAAAGAGTCGATGGAGTTTTACCTGCCGGCAGGCAGGTTAGCCAAATTTGCCTAATTGAGAAAAGTGCGCATTTTTATTGGAATCCCGTTATCAAACGAGGCGAAAAGAGAAGTTGGGAAGCTTTACAAGGCTTTGAAGAAGAAGCATTGGAAAGTGAAGTGGGAGCCGGTGGAGAAAGTGCATCTGACGCTGGTGTTCCTTGGGGATGTCAAATGTCAAATGTCAAATGTCAAAACCACATATCAAAACTCAAAACTGAACAAGCTTCAATTAATTAAAGCGGCTGTTAAAGAGGTTTGCGGGACACTTCAGTCAATTAAAGTAAAGTTCAAAGGTTTGGGATGTTTTCCGGATTATGAGTGGCCGAGGATTATTTGGCTGGGATTGAAGGGCGATTTAAAATCGCTTTCCGCTTTGCAAAAAAAGATCCAGGAGAATTTGAAAAAAACGGGCCTCAAGTTTGATGAGAAGCCCTTCAGGCCGCATTTGACTTTAGGAAGGATTAAAAGAGCCCGGGCTAAAGAGCGGCGGGAAATTGGCCGGCAGATAAAAAAGATGCAAAAGATGGATTTTAAATCTGAATGGTTGATAGACAGGGTGGGGGTTTATAAAAGCAAATGTCTCCCAAAAGGATCGAACTATTTTGAACTTTTTTCTTGGAAGCTTTGGAAACTGTAGTCCGTAGACAATAGACAATAGACATCATTTAGAAGTTAGCTTTTTTTTTATTTTCGATAGCTGGAGAGTGACGGTGACGGCAAGGACAGTAACGATGATGGCATAAACTATCAGGGAGATCATACCGGAGTCGGTGCCAACAAAGGGCTTTATATATTCTTCAACAAATTCTTTAATGACATTGTTCCAAGCCAGGGCGGCCACCAAACCAAAACCATTGGTAGCAAGCTTGAGCATCTGGGAGACGACCTCCAGCTGGTATTTTCTGACTTGTTTTTTGGTAGTTTTTAAAATTTCCTTAACCATAGTGCTTACATTTTATTTATAAAACATATAAGATAAAGAAGTCAAATAGGGCAAATTTTGGAAGTTGTTTTTTTCCGCGAAGAGTGCAATGATTGATTGTAGGGGCGGATTTTATATCCGCCCGCATGAAGCGGGCAAGCACAAGGCATTGCCCCTACGGATGTTAATTTACAGATGGGGAGTAATTTATGTTTTCTCCAAAATTTACAATCACCAACCAGCTTTTAAAAAATATAAGCGATCTTGAGGCGGCCCGAGGGGTGATTGATAATGCGGTCTTAGTGCCTGCTTGGGAGAGAAAGTTTGAAAAAGAGGCAATTGAAAAGACGGTTTTTCACGGTGCCCATCTTGAAGGAAATGACTTGTCTTTTGACCAGGCAAAAAAAATAATTGAGCATATAGATGGCAGAAAATCTTTGGCAACAATCAGCCAGCAAGCCGGACTGGAGGCGGACAAAAAGGACGTTCAGGAAATTATAAACTATAGAAATGTTTTAAGACATCTTGCTTTGCTGCAGGAAAAGCACCAAAGGGTTGGCGGCCGCTTTCTTTACTATAAAGAATCAGAGCTTAAAGCAATCCACCAGCTTGCTTTGGAGGAGATTTTTGCTGAGGAGGGTCTAGGTAAATACCGCGATACGCGCTTAGTACTCCGCGATTCTTCCGGCGAGGTTTCTTTCAAGCCGCCGCCGCCTGTTGAAGTGCCTTATCAGATTGAACACTTTTTTGAGTGGTTAAATTCCTTAACAGGCCGCGAAGTCCATCCGGTAATCCGCGCCGGCATTACTCATTGCGAGCTGATCCGGATTTATCCTTTTGCTGAAGGCAGCGGCCCGACCGCTAGAGCCTTTGCTGCCCTGGTTTTGTTTCGCGAAGGGTATGCTGTAAACCGTTTTTTTTCTCTTGAGGAGTATTTTGACAAGGACGCTGCTTCTTATTATCAGGCCTTGCGGGGAGTTTCTAAAAAAGGCGGTGATTTAACCGGCTGGCTTGAATATTTTACACTTGGGTTGGCAGTTGAGTTTGAAAAAATTAAAAAAAAGGTAAAGAAGCTTGATTCTGACACGGTCCTTAAAGAAAGAGGCCAGCAGATTGCCTTAAGCGACAGGCAGATTAAAATAATTGAGTTTTTGCGGAAAAACACAGAGATTACAGTACGTGAAGGCAGAAAGGTTTTGCCCGGTCTTTCTGATGATACTATTTTACGGGAAATTAAGGATTTGATGAAAAAAAAGGTGGTTGTCAAGCGCGGCAGCACTAAGGCAGCGCGGTATGTTTTAAAGGAAATCTAACCAGTTCTGCGATGCAGAACTAGAAATCCGAAGCACGAAATCCGAAATCCTAAATAATATTTAAATTCAAAATTCAAATGCTCAAAACAAAGAAAAAAAAGTTTAGAATTTGTAATTTAAGATTTTGAGTTTGTTTCGAATTTCGATATTCGGATTTCGAATTTTCTTCCTTATGTACTTCTCTATCCTTTCCCAATATTTAGAAAAAATCGAAAAGACCGCATCCAGAAATGAAATGACGGAAATTTTAGCCGATCTTTTTAAAAAATGCTCTAAAGATGAGATTGATAAGGTTTGCTATTTGTCCCTTGGGAGATTGGCGCCAAAGTATCGGGGGATTGAGTTTAATATGGCCGAGAAAATGGCAGTTCGCACCTTGGCTGTCGTTGGTAATAAGTCAGAAACCGAAGTGAGCAAAATCTATAAAAAGATGGGTGATCTTGGAGAAGCGGCACTTAAATTAAAAATTGCAACTCAAAATTCAAAATTATCCGTAAGCGAAGTTTATGAAAAATTGTTTAAAATAGCGGAGGATTCGGGGGAAGGGTCGGTTGACAGGAAGATAAATGGGTTGGCAGATCTTCTAAAAAAACTTGATCCCTTAAGCGCAAAGTATGTGGCGAGAATTCCGGTTAACAAATTGCGGCTGGGGTTTTCTGACATGACGGTTTTGGATGCTCTTTCATGGATGAAAAAGGGGGATAAATCTTTGCGGAAAGACTTAGAGAGGGGCTTTAATGTTTTGGCAGATATTGGGAAGATAGCACAAATTTTTCGTTTAAAAGGCTTAAAAGGCTTAAAGGGTTTAAGGCCGGAGGCGGGGGTGCCGATTCGGGCGGCGAAAGCCGAGAGACTGCCTGATGCTGAAAAGATTTTGGAAAAAATGAAAGGGGAGTGTGCGCTGGAGCCGAAGCTGGACGGATTCCGGACGCAGATTCATATAGACAAAGATAAGTCCAAAGTCCAAAGTCCAAAGTCCAAAGTCCAAAAAAACTTATTCGAAGAGTTTGATATTAAAAAGGACATTTTTGTGCAAATATTTTCTAGAAACTTGGATAACACGACCCATATGTTTCCGGATGTGGTTGAAGCAGCGCAGAAGCTTAAAGTTAAATCAGCGATTTTGGATGGCGAGGCGATTGCCGTAAATCCCAAAACCGGCAAGTTTTTGCCTTTTCAGGAAACAGTCCAGCGCAAACGAAAACACGGTGTCGGTAAAAAGGCAAAAGAGCTGCCTTTAAAGGTTTTTGTTTTTGATGTTTTGTATTTGGATGGGAAGCCGCTTTTGGATGAGCCATTTAGGGAAAGACGGAAAAGATTGGAAAAGATTTTGAAAAAAAGCAAGGGTGAAGAGAAGGGTATTGTTTTAACAGAACAGAAGGTTGTAAAAAAAGCTTCTGATTTTGATAAGTTTTTCAAAAAAGTGGTTAAAGAGGGACTAGAAGGTTTGATGGCCAAAAAATTGGAAGCGCCTTACCAGGCCGGAGCACGCAACTTCACTTGGGTAAAGTACAAAGCTGGCATGAAGTCGGAGCTGGCGGACACGGTTGACTGTGTGGTGATGGGGTACTATGGCGGGAAGGGAAAACGCTCTTCTTTTGGAATAGGCGCATTCTTAGTTGGAGCTGTTTCAGATAAATCAGGAAAATCAGGAAAAGTAGAAAAGGGGGATTTTTTGACGGTGTCGAAAATTGGGACGGGGTTGACAGATGAACAATGGAAAGAAATGTTTAAAAGGTGTGAGGGTTTAAAGGTTGCTGAAAAACCGAAAGAGTATGTTGTGGACAAAAATCTTTACCCTGATGTTTGGTGCCGGCCAAAGTTAGTGGTAGAAATTGAGGCGGATACGATAACCAAGTCTCCGATTCACACAGCCGGTTTGGCCTTGCGCTTTCCGCGCTTGAAAAGGTTTCGCGATGATAAAGATGCCAACCAGGCGACGTCGCTGGGAGAGTTACAAAAACTGGCGAAGATAAAGAAATGAAATTACTACTTGACAAATAATTGTGTATTGTGTATTGTGTAGTTATCATGATTAGAACACAGGTTTTATTGACACCAGATTTGTCTTATGCTGTCCGAGAAATTGCTGAAGAGAAAGGCGAATCTATTTCTGCTGTTGTAAGACAGCTTTTAGATAAAGCTTTGACTTTAACAAAAAAAAGAAAAAAGACAGGGGTAGATTTTTTGTTGAAGCTTTCGGATAATGCTTTTAAAGGTGCTCCAAAAGATTTATCTACAAATGATGAATATTTGTATGGCTTGCCTTAAGGTTTTTTGAAATGATTTTTACAGATAGTGATGCCTTTATCGGCCTTTATAGCGAAGATGATTTTCATCATGAAAATGCCCAAAAGATTCTCTCTAAACTTAAAGAAGAAAAAGAGGATTTAGTTACTTCTTGGGATGTGGTTGATGAGGTAGTAACAAAACTTAGCAGTCGAGCTACGAAAAAGATAGCTTTAGAATTTTTTCAAGGGATTTTAAAAAGCGAGATATTGATTATTTTTCCTGATATAAGACTTGTTAAAAAAACCCTTAGAGTTTTTAAAAAACAGGCATCTAAGAAAGTTTCTTTGACAGACTGTACAAATATGGCGATAGCAAAAGAAAAAGGAATAAAAAAGTTTTTCTCTTTTGACAAAGTTTATGAGAAAAATGGTTTTAGGTTATTGAGCAACAGATGATTCTTCTTCAATACTCACTGATACAGGGGCCATGTCTTCTCCTAAGTTGGTGATGACAGTGTGACCGTCTGCATCTCTTACAGCTTTAGGAAAAGGTTCTGTGCGAAGGTCAACTGCTTCTAACATTATTGGTCTGGGATTTTCTTTAGGCCTTGGTCGGTTTTTAAATTTAAATTCCATTTTTTTCACCTCCGATCTGAAAAGGTAGGAATTTTACTCAATTACTACGCATTTTACTTCTTCTTCTTCTTCTTGTCAAGTGGCCGGGGTTTTTTTATGATAGAGACATGGAAAAGGAAGATTTTTTGAAAAGTGGACTTTCGCAAAAGCGGGCAGAGAAGCTTCTTGAGAAGCATGGTTTAAATGCAATTGAAAGGAAAAGAGAGCTTTCTTGGGCAAAGATCCTTCTTGATCAATTTAAATCCCCCTTAATTTATATTCTGGCAATTGCCGGTTTTATCACCTTATTTTTGGGTGAAACGACTGATTCGGTGGTGATTTTTTTGGCGGTTTTTGTCAATACAATCCTTGGGTTTTTCCAGGAGACTAAGGCAGAAAAGTCTTTGATTGCCCTCAGGAAACTGATAGTCCCCAAAGCCCATGTGGTGCGCGATAGCCAAGAAAGGCAGATTGAGGCTTCAAAGATCGTGCCCGGCGACTTGGTGGTTTTAAAAACCGGCGAGAAAGTGCCGGCTGATGGGGTTTTAGTTGAAACGGCAGATTTACATATAAATGAAGCGATACTCACCGGCGAATCAATGCCGGTGAGTAAGCTTCAAGCTTCAAGCTTCAAGCTTCAAGCTCGTAATTTTAATCTTCCAGATAAAAATTGCGCATACATGGGAACTGTTGTGGTGTCAGGGAGGGGGAGGATGATGGTGACAGAAATCGGGATGGACACAAAAATGGGGAAAATCGCCGGCGGACTTTCAGAAACTATCGAAGAGGAAACTCCTTTAAAACAAAAGATTGCTAAGTTTTCCAAAACTTTAACAATTGTTTTTTTGATTATTTGTCTGCTGATTATAGCCGAGGGCCTTTGGCGCGGCCGGCACTTTCTGGAAATGTTTGAGCTAGCGGTAGCTACCGCTGTTGCTGCCATTCCTGAAGGATTGGTGATTTCAATGACAGTAATTTTGACTTTGGGGATGCAGCGGCTTTTGAAAAGAAAGGCCTTAGTGCGCAAGCTTTTGGCAGCAGAAACATTGGGGAGTGTTAGTGTGATTTGCGCTGACAAGACAGGAACTTTGACAATGGGGAGAATGAAAGTAGTTAAGCAGCAAGCAGCAAGCAGCAAGCAGCAAGAATTAGTAAAAGCGGCGGTGCTTTGTAATAACATGATAAATCCTTTGGAAATTGCGATGATGAAGTGGGCTAGGAAGAAGATTCAAGATTCAAGATTCAAGATTCAAGCATTGATAGGACAAGATAAGAGAATTGATGAGATACCGTTTTCGTCGAAAAATAAGTTTATAGCCACCCTGTATGAAAAAGAGCTTTTAGTTTCCGGCGCGCCGGAAAAGATTTTGGCAGTTTCAAAGCTGACACAAAAAGAAAAAGAAAAATGGTTTAAAAAATTGGATGATTATACTTCTTCTGGTTTGCGAGTTGTCAGCTTTGCTATCAAAAAAGGCAAGTCGGCAAGGACGGTTTTTAATAAATTAAAGAAGGTTGACTCAAAATCAATGGGTTGTCTAAAAGGCGAGCTTGAGTGGTTAGGTTTGTTGGCATTTGAGGACCCGGTGAGGATGGAAGTCAAATCAGCTCTTGCTGCCTGCCGCAAGGCAGGCATTAAAATAAAGGTGATTACCGGCGATTATAAAGAAACAGCAATTGCAGTTATAAATAAGCTGCAAGTTGTAAGTGGCAAACTACAAGATAAAGAAATTATAGAAGGACATGAATTAGAAAAGATGGTGGATGAGGAGTTGGCCAAAAGAGTTGATGATATAGTTTTGTTTGCCCGGACCAATCCGGAGGATAAGATTAGAATTGTGGAGGCCCTTCAGAAAAATGGCGAGGTAGTGGCAATGATGGGCGATGGCGTCAATGACGCTTTAGCTTTAAAAAAAGCCGACATCGGCGTGGTGGTTGGCGAGGCTTCAGAAGTAGCTAAAGAAACGGCCGACATGGTGCTTTTGGACTCAAATTTTAAAACAATTGTAAGGGCAGTTGCCGAAGGCCGGGCGATTTTTGAAAATATCAGAAAAGTAGTTTTATATCTTTTATCAGACTCCTTTACAGAGATAATTTTAGTTTCTGCCTCTCTTATTTTGGGAACCCCTCTGCCAATTACCGCTGTTCAAATTTTGTGGGTGAATCTGATTGAAGATGGTTTGCCTGGTTTGGCCTTGGCTTTCGAACCGGAAGAGGAGGGTTTAATGAATGAACCACCAAGAAAAAAGCACGAGTCAATACTTAATAAACCGGTTAAGATTTTGATTTTTATTATTGGTGTTTTTACTGACCTTTTACTGGTAATGTTATTTTTGCTTCTTTTAAGGCAAGGTTTAGACCTGGAAAAAATAAGAACTTTTGTTTTTGGAGGTTTGGCAATAAACTCGCTTTTTTATGTTTTTTCTTGCAAAAGCCTGCGAGCCAATCTTTGGCATGAAAAGATTTTTTCCAATAAATTTTTAAATATTTCTGTTTTTATAGGTTTTGTAATGCTCGTTGCTGGAGTGCATTTGCCATTTTTAAATAAGCTTTTGGGAACAGTAGCCCTTAATTTTTCTTACTGGGCTTTGATATTTTTTTTAGGACTCGTTAATATTGTGGCAATAGAAACAGTTAAGTGGCTCTTTATTGTACGAAAATGGAATACTTAGTTATTTCTCAAGTCATCCTTTTAATCGGCTTTTCTTTTTTGCTGATTAAGGCGACGGATCTTTTGATCCGTTCGTTAAATCGGCTTTCGCGAACTTTAAAGATTGGCACTTTTGCCATTACCTCGTTTTTACTGGCTTTTGCTACCAGTTTGCCCGAACTTTTTGTTTGCGTGACTTCTGCTTTGGAAGGGCGGCCAAAACTGGCTTTAGGGGTTATTTTAGGTTCAAATATAGCAAATCTTTCTTTAGTAATTGGCGGAGCGGCTCTTTTTGCCGGCAGCGTCAGAGTAGTTGGCCAGTTTTTAAAATATGACATTTTTTATACCTTTTTAGCCGGCAGTTTGCCTTTAATATTGCTTTTAGATAACAGGCTGTCGCGGATTGACGGGCTGATACTGCTTTTAGTTTACGGAATGTATAATTACACGGTTTTGAGAGGCAAAGTGAGCCATAAAGAACTTAATGAGGAAGGTTTTATAACAAGAATTCTGCACAGGCTGGCTACCCGGGGGACGGAAAAAAACCTGGCCTGGGTTTTTTTAGGAGCAGCCCTTTTGGTTTTTTCTTCCGACATGATTGTGCGGCTGGCTTCAGGCGTTGCCGCAAGTTTTAATATTTCTATTATTTTAATAGGGCTTTTTTTGGTGGCAATCGGCACAAGTTTGCCTGAGCTTTCTTTTGAGATAAAGGCAATAAAAAATAAAAAAGTAGGGATGGTTTTTGGCAACCTTTTAGGCTCGGTTGTTGCTAACTCTACCTTAATTATTGGAATAACGGTCTTAGTCTCGCCGATTAAACTGGATGAGGGCTTGAAGGTCTATCTTTTGGCGACAGTTGCTTTTTTAGTGATTTTTAATCTTTTCTGGTTTTTTGTACGCACCAAAAAAAGGCTTGACCGCTGGGAAGGAGCAGTGCTTTTGGTAATTTATATCCTTTTTGCTTTAATCGAGTTTTGGCGGGTCGGCTTTTCTAGCGATAATTCTGTCTTTTTTATGGAGCAAGTGAAGTAATTAGTAATTGAGATTATTCTAGAAAGAGATTTTCTAAAAATTTTCTAAGCCGTTTTTTACCTCTAGGTTTTCTGATTTTTTTGAGGGTTTTTTCTAAAGAAGTGATGAGATTGGGCTTTTTCTTGTCTTTGTAGTAGCTTCCTCCCAGCATTGGGTAATCTTTGAGTCTTTTTTTAGGAAATTCATTTAAGATAACCCTCAAGTTTAACTTGGCATATTTTTGTAAAAGAGGCAGGGTGCCTTCTGTTCTGAAGCGGCGCAGAGAAAAGGCAAAGCGGGGGTCTTTGAAAATTTCAAAACTAAAACCTTTTTTAACGGCCCGTTTGACAAATTCTGTATCTTCGGCAAAAGTGATTTTTGGATCAAAACCTCCTATTTTTAGAAAGGCATTTTTTCTACAGCCAATCATTGTTCCATAGGCTACAGGCGATTCCAGAAACCTTCCTGTTTCTAAGGCAACATTCATAGAGGTAGTTATTGTTTTGTCGGCTGGTTTTTGACTGTCAGATTTCATCCAGCAGGTAAAAATATGCGGTTTTTTTACAGAGATGCGATATTTTATGCCCTCCAAGAAATATTTTGGGATCCGGGTGTCGGCATCAATAAAAAGAAGATATTTTCCTTTGGCGCTTTTGGCTCCTAAATTTCTTTGATAGCCGACATTGGCTTTTTTACTATTTACAAGTTTGGTTTTTTGGAAACGCTTGGTAATTTTTGGGCTTTTATCTTGAGAACTGGCATCAACAACAATGGTTTCGAACTTTTTAAATGTTTGTTTGCTTAGGTCTTTTAAAAGTAAAGGAAGATATTCTTCTTCGTTTAGGGTGGGAATGATTATGGAAAAAAAGGGCTGCAATTTTCTCATAATGCTATTTTACCAAGTTTGCTTTTTTGAAAGGAAGGTGGTATAGAAATAACGACGGCTAATTGTTAATTGTTAATTGATTTTTAAGAGAACAAGAAGTTTTTATGAAAATAGTTGCTGATCTTCATTTACACTCAAAGTACTCGCGCGCCGTATCCAAGGATATGAATTTGCCGACGATGGCCGAGTGGGCTGGGAAAAAAAGCATTGACCTTTTAGCAACCGGCGACTGGACCCATCCTTTGCACTTCAACGAGATAAAATCGCAGCTTAAGGAAAATGCCGATGGCATTTTCAAGCTTCAAGCGACAGAAAAAGTTAGATATGTTTTATCGACAGAGTTATCGTGTATTTATTCGCAAGGCGGGGCAACGCGCAGGATTCATATTTTGGTGATTGCTCCAAGTATTGCTACAGCTGAAAAGATAAATACGGCACTTAAAAATAGAGGGTTTAATTTGATGAGTGATGGCCGGCCGATTTTAGGGATTTCGGCCCGGGATTTGGCAGAACTTATTTTTTCAATTGATGAAAAGACTTTAATAGTGCCTGCGCATATTTGGACTCCTTATTTTTCTTTATATGGTTCAAAGTCCGGCTTTGATTCAATAGAGGAATGTTTTGGTGAGTTTGCTAAAAATATCTATGCAGTGGAAACCGGACTTAGCAGCGATCCTGCAATGAATTGGCGGATAAAAGAGTTGGAAGAGAAAAGTATTGTTTCGTTTGGCGATGCGCACTCGCCGGCGAAGCTGGGGCGGGAGGCGACGGTGTTTCAAATTAAAAATGAAAAATTAAAAATGAAAAATTACAATTCAAAATTAAAAATTTTAGAAAACTTTTCGTTTAAAGATTTAACAGCAGCAATAAAGCAAGACGGAGATTCAGACTGGGAGATTGGGTATACTGTGGAGTTTTATCCGGAAGAAGGCAAGTATCATTATACCGGCCACCGGAAATGCGGAATTGTCCAATCTCCTAATGAAACCAAGAAAAAAGGCAGCTCCTGTCCGGTTTGCGGAAAATCCCTAACAGTTGGGGTGATGCACCGCGTTGAAGAACTGGCCGGACACGGCAAGGCAGAAGTTGAACTTAAAGAAAACGGGGTCGGCTTAGTTGGCTATTATCCGAAAAATATGGATCGGCCGCCATATGTGATGTTGGTGCCCCTGGCAGAGATTTTGTCTGAGGTTTTAGACTCAGGAGTTAGTACAAAAACAGTAACAGAAGAGTATGAGAGACTGATTGGAGAGTTTGGTTCAGAATTTAATGTTTTAACAAGACTTTCTATAGATGAGCTGGCTAGCTTTTCCAGTGAGAGGCTGGCTGAAGCAATTTTAAAGGTCAGAAAAGGAGACATTTTTATTAAACCTGGGTTTGACGGCGAGTTTGGCAAGGTAAAAGTATGGAAAGATGAAGAGGAAAAAAAGCGACAAAAAGAGCAAATGATGTTGTTTTGATGGTTGATGGATAGATGGATAATGGATGATGAGTTAAACTAGAGCTTGAATTAGAATTTAATTTTGTGTTTAATTTAATAAGCTGCTCGAGAAAAGACTTAAAATGGAACAGGGAATTAGTTTTGCTGAGGCACAAGCTTTACCAAAGATAAGCAAGGCTTTTACTAAAGCTGCCGGGAGACTTTCTTTACGAGAAATTAATTTGTTAGTGCCGATAGCAAAAGAAGAGGCACAAGATGGGACATTAGTAGTAGATGACCTGATATATCAGGCACTAACTTTAGAAGGAACTGTGAAAAGATCGGTAAAACTCAGACTATTTTGAGACTTGACGGGGTTTTAAGTTTTATAGTAGTCTGAGAATATGGTAGAGAAGAAAACGCAAACTGCAAAAAAGACAGTGACGGGGCTGCCGGTGAATACCGAAGCGGCACTTTGCTACCTTGGGTTTTGGGTAACGGGCCTAATATTTTTATTGGTTGAGAAAGACAATAAGCTTATCCGCTTTCATGCTTTGCAAAGTTTGGTGACTTTTGCGCCTTTGATGATGCTGGCGATATTTCCGGTGGTTCGCTGGGTGTTGGCACCCTTTGTTTGGCTGGGGATATTTGTGATTTGGCTGGTTTGTATTGTTAAGGCTTTTCAGGGTGAGGAATTTAAGTTGCCTCTTGTTGGAGATTTCGTAAAAAAGCAGTTGAAGTAAAAAAGAATTTTTTGAACTTAATTTTTTTAATTTTAAGATTTTAAATTTCTACTTTTGGCCGCAAAAGTAGTAAAACCCGCAAACACGAGAAAGTCACTTCAAGAAGATAGAATTCACTCAAATTATGTCGCTGAACTCCATGCTTCACGCCTGTCAGATAAGGCAGGGGCTTTTTTATGGTTTTCGTGAATTCTACTTCTTAAGGCTTTATTTCTGAGTGTTTGCAGGAAATCTCAGACAAGATGTTATACTAAAGATATGTTTAAAAATCGTATTGGAGCTGGGCAGAGATTGGCTGAGAAACTTGAGCAGGAGCTAAGCGAGGATGAGAGGAAAAACTTAATTGTTCTTTCGATTCCTCGGGGAGGAGTGGTTGTTGGCAATGAGATTGCCAAACACGTAGGTTGCCCTCATGATGTGATCGTAACTAAAAAACTTCGGGCGCCAATGCAGTCGGAATTGGCAATTGGGGCGGTCGGGGAGACTTCTGGCAGTCTTTATATAAATAAACGACTGCTGGAGGATTTAGGAATTAGTGATGAGTATTTGGAGAAAGAAGTTTCTGATAGGCAGGAGGAAATTAGGAGAAGAGAGAAACTGTATCGGCAAAGTAGAAAAGCCTTGGATTTGAAAGGCAAAATAGTTTTAATTGTTGACGACGGGGCGGCAACAGGAGCAACAGTGGTTGCCGCTGCCCGGGAGGCTTGGGAGAGACAACCTAAAAAGGTTGTCATTGGTCTGCCCGTGGTGGCCAAGGATACTTTAAAAAAACTTGAAAAAGAAGCTGATGCGGTTGTATTTCTTTCGGCGCCGGAGATATTTTATGCGGTAGGACAGTTTTACCAGGAGTTTGAGCAAGTCAGTGATGAAGAAGTGGTGGAGATTTCAGACAGGACCAATAGGACTAATAAGACGAATAGGTCTTATAGGATAAATTTATGAAGATAATTGTTGGGTTAGGTAATCCAGGAGAAAAGTACGAAAATAGCCGACATAATACGGGCTTTATGGTAGCTGATGAGCTTTTGAGAAACTTAATGCCGGTTGAGAAGGCTCTTTGGAAAGAAAGCAAGAAATTTAGTGCTTTGATGGCAAGATTGCCTGATTTGTTTTTAGCAAAGCCGCAAACGTTCATGAATGCTTCTGGGTTTGCAGTGGCCAAGATAGCTAGTTTTTATAAAATTAGGCCTTCTGATATTTGGGTAATTCACGATGATTTGGATTTATCTTTAGGCAAAGTTAAGATTAGAAAAAAAGGAGGTTTTGGTGGACATCGAGGAGTAAAGTCAGTAATTGAGCAGCTTGGAACTGATGAGCTTGTTCGTTTTAGGATAGGTATTGGCCATCCGGGACTCGGTTCAAGTAAAGATGAGGTTGAGAAATATGTGCTAGCTAGTTTTTGCTCGGGGGAGAAATCAAAGATAAAAAAAGCAATTAAAAAGACAACTAAGGCAGTAGAGATGGCTCTTCAAGAAGGGCTGGAGAGGGCAATGAATAAGTTTAATATGAAATAAAATGCCAAACCATAATTACCACCAGCTACTTTTTGACAAGCGGTTTTTTAAAAACTTCCGTGTTGATGGGCTTTTCGGGGTTTATCTGGATACAGTCCTGATTTATTTAGGAATGGGGCTGGTAGGGATTTTTATCCCTCTTTATGTTTTAAAGCTGACAGGCAATATTCTGAACGTTTTTTTAATGTATGCTTTTTATCATTTGGTTGCGACAAGCTTTGTTTTCCCGGCGGCCTTTTTAATCAAAAAAATAGGGATTGATAAAACCTCATTTTTGGGCGCTTTAACCAGAGCAACCTTTTTACTGTTTTTAATTTTAGCCAAAGAGAATATCCTTTTTTTATGGCCATCCTTTTTGTTTTGGGGCCTGACAATCCCCTTTTGTTGGCTGCCATATCACTTTACAACCATAAATATTGACGGCGGAGACAAAAAATTTGGAAAAGAAGCAGGGATGATAGGGTTTCTGACTCGGCTTTCTTCAAGCCTGGGTCCGGTTTTGGGAGGGCTTATCATTGGTTTTTTAGGCTTTTCCTGGCTTTACAAAATAGCGATTCTTTTTACCCTTTTATCCGGTTTTGCTTTATTTTTAGATAAATTCAAAAGCAAGGGCATGAGAATTGAAACAAACAAGGTTTTTAAAAAGATGTTTGGCAAGAAATTGACCGGCATCCGTCGAGGTTTAACAGGGTCAGCTATTGAAACGGCTGTTTATGGAATTGCCTGGCCGATTTTTGTCTTTTTAGCATTGGGCAGTTACAAAAACTTAGGGATTATTATTTCGGCATCTTTGATTGTTTCCTTGCTGATCTATTATTGGGCAGGTTGGTGGGTGGATAAAAAGGGCAAGGGGATTTTAAAAATAGGGGTGGCGGTTAATAGTTTAAATCTAATGATTAGGCCGTTTTTGGGCTCGGCAGTTCCAATTTTTTTGGCAGATAGTGCTTATTTAACAGGCTCAATTCTTATCTGGACTCCTTTTAGGGCGGCTTTTTATGAAAAGGGCATTGGTGAGGATTTGGACTATATTATAATCCGCGAACTAGTAATTCATTTTGCCGGCTTTTTGGCTTGTTTAGTTTTGGGAGCGCTTTTTTATTTTGGGGCCTCCTGGTGGCTGGTTTTTGGTTTTGGGGCTTTGGGATTGTGGATGGTGGGGTTTATTGTGAGAAATAACCAAATAAACAAATGAGCACAAATAACCAAATCAATTTTTAAATAATTTAATAACCAAATTTTTATTTGTAATATTTGTTTATTCATTTATTGATTTGACTATTGGGCTATTTGATTATTAGTGAGATTAGATAAAGATAAGAAGAGGCCTAAATCTCTTGGGCAGCTTTTGAAAAGCTACAATCTAGATGATAAGGGGAAATACATAACCCAGGAATTTCAGGATTATGGCTATCGGCTGGCAAAGGAACTTGGCGATGAAAAACACAAGGCACTTTATATAAAACTGGCAAAGGAAGCACCAAGGGCAATTTTGGAGAAAGCGCGGCTTTTTGTCAAAGACGCTTATAATGTGCGAAATAAGGCGAGGCTTTTTATGTGGAAACTTAAAGAATTGCGGAGCAATTCTAAAAGTAATTGAGTAATTAAGCAATTAGTAATTGAGGTGTTTATTGTTTTTGTTTCTTAGTTTAGCTATAGTATAGGTAGTGTGTTTAAGAAAACTTCTAATTTAGTCTACATTGCCTACTTTTTGTTCTTTGGGGTATATTTTGCCGTCAGGATTTTTTCTAGCGGAGCGAGCTGGCAAGCATATTTGTCAGTTGTTTGGTGGCTCTTGGGGGCTTATGTTGGTTATTGGCTTTTAGTTTTAGACAGATTGATAGATGTTTATTTTACCCATCCAGACACCAAATTAAGCGTTTATATAAAAGGCTTGATTAGCAAAGATAAGTTCAAGCAGGCAGTTTTGGATTTGGAGAAATATAAAGACTTTCAGAAGAATTTGGCTTTGCGAAGCGCACTTTTCCAGGCAATTTGGGTGCCTTTGGGATTTTTTACTTTAACTTCAACTGCCTCACTTTTTGGCAAAAGTGTAGTTTTAGGGCTTGGCTTTCATTTACTTCTTGACGAGTGGGAGGATGTTAAATCAGGCAAGGGGATTCCTTGGCTTTTTTGGCAGATTAAAAGAGAAGTGAGCAAAAAAGAGCAAAAGATTTATTTGTGGACAATAACTGGAGTGTTTTTAATTTTTACGTTGATGCTTCTTTAAGTTACAAGCGGCAAGCAACAAGTTACAAGTTTTTAGTTTTCTTTTCTTGCAGCTTGTAACTTGAAACTTACAGCTATTGGCTTTTCATCTTTACGGCTTTTTTATCGGCATTGCCATTCTAGTTTCTGTTTTAATCTCCGAGCGATTTAGAAAAAAGTATTATAGCCACTTGCCACTTACTTGCCCGCCCACTGGCGTGGCCATTTGCCACGGGCTGCTATGGTGGGTTCTAATCCCCGGGCTAATCGGCGCGCGGCTTTATCATGTTTTGGATTATTGGGGATACTATTCGAAAAATCTAAATGAAATATTTTTTATATGGCATGGCGGTTTGGGCATATTGGGGGCGATAATTGGGGGTGTGTTGGGCTTATTGGCTTTTGCACATATCACATACCACATACCACATATCAAAAAGGGGTGTAAAAAACGAAAAATATCTTTTAAAGACTTCCTTTTTTCTTTGTTGGATACCGTGGTTATTGGTTTACCGGCTGGGCAGGCGATTGGGAGATTGGGGAATTTTTTTAATCAGGAGCTTTATGGATTTCCGACCAATTTGCCTTGGGGGATTTATATAAGGCCGGAAAATAGAGCGACGGGATATGAGAGCTTTGAGCGGTTTCACCCGCTTTTTGCTTATGAAATGGCTTGGAGCATTATAACTTTTATAATAATTATAGCCTTTATAAAGGCTATAAAAAGGCAGAAAAAGGGAGAGCTTTTTTTTGTTTACCTAGGGTTTTATGGGCTAGGAAGGTTTTTTTTGGAGTTTTTAAGAATTGAAAACTGGATAATGACTTTGCCTTTTGCAAAATGGCACTTGTCAGTGGCGCAGGTTATTAGTATTATTTTTATAATTGCCAGCCTAGCTTTTTTTACAAGGAGGTTTTATGTCAGAGTTAAGGTATAAACGTATTCTTTTAAAGATCTCAGGCGAGCTTTTTGGAGACAAAAGCGGCAAGGGAGTAAATTTTAGGTCGTTTGAAGAGATGGCCTGCCAGATTATTAATATCTGGGAAAAAACTAAGGTAGAGCTGGCAATTGTGGTCGGCGGCGGCAATATAATTCGAGGCAAGAGAGACAAAGCAAAAGAGGTTGATGAGGCAACAGCTGATTATATGGGAATGCTTTCAACAGTGATTAATGGCTTGGGGCTGCAAGAGGCCTTGGAGCGGCACGGCGCGCCAACCAGGATGATGACGGCAATTGAGATGAAGGCAGTAGCTGAGCCATATATCAGAAGGCGGGCAATAAGACATTTGGAAAAAGGCCGGATTGTGATTTTAACAGCCGGAGTCGGCAGCCCCTTTTTCACGACTGACTCGGGTGCGGCCTTGCGGGCAGTTGAAATAGATTGTGATGTGATCTTAAAAGCGACTGATGTTGATGGGGTTTATTCGGCTGACCCTGATAAAGACCCTAAGGCCAAACTATACAAACACCTGACTTATCAGGAGGCGATTGAAAAAAATTTAAAAGTAATGGATGCAACTGCTTTTGCCCTCTGTCGGCGCCAAAAGGTGCCGATTGTGGTTTTTAATATTAAAAAGCTTGGCAAGATGGACAAGATTTTAAAAGGGGATGGGATTGGGACGGTGGTAAGTGAAAGTAATAGGCAATAAGTAATTGAGGGAAGAATTTCCAGAATGAAGATGATGTTTTAAGCTTTGCTTCTTTATATTAGACTACGCCCAATCTTACCAGAAGAGAAGAAAGGCGTCTATCTATTTCCATACTTACTCTAACAGCTTGGGCAGTTTTTTCTTCGTATGGTTTTATTTCCGTTCTTTCTTTAGAAAGTTGTCATATAAAATATTCATCTTTTACACAGGCGTCTAAATCCCTTTCTGCTAGATCTTTAATAACATTTAACGGATGAGCAGCTTTTGGTGGTGGAAAAAGGTATGTGGAAAACGCCAATTTGGATAATTTCATTTTATTAATTTACAAAACTTATAAGATATAATCATATTATAGGATATTTCCTTCTTTGGTCAACTGTTAAAATTGATAAGATATTTTAGAGTTATGAAAAGGAAAACTTTTAAAATCATCACTTTTGGCTGCCGAACTAATCAAGCCGAATCAAGGATGTTGGGCGAACAATTGAGCAATAGAGCAATGGAACAATGTAGCAATGAAACAATGGCTGGCATTGTTATTATCAATACTTGTGCGGTGACGGGAAAGGCAGAAAAGGAAGTGCGGCAGATGATAAGGAGGGTTAAGCGAGAAAATCCGGAGTGTTTTTTGGTGGTGACAGGTTGCTGGATAGATAATATTAAAAATAAAAAATTAAATATTAAAAATACAAATAAAAAATTAAAAATTTTGGAGAATATAGATTTGGTGGCGGGGAATGAAGATAAGATGAGGATTGGAGAGATTCTTGGGAGGCGATTTAGCCTACGTCATATAAAGGACGGTCCTTTATATGAGGATAAGTACTTTAAAAGTAAAAAAGCCTTAGTGAAAATCCAGGATGGATGTGTTAATTTTTGCACTTATTGCATTGTGCCGTATCTTAGGGGACGGTCGAGGTCGCGGCCGGCAGATGAGATAATTGAGGAAGTTAGGGAAAAGGTGGAGCAGGGAATAAGGGGGGTAGTGTTAACTGGCGTAGATATTGCTAGTTATAAATTCGAAGCACGAAATTCGAAATTCGAAACAAATCTAAAATCCAAATATTTAAATTCAAAACAATTCAGCAATCGAGCAATTAAACAATCAAACAATGATTTAGTTAAACTTTTAAAACTGATTTTAGCGGAGACTAAGATTGAAAAAATTAGCTTTGGGTCAGTAAACCTTGACTCCTTTGACAATGAGCTTATTGATTTTTTCTCAAATCACAAATCTCGAATCACAAATCACTTTCATATTTCCTTGCAATCTGGCTGTAACACTACGCTTAAACGGATGAATCGGAAGTATACGATTAAAGAATACAAAGAAGTAATTAAAAAATTGCGAGAAGAAATTCCCAACGTTGTTTTTTCAACTGATGTGATGGTTGGTTTTCCCGGCGAGACTGAGGAAGAGTTCGAAGAGAGTTTTAAAAATATAAAAGAAATCGGATTTGCAAAATTACACGTTTTTCGGTACAGCCCAAGAGAAGGAACTTTAGCAGTCAAGATGTCCGATAAATGGGGAAAAATTCCGGAAAAGGTTAAAATGGAGAGAGCGAAGAAAATAAGAGGGTTGATTGGAAAGAAATGAAATAGTATATTAAGTTGTGTTGTATTAATTGAAGAAAGGAGTTTTTATGCCGGCAAAACATATAAATCAGAATGATTTTGAGGAAAAGGTTTTAAAAGCAAAAAGTCCTGTTATAGTAGATTTTTATGCCGAGTGGTGCGGGCCTTGTAAGATGGCCGGACCGGTTTTTGACAAACTAGCTGATGAGTTTGCAGGGAAAGTTAAGATCGTTAAGGTCAATGTTGATGAAGCGCAAGGTTTGGCGCAAAAGTACGGGGTGATGAGCATTCCGACGGTTATAGTTTTTAAAGATGGTAAGGAGGTGGATAGGCAGATGGGATTTGTGGGGGAGGAGGGGTATAGAAAAATGATCAAGAGATCATTTTAAATCCTAAATCCTAATTTCTAATTTCTAAACATTTCAAAATTTCAAATCTAAATGATCAAAACTTTTTAAATTTGGGACTTTGGATTTGATTATTGTTTAGGATTTCGATATTCGGATTTCGGATTTGAAAATCAAAAATGGATATTTTTGATTTGACAGTTGTCGGTGCCGGGCCAGCGGGTTTAATGGCCTCGATTTATGCCTCGCGCTATAGGCTTTCGAACTTGGTGATTGGAAAGCAATTAGGAGGAGAGTTAGCCTTAGCTTCTAAAGTAGAGAATTGCCCTGGTTTTATTTCCATTCCTGGGTTTAAGTTGGCACAGAAAATGGCAAAGCAAGCGGAGGGGTTGGGGGGGGAGATTGTTTACGAAGAAGTAGGACGGATAGAAACCAGCCACCAGCTACCAGCCACCAGCCACCAGCAAGACAGATTATTTAAAGTTTCTGTTAGTGGAAAGGAGAAGTATCGGGCGAGGGCGGTGGTGGTGGCGACAGGAAGTGAGAGGCGAAAACTTAATGTGCCGGGCGAAAAAGAGTATATGGGCAAAGGAGTTTCTTATTGCACAACCTGTGATGCGCCGTTTTATAAAGACAAGGTGGTAGCCTTAATCGGCGGAGCCGACAGTGCTTGCTCCGGAGCTATTCATGCGGCTGAGTATGCTAAAAAAATTTATATTATTTACAGAAAAGATGAACTGCGGGCCGAGCCGGCTTGGGTTGAGGACTGGGAAAAAATAGAGGCTTCTGGTAAAGGGGAAACAATTTTTAAGACTCGGGTGATAGAAATTTTGGGGGATGGGGGCAAAGTTTCTAGTATAAAATTAGATAAACCTTACAAAGGTAAAGATATTTTAAAAGTCGATGGTATTTTTATTGAGATCGGCGGTGTGCCGGGGACAAGCCTAGTTCAACCTTTAGGAGTCAAGCTTGATGAGACCGGCCATGTAGTCGTTTCTGATGATATGTCCACCAATGTCCCTGGGCTTTTTTGCGCCGGAGATATGACAAGCAAGTCGGTTGTTTTTAAACAGGCAATCTGGGCAATGGCTCAGGGAGCAAGAGCAGGAGCCTCTGTCTATAGGTATCTTAAAAAACAAGAAGCACCACAAATAAAGGGAGTTTGAAAAGCTCGTATCCGCATTTTCAAATAACGCAGCGCCGTAACTCAGGTATTTTTTGGAGATTTTTTAGCGCTGCTTAATACTGCGGCTATAGGATGTTTGTTTGACTTTTACAGTTTACGAACACGCAGTAAAAATATTTGAAAATGGGATACTTCGCTTTTTAATAGAACATAAGTGCTTGATCCATATAAAAATGCTGTTAGGCAATTAGAGCAGGTGGCGAAAGTTTTGGAGCTGGAGAAAAAAACAGTTGAAAAACTTAAGAAACCGGAGAATCTAATTAAGAAGACTTTGGCGGTTAAGTTAGACTCGGGAAAGACTGAAAAGTTTAAGGCTTTCCGCAGCCAGCATAATAATGCTTTGGGGCCATATAAGGGCGGGATTCGTTTTCACCCTGATGTTTCAGAAGCAGAAGTTAAGGCCCTTTCTATGTGGATGACGTGGAAATGCAGCGTGGCCGGTATTCCTTTTGGCGGCGGCAAGGGCGGAGTAATTTGTGACCCTAAGAGCTTAAGCATTGGTGAACTTGAGAGATTGTCGAGAGCTTATGCACGGGAGTTCGCGCCTCATATTGGCGCTAAAGTTGATGTGCCGGCGCCGGATGTGGGGACGAATAGCCAAGTGATGGGGTGGATGGCAAAAGAATATAAAAAATTAAAAATAAAAAATAAAAAATGGAAGAAGGGAAAAGCAAATTTACTAGCGACGTTTACTGGGAAGCCGGTGAGGATGGGAGGGAGTTTGGGGAGAGAGGAGGCGACAGGAATGGGAGGGGCATACGTTTTGCAAGCATTACTTGCAAAACTAAAAAATTCTAAATCCGAATATCGAAATTCTAAACAAATTCAAAATCCAAATGATGGAAATTCAAAACATTTAGGATTTAGTGCTTTGAGTTTAGGATTTCCGCAATCGCCAACGATTGCGGTACAGGGTTTTGGAAATGTTGGGTATTGGTTTGCAAAGCTGGCAAGCGAGCAAGGCTTTAAGATTATTTCTGTTTCTGATTCCAAAGGCGGAGCCTTGATGAATGATGGATCATGGATAATGGATGATGTTTTAAAATATAAAGAAAAAACTGGCTCAGTTTTAGGTTTTCCGGGGACGAAAGAGATTACTAATAATCAGTTACTAACTACTGATTGTGATATTTTAGTTCCGGCGGCCTTGGAGAATGTAATTACTGCCAAAAACGTAAAAGGCACAAAGGCAAAAGTTATTATTGAAATGGCCAACGGGCCAGTAACACCGGAGGCAGATGAGATTTTGAGAAAGCGTGGCATTTTGTCAGTGCCGGACATTTTGGCAAATGCTGGTGGGGTAACGGTTTCATACTTTGAGTGGCTGCAGAACTTGGCTGGTGAACAATGGGAAAAAGAAAAGGTTTTCAAAAAGCTTAAAAAGGTGATGGTTGAGGCGTTTGAGAGAGTGTGGGAGAAATATAAGAAGTTGCCAGTTACTTTACGGCTGGCTGCTTATGCAGTGGCAGTGGAAAGAGTGGCCCTTCGCTTACGCTCAGGGTAAACGATGAAATTGTAACCCTTGTTTGTTTGGGAAATTTTTGGTAGACTCTTTTTATGAAAAATACAAAAGTCGACCAAGGCAAGTGCATTGGGTGTGGGAGCTGCACGGCTTTAGCTCCTAAGAGTTTTAAGATGAGCGATGATGGCAAGACCCAGCCCATCAATCCGCCGGGAGATGATGAAGCTGCTGTTCAAAACGCGATAGATGGATGCCCGGTGGAGGCGATAGCTTGGATTGAAGGAGAGAAATAAGAAATAAGTTCAACAGGTTCATTAAGTTATTAGTAAATTCCTGCCTCCTATAAATTCGAAGCACGAAAGCCGAAATCCGAAACAAATTCAAAATATTAAATTCTAAACTCGAAACAGTTTAAGATTTTGAACATTTAAATTTAAATATTGTTTCGAATTTCGATATTCGAATTTCGGATTTTAAAGATATGGATAACAAAGTTTTATACCTCCTAGTCGGTCTTTCCCTAATTGTTGCTTTTATGGGAGGGAGTTTGTGGACAAGGTTTCTGGTGGCCGACCAAAAAAAGCCGGAGGCGCAGGTGGTTGAGGTTGCCTCACCACAGCCTGAGGCGGCAGTACCGCAGCAGCCGGAGGTTTTAGGCGAGGAAGACATGGCGGCAATTGTCAAAGACCCGGCAGCTAGCAAAGGCCCTGAAGATGCGCCAGTAACCATTGTCGAGTTTTCTGAATATCAGTGCCCTTATTGCAAAAAGTACATTGATGAAAGTTATGTAAAGATTTTAGAAGAGTATGGGGATGAGGTGCGCTATATTTTCCGCGATTATCCTTTAGGCTTTCATCAGCATGCGCAAAAGGCAGCAGAAGCAGCTAGGTGTGCCGGTGATCAAGGCAAATACTGGGAGTATCATGACAAGCTCTTTGAAGAACAGGAAACATGGACAGCAGGCAGTGATGCGACAGATTTGTTGGTAGGCTATGCCGGAGAGTTGGGCTTGGACAAGGAAGAGTTTAACAGTTGTTTAACAGAAGGAAAGTTTGCTGATGGTATTAAAAGCGACTTTGAGTTGGGGCAAAAGGTTGGCGTTTCCGGCACGCCGTCGTTTTTTGTCAATGGAAAGTTTTTGGTCGGCGCCCAGCCGTATGAGGTGTTTAAGAGAGCGATAGAGGGGGAGCTAGAGTAAAATTTCTAATTTCTAATTTCTAATTTCTAATAAAATTTCAAATGAAAAGAATATGGTATGGAGTTGAAACAGAGGGTCGACCATTGCCGTCGACAGATCATGAATGGGGAGAATTTACAATTTTTTGTAGATATTGTCAAGATAAAGTAGAAGGACTTGTTGACCTGAAAACAGGCGATGTTTATGAGGGTGTAAAAGGCCTTGGGGTATATTAGCAGATCCAAAAAGAACCCATGCATTTATAATCGAAGCAGCTGCAGAAAAGCCACTTCAAAGTTTATTAGAAACAATTGAAGGGAAGAAGGAGTTTTTAGGTTTAATTAGAGCAGGACATCAAGCGCGAAGGCATGTGTCCTAAAGAAATTGCAGATTTTGTTTTGTTGAAGCTTCAAAACTTGACATCTATCCCTTGCTTCAATGGTATAATTGGTTTAATAACCAATTAATAACCAAATAATCCAATAATCAAATAACCAAATCAATAAACAAATAAAAGAATAAACAAATTAATTATTTGAAATTTGATAATTTGAGACTGACTTGATTATTTGTGGCATTTGTTTATTTGATTATTTTAAAAACGTGCGTTTTTTTAAGCCTTTTTTAATTATTTCCTTGCTCTTTTTTCTGATTGTGCCTTCGGTGGCCAGAGCCGCTCCTTCGCCGACGTCGGAGAGGATGCGGATACTTGAAGAGAGGTTGGAAGAGATGGGAATTGAAGAAGAAGCGACTTTGTCAGCAGAAGAAACAACTCCTTCGGCAGCACTGATTTCAGAGGAAAAGCCAGAAGAGGAGAAGCCGGACCTAACACAGCCAGCTAAAAAAGAAACGCGATTGGAAATTCTTTTGAAAAGCCAAGAGCTTGAACCCCTTTCACCTTTAAACTTTTTGCGCCATGCAATTAAAGAAACAGTTAATCAGGGCGTGCCGCCGAATACGATAGTTTTGATTTTAATGTTTCCTTTGGTGGCTTCGCTGGTGGCAGCCGCCCGCCATTTTGTCGGCGTTAAAGGGTTTGGTATTTTTACGCCGGCAGTTATATCAGTCGCTTTTTTGGCAACCGGTATTGTGCTGGGCATATTTTTATTTGTTTTTATTTTAGTAGCGGCGACTGTTTTCCGTTTTATAACAAGAGAGCTTAAGCTTAGGGTTCAGTATTTGCCGAGAATGGCCCTTTTATTATGGTTTGTTTCTTTGGCGATTTTGGGCCTAATTATTGCTTCTCCTTTAGTTGAGTATGAGGCCTTAATGAATTTAGGAATTTTCCCGATTCTTCTTTTGATCCTTTTGGCAGAAACTTTTATCGACGTGCAGATTACCCGCAGCTTTTCCCAGGCAGTTTCAATGACGATAGAAACTTTGATTTTGGCAACGATTTCTTTTTACTTGATGAACTGGGAGAGTTTACAGGATTTTGTTCTTTTGAATCCTGAAATTTTTGTTCTTCTGGTTATGGCTTTAAACATCTTTGTCGGTAAATATTCTGGTCTGCGGCTTCTGGAGGTGTGGAGATTTAGAAAGCTCCTGAGAGCTTAAATCCGAAATTCGAATTTCGAAATCCGAAACAATATTTAAACTCAAAATTTTAAAATTCAAAACTGAACTTAATTTAGCCAAAATAAAAAGTTTAAAACATTAGAATTTAATATTTTGGATTTGTTTCGAATTTCGTGCTTCGTGCTTCGAATTTATTTTATCTATGGCAAAACTCAAGCACATTTTAGGCCTAAATGCCCGGAACCAGCGGTTTTTAAAGCTAAATCCTCAAAAGGGAAGGAGAATTGCCGATTCCAAACTTTTAACTAAGAAGGCTTTAAAAAAGCGTAAAATCCCTCACCCTGAGCTTTATGCAAGGCTTGACAGCCAAAAGGCAATTGATGAGTTTGATTGGCTATCTTTAAAGAACGGCTTTGTTTTAAAACCGTCTGAAGGGTGGGGAGGTGAGGGAATCTTGGTTATTAAAAAGCCGGCCAAATATGCCGGCGAGTGGCGGCTGATGGATGGCAAAAAGGTCGGCATTTCAGATTTAAGACTTCATGCCCAGGATATTATTGGCGGCCGGTATTCAAGAAACAAGGCGCCGGATACTGCTTTTGTTGAAGAGCGGATTAAAATCCACCCGGTTTTTAGCAAAATTGCCAAGGGAGGAACACCGGACGTGAGGATAATTGTTTGCAACCTTGTGCCGGTGATGGCAATGCTCAGGCTGCCAACAGAAGAAAGCCGCGGCAAGGCAAACCTTCACCAGGGAGCAATCGGCTTAGGGCTTGATGTGGCAACCGGCATCACAACGTATGGCATTCACGGTTTGCAAAAATCAATCACCCACTTTCCACATACTGATAAGAAAGTTAATGGTATCAGGGTGCCCTTTTGGGAAGAAGTTTTAGAGATCGCCATCCGAACTCAGAAAGCTTGCGACCTGGGCTATTTGGGAGTAGATATTGTTCTTGATAAAGAAGAGGGCCCAATGGTCTTGGAGCTGAATGACCAGCCGGGTTTGGGGATTCAAATTGCCAATATGAAAGGGCTTTTAAGGCGGCTGGAGCGGATTGAGGGCTTGGAGGTCGAGTCGCCGGAAAAGGGGATAAAAGTAGCTGATGTTTTGTTTGCCGAGCGGTTTGCCGACAAGGTAAAGGCCAGGCGAGGCAGAAAGATTTTAGGGGTTTTTGAAAAGGCTAAAGTCAAAGACGATAAGGGAGAGAAAGTAGAAGTGATTGCCAAAGTTGATACCGGAGCTTTCAGGACAAGCATTGACCGGGAATTGGCTAAAAAACTGGGGCTTTTGAAAAAGAGGCATGTTTTGTGGAGGAAAATTTACAAATCTGCCTTGGGCCGGGAGAAGCGGCCAGTTATAGAGGTTGAGTTTTGGCTCCAAGGCCGGAAAGTAAAGTCAGCAATTAACGTGACTAAAAGGTCGGGTCTTAGAAGCAAACTTTTAGTCGGCAGAAGAGATTTGAAAAAGTTTATGGTTGACCCTTCAAAACTTAAAAATTACTGAGAGCCTTCCTGCCAGGTATTTTATGCAGGCTGACAAAATCGTTAAAAAAATTATTAAAACCTATGTTGGGCGGCTAGACGAACTTTCGTTTCCAAAAGCAAGGCATTTTTTGTACCGCGCCTTTAAGGCTACTAACAAACAAGATTTATACAGGCTTTTAGTTAAAAAATGTTTACCAGAAACTGAAAAAAGAAAACAAAAAATCACTGATTGTTATTTAAATGATTATGATAGTTTTTTAAAAGAAAGACAGAAAGGAATAGAAAACTATAAGGCTGTTAAGATAAACGATCAAAAGAAAAAAGAAGAGTGGCTAAGGCATATTTCTTTACCCGTTTTAAGCGCTTCAGTTTTAAGAGAACTGCATTATGCCAGGATTTTTGGTTTAGGAGGCGGCGTTTTTGAAGAAGTTTCTGAATTTGTTAAAGAAAAAGGCATTTTAGACGAGCTTTTGGAAAGCCCTGATTTTATTAAGTATGCGGCAACCTGCGCGACCAATATAGTTTATTTTGGCAGAAACTTGGGCCTTTTTGATATTGAAAAAGAGTTTATCAAAGTTTTTAAAAAGGCTTTTGATAAAAAAGAGTTTATAAAAGATAACGTTGTTTTTACTAATTTTGTTTATGGGTTAACGCATATTATTATTGGCGATTCGGCTTTTTACCAAAAACCGCTTGATAAAGATAAATATTTTTGGGTTTTTAAGGATTTTAAAAAGTATGGGAAGGATATTTTTTCAAGGCTCTCTTTAGACATTAATGTTGAGGTAGCTTTGTGCTTGCGGTTTTTTGGCAGAGAAAACGGTTTTGTTAAAAGAGTTGTCGAAAGACTTATAAGAAACTTTGATAAAGAAAAAGGGTATATTCAAAGAGAAAAAAGAAATTCTTTTAGTTTTGCCGAACATACCAATGCAGTGGCTTTGCTTTTGTTTAGAGTAGCAGCCCTAAGAGCACCAAGGCGAGGCCGCCGATGGAGAAAATAAGGGTTGGGGAGATGATGCCGGCAGAAGGCAGTTTTTCGGCAGGCGGTGGTGTTGGCTGAGCAGGGGCGATTGGCACCGGTGGTTGAGATGGCAGCAGTGAAGGGGAGGGTGATGGACTAGGGTAATAGTAGGGGCTAGGACTTGGAGATGGAGACGGAGAAGGAGATGGACTTGCACTTGGGCTTGGTGATGGAGAAGGACTGGGTGATGGAGAAGGTGAAGGGGTCGCTTCTGGGCAGACACAATCATCTTCGGTCGGGCAGTCGGGATTGACGCACCGGCTGGTTTCATTGACAGTTAAACAGCGATAGGAACTATCGACAGCAATACACTCGCTGTCGCTGGTGCATTCGCTCCAGCACTCCATTGGCAAAGGTGAAGGGCTGGGGGAACCGACAACAAAAGTGAGATCACAGACATCTGCTTCTTCCTGTTGGTAGATTTCGGGTTCAGGGCTTTTAACCTCTCCAAGAGAAAAAGTTTCCTTTTTTTCAGTGGCTGGCTCAGTCTCAGTACCGGCTCGATATAGTTTTAAGGCAGTAAACACCGCCACTCCAGTTAAGGCAATGGTAAGGGTTAGCGTCGCGATGATTAAAAGCTTTTTAGCAGACACGTTTCAAATTCAAAATTTAAAATGAAAAATTTAAAATTGCAATTAAAAATTCAAAATTGACAGAGACATGAAATTTTAAATTTGAAATTTCAATTTTACATTTGTAATTTGCAATTTGTAATTTATTCTATTCCACCCACCCTCCAGCCTGGCCCCAGTCAGTGCAGGGGGTAGTGCCGGTGGCGGCGCAGGCCCTACACTGGATCCGGTAGGTGCCAGCTCGTTGGACAGTATGTGTTCCTGATATTCCATCGGTGCTATTTGGGTTAAAGACCCACCAGCTTTCTCCATCAATGCTCATTCGAAATTCGTAATGGTCAAGATCAACATTTTCTGCTTGATGGCTGCATGTATAGGTGACGGTATCGCCAAGCTCAAGGTCAACTGCCGGGGTGCGGGTTAGGTCCTGGCAGACAAAGGA
>Ga0180438_10002350_pt1 | contig 31113 bp, 25 predicted proteins | sample SS_ome_12_FD_132455 | JGI IMG/M metagenome (GOLD analysis project Ga0180438, IMG submission 132455) | Hypersaline lake sediment archaeal communities from the Salton Sea, California, USA - SS_3_D_2 metaG | ecosystem: Environmental > Aquatic > Non-marine Saline and Alkaline > Hypersaline >...
GAACTCCGGCCGCCTTGAGCTTGTTCAGGCAGTTCGGGCGGATGCCGGTGCAGTGAAAATACCCCTGGGCAACGCGGTTGTCGTCGACCCCCGTCTGCTTGAACTCGAAGATGTCGTGCATGCTGATGATGTCCCCCTCCATGCCGGTGATCTCCGAGATCCTGACCACCTTGCGCACGCCGCCGATCAGCCGGGCGATCTGCACGATCACGTTGATCGCCGAGGCCACCTGGCGGCGGATCACCCACACCGGCAGGTCGAAGCCGGCCATGCCGACCATGATCTCCAGCCGGCTCAGGGCATCGCGCCCGCTGTTGGCGTGAATCGTGGTCAGGCTCCCTTCGTGTCCCGTGTTCATGGCCTGGAGCATGTCCAGGGCTTCGGCGCCGCGGCACTCGCCCACGATGATCCGGTCGGGACGCATTCTCAGGGCGTTGCGCACCAGGTCGCGGGTGGTCACCTCGCCTTCGCCCTCGATGTTGGCGGCCCGGGTCTCCATCCGGACCACGTGGGGCTGCTGAAGCTGGAGCTCCGCAGCGTCTTCGATGGTGGCCAGGCGTTCCTCGGGGGGAATGAAGCGGGAAAAGGCGTTCAGCAGCGTGGTCTTGCCGCTGCCGGTGCCGCCGGAAATCAGCAGGTTGATCCGCGCCTCGACGCACGCCGAGAGAAATTGGATCATCTCCGGCGTGATGGAGTGGTTGGCCAGCAGGTCTTCGATCAACAAGGGCTGGGCTCCGAATCGCCGAATCGAGACCAGCGGCCCCTCCAGGGCCAGCGGATAGATGATGGCGTTCAGACGGCTGCCGTCGGGCAAGCGTGCGTCGACCATGGGGCTGGTCTCGTCGACCCGCCGTCCCACCCAGCCCACGATCCGCTGTATGACTTGCAGCAGATGGTGCTGGTCGTGAAACGCCGCGGACGTCTTCTGCAGGCGTCCCTTGCGCTCGATGTATACCTGCTTGGGGCCGTTGATCAGGACGTCGGAGATCTCCGGATCGCGCATCAGGGCCTCGATCGGGCCCATGCCGAAGGTCTCATCGAGCACCTCGTTGACCAGCCGTTCCCGTTCGCTGAGGCTCAGCAAGTCGGCCCGCTCCCGGCATAGCACTTCGGCCAGCCGTCGCACCTCGGCGCGGAGCTGTTCCTCCTCGAGCAACCCCACGCGCGACACGTCGAGCGACGAGATCACCTGCTGGTGCAGTTCCCGCTTCAGCGCCAGGAACCAGTCCTTGGCATCGGCGCCGCCGTTGGGGACGGTGGCGGACACGGCCGCGGCGTAGGTGGGGCGGGCCGTCTCCTCGCGGCCGTTGACCGCACCCTCTTCCTCGCTCTCGAACTGCAGTTGGCGCCCGTCTCGAAACCACGCCATGGTCGTGCCTCGATGCTTGAGTTTGTAGTGTGAAACTATCTATCCCGTACGCCCGAAGGACGGTCGCTTTCCGCGTACTGCCCGTTGAGGCTCCGCGCCATGGACTTCACGCTCCTGGCGAGCTTGGACCAGGGGTGGCGCAAGACCACCGGCACGCCCTTGTTGATCGCCCGGTTCACCCGCCCCGGATCGTCCGGCAGGTAGTACGAGACCTTCTTTTCCAGCGCCTCTTCCGCTTGCGCCACGTGAAGCTGCTTGGGCTGAGGGTAGCGATTGACCACCAACTGGAGCCGGTCCAAACTGATCCCCAGCCCGCGGATGTTGTCCATCGTCCGCCGTGCGTTGCGAACCGACGTGTAGTCCAGACGCAGGACCAGCAGGATCGCGTCGGACTGCCAGAGGGCCTCGATCTGCTCGCTGCCGAAGGCGTTGTCCATGTCGACCACGACGTAGCGGAACCTGGCCCGGGCCAGGGCCAGCGTCTGCCGCACCCCCCGGGGGTGTACCTTGCCGATGTCGGCGTAGCGGCGCGGCGCCGCCAAGAGATGGATCCCGCTGGGGTGCCGCACCAGAAACTGCTCGAACATGCTCGAATCGATCCGCGACACGTTCTCGCACAGGTCGGAAATCGTGTGCGTCGGCTTCAGGTCCAACATCGCCGTCAGGTCGCCTACGGCCAGGCGCAGGTCGATCAGCCCGCACTCTTGGTAGCCCTTGGCCAAAACGGCGCTGAGGTTCGCGGCCAGGGTGCTCGAGCCGCTGCCGCCGCTGGGGCCCAGCACCGCGACCACCCGACCCGTATCCTCGCCGCGCGGCGAGGAAACCTGCCGGTTGCGAAAACGGGCCAGGGCCGCTCCCAGCTCCGCTTCCAACAACGATTCGTCCAGGTACTCGTCGGCCCCTTCGCGCAGGGCCTTCAAGATCAGCTTGGCGTCGGTGGCCGGCCCCACCGCGAGCACGCAAACCTGGCCGCGCACGCTGTGGGACACCTCGCGGAGCGCTTCCAGCCCCGCTTGGGGCTTAGGGGACAAGACGACCACCAACAGCTCGAGCTTCAGCCGGTGGGTCCGCGCAGCCGCCGATTCCAGCGGGACCACGTGGCCCGCCGGGCAGTCCATCTCGTTGCGCAACAAGAGCTCCCGCACCTGCCGCGCCACCTGCTCCTCGTCGCTCGCTATCAAGACCTGCATGGCCGGTTGATGTCCTTCCTGCTTTCGCTCCGGGTCCGCGACCCGACTTCTCCGACTACTCGCTCGCTCGGCACCGGGACTATGGGCTTCCGGCCACGTTCACCTGGCCTCGATGGGCCCCGCGCAAGGTGACGATCCCGAAGGTCGTCGGCTTCGAGGGCTCGGCGGCCGGCGAACCTTCCTCGCCGGGGACGGATCCCGGGGAGGGCAACTCCTGGTGAAAACGGATATCGGCCAGCGTGGCCGGACGCGGGGCCGCGTCCTCGCTGTCCTGGGGGTTGCGCAACGACAACGTCAACGTGCCCACGCTCTGCCCTAAGTCCAGCACCGCGGCCTGGTCCGGCGTGACCAGCAGCGTCACCGAGCGGAGCTCGTTGGGATTGGACTTGTTGTCGGCCGGGGCGTCGAGATTCTGGTCGACCGCGAGGATCTCCACGGCTTGCAGCAGCGTGGTCGTGCTCCCCCCGCCCGTGCCGTCGTCCCGTGTGCCGCGCAGGGTCAACAGGACGTCGACGCGGTTTCCCGGCAAGATGAACCCCGCCACGTTCGAGGCCACCCGCGTCGCCTGGATCGTGTAGGCCCGCATCCCCTTCGGGATCAGCGCGGCCAGCCCGCGCCCGGCGTCCCGGTCGGCGAGCTTCGTCTCCAGCAGCGGCTCGCCCACGGCGATCGGCACGATCGCGGCCCGATCCACCGCCTCGTCGACGTCGGTCAAGACGCCTTCGGGAATCATCTCCGTGGGCCAGTCGCGGATCGTCAGGTCTCCCAAGGAGATCATGGTTCCGCGGGCGACGGCGGCGGCGGCGACCACGACCGGCGTGGTTTCCATTTGTTCGAGGACCCGTTCCTTCCGGCGCAGGCGGTTCATGCCCACCGCGGCCGACAAGCCGCAGACGATCGCCAGACCCACAACGAAAACCGCTCTGATGCTCATAGCTCTCCTCCGATAATGTTTGGAGTGCGGCGATTCATCGCCGCTTTTCCGGCTTTACCACAAACGGCAAGGTACGCGGCAGTTTGTCCGAAATTCGTTTGTCCCTTGTCACGGCGGCTCCGAAAGCGGCGATGAATCGCCGCACTCCAAGAGGTCGTTTGGTTCTCTTCACGAGGGTGGTTCGATAGCGGAAGCGAGCCACTGGCTGCAAATCACCACCACGATGACTCCCACCGCGATCATCGCCGCGAAGGGCACCAGGTGCTTTCGGCGCTCGGGGCGCTCGGTCAGCGACTCGATTCTCTCCGTGGGTACGAGGTGGCGCCCGATGTTGCGAATCTGGAGCATGACGATCACCGCGGCCGAAGCGGCCCGCCGCATCCCGCCGTGCCGGGCCCCGAGCACGAGGGCGTGCGCGCCGGCCGCAAAGGCGGCCACCACAAACACGTAGATCGTGGTCGGGACCCCCAACCACGCGCCCACGCCGGCCAGCAGCTTCACGTCCCCCGAGCCCATGCCGCCGAGCATGTACGGAATCAGCAGGACGCCCAATCCGAACAGTGCGCCGAGTCCGCTCAGCAGAAGCCCTTCCCAGCCGTGCAGGATCGTATGATAGAGAACTCCGGATAGGAACAAGGGAAGCGTGACTGCGTTGGGGACGCGAAATCGGCGGATGTCGATGATGCCGGCCACCGTCGTGGCAACGATCACGACCAATAGTGGTACTAACATGGCGGGATCTTCCTCGCGAAAAACCTTGCGGAACCGACCTTGTTCCGGCGACGGGTCGTCGCCTGCGGTGGGGTTGGCTCGCGGCCGCCGTGACCGCGCGGCTCTGACACCCGGGCGCCGATGGTCCTCCCACCGCGCCCGGCAAAAAGAGAATCCGGGCGCCGGACCGACGCGGCCGCGCTTTTCCGGCCGGCGCCGGCCCGGCGCCCAGCGTGGAGTCTGTAAGAGAAGAAACCGAGTCGCGATGGCCCGAGCCATCCCGTGCAGTGATCGCCGAGCCCGGGGCTCGGTGCGGGACGGTTTAGAAGCCCATGGCGGTAACGATCGCCTGGAAGGCGGCGTTGATGCCGAGCCCCAGGGCCTGTACGGCTACGAGGCACACCACGGCAATCAAGGCCACCAGCAGACCGTACTCGACCAGGCTGGCGCCTTCCTCTTCCCGGAAGAACTTCACTAACTTCGACATCATGGTGCTCCTTAAGCGAGGGCAAAACGAAGTAGCTGGTCGGGCGGCCGCCGCTGCCTACGTCGGCAGCATCCCGACCCCCAACCGTCCGAGGCGTTGACACAACGTCGTCCCTGCCCCCTTGTGCACCTTCCGTGCCAAAGGGGGCAAAACCCCGCCACGAGGGCGCCCCCGGCTTGCTGTTTGGATGGAACCCCCTGTAGTGATCGGTACTTGCGCGTACGGGCCACACCCGTGGGAACAGAGGGTGAAATGACCCCCCAACGGGTGGCCGCGCCAGCAACGGGTTTACACTCTGCCGTAACCCCCCCACGGGCGCGCAAACCCTATGGAAACACCTGTTGGCCCCCGTATGAGGGAGTCGGACTGGGGGGCGAACGAAAAAGGACGCAAAAGGGACCTGGTCCATTTTCCATCTTCCGCTGTTCGGTCTTCAAATCAAACCGTGCTTCCGCAGCTTCTTGTACAGCGTCACCCGGCTGATCCCCAGCTCCGACGCCGTGTTGGTGCGGTTGTTGCCGTTACGGTGTAGCGTTTCCACCAGGCTCCGGCGCTCGGCGTCGCGTCGGGCTTCGGCCAACCCGTTTCTGGCCCTCACCTCCCGGGGACACACGGTCGGCCCGGCGGCCGGGCAGCAGTGCCGCACGGCCTCGGGCAGGTGCTCCAGTCGGATCTCCTTGCCCCCGCACAACGCCAGAGCACGCTCGATCGCGTTGCGAAGCTCGCGGATATTGCCAGGCCAGTGGTACGTCCGCAGCGCCTCCCAGGCAGCGGGCGACACCCCGCTGGCCTGCCCGCCGCTCTCCGCGGCGCACTCGACGAGAAACGTGTTGACCAAATGCGGTATCGTCTCCCGGCGCTCGCGCAGGGCCGGAATGTGGAAATCGACCACGTTGAGCCGGTAGTAGAGATCCGCCCGGAATCGCTTGCCCGCCACTTCGTCTTCCAGGCACCGGTTGCTGGTCACGATCAGCCGGGCACGCAACGGAACGAGCTGATTCGACCCGACCGGCTCAAACACCCGCTCCTCGACGACCCGCAACAGCTTCGCCTGCGTCTCCAGCGGCAGACAGTCCACCTCGTCGAGCAGCAGCGTACCGTCGCCAACCTCGGCCAGCTTGCCGACCCGATCGCGATGCGCGTGGGTGAAGGCCCCTCGCACGTGGCCAAACATCTCGCTCTCGATCAGCGACGCTGAGAGCGCCCCGCAGTGTACCACGCGGAAGGGCTTGCTCCTGCGGGGCGACAGATCATGGATCGCCCGGGCCCAGTACGTCTTTCCCGTTCCCGTCTCGCCGGACAGCAGGATGGTCGTGTCCAGCGGCGCGGTCATCCGGAACTGCTCGATCAGGTCGCCGAGGCCCGCCACCCCGGTCCAGCCGTCCGCCGCCTCGCACTGCGCGACCACCGGCTCAGCGGGCGGCAAGTCGACCGCCGGCGGCTCGGCGAACGAGGGCTCCGCGTAGGGCGTGCGGATCGTGAGCACGTCGACGAGCAACGCCAGGCGCGAGAGGTTCAGCGGACCCGACAGGTAGTCGACCGCTCCGGCCCGCACCATCGCCAGCCTGGTGCCCGGGTCGTCCTCTTCGCTGAGCACGACCGCGGGGATCGGAACCCGGCCGCCGGCCAAATCGCGCACCAACCCCTTGGCGGCCTCCGTCGTTGGCGGGTCTGCGACGTGAATCAGCACCAGCCTTACGCCCCCGCCCTTGAGACGCATTCGGGCAGCAGCGACGTCGTCGACGCGCTGCACGCCGTACCCGGGCGCGGATTCGAGCGCGCTGGCGACGGCATCGACGATGCGCCCCGGGTTGGCAACCAAGAGCACGGTGGCCCGATCACTCGACATCGAGAAGCGGCTCTCTCAGGTGTGACTCAAAGCGGCCGTTGGGGAGCAAACACGCAGTTCTCTAATCACCCCAGCCTGCATGCAATCGCCAGGCTTCCCATTTAGCCGATCCTAGTCACCCGGTTTAAGCGACGCAATCCCCCGTTTGGGGAGTTGGCGCCTTTTGCAAAGTGCGCAAAGCACCCACATCCCGTAACTTGTTTTGTCCCAACACTTTGTGGATTTCGCAGGCGCGACTGGCGCAACCCGTGCCTCGACAATACCCGTGCGGACCGGCGCGGCCACAACGGTCTCCCGTCCCCGCGCACTTTGCGGTCGGCGCCAGAATCCCTTCGTACACCACTCACCAAGGGAGGTGTCTTGCCCACCGCACGGGTGGTGCTCCCCCTCGTTGTTCCCTGTTCGGCGGCCCGCTAGAATAGGCGTCTCGTGCTTCTCCGAGCGCCGCGTAGATGGGATAAGTCGATGAGTGCCGGTCGCAACCTGGTCGTCGCGCAAAGCGGCGGCCCAACGCCCGTGATCAACAGCAGCTTGCAGGGCATTGCCGAGGCCGCCCGCGACCTGGGCGCCATCGGCACGGTCTACGGGGCTCGGCACGGCATCGAGGGCGTGTTGCGTGAGGAGCTGTTGGACCTCTCGGCCCAGCCGGCAGAGGAAGTGTCGCTCTTGCGGTTTACGCCGGCGGCCGGGTCGATTGGCACCTGCCGCTACAAGCTCAAGTCCGGCCAGGACGAGGACTTCGAGCGGGTGATCGAGGTGTTCAAGGCCCACGACGTGGGCTACTTCCTTTACATCGGGGGCAACGACTCGATGGACACGGCCAACAAGATCGCCCGGCTGGCGGCCGAGCGGGGGCTGGAACTGGTGGCCGTGGGCGTGCCGAAAACCGTCGACAACGACGTGGGCGACAGCGAGTTTCAGCTTATCGACCACACGCCCGGCTACGGCTCGGTGGCCCGGTACTGGATGCAGATGGTCCAGAACGCCAACGAGGAGAACGCCGGCTCGTGCCCGGCCGACCCGGTGCTGGTGATGCAGGCCATGGGTCGGAAGATCGGCTTCATCCCGGCGGCGGCCCGGCTGGCCGATCCGCGGCGCGAGATGCCGCTTCAGATCTATCTGGCCGAGAGCCCCTGTACGCTCGAGCAGCTCGCCGACCAGGTGAACGACCAGCTCCGGCGCGCCGGGAGGTGCCTGGTGGTGATCAGCGAGGGGTTCGACGTCGGCGAGCTAGGCGAGATGAAGGACTCGTTCGGCCACACCGAGTTCGGCTCGTCGAAGCTGACCGTGGCTCAAGTGGTCGTGAATTACCTGAACCAAGCCGGGCTGGCCACCAAGGGGTCCGCCCGGGGAAACGTCCCGGGCACCGACCAGCGCCACGCCATGGCCTACGCCTCGCCGGTCGACCTGGATGAGTCGTACTGCGTGGGCCGGAAGGCGGCCACGTTGGCCGCGGCGGGCGAGGGCGGCTTCATGGCCACGATACTGCGCAACCCCGGGCCGTACAGCGTGCGGTACGAGAAGGTGCCACTTTCGGACGTGGCCAATAGCGAGCGGAGCTTTCCCGCGGGGTGGATCGCCGAAAGCGGCTATGACGTGACCGACGATTTCCTCCGCTACGCCCGGCCGCTGGTGGGCAATGACATGGTGGGGTTGCCCCTGGTCGACGGGCGCCAGCGGATGACGCGATTCGCCCCGATCTACGCCGAAAAACTGCTCCCGGCCTACGTGCCGCAGGCGGATCGATAGCATGGTTCGTTTAACGCACAGCCGAAGGCGTAGCCCTGGCGGAGGTAGACATTGATTCACGCCGTCGCCTTCGGCTTCGGGTTAATCGACCTCACCACGCAGAGCTTTCCAACATGATCGACATTGAACCCAAACACGACTATCTCGTCGGCATCGACTCCGACGGCTGCGCGTTCGACACGATGGAGCTGAAGCACAAGGAGTGCTTCATCCCCAACCACATCAAACACTGGAAGCTCCAGGGCGTGAGCAAGTACGCCCGGGAAGCAGCGGAGTTTGTGAACCTGTACTCGAAGAGCCGTGGGATCAACCGCTTCCCGGCCATGGTCGAGGTGCTCGAATGGCTCCAGAAGCGGCCCGAGGTCAAGGCCCGGGGCGTGAAGATCGACATTCCCCACTCCCTCTTGGACTGGATCGCGCGGGAGACGAAGCTGGGCAACCCGGCCCTGAAGAAGGCCGTCGCCGAGACGGACGACCCGGGCCTGCGCCAGACCCTCGAGTGGTCGGAAGCCATCAACCGCTCGGTTGCCGACATGGTCGAGGGCGTGCCCCCGTTCCCCTACGTGCGCGAGTGCCTCGACAAGCTCGACGGCAAGGCCGACGTGATGGTCGTCTCGGCCACGCCGCAAGAGGCCCTGCGCCGTGAATGGGCCGAGCACGACCTGGCCCGGTACGTGGTGGGGATTTTCGGCCAGGAGTCGGGCACCAAGGCGGAGCACCTGGCCGTGGCCGCCAAGTACCCGGCCGGGCACACGCTGATGGTCGGCGACGCCCCGGGCGACCACAAGGCAGCCGTCGCCAACAACGCGCTCTTCTTCCCCATCAACCCGGGCGACGAAGAGGCGAGCTGGCGCCGGCTCTACGAGGAAGGGCTCGACCGGTTCCTTTCCGGCACCTTCGCCGGCGAGTATCAGCAGGAGCTGCTGGTGGAATTCGACCGCTACCTGCCCGAGAAGCCGCCGTGGCCGGTGCTGTGAAGACGAGGGGGAGAGAGGAAGAGGTGGCGAGGGGGAGAGGGGGAGAATGAGAGACGGAGGGACAGAGGGACGGAGAGAGAGGGAATCGAGGTGGCGAGGTTGGTGGATTCTAACTCCTAACCCCTAACCCCTAACTCCTACCCCCTGACTCCACGGCCTCTCCCCCTACAACCGCAACTTCAAGGAGAAGGCAGACTTATGGCAGACAAATGCGATTTCGGACTAATCGGCCTGGCCGTGATGGGTGAGAACCTGGCGCTGAACGTCGAGAGCCGCGCCTATCGCGTGGCTGTGTTCAACCGCACGGTGAGCAAGGTCGACGACTTCATCGAGGGCCGGGCGAAGGGCAAGCGGTTCGTCGGCTGCCACTCGCTTGAGGAGCTGGTCGAGGCGCTGGCCCGGCCGCGCAAGGTCATGCTGATGGTCAAGGCCGGCCCGGCGGTCGACGAGTTCATCGAGAAGCTGATCCCGCTGCTGGAGCCCGGCGACGTGATCATCGACGGCGGCAACACCCACTTCAGCGAGACCGAGCGCCGCACCGAGTACGTCGAGTCGAAGGGGCTCTTGTACATCGGCACGGGCGTTTCCGGCGGCGAGGAGGGGGCGCTGAAGGGCCCCAGCATCATGCCCGGCGGGAGCGAGAAGGCATGGCCGCTGGTGAAGGACGTCTTTCAGGCCATCTCGGCCAAGGTGGGTCCGAACGGGGACATCCCCTGCTGCGACTGGGTCGGCCCCCGCGGCGCGGGCCACTACGTGAAGATGGTCCACAACGGCATCGAGTATGGCGACATGCAGCTCATCTGCGAGGCATACTGGATGCTCAAACACGCCCTGGGCCTGTCGAACGACGAGCTGTACGAAGTGTTCGCCGAGTGGAACCGCGGCGAACTCGACAGCTACCTGATCGAGATCACCCGCGACATCTTCAGCGTCAAAGACCACGAGACCGGCGGGCATCTCGTCGACGTGATCCTCGACACGGCCGGGGCCAAGGGGACGGGCAAGTGGATGAGCCAGCTCGCGTTGGACTTAGGCGTGCCCAGCACGCTGGTGACCATGGCCGTCTACGCCCGATCGCTCTCGGCGATGAAAGACGCCCGGGTGCGGGCGAGCAAGGCGCTCAAGGGGCCCACGGCCAAGTTCCGCGGCGATCGTGAGCGGTTCATCGAGCAGATTCGCCAGGCGCTGTACGCCTCGAAGATCTGCAGCTATGCCCAGGGGTTCGTCCAGCTCCAGGCGGCGGCCGTGGAGCACGGCTGGCCGCTCGACTTCAGCAGCATCCCGCTCTTGTGGCGGGGCGGGTGCATCATTCGGGCGGTGTTCCTCGCGCGGATCAAGGAGGCGTTCGACAAGAGCCCGGACCTGGAGAACCTGCTACTGGCCCCCTATTTCAAGAAGGCGGTGCGCAAGGCCCAAACGTCGTGGCGCAACGTGGTCACCACCGCGACCCGGCTGGGAATCCCCGTGCCCGCCTTCTCGGCCGCCCTGGCCTACTACGACGGCTACCGCTCCGAGCGCCTGCCGGCCAACCTGCTCCAGGCCCAGCGCGACTACTTCGGGGCGCACACGTATCACCGAATCGACAAGCCGGGCGAAGGGCCGTTTCACAGCGACTGGCTGCGGTTGCGCAGGGAGCCGGAGTGATCGGCCGGGGACAGGAGACAGGAGGCAGGAGACAGGAGGCAGGAGACAGGAGACAGGAGACAGGAGGCAGGAGACAGGAGACAGCGGGTGGCAAAGCCCCGCCACTGCGTGGCGGGGGCGTCGCGCGAAGCGGGTGTCCGATGTTCGTCATGTCCGAGCGCGTTTTCCGCTTGTTCAACCTGTGCGAGGGGATTCTCTGGATTACGATCGCGCTGGCCCTCGCACTGGTCTGTCTTGGCAGACGGGAAGACCGCGACCTCACGGCGACCGGCGTGTTGCTCTTTCTGGCCTTTGGGATTTCGGATTTCGTTGAAACGCAGACCGGCGGATGGTACAAGCCTTGGTGGCTCTTCGCGTGGAATGCGGCCACCGTCTTGGGTTTTGTGATCGTCTACCTCTTGTTCCGTAAGCGGCGGCGCCAAGCCGTGCCCGAAGACGTATAGAGGGAATCGATGAGTGCAAAATACCTCGAAAAGATGTTCGGCCTTTCCGGCCAGACCGCGGTGGTGATCGGCGGGGCCGGGGTGCTCGGCGGGGCGCTGTGCGGAGGCTTGGCGCAGGCAGGGGCCCGGGTGATCGTCGCCGACGTGACCGAGGAAGGCTGCCAAGCCCGCGTCGACGAGCTCCGCCGGCTCGGCGGCGAGGCCGATTTCGCGACCGTCGATGTGACCAGCCGCGAGTCGATCGAGAACCTGCTCCGGGCCGCGCTGGAAAAGACCGGCCGGGTCGACATCCTGGTCAACTGCGCGGGCGTGAACTTCGGCAGCCCGTTCCTCGACCATCCCGGGGAGCAGTGGGACCGCGTGATGGCGATCAACCTCAAGGGCGTGTTCCAGGCCTGCCAGGTCTTCGCCCGGCACATGGTCGAGGCCGGCGGCGGCTCGATCGTGAACATCGGCAGCGTGACGTCGCACCTGCCGCTCTCGCGGGTGTTCGGCTACTCCTGCTCGAAGGCGGCCGTGCTGAACCTCACGCGGAACATAGCCCAGGAGTTCGGCACCAAGGGCGTGCGCGTCAACGCGATATGTCCCGGCTTCTTCCCCGCCGAGCAGAACCGACGGCTCTTGGACCAGGAGCGGATCGACCACATCATGCGCGGCACGCCCATGCGGCGGTTCGGTGAGCCGGAGGAGCTGGTCGGGGCCCTGCTGCTGTTGGTCTCGCCCGTGGCCGGCAGCTTCGTCACGGGCACGCACGTCAACGTCGACGGCGGGTTCACGGCAGCGTGGTTCTGAACGCTGGAGTGATGGAGTATTGGAGTATTGGTGTGATGGGATTCCAATAGAATGTGACTCGCTACACTCCACTACTCCACCACTCCACTGCTCCTTTACGCCACGACTTCATCACGGACTATACGTGCCCATGCCTCACACCGTCGTGATCTTCGGTGCCTCCGGCGACCTGACCAGCCGCAAGCTGGTGCCGGCTTTGTACGAGTTGAAACGCAAAGGACGCCTCCCGGACCAGACGCGGATCGTCGGCTTTTCGCGCACGGCGTTCAGCAACGAGGCGTGGCGCGAGAGCCTGGCCGAGACGACCGCCCATTTCGTGGGCAAGGACTTCAGCCGGGCGGCCTGGGACGAGTTCGCCCCGAGCATCTTCTATCACGCCGGCGACATCGACCGGCCCGAGAGCTTCCGGTCGTTGGCCCCGTATCTCGACGAGCTGGAGGGCGAGCGGGGGGCGACGCGGGTCTATTACCTCTCGACCGCGCCGAAGTTCTACGAGCCGGCCGTGGCCCAGCTCGGCGACGCCGCGATGGTCGAAGAGTCGCTGCACCCCCGGCGCCTGGTGATCGAAAAACCCTTCGGCACCGATTTGAAGACCGCGCAGGAGCTGAACCGCAAGGTCCACGAGGTCTTCCACGAGAGCCAGGTCTACCGGATCGACCACTACCTGGGCAAGGAGACGGTGCAGAACGTGCTGGTGCTCCGCTTTGCCAACGGGATCTTCGAGCCGATCTGGAACCGCAATTACGTGGACCACGTGCAGATCACGGCGGCCGAGGAGGTCACGATCGGCCACCGGGCAGGGTACTACGAGACGGTGGGCGTGCTGCGCGACATGTTCCAGAACCACCTGCTCCAGCTCATGTGCCTGACGGCCATGGAGGCCCCCGCCCGATTCGAGGCCGACGTGGTCCGCGACGAAAAGGTCAAGGTGTTGCGGTCCGTGCGCCGGCTGAAGCGCGAGGACGTGTTCACCGACAGCATCCGCGGGCAGTATCGCAAGTATCGCGACGAGCCGAACGTGGCCCCCGACAGCGAAACGGCCACCTTCGGCGCGGTCAAGCTCTCGATCGACAACTGGCGGTGGCAGGGGGTGCCCTTCTATCTGCGCAGCGGCAAGGCGATGTCCTGCCGCACCACGCAGATCGTGATCCAGTTTCGCCAGGCCCCCCACATGCTCTTCGACGTCGGCGCCCGGGCCCCCTATGAGGCCAACCGGCTGGTGCTCCAGGTCCAGCCGGCCGAGGGGATCCAGCTCCACTTTCACACCAAAGTGCCCGACGCGGGTATGAAGCTGCGCCTGACGGACCTTTCGTTCCAGTTTGCCGAGAAGTTCGGCGGGGGGATGCCCGACTCGTACCAGCGGCTGCTCTTGGACGTGATGCAGGGCGACGCCAGCCTGTTCTCGCGCAGCGACGAGGTCGAGCTGGCCTGGTCGATCGTCGACCCGATCCAACAGGGATGGGAGAGCCCCGGCTGGCCGCCCTTGGCGCTGTACGAGGCCGGCGGCTGGGGCCCCCCGGCCGCCGAGGAATGGATGTGCAAGCAGCAGCGGCAGTGGTTCGACACTTGCCCGGTGCTGAAGTAGGCCGGTTCACCCTAGCAGATCCGCCACGGCGATCGCCGCGTCGGGCTTCTCCAGCGGTGCCACGGTCTGGCCCGGCGCGAACCGCTGCACGTCGGCGTACCGGGCGCCGAACGGCTGCGAGTCGTCGTCCACCGGCGAGCGGTGGACCTCCAGCACGCGGTCGATCAGGTTCACGATCCAGTATTCCGGGAAGCCGGACCGAGCGTACAAGCTCGCCTTCTGCGTGCGGTCGTAATGCAGCGTGGCCTCGCTGACTTCCACGACCAGGATGGCGTGGGTCGGATGGTCTTCGTAGTCGTCCCTCGTTCCGGGAACGACCGAGACGTCCGGCTGCGGTTCGGAGAAGTCCCCGCACTGAAGGGGGCCCTGTTCCCTTACCCAATATCCCTCGCCGAAAGCGATCTTCAACCGCTCGCCTGCCATGTCCTTCGCGGCGTAGTGCCGGTGCTTCTGGGGGCTCAAGATCACGACCTCCCCGTCGATCAGCTCGGTCCGTTGGCCGTGGAACAAGCCGAGGTCGGCCATCCGGTAGTATTCCTCCCGCGTCCACAAGCGGCGCGCGGGTTCGGCGACTTCTGCGGTTGCCATTTCTTGGTTGACTCCCCAAAATGGGTGCCCGGTCGACTCCCTGGATATTATAGTCGAACGAAGCCCATCCATGCCAGCCCGGGACATACGCTCTCCCCTGCCGCCGCTTCGCATTGGGCCCGTGAAAATCGGCTTCCCCGTGGTCCAGGCCGCGCTGGCCGGCTATAGCGACTGGCCGGAGCGGGTAATCGTCACGCGCTTGGGGGCGCCTTACACGATCGCCGAGGTGATGCTCGACCAGTTCGTGGTGAACGTAAGCCGCGGGAAGAAGGCCGGACGCTACATCCGCCGCACGGACGACGAGCACCCCTGCGGGGCCCAGCTCATGGGCAGCACGGCCGACGAGCTGGCCCCCGCCGCCCGAAAAATGGTCGAGGCCGGGTTCGACGTGATCGACGTGAACTTCGGCTGCCCGGTCAAGAAGGTCGTGGGCAAGTGCCGCGGCGGCTATCTATTGGGCCATCCCAAGGCGGCGCTCGAGGTCATCCGCCGCGTGCGCGACGCCGTGCCGCCGGCAGTGCCGGTGACGGTGAAGATGCGCCGCGGTATCGACGACAGCCCGGAGAGCCGCGAGCGATTCTTCGAGATCTTCGACGGGGCGTTCCGGCTGGGGGCCGCGGCAGTGACCGTCCACGGCCGTACCGTTGCCCAGCGCTACGAGGGCCCCAGCTCGTGGGATTTTCTCCGCGAAGTGAAGCAGCACGCCGGCCGACGCACGGTGCTGGGAAGCGGCGACCTGTTCACCCCGCAGGACTGCCTCGACATGATCGCGCGCACGGGCGTCGACGGCGTCACCGTGGCCCGCGGCGTGATCGGCAACCCTTGGTTCTTCCGGCAGGTCCGCGCCCTGGCCGAGGGCCGCCCCGTGCCCGAGCCGTGCGTCACCGAACAGCGCGAGGTCCTCGTGGAGCATTACCGTCTGGCCGAGGAGATCTACGGCCCGCGCCGTGCCGGCCCCGTGATGCGGGGTTTCGGCATCAAGTACGCCCGAATGCACCCCGCGGCCGAACAGGTCCGCGCGGCGTTCATCGCCGTGCGCAATCCGGCGGGGTGGCACGCCCTGATCGAACGCTGGTACAAGTAGATGCGGCCCGCCGAGCGCGTGCCGGTCCGTCGTGGGGCTACGTGTCCGTCGAGATGTCGTCCCACTCTTGATCCTCGTACCCGATCAGCCAATTCAGGGCGTAGTGACGCTCCATGACGACGCCGCCGTCCAGCCCGGCGGGTGCTTCGCGATTGTTGATGCGGGCATCGACCACCGCCCAATGATAGCGGTAGATCAAGTCGGCCGCGTCCAGGATTTCGCTTTGGGGACGCAGCTTGGCCTCTTTGAGAAAGCCTTCGCGTCCCTTTTCGCGAAGGAACGAGACGGCCAGCTTCACGTCGCAAATCTTGTCAGGGCGTTCGAGTTTGTCGACGAACCCCAAAGCCCACAACATGACCCAATAGCACTCGTAGCGCCAGGTAAACTGAATGCGATCGTGCTCCGTCGGATCGGGCTCGGCGATGAACTCCTTTTCCTTTGGAGTGAACGCCGACGCAAGTTCGTACTCTTCAACCAGTTGATCGATGATCAACTGGTCGAGGCCCTCGCCTTTCGCGGCCACGATGCAGAGGGCCATGGCCCGCGTCGCGACCTCCTCGGTCGTGCGGCGCGTGGATTCGGCCTCGGTTTCGATCACCGGCAAGTGTTCGATGTGCGGAACCTTCTCCGCCGTGAGGATCGCGATGGAACGCTCTTTTCGGGCTTGGGCTTCGTCGGTCACCTCCGCCTCCTGTTGTTCGACTTGTCGCTGGGGTGTATCGGAGTCGTCGGCCGGCGCCGTGTCCGAATCGGGAGTCCCGTTCGAGCAGCCGGCGGCGACGGCGAAAACGGACACCAGAACGATTAGCAGAAGTGCACGCATGGCTAAGGACTCCTGACTTCGGTGTCGGTAGTTCCTCGGCAACACCTTCAAGCCGCAAAGGTGCAAGCCGACGTCGACCCTGGTAGTCGACACAGACCGTATTGTATCAGCGACGTGCCTGGTTGCCCAGCACGATGGCCGCGTTGCGGAGGATGCCGCGGCGCTTGGCTCGCCAAAGCGGCGTATGGCGAAAGCGGCGGCGGAACGTTTCGTCGTCCAGCTCGAAGAGCGGGGGCAGGTCGGTTGGGTTCATGCCCTCCCCAGGCCGCAGGGCGGGCTCGACCGTGCAGGGGGCACGGCGATTGAAGGGGCATACCTCTTGACAGGCGTCGCAGCCGAACAGGCGGTCGCCGATGGCCGGGCGGAATTCTTCGGGCACGTCGCCGCGCAGCTCGATCGTCAGGTAGCTGATGCACCGCCGGGCGTCGAGCCGATAGGGCGCGACCAGGGCGCCCGTGGGGCAGGCGTCGAGGCAGCGGCGGCACTTGCCGCAGTAGCCGCGCCGGATCGGCTCGTCGGCGACCAGGGCTTCGCTCGAAAGCAACGCGGCCAGGAAGAGCCAGCTCCCGTGCTGCCGGTTCAACAGCAGGGTGTTCTTGCCAATCCACCCCAGCCCGGCAAGCTGGGCGAACTCCCGCTCCAGGAGCGGGGCCGTGTCGACCACGCCGCGCACGGCGGCCCCGGGGACGAGCCGGCGATGGAGTTCGGCGAGCCGTTCGAGGCGCGAGTGGATCAGGTCGTGGTAGTCGGTGCCCCAGGCGTATCGCGAGACCCTGCCCTGCCCGGGGTGCGCCTCGGCCGGTTCGGCGGTGCGGTAGCTCATGCCCAGCATCAGGATGCTGCCGACGCCGTCGAGCACGTGCCGCGGGTGCTCGTAGGCCGCGGCCCGCTCAGCCAGGTAGTGCATCTCGCCGGCGAACCCGTCGGCCAGCCAGCGGCGGAACCGCTCGATTCCCGGCGGCGCGGCGGCCCGACAAACGCCGGCGAGCCGGAAGCCCAAACGCCGGGCCTCCTGCTTCAGTGCGGCGGTGAGATCTGAAGGCGTCATTTCCGGGGGCTGTCGTCAGGGTGCCGAGGGCGTAGAATTGAAGCTTCACCAAGTCATTCTACCGGAGACGTGATTCTGCCGGGCACCGGGCTGGGGAGTACGAGCGATGCGGTTGCGAAGGGTCGGCTGGAGCGTGGTGGCGGGGACTGGGCTCGCCATACCCCTCTTGTGGGGGTGTGGGCCCTCGGTCGACAAAGACGACCTAGGCACCGTGGTCGAGGAAGTGCCGGAAGTGCCCGGAGCGGATAAGCCGTTCGAGATGCCGGAATTGGGCCCGCCGCCGCCCCCGGAGAACCCGGATTTCGAGGGGATGGAACCCCCCTAATGCTCTACCTGCCTTGAAACGGCGGCTTGTCAGTAGCCGGCAGCAAACCTGCCGCCGGGCACCGGCGGTCGTTGACCGCCGGCTACCATCCGCCGCTACTCGGCCAAGACGGCACTTGAAGTCCGCTGCGGCCCGATTACCATAAAAATAGGCAGTTTGCGTAATTTCAGCAACATAGGAGCAACGTCATGGGGCTCAGGCGAACGATCTGGGTGGTGTTGGCGGTCTTGGCCGCCTTGTCGGTGGCGAACCGGGCGGCGGCGAACGGCCCGTACTACGGCTATGCGGGCTCCGGCTACGGCCCTTGGTGGTACTACGGCTTTCCGCTGAAGACCGTGGTCAACAGCACGCTGCCCTACTACAGCGTGTTTCCGCCGGTCTACTACAGCTACCCGGTCGCCCGGCCGTACGGGTACAGTCCCTACGCCTATCCGCCCGGCACGCCCACGCCGAGCAAGCACGTGTCGGCACCGGCGAGGGTCCGCAACGCGTACGCGGCCGGCGGGAAACAACCCGAGGCCGGGCCGAAGCGGATCAAGAACCCGTTCGTCGCCTCGTCGGGCTTTTCGGCGGCCGATCCTGGGCCGCTGGAGCCGCCGCTGGCCGCGCCGCCCTCGCCATCCGGCTCTCTGAGATCCCCCCAATTCCCCTAGCTTGCCGCAAAAAAGGTACTACGTACCTTTTTGGGGAAAGCGCTCTGGACATCGGCGGGGAAATGGCTAATCTACGGCCCTTCTCGGGTACGGTGCGCGCCGAAGGTGCCCCGTACGGATCGTCGCCGGCCGCTTCGCACGGCTGACGGCGCTGGATTGCGCTCTGACGGTGGAAAGGAGTCCGCCCGATGAAGCGGCTCATCACGCTATGCCTCACACTTGCCCTGTTGGTCGGATGCCGGGGCCAAGCCCCTCCCCCGACGGCCAAGGACCCCTTCCTGTTCGGGCCGACGCGGGTGCCGCCGCCGGGGACCGGAGCGGCGAGCCGATCGGCGGATCCTTACTATCGGGGCGTCGCTCCCCGGGCCCAACTGCCCCCGGCCGGTCCCCAGCGTTCGCTGGCCGTGGGCACGAACGACCCGGCCGAGCCAACGACGGTCCCGCCCCCGAGCCATCTGGCCGTGGCGTCCCGGCCTGAGCCCACGACGATCGCACCGGCGGAGCCGGGCCTGCTCGCCGGGCGCGAGCGGTTAGTGCGCATTCTCCCACCCCGAACCGGCGCCGCGGCGGCCGCCGACCCTCGCTGCACCCCCCGGCGCGCACAAGCCCGCGGCTCGTTGTCCCGTCCGAACCCCTGCCCAGCGCCGCGTCGCCGCGCGGACATCAGCGAGCTGCCTGCGGTGGGTGGCTCCGAGTCGGCCTCGGAGGACCGCCGGGGCGGAGAGGCCGCGGGATTCCGGCTGGTCTCGGGTTCCGAGGGCGAGGGCCTTGCGGAGCCGGCGCGGGTCGAGCCGGCCGTGGCGACCGAGACGGTTTCGCCCCAATCGCGCTACGGCCACGCCGCCGACTACTCCTGGGTTCGCGGCAGGCTGGAGCACTCCCAGATCGACGGCCGCTGGAAGCTCCGCTACATCCCGATCGACGGCCAGACCGACGAGTACGGCGGGAGCGTGGTGGTGTCCGACCCGGCCGTGCTGAGCGGCTGCGAGCGGGGTGAGCACCTGGAGCTGCGCGGCGAGGTGGGCGGCTCCGACGCCGAGGACGGCTTTGCCCCGCTGTACGAGGTGGCCGAGGTCGAGCGATTGGACGGCTCTTTGCGTTACTGAGCCCTGCGCCGCGGACGTACGGGTGCCAGCGGCAGCTTGCCTGCCGCTGCCCGGAGCCGCAGGGGCGGACAAGCCGCCCCTGGCACCCAAGCGATCACTGGTGACGCCGGGGTCATGCGGCCCCCCGGTTTGCCGGGGTCGTGGGCGCCCTATAATTGAGGGTGTGGGCGCGCGGGGTCTCTGCCTTCCGGGAGTGCTCCCGCCGCGTGCCGAAGGACCCTCCATTCTGCTTGCGGGCGAAAGACCTTGAGCGACCTTCCCAAAGGGCTCCAATCCCGACTCTCAGCGGTGGGCGGCGGCGTGAACCAGGTCCGGCTGGCCGGCTGGGCTTCGCTGGTACCGAAGATCGGCGCGCTCGAGCCCGAGATGCAGGAGCTGAACGACTACCAATTGCGCAAGCGGAGCCTGGCGCTTCAGTACCGGGCGAAGAGCGGCGAGCCGCTGCGGCGCATGCTGGTCGAGGCCTTCGCCCTGGTGCGCGAGGCCGGCCGGCGCACGATCAACATGCGCCACTTCGACGTGCAGATCTTGGGTGGCATCGCCATGTTCCACCGCTCGATCGTCGAGATGCAGACGGGCGAGGGGAAGACGCTCACGGCGACGCTGCCCTTGTATCTGAACGGGCTGCTGGGCAAGGGCTGCCACCTGGCCACGGTGAACGACTACCTGGCCCGCCGCGACGCCGAGTGGATGGGCCCGATCTACAAGGCCCTGGGGCTTTCGGTGGGCGTGGTGGAGACCCAGATGCCGCAGCCCCAGCGGCGCAAAGCCTACGCCTGCGACATCACCTACGGCACCGCCAAGGAGTTCGGCTTCGACTTCCTCCGCGACCGGCTCTTGCTGCGGCGGATCTCCGAGGGGCAGGTGGATCTGTTGGGCGGGATGCTGGGCGGCGGGCGGGGTGATTCCCACGAGAAGCCGGTGCAGCGAGGGCACTTCTTCGCCGTGGTCGACGAGGCCGACAGCATCCTGATCGACGAGGCGCGCACGCCGCTTATCATCAGCGCGATCCCCACGGCCGAGCAGGAGCTCGAGGTCGAGTGCTACAAGTGGAGCGCGTCGGTCATCGACCAGTTCGTCGAGGACGAGGACTACGAGTACGACCACGACAAGCGGACCGTGGAGCTGACGCGCGAGGGGCGGCACAAGGCCCGGATGCTGCCGAAGCCCGAGACGCTGGATACCGTGGGGATGGTCAATATCTACCAGTATCTCGAACGGGGCATCCTCGTCCATCGGGAGTACTTCGCCGACCGCCAGTACGTGGTGCGCGACGGCGAGGTGGTGATCGTCGACGAGTTCACCGGCCGCCTGGCCGAGGGCCGCAAGTGGCGCGAGGGGATCCACCAGGCCGTCGAGGCCATGGCCGGCGTCGAGGTGACGCAGGCCACGGGCCAGGCGGCGCGGGTCACGGTGCAGGACTTCTTCCTGCTGTACGACCGGCTGGCGGGAATGACCGGCACGGCGATGGGCTCGGCCCGGGAGCTGAGGAAGATTTACAAGTGCCACGTGCTGGCGGTGCCGACCAACCGGCCCTGCATCCGCGAACGCCTGCCCGACCGCGTGTTCGGCAACGCCGACGAAAAATGGGCGGCGGTCGTCGAGGAGGTTTGCCGGCTCAACGAGGAGGGCCGCCCGGTGCTGATCGGCACCCGGTCGATCGACAAATCGGAGCAGCTCTCCAAGCTGCTCGCCGAGCGGGGGATCGAGCACCAGGTGTTAAACGCCCACAAGATCGCCGAGGAGGCCGACATCGTGGCCGGGGCCGGCCGGCCCGGCCGAGTGACCGTCTCGACCAACATGGCCGGGCGCGGCACCGACATCAAGCTGGGCGACGGCGTGGCCGCGAAGGGCGGCCTGCACGTGATCTGCACCGAGATGCACGACGCCAGCCGCATCGACCGCCAGCTCTTCGGCCGCTCCGGGCGCCAGGGCGATCCGGGCACCTGCCGCCAGTACATCGCCCTGGACGACGATCTGTTGCTCACGGGCTTCGGCCCGGGAAAGTCCAAGAAGCTCAAAGCCCTGGGCGAGCAGTCCGACGGCCCCTTCGACCGTCTGCACCGGCTTTTCCGCAGGGCCCAGCGCAAAGTCGAGAAGAGGCACTTCCGCCAGCGCAAGTCGCTGATCTACTTCGAGAAGGAGCGCAAGAAGATGCAGCGGCAGATGGGGCAAGACCCCTACCTCGATACGCCGGGGTCGTGAGTAGTGGAAAGTGGGGAGTGGAGAGCGGAGAGTTGATAGAGGGAGGTGTAGCGGGCGGACTTGTCCGCCGCTCCGTGCGACGGCGGCTCACGACGCACATCGGCTCCCGGCTCGGCTGCGCGTCACTTCTTCGATCGCGCCCCCCACCTGGGCCGCAGGATGGCCAGGGCGACGATTAGCGGGATGGCCAGCAGCGCCAGCTTCGGCCGGAGGGCCACGGCCACGAGCACCAGCAAGAAGACGCCCCAGAGCCAGCGGGGCATGCGGTGGATGTCGTCGTACGCGATCCAGACCACCGCAGCCAGCGCCCCCATGCGCCAACAGGCCGATTCGAGCGTCGCCGCGATGCCCTCGGGGGGCCAGAGCCAAAACCATGCCGCCCCGAGCCAGAGCAGTACGGCGAGGACTCCGATCAGGTGGCGACGCATGGGGTCAGATCTTGTCCAGCGTGTCGATCCAGCGGGCCAGCTCGGCCAGCTCGTCGTCGTTCAGGTCGCGGGACTGTTCGCCGAGGTCGCGGCGGGTCACGGGGACCTTCATGTCGTCGAGCTGTTTCAGGGCCCGGCGGATCGCGCCGGCGTGGGTCGATTCGGCGGAGTGGGCCACGTAGATCACCAGGCGCTTCAGCGGATCGTTCTCCGGCGGCCGGCCGGCCAGCGGGGCGTCGACGAGCGCCAGGCCGCGAACCAGGTCCCGGTTGCGCAGCGCCACCATCGCGGCCAGCGTCCCGCCCCCCTCGCGCCCGGCGACGGCCACCCGGGCGGGGTCCGTCGTGTAGTCGTCGATCACGTCGTCGAGCAGCTTGTTGACCAGGGTGATTTCGGTGGGCTTCCACCGCTCGGGGTCCGACGCCTGGGGCGCGATCAGTATCAGATCGTGGCCCTGGCAAAGCGGCTTCCAGCGGTTCACCAGCTCGTCGCGATCGAAACCGCCGGGCTCGTGCAGCCAGACGACCACGCCGTGCGGCACACGGGGGTCGTAACCCTCGGGCACGTAGGCCAGGGCCTCGTTCTCGAACTCGGGGATCTTCAGCCCCACCACGCCCACTTGGGGACGCTCGTCCCCCGGCTCGACCGGCCCGTGGGCAGCCGGCAGCGGACCGGCCGGCACGTCGGTGGTGAGCTCGGCCAGGGCGAGCGTGACGCTCCGCGTCTCGCCGCCGTGGCGGACCCCGAGCGACACTTCCTCCTCCGGCTGGTGCTTGGCGAGCTGCTCGACGAGCCCGGCACGGTCCGCGATATCCTCGTCGCCGAGCTTGGTGAGCACGTCGCCGGGCTCGATGCCGGCGCGCTGGGCCGGGCCGTCGGGGTAGACGTAGCGCACGGCCACGCCCGGCTCCCCGCCGCCCCGCATCGGCAGCACGCCCAGGAACGGGTAGCGGTACGGCGGCAGCTCGGCGGCCAGCTCGATGTCGAACTCGAGCCGCTTCTCGTCGCGCATCACCACGAGCCGGGCCACGTCGCCCCCGTAGCGCTGGGCGAGTTGCTCTTTGACCTCGGCGGCCCGCGCAGTGGGCCGGCCGTCGACCTCGACGATCTTGTCGCCCGACTTGAGTCCCGCCTTGTACGCGGGGGAGTTGGGCCGCGCCGCGCCGACGACCGGCTCGGCCACGTGAAGGTTGGGCGTGCGGAAACTGATGCCGATCTGGCCCGGGTGGAGGTCTTCGCCCTTCTTCAGTCGCGGGAGGATTTTTTGGACGTGGGCGGCGGGGACGGCGAACCCGATGCCCGAGTCGTACCACTCGACGCCGGCCACCTCGTCGTCGGATTGGGGCGAGAGGGGTACGATCACCCCCAGCACCCGGCCGTACAAGTCGATCAGCGGCCCGCCGTAGTTGCTCGGCGAGACGATGGCGTCGGTCTGGACGGCTTTACCCCAAACGCGGCGCACGGCGCTCAGCACGCCCGCGGTCATGTTGGGGTCCTTGCCGGGGAAGGTGCGCCCCACGGCGATGGTCCACTGGCCCACGCGCATCGTGCTCGGGTCGGCGATCTCGGGCACGGGCAGAGGCTTGTCGGTCTCGATCTTCAACAGCACGAGCATCCGGGCGTGGTCGGTGGCCACCAGCTCGGCGGGCTTGAGCTGCCCGGCGGCGTCGCGCACCAGGATCGAGGCGGGCCGGTTGATGAAGTTGAACGCGCTGGAGACGATGTACCCCTCGGCGTCGACGACCAGGCCGGTGGTCGGGCCGGTGCCGAAGACCACGCCGCCGACCCGCTGCAACCCGCCGACCGTCTCGATGCGGACCACCGAGGGGGCCACGCGGTCGACGGCCGCGCGGAAGGCCTGCTGCTCGAGCGATTCGAGGTCCTTGGCGTCTTCGGCCGCGATGGCCGGGCCGGCAAGAGACGCGAACAGGGCCAACGCGGCGAGGGCCGGCCAGCCCGGCTTCTTGGGGATCAAACGGCGAGAGATCATCGTTGGCCTTCGCAAAAGTGGGCTTGTTTGGAGTGCGGCGACTTGTCGCCGCTTTCCGCAGGTTCTTGACGTTCGCCGCTTCGCGCGAACGGTGGCGACGAGTATCCGATTACACCGAAATAAAGCGGCGACAAGTCGCCGCACTCCAAAGCTAACGGGGCTCCTCATCGGCTTGGGCCTGAAGCGTCACCTGCACCAGCTCCTGTCGGCGCAGGACCGTAAACGCCACCGGGTCGGCGTAGTCGATGTACTCCAGCTCCTTGCGCAACGACTTGCACGATTGGATCAAGCGGTCGTCCAGGATAAGGATCAGGTCGTCGGGGCGCAGCCCGGCCCGATCCGCGGGAGAGCCTTCGCGGACCTGATCGACGTAGGGCGGGGTGCGGGCCAGGATGTCGGGGACCAGCACGATGCCCAACAGCTCGAGGTCCAGGGCGTGCTCCGGCTTCTTGTCGGGCTTTTCTTCTTCCCGGGCGATGAAGCGCCCGGCCCGGATCGCCTCGACCGACTCGCGAAGCTCCTCGATCGGCACGGCGTAGTTCAGCCAGGTGTTGTTCAGCGAGTTCTTCAGCTCCTTGCCGAGCATACCGACCAGCTCTCCGCGGCGTGTGACCAGGGCCCCGCCGGGCGCGCCGGGGTTGTTGGTCATGGCGTCGAGCACGTAAACCGGTCCGTCGTAGGGGGTCTCGAACACGCCGCGCCGGGCCTCCAGGTTCGTGCGCACGGAGACGACCCCGTGCTGCACGCTGGCCGGCTCGTTGCCCGTGGCCACGCCGAACAGGTTGCTCAGCGCCAGCACGCGGGTCCCGGCGTCGACCGCCACCGCTTCGTCGAGGTTGAAGTGCGGCAGGTCGGCCGCGTCGATCTTCAGCACGGCCACCTCCAGGGCGGGATCGGCACCCAGGAGCTTGGCCTCCTCGAAGCGGCGCCCGTCGTTGAGCACCACGGTGATGTAGTCGGTGTCGAGCACGTAGCTGAACACGGTGAGGATGTGTCCCTCGGCCGAGATCAGGAACCCGCTCTGATAGGCCTCCATGCCGCGGAACCCGCCGGCCCCGTAGATCTTCACGATCTTCGGCTGGACGCTGGCGATCACGTCGGCCACGGGGGGCTGGGCCCGCGCGGAGACGGCGGCGGCGAGCAACATCGCCGCGGCCAGCAGCGGTAGGAGATTAGTCGTTCTCATCGTCGGATGCGTCAGTGGCCTTCTCGAACTTGAACTCGCTCAGCACAAACGTGGCGTAGGGCACGTCACCCACGCGGACCTCCAGTTGCCCGGGGACCTGCCGCCCGTCCACCTCGCGGTAGTCCGTCAGGTAGATCTCGCAGGGATCGACGTCCTCGGCCGCGAAAAACTCGACGGCCAGGAGGTGCCCCACTTCCGGGTCGAAGAGGAACCGTGATTCCGCCCCGCCGGACAGCGCCGACAGGGAGTCGACCAGGCCCTCGTGCCCAGGCAGCGGCACCGTGCCCAGGTAGCTCACCTCGCCGAGTTTCCCGGGCTCCAGGACCGCCAGCTTGCGCCAGAGGTACAGGGCCGGCAACAGGCCGCCGCTCTGCGGGGGGTCGGGCGACGTGCCGAGCTCCTCGCCGGCGGTCCAGGGGTATTCGCGCCGCGGGAGCTTCAACAACACGCCGGAGCCGGTCAGCTCGAAACGGATCTCCCCGGTGCCCACGGCTTCGCCGGCCAGCGTCCACGTGCCGCCGAGCCCGCGAAAATCACCCAGCCGGCGCCAGGCATCGAGAACCCGGTCGCGGTGCAGCTTGTTGAAGTAGTAGTTGGCGTAGCCCCGCTTCTCCTCGAAGTGCTTCTTGCAGATCTCCGGCATGGGTGCCCGCATCTGGATCATGCGCATGGGATGGTGGGGATCGCCGGGCTGGATCGGGATTTGGCGGTGCTGCGGCTGCGGGGGCTTGCCGTCCTCCTTCTTCTCGCCGTCTTCCGGCTTCCCGGCCTTCTTCTCGTCCCCCTTTTCCGGACCGCGCTGGCCGGGCTTGTCTTGGCGTTTCCATTCCTTGGCAGGTATGATCTTCGGCCCTTCTTCGCCGTCGCCGGGCTTCTCGCCCTTCTTGTCCTTGTCCTCCTCGTCCTTGGGCTCGGGAATGGGCATGGAGGGTTGGGGCCGGCCCTCGGTCTTCTTGATCAGCTCCTCGCGCCCGTGGACGCCGGCCAGCCGGACCATCACGTCGTAGCGCTCGCCGTCGCGGCGGTAGCTCAGCGGCACGCGCCAGCCCTTGGGAAATATTCCCAGCACGTTCTTGAAGGCGTTCGGCGTGGTGACCGGCCGGCCGCCGAAGGCCACCACCTCGTCGCCGTAGCGGAGCCCGCGCCGGTAGGCATCGCAGTCCTCGAGGATGTCGACCACGACGACGCGCTGATCTTCGTCGAAGCCCACGATCGCGCCCAGGGTGGCGTGGTCGACGATCCGGCCGCTCCGCAAGTGGCCGAGGAAGTTCTTGATCTGGTTGATCGAGATGGCGTAGGCCACGCCGACGTTGACCCGGCCCCGCTTCTCGAACGACCCGCGCCCGTTGATCCCGATGAGCTGTCCCCGGGCGTTGAACAGCGGGCCGCCGGAGTTGCCCGGATTGATCGAGGCGTCGGTCTGGATGCAATCGGCGTATTCCAGCAGCGTGCCGGCCGGGTACTGGTAGCGGTGCGTGCCCGAGACGATCCCGTAGGTGACCGTGGGCTGGAAGCTGGTGGCCAGCAGGAACGGGTTGCCCATGGCGAAGCACCAGTCGCCGGCCACCAGCTCGTCGCTGTCGCCCAGCTCGGCGTGGGGGAAGTCGTCGCGCCCGAAGAGCTTGATCAGGGCCACGTCGCCGGTGGGGTCGACGCCCACGACCACCGCGTCGTACAGCTCGCCGTCGGCCATGCCGCACTTCATGGCGTTGCCGCAAGGCTTCACGACGTGGAAGTTGGTCAGCGCGTAGCCGTCGGCCGAGATGACCACGCCGGATCCGCCGCCGCGCCCGGCCGAAGAGAAGACGGCCAGCACGGCGTCCTTGGCCCGGTCCATCACGGCAATCCGCTCGGCCTCGGCCTTGAGCACGGCCGGGGCGACGTCGGCCCGCGCGGCCGGGGCGCCGGCGGTCAACGCCAGGACAAACAGGCACAACCGTTTCCAGGCGTACGACGGCCTTCCAAGGCCGTCGCGCCGCGGGCATGTCGACGGCCTTCCAAGGCCGTCGCGCCGCGGGCATGTCGACGGCCTTGGAAGGCCGTCGTACGCAGGACAGCGTTTCATTTGATGATCCTCGCTTCGCAGAGATCGAGGTGGTCGGCGATGTCCGTCTTGTCACCGAAATCGACCAGGATGGAAAGCCGCCGGGCGCCGGTCAGGTCGACGTCGATGGCCAGCGGCGCTTCGTCCTCGCCGGTGAGGGTCTCTTCCAGCAGCACGTTTTCGTCGGCCCGAACGACCAGGCGCACGTTGCCGTGGGGGCGCACCGCTTCGTCGATGCCGGCGGTGGCCTTCAAGCGGCTGAAGCGCCCGGGTAGGCGGTAGGTGATCTCGGTGCGGCTGTGCAGTGCCAGGCCGTTTTCGTAGACCTTCTGGCCCAGCTTCAGCGGCCCGCCCGAGAGGCTCTTGTTGGTGCGCGGCCCGAAGAACTCGGCGATCACCGGCACCTCCTTGGCCGTTCCGAAGAAGGGGGTGAAGTCGAGCGTCTCCGGCTCCAGCTCGGTCAGATACACGATCTTGCCGTGGGAGAAGTCGATCTTGCGGATCGACGCCAGCGGCCGGGCCAGCGACAGCCCGGCGGGCGTCTCCCAGTGGAGCTGGTCGCTGAGCGAAAGGCTGCGGGCCTGCCAGCGCGAGCCCGAGGCGTCGACGATGCCGCACGCGGCCTCGGGCAGGGCCCCGGCCGGCGGCCGGTAGTAGATCAGGCCGTAGATCTTGCTCCGTTTGACCGGCAGCACGTCACCTTCGAACTCGAATTGCACCTGCTCCTCGGTCACGTCGCGGACGATTCCTTTGTGATAGTCCAGAACCTCGTTGCGCCCGACGACCAACAGATCGTTGGTCGCCCCGGTGGCCAGCAGGCGCGCCCACTGTTCGGCAAGCGCGCTGGTCTGCTCGCCGAACCGCACGTTGGCCACCCGGGCCACCGGCAGCTCAGCCTCGAGGCCGTCGGCCAGCTTGACCTTGGCGTCGCCGTCGGAAACGGCGTACTCCGCCGCGGCAAGCGACGAGCCGTCGACCAGTTCGATGCGCGCGGCCGGGGGTTGCTCGGGGGACTTTGGCGGGGCCTTGGGCGAAAGCGTGAGCAACGACTCGACGGGCAACTTCGCTTCGCCCTCGGCGGTGGTCAGCGTCAGCTCGGCCGCGTCGAGCCCGGTCAGCTCCCCGTTCACAGTCCGGCCGTCGAGCGTGCGGACTTCGAACGCCGGGCCGGCCGAAAGCAGCAGTGTGGCAAGCAATACGCCGTTCATGAGGTCTTCTCTCCGCGTTCGTTCGGCTCAATCGCTCCCCTCGGCGGCGAGCCGGCGGAAGTACTGCTCGACCACTTCGCGGTAATGGGAGGGGAATTCGCGCCCGATCTGCTGCAGGGCCTCTTCACGCTCCTTGGGCGGCAGGTCGCCCCAACCGCTCTCCGAGCCGATCCGTCGTCGCTCCACGTCGCCCTTGCCCTTGCCGCCGATGATCATGCTGTCGGGCGCCGGGCGGCTGGATCGGATGTTGTCGCCCGAGCCGCTGCTGCTGCTCTGCTGCTGTTGTTGCTGTTCGAGCTTCTTGATCAGCTTGTCGAGCGACTCGATCACGCCCCGCTCCACCTTCTGGACCTTCTTACCCGCCCGGCCCAGGTCGAGCCGGCGGCGGATGTCATCCATGCGCCGCGCGATGTGGTCCAGCGACTCCTCGTCCAGCTCTTCGAGGTCCTGCTGCATGAGCCGGGCCATGACCACGTAGCGCCGCGGGCTTTGCTCTTCGCCCTCGACCAGCCGCGAGATCGCTTTGAGCCCCGCGTCCTTGTCCAAGAGCGTGTGGTGCACCACGCTCTGGTAGAACAGGAGCGTGGCCGGCGCCACGACGTCCTCCGGTTTCAGCTCGGCGAGCTGCTCCTGGGCCTCGTCGTAGAGCGACTCGTGAACCATCCAGCGCCCGTAAAGGAGCCGCAGGTTGTTGGCCACAAGAGGCGGCGTCTTCTCCTCGGCCAGGAAAGCGAACTGCGGCAGGATCAGCCGGTCCTTGGGCTTCGCGCAAAGCGCGACCAGCTCGGCCGCCTGGGGGTCGGCCAGCGTCAGCGTGACCGCGGTGTGCTCGAGCAGCTCGGTTTCGGTGGGTTCCTCGGGCAGGCCGTCCCAGAGCTTGCCCGCTCGCTCGATGGTTGCCGCCTCGGCCTTCTGTTCGTTGAGGTACGCGAAGACCTCGGTCCGGACTTCTTGGGGCTTGGGGGCCTGCCAGGTCGCGTTCTTCGCCAGGGCGTCGCCGGTTTCCTGGGCCCACGCCGGCCCGGCTGCCAGGAGCAAGCAGAGGCCCGCCGCCAGGGCGAACGCGCGACGGATGCGGATGGCGTTCATCGGTTTCTCTCCATTTCGAGATCTCGGGTAACCTCGTGAATCCGTTGTTCCCGCTCGGCGAGCTTCTGAAGCGCCTCGATCAGCTCGAGCCGCTCGGCCTGCTCGCCCTCGATCAGCTTCGAGTAGCGTTCGGTCCGCGTGTTGACGCGCATTTGCAGTGCGCGGATCATCTTTATCTCGGCCAGCAAGTCCACCAGCGGCGGGTCCTGAGGCTGCGACGGGCTCGGCTGCGACTGCTGTTGCTGGGCTTCCATGTCCTCCTGGGCCTTTTGCAGCGCCTCGATCATCTCCTCCAGGGCCGCGATGATGTCCTCCTCGATCCCCTGGGTGATCTCGCCCACCTTGACCTGGGCCAGACGGAAGACCACCTGCTGCATGTCCTCGCGGACCTGGCGCAGGGCCTCGGGAAACGCCACGGCCGTGCCGTCCTCGCGCAACAGCAAGAGGGCCTTGTCCGCCTCGACCACGATCTCGGTCTCCTTGCCGCTTAAGCGGCTGGACTCGATCTCGTGGTTGTAGGTCCGGTCGGCCTCGGGCACCTTGTCCAGGCGCACGGTGCCGTCGTACACGTCTCGCTGCATGTCGAGCATCTTGCGGAAGCGGGCCTCGAGCATGGCCAGCATCCGCATGATCTCCTCCATGCGAAGCTGGCGCAGTATCTCCTCCAACTCGGCCTTGGCCTGCTCCAGCTCGCGGATGGCCTCTTCCTGCTCTTCAACGGCCCCTTTCTTCTCGGCCTCTTCCAGCTTCTTCTTGGCCTCTTCCATTCGCTGTTGGGCCGCCTCGAGCCGCTGCCGGGCCGGATTGCCGTCCTGCTGCTGGCCCTGGCCTTGACCTTGTCCCTGGCCCTGACCTTGTCCCTGGCCCTGACCTTGACCCTGCCCTTGTCCTTGACCCTGCCCTTGGCCTTGACCCTGGCCTTGGCCCTGACCCTGCCCTTGGCCTTGACCCTGGCCTTGGCCCTGACCCTGCCCTTGGCCTTGACCCTGGCCTTGGCCCTGGCCTTGGCCCTGACCTTGACCCTGGCCCTCACCTTGCCCCTGACCCTGGCCTTCGCCTTGCCCCTGGCCTTCGCCCTGTCCCTCGCCTTCGCCCTGTCCCTCGCCTTCGCCCTGTCCCTCGCCTTCGCCCTGTCCTTCGCCTTCCTTCCCCCCCTCTCCCTCTCTCCCCCTCTCCCCCTCTCCTTCGCCGCCGCCTTCCTCAGTGCGCTTGATATCGCCGGCCAGCTCGCCGGTCTTTTCCCCCAGCCGGCCCTGTTCGCCGGAGAGGCCGGGCGGGTTGTCGCTCTGCTCGGTGCGGGCCTGGAGCCCCTTCTGCTGCTTGATGATGCGATTGAGCCGCTTGATGTACTCGCGGATGCGGCGTTTTTCGGATTCGATCCGCTTGGCCCGGTTTTCGCTCAGCAGAAGCTCCAGGAGGGCCTGGAGGTCCTTGTCGAGGTCCCCCTGGTTGTCCAGGGCCTGGGCGAGCTGGTCGCGCCCGAGCAGCTCGACGAGCCGCGCGAACTGGCTATTGATGGCTTGGTCGCCGCTCTGTTCGATGGCCTTTTTCAGCAGGGCGGCCCGGCGGGGGTCGGTCACCTCGGACAGCTCGGCCATGCGCAGCA
>Ga0180438_10002352_pt1 | contig 31093 bp, 25 predicted proteins | sample SS_ome_12_FD_132455 | JGI IMG/M metagenome (GOLD analysis project Ga0180438, IMG submission 132455) | Hypersaline lake sediment archaeal communities from the Salton Sea, California, USA - SS_3_D_2 metaG | ecosystem: Environmental > Aquatic > Non-marine Saline and Alkaline > Hypersaline >...
ACTCAGCATGATATATCCCATCTGCGCAATCGTCGAGTAGGCCAGCAGTCGCTTGGTGTGGGTCTGCACCAGTGCCAGTCCGTTGCCCAGCGTCATGTTGAGCAGCGACAGCACAATCAACAATGTCCCCAGGCTCTGCGCCGGAAAGCCCAATCCCAGGCAGACTTTGAGGAGCGTGTAGAAGGCGCTCTGGACGATGACGCCGGAGAGCATGGCGCTGATACTGCCGGGCGCTCGTCCGTGGGCATCGGGCAGCCAGGTGTGAAGTGGGACTATAGCGCTCTTGATACCCAGGCCTACCAGGAAACAGGCCGCCCCGGCACGGGTCCACGGCCCCGGCGCGCCTGTCATCTGTGATAACACGAGTTGCCCCGTCTCGCGATAGACGAAAGATACACCCAGCAGCATGGTGACCGTGCCCACGCTGCCCATCACCAGATACTTGAAGCCAGCCTCAATGGCTGCTGTAATGCGCCGCCGGAAGGCGACCAGCACATAAGCGGCGATGCTCATCAACTCGCTGAACATATAGAGGTTGAACAGATCCTCGGCCAGCAGCATGCCCACCAGCCCGGACATCAGCATCAGCAACAGCGGGTAGTAGGTTTCGTAGCGCTGGTCGAGCGCCAGATAGCGGCCCGAGTAGACGGTCACCAGCAGCCCCAATCCCAGCGCCACGCCTGTGACTACCAACGCGCCGGCGTCGGCGCGCAATAATGCCCCGCCTGGTCCGAAGTGGCCCCAGGTTGGGAGATGCTCTGTGCTCGGATGTCTGCCATCCGCTGCCGGCTGCAATAATGCCAGCGCGGTTAGCGCCGCCGTGAAGACACCCGCTGTGAACAAGGCCAGCAGGTCGTTGCGGCTGGTCACGAACCGCGCCACCAGATAGACGGCAAACGCGCCACCCGCCAGGAAAGCCAATGGCAGTGCAACCCGCAAATCGCCGGTCACCAGTTACCCCCCAGGATCAGGTCCAAGGCCTGGTTCACCCAGTTGAACACGGGTGCCGGGAAGAGTCCCTCGATCAGTGCCAGCGCGGTCAACAGGACGGTCGGCGCGACCATCGCCCAGGGTAGACGGTCAATTGTCAATCCTTCCGGCCGGGCACCGAGCAAGACGCGCCCCACAAACCAGAGGGCATAGGCCACCGTCAGCAGTGACCCGAACAGCGTCAGGATTGAGAGGCCAATGTGAGCAGTGTTAAAGCCACCTGCAAAAATCATCCACTCGCTGTCAAAGATGCAGAGGGGCGGCATACCGGCGATGGCCAGTGCGCCTACGCCGGTACAGAGCGCCACCAATGGCATCTCACTCCCCAGGCCGCCCAGTTCCGTGATGCGACGTCGCCCCGTGGCGCGCACCACCAGTCCCACGCACATGAAGAGCAGCGCCTTGACGATGGCGTGAAAGATGACGTGCAACGTCGCTCCGGCGATCCCGTCGTACGTCAACGTACCCAGTCCGAACAGGATGTAACCCATCTGGCTGACGCTGGAATACGCGATGATGCGCTTGATGTCTTGTTCGGCCAGGGCCATCAGCGCACCGTAGAGCTCGGAGATAATGCCTGCTACCATCATCGGCATGGCAAAGGGGGTCATTTGGGCTGATGAGAAGATGCTCAGCGGAAAACGGAGTATGCCGTACGTGCCCATGCTTAGCATCGCCGCCGCGAGCATGATGGTGACCGGCATCGGGGCCACGGCGTGGGCGTCGGGCAGCCAGAGGTGCAGCGGGAAGATGGCCATCTTGACGCAGAAGCCGATGATGAAAAGTACCGTCGCGGTCGTAGCCAGGCCGGGCGCCAGCGTGACGCCCGCCCGCAGGGCCGAGAAGCTGTCGTTGCCCGTGGCGTTGTATAGCAGGAGCAGCCCGACCAGTACCATCAGCGAGCCCAGGTGGGTGAAGATGAAGTACTTGAGCGCCACCGCACCCCGGTGCTCGCCCTCACCCCAGATGGCGATCAGCGCGCATGAGGCCACCAGCATCAGCTCCCAGAAAATGTAGAATAGGAACATCGCATCGGCCAGGGTGGTGCCGGACATGCCGATGGCAAAGAGCATCAGCAGACCGTAGAAGATTGGCGTTCGGCCATCAGGACGATGGTAGCCCCAGGTATAGACGATGGCTAGCAGTGTCACCGTTGCCTCCGTGACCAAGAAGGGGAACGTGAGCCAGTCCACGTGCAGCGAGAGGCGGATGTTCGCATCCGGAATCCACCGGGCATCCAGCACAGGCACGTCACCGCGCTGAAGCACCGGCAGCAGGGCAAAGGTCCCGGCCAACGAGAGCGCCGCTGCCAGGCCTGCGATCCAGCCTGCCACGCGCATGCCGCGCTCGCGCAACAGGAAGAGCAGCACGACCGCTGCCAATGGCGCGCCCAGGATGGTCACCAGCCACATCGTCTCGGCGTTCATATCTTCCTCCCCAATCTACAGACCTACCACCCATACACCGCCAGCGCCAATACGGCCAGCACCAGGGTTATGGGCACCCAAAGCAGATTACGTCGCAGCCGCCCGGTGTGCCAGCGCCGAAAAATCCGGCTCAGCGTCGTAACGATGTGCACGGCACGGCGTAGGATACCTTCCAGGCCTTCCTGTTCCACAAAACGGTGGGCGGCGTGGGCCCCGTTCACCACGGCCCGCGCGGAGCGGTTCGCGATGCCTTCTAGACCCCTGTATTCCACGGCCCGGGCAGCGCGTGCCCCCTGCAACACCGTTCGCACGACCAAGGTGAGGATCTGTTCCGCAATGCCGACCTCGACCACGGAGTGCAACACCTGCGCTGCTCGGGCCAATCCCTCTTCCAGATCGTACACTTCCTCGGCTGGCTCTACCACACCTAACGGCTTCTGTTCTGATTGCCTTTGTAGCCGCCACGCTGCCACACTCAGAACGAGCACCGCCAGCAGCGCTGGCGCAGTCGCCGCGTAGCGTAACAAGTCCGGGAACGTGGGGAGAGTCGGCAGCGTCATATGACTGGCAGCAATCAGGCAACGAAGCAGAGGCCTGAATGCCAGTCCGCCGGCCAGAACACCGCCACCCAGCAGTCCCACTGCCATCCACCATGTCCAGTGCACGCTTGTTCCCTCGGATGTTTGCCTTCCGCCCCCTGTTCTGGGCCGGGGACGGGAAAGCAGCCAGGCCGTCCGCGCCGTCCAGACAGCGGTCAGCGCGACAGCAGCTTCAGCGATGAACAGCGCGTCTAAAGGAGCTCCTGCTTCCCGCGCCCACCAGGTGATCAGTAGATCGAATGCCGTCAGCGCCAGGCCGCCCAGCGCGAACAGGCAAGCCACGACCCTTTGTAGTGTGACCGAATTAGAGGTCCGAGGTACGTCAGATGCCAGGAAGAGCAGGATGCGCAGCGGGGTCAGCGCCAGCAGCCCTACCCAGACGGCTGGCTTGTTCCCGATGGCAGCCGTGAAGAGCGCCAATCCGCCCTGCGCAGCTCCCACGTAGACCAATGCGGCGCGTACGTCTGACTGCGTAAGCGCGATAAGCGCCGCCAGCGCGGCGGCGCCAGCGCCTAGCCACAGCGTCGCCATCTGCGGTGGGCCAGCCAGCGCCAGCAGCGGCGTGACCCGATAGAGCAGGTAAGCGCCCAGGTTGGGCACGATGGCGGCGTAGAGCCAGGCCTGCGAGGCCAGCGAAAGCCGCCGCCCCGTCTGGGTCCAGAGGTGAAAGGGCCAGCCGCCCAGCTTGACCCATACCGCCAGTATGAAGCCTGCCACCATCCAGCCCAGCCCGACAGTGTCCAGTTCGCCGCCCGTCCTTCCCATAGAACTCAAGACAGACTCCAGTGCCGGATCAATGCTGAGGGTACCGCTGGCGTTTCCCAAAATAAGGATGGCGGCGAGCAGACCTGCGTCGCCTATCCTCAGTAGGAGGTAGACATTCCAGGCGAGGCGGGTACTTGCCGGATCGCGTACTTCGATCAATGGTGTCAGGGCCACGCACAATGCCACAATCTCCAGCGCGACGTAGCGAGCCAAGAAGTGGTCGGCGAGGAACGCTATGTTGGCAGAGGTCAGCGCCAACAGCATCACTGCTCCAGAAAGAGGTCGAAACTCCGAGCTGCGCGACGCAGTGCCGAGGAGGGCGAGAAACCCGGCCCAGGTGGTCACCAGCACGGCGTAGACGCTTGAAGTGCCCGTAGTCACTCCCATGGGACCGGAACCGGGTAGCCACTCGATTGTGATGTGCGAACCATTTCCTGGGTGGAACAGTAGGGCCAGCACGAGCAGTCCTGTCAGACCGATTGCCGACAGCGTCAAGCGATACGCAGTCAATCGGTGGATATATCGTGACGCCATGGCCACCAATGCACTTGCCAGAAAGGGGAATCCGATGATGATCGTGATTGGTGGACTCATCAAGTCATCCGCGCAACCGAGTCAGGCGATCAACGTCCCCCGAGGGGTAGCGGCGGAAGACATTGACGATCAAGGCCAGCCCAATGGCAATCACGACTGTCTCCACGATCAGCGCCGAGATGACCATCGTCTCTGCAAATCGCACGTCGCGATGCACATACCCGGCGTGTATCAGACCCAGCGTGACACCCTGGAGCATGATTTTGAGACCAATCACCTGTTTGATCACATTGCGCTGCGTAAGCAGGCACAGCAGTCCGATCAGGAATAGCAGCACAGTCAGCGAGGTGTTAAGTACGTCCAGCCAGGCCGGTTCAGCACTCATATCTCTTCCTCCCTCGGATGTCGTCGACCGTAACGGCCGGCGCCATCCGCGCCCTGGGGCAACAGTGCGGCAATGCCCAACGCACCGGCGAATATCAGCCCCACCTGGGCCACCAGGTCAAGTCCGCGGCTCTCCCAGAACCACTGCCGGAACGACCCTTCGGCCGTGAACGTCCCATCTGCCTCAGGGCCGGCTCCACGGATGGGGTCGGAGCGCTGCGCACCGTGTTCGCCGTCGGGTACGTCCAGGAACTGCCGGCCGATCAACAGGCCGACAGTCAGCAACACGACCACAGCGGTGATCCAGGCAGTATGCTCAGAGTTCACGGTGAGTTCCCCGCATTGACTCGGTCAAGCTGATGGCGATAATGAAAAGAACGCTGATCAATCCGGCCCCCACGCTTAGCTCAAAGCCACCTGCGTAGGATGCATCGAGTAGGAAAAACAGCGTAGCCAGCGCTGCGCTACCCACTCCCAACGCGACGGCCGCCCGCAGCAGGTTCTTGGAAAGCACCGCCGTAATGGCTCCGACGAGAATGACTGCCGCCAACACAATGTAGACCGAGATCCTCATTGAGATTTCCTTTCGGAATGAAATTCATTTTGACTTCGAGCTGTGATTATTTTGTTCCTGGAGGGGTTTGCCAAGCCCTGGTTGTCTGATGAACCATTCAACAAAGCGGCGCGCTGCAACCCGGTAGAGGAACAGGCCCGACAGTAAACCAGCGACCATCAAGCTCACGTACAAGTAGTCCGCAACTGTCTTCATACCACTTCCTTTCTCGCAACGTGCGACCGGGATGGTCCGCTCGCGGCCGACCTGCCGAGCAGATAGGCGATGGCAATACCAGGTACCAGGGCCAGTATGCTGGCAAGAGATGACGCGGAAACATCTAACCCTGGAGGCCAAAGGCCAACGAACGAACCGCAGATCAGCCCTAGTATGGTGTAGAAGGTCACGGCTGGCTGTCGTTCGAGCGCTAGACCAATCAACCTGGAGCACACCAGGAGTCCTATCCCGGCCCCTGCCGCCACCGAGATGATCACACCCCAGTGAATGGGAGGTTGGGTCAGAGAAGCGAGAGCCTGCATGATTGGCCCATATGTTTCTGTCAGCAGGAAGACATACGCACCGCTTACCCCCGGCGTCACCATCGTACCTCCGGCAAGAAAGCCGACCACGGCGAAGAGGGAGAGTCCCAGCAGTGACGACGTGCCAGCAGGGATGTGTCTGCTGATACCCAGCCGTTCTTCAATTCCCAGGAAAATCACGAGTCCCAACCCCACGACAAATGCCGCCAACCGGGGTATGGTGGGTTTCATTTCGTGATGCATTCTGAGCACAGCCGGAATGGACCCGAGAACAAGTCCGATGAAGAAGAACTGTATCGGCACTGCATACCGTTCTATCAAGAGAGTGATCAAACTGGCAAACATCAGGACACCACCGGCAGCTCCGATTGCCAAAGGCAGCAAAAGCAAGAAGTAGTCTTTTCTCTTGCTCTTGTTGATCATGATATTTCCAATTGCTTCTACAAGTTCGTCGTAGATGCCAAGCAATACCATAAGGGTGCCTGCACTGATGCCTGGGATCACGTTGGATACGCCGATGGCCATGCCTTTCAGAAGTAGGTTGATGAATCTCATTATGCTCTCCCTGATTGTATTGTTTGTCGAGTGTGCTCAGAAAGCGTGAGCCGGTCACAGTGGCCGGTCGTGATGCGCGATGATTTACGTGTCCGGCGTGGGCGTGGAGGCCGGTGGCAGGAATGGATCCAGTTGGGTGAAGTCGAGCTATTGAGTCACCGGCATCTCTTCGTGCTCACCTCTGACATGCTTGCCGCAGGTATGGCCTTGATTGATCATCTTGAAGGTGGCGACGATTCGCACCGAGGCCACAACGAGTACAACCACAAGCAGGACAGAGAGGACTGCGTAACCGACGGCGACATCGTCGAGTTTGATCATCAGGTCCTCCTTCAGTACTTGCGACGGCAGTTTCTGATCGCAGCGATCACGCTTTCCAGAGTCCCAGCATCTCGACGCGGAAACGGACCTACGGTAAGAGATAAACCCAGAAGACCTTCAGCGTAAAAGCGGTCAGGATCAGAAGCCCCTTTAGCATTTGATCGTAAACACTCATCAGGACGTCGCCATCCCGATAGTCAGGGCATTTCCAGAATCCCCAGGCCACGAGTCCCAGCAAAACCAGTACCGGTATGCTTACCAGTAGCGGTCCAGCACCTGTAGATAGCATAGCCAGGCGCTCCCACGCCTTTATCTCAGGCATCTGACTCCATTAAATCTGTGCTGCGCAAGAAATCACGCTAGTGAACGTGCAGGTCACCGAGCTATGCTCAAGCGAGAGGATCACTGTGCGACCTGTTACATACAGGATAGCATGACTTGCCCCATTTTGTCCTTACGGGAATCTAAAGATAACCTTAAGGCAACTTTAAGGGAGGGGATATAAGCAGAAAGTCAGTTTGGCAGTTGGGTAGATATTTGCAGTGTTGAGGAATACACAAGAGGTGCCGGGGAAGAGCGCCCGCCACGTCCTCGGCGAGCCACCCACCAGGCGCATCCGGGCTTATGAGGTTCGACCAAGTATGAAGGGTAGCCAGATCGTGAAGCAACTGCCCTGGCCGGGCGTACTGGTCATCTCCAGTCGTCCTCCATGGGCCATCACCAGATCGCGGGCGATGCTCAAACCCAGCCCCATTCCCTGGGTAAAGCGGCGGCCTGAATTGCCGCGATAGAAAGGCGTGAAGATATGCGGCTGCTCGTCCAGCGAAATGCCGGGCCCCGTGTCGCCAATACTGATCCAAACCTCGCTATCTTTGATGCCCGCTTCAACGGAGACGGTCCCCCCGGACGGAGTGAATTTGACCGCGTTGCCGACCAGATTGCCCAGTGCCTGGGTCATCCGGTTCGGATCCATTTCTAGTACAGGTAAATCCGCAGCGAGAGTCATTTGCCACTTCAGGCCTTTTGCACAGGCTGCCTCTCTCCAGAAGCCCAATACGACGGGCAGCCAGTCGGTCAAAGTGACCGGTTGATGCTCAAGCTCCAGGGTGCCTGAAATCCGATTGTGAAGCCGGGAGAGATCGTCCAGCAGCCGTCTCAGCAGGCCGATTTCCTCCTCCATACCGGAAAACAGTTCCTGGCGCAGTGCTTCGTCTTGATCTGCTCCCCCTTGCAGCGCCTGAGTCGCCGCGAGCAATGCCCCCAGGGGACGTCCCAGTTCATGCACCAGGTTGGCCAGCAACTGACGACGGTTTCTCTCCAGGGTCTGTAGACGTTCTGCCATGGTATTGACAGCGTGCAACAGCCGACGGATTTCCTCAGGACCTTGTTCGGCAAGGGGGTCATGCCGTTGTCCACTGCTCAACTGCTGGACAGCCTGCGTCACTTGCCGGAGAGAACCTCCCAGATTGATTGCCAATGCCCAGGCCAGCCCTGCTCCCAGCAGTAATCCCACAACCAGCACGCTGATTATGAGGTATCTCAGGGTGAGGACCTGCTCAAGTGTGTTGGTCTGTCGATTCGTTAAGCGAACAGCACCAACCACCTGATGATCACGCCCCCATACCGGGACCCAAACGTCCACTACATCTGCCCGGGCGTACCAGCTATGCGCGGTGTATACGTCGACCTTACCGGCGCGCACTCTATCGAGCCTTCGAGTTTCATCCAGGACCTGTCCCAGACGTTCAACATCGGCAGGTTCCGTGGAGGCCATCAGATAACCCTCCGAATCCACCAACATCGCTGACGCGACCAGGTTCGGTGCCAGTTGATCCAGAAAGGTCTGAGCTTGCGCCGGGTCATTCCACATTTGCAGATCCTCGCTTGCCAACGTAGCCACGAGCATAGCCTCACCGGCGAGTTCGCCAGCGATGTTGGTCAGCAGTATCCGTGTCTCCAGTACGTAGTCGAGGACGATCCCGATGAGCAATACGATGATCAACAGGGGGAGGATGTGGCTCAGAATGAGCCGAGCACGAAGCGTATGCACATCAACTCTCCGGAGACTCCAGCTTGTACCCTACAGCGCGCACGGTGATGATACGCCGGGGCTCACTGGGAATCTCTTCGATTTTCTCGCGCAGCCAACGGATATGGACGTACACGACCTGAGGTTGGCCCACATACTCGGCTCCCCACACGCGGGCCAGGAGGTCGTCTACAGAGATCACGTGCCCGGCCTCCAGAGCCAACGTATGCAGCAACGCGAACTCCCGCGGGGAAAGGTCCACCAACCGGCCGTGTACAGCAACTGTATGGGCGGCGGGATCAATCACCAAATCGCCCACGGTCAGAGATTTCTGCCTATCCTGGAAACCGACCAGGGGCTGTTGAGACCGCCTCAAGACAGCCTTGATACGGGCCAGAAGAACACTGAGTTCGAAGGGCTTGGTGACGTAGTCGTCGGCACCCAACTCTAACCCTAGCGCTTCATCCAGATCGCGTCGGCGCGCGGTGACAAAGATGACGGGCGCATCCATCAGACTCTGGAAGTGATGCAATGCTTCCAGGCCATCCATACCAGGCAGCTCAATATCCAGCAGAACCAGATCAGGCGGGTCACGACGAGACAACGCCAAAGCATCCTCCGCATTGGCACAGGATGTCACACGGTACCCCGCTTGCTCCAGGCTAAAGGCAACGCTACGCCTGGAGAGCGCGTCGTCCTCTACGAGCAAGACGTGTTTGGACATATCAACGTATTCTAGCACGACTCGCTCACCCCGTCCAATCACACCGCTGGGTTCCTTACGTTCCATGCTTCGTTTGAGCAACGACATCCGCAACCACCCCCGCCCTTCGTATTACTCATTTGCTCGGCACCTGGCCTGAGCAATTGCGAGATCTCTTCATGACCTCATCCACCCCCGGCAGCGGCGTCCGCAACAATGCCCGGGCGCGCGAGCAGTCCAGCGAGCAGTCCAGCGGCCGGTGCAACCCGCTCCCGCGGCTGCGGGTGGGGATGACCAGGCTAGGATCTGGATCAAGACCACGGAAACGCAGCAGCCGCAGGCCGAATTCGTAGCGCGAGAGCGCCTGCGCGCCGGCCACGTGCAACACCCCCGTGTAGTCCAGCCCCGCCAGCTCGACGATCGCCGCCGCCAGGCTCTCCACCCAGATTGGGCAGCGCACTTCGTCGGTGAAGAGGTGCACCGGCTTGCCGGCCCCCGTGTCGCCCACGATCCACCGCGTGCCTCGGTCCAGCCGCGGCCGCCAGCCGTAGATGAGCGACGTGCGCACGATCACCGCCTCAGCCCCCGAGGCCCACACCTCCGCCTCGGCCAGCGCCTTGCTGCGCCCGTAGGGGGTGATGGGGGACGGCCGGTCCTCCTCGACGTAGTTCCCCCGCTCACCGTCGAAGATCACGTCGGACGAGATGTGGATCAGGCGTGCGCGCTGGTGCGCAGCGGCGCGGGCGACGTGACGCGTGCCGCTGACGTTGATCGTGTCGAAGTCGCTCCCTTGGCCCGGGTTCAGCGCGGCCGCGTGCACGATCACCGCCGGTTCCACCTCCCGGACCAGCGCACTGACCGCTGCCCCATCCCGCACGTCCAGCCGGCGCCATGCCACACCAGACCTGCCCTCCTCTGCTTCGATCGGGTGGTTCAGATAGGTCGCCGTCACGTCCCAGCCGGGGCGGGCCAGCCTCACGACCCACTCCCCCAGGTACCCGCTGCCGCCGGTCACGAGCATTCGCTGTTTGAGCATCTTGATTCCTCGACTGGACAGGAATGGCTGTTTAGGTGTATCATGTCGAAAGCCGGAGGAAGTAGGGAGTAAGGAGTAGGGATTAGACGACAACTTGTTTCCTACTCCCTACTACCTATTCCCTACTCCCTCTTCCACACTATACCACAGTTCTCAAGGAGGCCAACAATGACGGACCCACTGCGCACCTTCTTCAACCCCCGCGGCGTCGCCCTGATCGGTGCCAGCAGCAACCCCGCCAAGCTGAGCCACGGGGTGCTGCAGAACCTGACCTCCCAGGGCTATCGTGGCCGCGTCTACCCGGTCAACCCGCGGGGCGGGGAGATCCTGGGGCTGCCGGTCTACCCGTCGGTGGCGGAGCTGCCCGACGCGGTTGACCTGGCGGTCATCATCCTCTCCGCAGAGCGGACCGTGGAGGCACTGGAGGCGTGCGGCCAGCGGTCCATCCGCGCTGCTGTCCTCGTCGCCTCGGGCTTCGGCGAGCTGGGCACCGGGGGCCGGGAGCGGGAGGCCCAATTGCGCGAGCTGGCCCGCCGGTACGGAATGCGCTTCATCGGTCCCAACTGCATCGGCGTGCTCGATACCTACTCCCGGATCAACACGACGTTCCTGCGTGCGGTGCCGAAGCAGGAGGCCATTGGCTTCGCCTCCCACTCCGGTGCCATCTGCGGAGGTGTGATCGACTGGGCCGAAGAGGTCGGCGTCGGTTTCTCGCGCATCATCAGCCTGGGCAACCAGGCCGACGTGGACATGGCGGATGCGCTCGATTCGCTGGCCGAGGACCCCCATACCAGGGTCGTGACCGCCTACGTTGAGGGGCTGCCCGACGGTCGCCGGTTCGTCGAGGCGGCGTCCCGGCTGACCCGCCACAAGCCCCTGGTCGTGCTCAAGGCCGGGCGGACACCCAGTGGGACCCGGGCGGTGGCCTCCCACACGGGAGCGCTGGCCGGGGCCGACCGGGCGTTCCTGGCGGCCTGCCATCAAGCCGGTGCGATCCCGGTGGAGAACCTGGAGGAGCTGATGGACGTGGCGGTCACGCTGGCCTACCGGCAGCCCCTTCCCCGGTCGCGCGTGGCGATCCTGACCAACGCCGGGGGACCGGCGGCCGTCGGCGCAGACGCGGTCGACAAGCAGGAGTTGCACCTGGTGCGTCTCTCGGAGGAGACCCAGGCGCGGCTGCGCGAGGTCTGCCCGCGCGGGGTGATGACCGGGAATCCGGTGGATATGCTGGGCGGTGCTCAGCCCGCCCACTACACGGCAGCGCTGGACGTGTTGCTGGGGAGCCCCGAGGTGGACGGCGTGATGGTGGTCTTCGTGCCGCAGGCGCTCACTCCGCCGGCGGAGATCGCCGAACGGGTAGGGAAGTCGGCCGGTCGGGCCGGCAAGCCTGTGGTCTGCTGCATCTTCGGCGGGAGTGGGGTCTGGGCGGCCGCGCGCACCCTCCACGCCCACGGCGTCCCCCATTACCTGACCCCGGCCCGCGCCGCGCTGGCGCTGGGCGCGCTGTGGCGGTACAAGCAGGTGCAGGCGCGCCCGCAACTCGAGCCGCAGCCGGTGGCAGGAGTGGACCGGGAGCGAGCATCGCACCTTGTGGAGGCAGCGGCCACCGCGGGTCAGCGCGTCCTGGACTCGCAGGCGGGGGCGGAGGTCGTGGCCGCCTACGGCCTGTCGGTGCCCCCGTCTGGCCTGGCCGCGTGCGCCGAGGAGGCAGTCGCGTTGGCCGGGCGGTTGGGGTACCCGGTGGTGCTCAAGCGCGTCGCGCCTGGGGTGGTGCACAAGAGCGACGCCGGGGGCGTGGCGCTGGGCCTGGAGGACGCCGGCGCGGTGCGGGCGGCGTTCGCGCAGATCGTCGGACCGGGTGAACAGGTCTTCGTCCAGCGCATGGCGCCCAAGGGGCTGGAGGTCATCGTCGGCGCGCAGCGTGATGCCCAGTTCGGCCCGCTGGTGATGTTCGGCCTGGGCGGGGTCTACGTGGAGGTGCTGCGGGACGTGGCCTTCCGGCTGGCGCCGCTGAGCGAGACGGAGGCGCGGGAGATGGTGGCCGAGACGGCGGCCGGGCGGCTGCTGACCGGTGTGCGTGGCCAGCCCCCTGGCGACCTGGACGGCGTGGTGGCCGCGCTCGTCGGGGTCGGGCAGTTGATGGCCGACCTGCCCCAGGTGGCGGAGGTAGACCTGAACCCGCTGATCGTGGGGCCGGCCGGGGAGGGCGCCTGGGCGGTGGACGCGCGAGTTGTGATAGGTAACACGGAAGGTTGATGACGAAAGGCATTGACTGGTAGCGGCCAGTTTGCTAGAATGAGGGTCGGTGCTTTCGGATCACTCTCTTGATGGTTTCGATTCGTGTGGCAGGCTTACTGAGCTCATACCCCGGGCCTGGTGTGGTGGCCGGGGGCCGGGCGTGTAAGCTATGCCGATGTACGGGGTCAGCGCTACAGATCACGCTGACCCCGCTTTCTATTGGACCAAACTTCACTTAAGGAGTGCGCTATGGCTAAGTTTCCCGTTGAACCGTTTCGAATCAAGGTCGTCGAACCGATCCGCCAGACCACCCGCGCCGAGCGGGAGGAGATCCTGCGGCAGGCCGGATACAACCTGTTCGCCGTGCAGGCCGAGGACGTATACATCGACCTGCTCACCGATTCAGGCACATCGGCGATGTCGGACAGCCAGTGGGCCGGGATGATGGTCGGCGACGAGAGTTACGCCGGCTGCCGCAACTTCTTCAACCTGGAGGAGGCGATTCAGTCGATCACCGGCTTTCGCTACTTCGTGCCCACCCACCAGGGCCGGGCTGCCGAGAACGTGCTCTTCACGTGCACCGTCGAGCCAGGCCAGTCGGTGCCCAGCAACATGCACTTCGACACCACGCAGGCGAACGTCATCGCCCGGGGTGGCGAGCCGGTCAACCTGCTGGCCGAAGAAGGGCTCGATCCTACCAGCCACGCCCCCTTCAAGGGAGACTTGGACATCGACAAACTGGAGGCCTTCATCCAGCAGGTGGGGCCGGAGAACGTCCCGCTGGGGATGTTGACGGTGACGAACAACTCCGGCGGCGGCCAGCCGGTCTCGATGGCTAACATCCGCGCCACCGGCGAGGTGCTCCACCGGTATGGCATCCCCTTCTTCCTCGATGCCTGCCGCTTCGCCGAGAACGCCTACTTCATCAAGTTGCGCGATCCCGCCTACGCCGATACGCCGGTCCTGGACATCGCGCGGGAGATGTTCTCCTACGCCGATGGCTGCACGATGTCGGCCAAGAAGGACGCGCTGGTCAACATCGGCGGCTTCCTGGCGATGAACGACGAAGCGCTGTACCAGCGCGCGTGCCAACAGTTGATCCTGCGCGAAGGGTTCCCCACCTACGGCGGGCTGGCCGGGCGCGACCTGGAGGCGGTGGCGCGGGGGTTGTGGGAGGGCCTGGACGAGCAATACTTGGCCTACCGCATCGGCCACACCCGGTACCTGGGCGACCGGTTGGTGGAGGAGGACATCCCGATTCTGGAGCCGCCCGGCGGCCACGCCGTCTACCTGGACGCCAAACGGCTCCTCCCGCACATCCCCCAGTCCCAGCTCCCTGGCCAGGCGCTCACGTGCGAACTCTATCTGGAGGGCGGGATCCGCGGTGTGGAGATTGGCAGCGTGATGTTCGCCCGCGAGGATCCTGAGACGGGCGAGATGGTCTACCCATCTCTGGAACTGGTGCGGCTGGCGATCCCCCGCCGCGTGTATACCCAGGCGCACCTGGATTCTGTGGTGGAGGCGTGCCGGCGGTTGTACGGGGGGCGGGAGCAGATTCGGGGCATGCGGTACACGTACGCCCCCCCGCTCCTGCGCCACTTCACGGCACAATTCGAGCCGTTGTAGGGTAGCCGTTCTGGCATTGTTGTAGAACTGTTCTCGCGCGTGATCGGGGCGAGGTAGCCTGGCTTTTTGCTGTGGATTCATTGGTGCGCAGCAGGACAGGCGTGCCTCGCCCCTTGGCGGTATCGAATATCGTCCATGTCTACCGCGATGACACTGCCGGTGCAGAGCCATGTCGTTGCCTTGCGAAACCCCTCCTTTTGCGTTATCATTAAATCCAAATGTCCAGTCGCGCGCGATATCCCATTGATGAACTGAACCTGCCCACCCGCGCCCGCAACGCATTGGTGCGAGGCGGCGTCACCTCCGTGGAGGATCTGGTCGCCATGAGCGACGCTGATCTTCTCGCCTTGCGCGGCTTTGGCGCCACCTCGTTGGCGCAGGTGCGCGAGCGGCTGGCGGACTGGGAGCCGGAACACAGGCCAGACGAGGAAGTGGTGCTGGAAGCGCCGGCGGAAGCATCTCAGGCGGTGGAGGAGCCTGAGGGGACACCCATCTACGAGTCCCTCACACTTCTGCCAGGGCGGCAGGTGCTCCACGCCACGTGGATTCCCGGTTCCCCAGGTTGCCTCTTTCTGTGGGCCGAAGGAAAGCCTCATTCTCCTCACACCCCACAACCACCACCTCCATCCTCCATTCTCCATTCTTCCTCCTCCTCTCCCCATCCCTTTCACGTCCCGCCCTCCGCGCTGCCTGACACCTTGCCTGGCTTGATCCACGATGTCGCGGGGGAGGCCTGCGCATTGATCCGTTTGCCGGCGACCGACCAAGGCCCTCAGCCCAGCCCTCAGCTCATCCGGGGTTTCCTGGCCGAGGCGCCTGGTGAGGCCGACTCAATCGGCCTCTGGCGGGTGGATGGACTGGATCTTCTGCCGCTGGCTGCGCTGGCTTTTCTGAACGATCTTCCCCGCCCGGAGGACGTGGCTCCCCGCGTCGCGCTGGGGGCTGACCTGCGCTTCTGGTCGCTGGCTGGCAAGCTGGCGCTTGAGCTCCTGGCCCAGCAGCAATTCGCCCCGATGCTGTGCCATCAGGACGGGACCTTCCGTGCCCTGTGGGTGCCGGTCCTCGACCGGCCGGAGGACGTGCGGCGGGTGGAATATCTGGCTCAGGCGATGCCGCCCGTTTGTCGCGCGCTGGCCTCCTGCAAAGCAGACGGTGATCTTCTGGACCCTCCTTCACCCCGCGTGCTGCTCAAGGACTTCCTGGGCGCGATGGTGGACGCGGCGGTGCGGTCGTGGGCTCCACCTTTGCTCCAGGTCGTCACCAAGCGGGATACCCCGGTCCTGCGGGCCTGGCTGAATATGCTCTTTCGCAAGGGCGAGGATTCGCTGGTGGACGTGCCCGCGGGCGATTTGGAGGAATTCCACGAGGAGGTCGCCCGGTGGCTGGAGCAGCTCCTGGCCGGCGCGGAGGAGCCCTTCCGCTTGTGCTTCCGCCTCGAGCCTCCCGCACTTCCGGAGCCTGGAGAAATCGAAGGACCTGACGTGAGCCCTTCGACTCCGCTTGGGGAAGGATGGGAAGCGGCGGAGGATGATTGGGCGCTGCGGTACTTCCTCCAGGCGCGCGACGACCCGAGTCTCCTGGTCCCGGCTGGCCTGGTGTGGCGGGAACGGGGCCCCACGCTGCGTTACCTGGACCGGCGGTTCGACAATCCGCAGGAGAGGCTTCTGGCCGGGTTGGGACAGGCGGCCCGGCTGTTCCCCCCGCTGGAGTCGAGCCTGCGCACCGCTCGTCCTGACGTCTGCCCACTGGACACGGAGCAGGCGTACGCTTTTCTTCGGGAGGCAGCCCCCCTCCTGGAGCGGAGTGGCTTCGGCGTCCTGGTGCCCCAATGGTGGAAGAAGCGACACAAGCGGCTGGGTGTGCACGTCACCGTCTCGCCCGTCGATGGCAGTGGGATTCTGAACCTCGACGCGCTGGTGCACTTCCGGTGGGAACTGGCGCTCGGGGATCATACACTCACGCCTGAGGAGTTCGGCCGCCTGGCGGCGCTTAAGCTGCCGTTGGTGCAGGTGCGCGGCGAGTGGGTCGAGCTCCAGCCGGAGCAGATTGAGGCCGCCATCCGCTTCTGGGAGAAACAGGCCGCTCAGGAGGAGATGGCGCTGCGCCGGGCGCTTCGGATCGGGCTGGCCGAGGAAGGCGAAATCGCTGACCTGCCGGTCGTCGGCGTGGAGGCGCAGGGATGGGTGCACGATCTGTTACATAGGTTGGCCGGTGACGAGCCGCTGGCTGAGCTTCCCTCGCCGCAGAAGCTGGTGGGCCAACTGCGTCCCTACCAGGTGCGCGGTTACTCCTGGCTGGCTTTTCTGCGCCGTTGGGGCCTGGGGGCCTGCCTGGCCGATGACATGGGCCTCGGGAAGACCATCCAGGCCATCGCCCTGATCCTGCACGACCTGGAGGAAGGACAGGCCGGCGGCCCCGTCCTGGTTATCTGTCCCACCTCCGTCGTTGGCAACTGGGGGCGCGAGATCGCCCGCTTTGCGCCATCGTTGCGTGTGCTGGTGCATCACGGCAGCGACCGGGCCAGCGGGGAGGCGTTCGCCGCGCAGGCCGGGCAGGTCGACGTCGTGATCAGTTCCTACGCGCTCGCCCGCCGCGACGAGGAGACGCTGCGAGAGGTGGATTGGACCGGGGTCATCCTCGACGAGGCACAGAAAATCAAGAACCCATCCGCCAAGCAGACCCAGGCGCTCCGTCGTCTCCAGGCTGACTACCGGGTCGCCCTCACCGGCACCCCGATCGAAAACCGCCTTTCCGAGCTGTGGTCGATCATGCAGTTCCTCAACCCCGGCTACCTGGGTTCCCAGAAATCGTTCCGCACCCATTTCGCCCGACCGATTGAGCGATACCAGGATCCGGAGGCAGCAGCGCGGCTGCGCCGGTTGGTCCGCTCGTTCATTCTGCGCCGCGTCAAGACCGACCCGACGATCATCCAGGATCTGCCGGAGAAGCTGGAGAACAAGATTTACTGCACGCTCACGCCGGAGCAGACGACGCTCTACCAGGCGGTGGTCGAGGACGCGATGCGCCAGGTGGAGGATGCGGAGGGGATCAAGCGCAGAGGGCTGGTGCTCTCGATGCTGCTGAGGCTGAAGCAGATCTGCAATCATCCGGCGCACTTCCTGGGCGATGGTTCGTCGCTGCCGGACCGCTCTGGCAAGCTGGCTCGTCTGGGGGAGATGCTGGAGGAGGTGCTGTCGGTGGGGGAGCGGGCGTTGGTGTTCACCCAGTTCGCCGAGATGGGCGCGCTCCTCCAGACGTACCTGCAGGAACTCTTCGGCGGGGAGGTGCTTTTTCTGTACGGCGGCACCCCATCCAGGCACCGCGACCGGATGATCGCCCGTTTCCAGGAGGAGCGGCACGGCCCGGCAGTCTTCGTCCTCTCGCTCAAAGCGGGGGGTCTGGGTCTAAACCTGACCCGGGCCAATCACGTGTTCCACTTCGATCGCTGGTGGAACCCGGCTGTGGAGGACCAGGCCACCGACCGGGCGTTCCGCATCGGGCAGACGAAGGACGTGTGGGTGCACAAGTTCGTCTGCGTCGGCACACTCGAGGAGCGGATCGACGAGTTGATCGAGAGTAAGAAGGCACTGGCAGAGAGCGTCGTTGGTGCGGGCGAAGCGTGGCTGACGGAACTGGGCACCGAACAGTTGCGGCAACTGGTCACACTGAGCCGGGAGGCGATGGGCGAATGAGACGCGCAGACCGGTTCGAAAGCGAAAGCTCTACAGGGTTGGCAGAGAGGACAGTCTGAATGGGCAGACGCCGACACAGCAATTACTGGGGCTATTTTCCCAGATCTACCCCCATCCCGGTCAAGGATGGCATCAAGGCGCGCACGAAGCGGGGGGAGTTCGGGGAGCATTGGTGGGCGCAGCGCTGGATCGCGGTGCTGGAATCGTTCGGTTGGAGCAACCGCCTGCAGCGCGGTCGCACCTACGCCCGTAAGGGACAGGTGCTGAACATTGACGTCCAGCCCGGACGGGTCACTGCGCGCGTGCAGGGTTCCCGCCGTACCCCCTACACGGTGCGGATCGATATCAGGCCGCTGGCCGACGATCAGTGGGAGCGGGCGATTGACGCTATGGCCGAGCAGGCGCTCTTCGCCGCCCGGCTCCTGGCCGGCGAGATGCCGCCCGAGATCGAGCAGGCGTTCCAGGCGGCCGGTGTTTCCCTTTTCCCCACCAGCGACGACGTTGCGATGAGTTGCTCTTGCCCGGATTGGGCTGTACCCTGCAAACACATCGCTGCGGTCTATTACCTGCTGGGGGAGGAGTTCGACCGGGATCCGTTCCTCTTGTTCACGCTCCGGGGCCGCACCCGCGATCAGGTGATGGCAGCGCTGCGGACTCGCCGCGCTGCTTCTGCCCCGCTGGTCGAGGAGGTTGTGCCGGAGGATGCGCCGGAACCCCAGGCAGAGCCTCTGGAGACCGACCTGTCCCGCTTCTGGGACCTGCAAGATGGGCTCGGTGGCTTTCGCGTGACGGTCGCGCCGCCGCCCGTGGAGACGGCGTTGCTGAAACGACTGGGTCCGCCTCCTTTCTCGCGCCGTCCCGAGGCGTTCGTCGGTGCGCTGACACTGGCCTACGCGGCGGTCACCGACCGGGCCCTGGCCCTGGCGTTTGGGGAGGATCAGCCAGGAAATGACGATGAGCGGGTGACGGACGACGAATGATGTTACCGTGATGGAGCGTGGATGGTCGATTTCATTGAGGACGTTGTGATTTCTGGGCTTCGGAAGACCCTGCGCCCCTGGAGGCCGGGGCCTCGTTGGTTTGTGTTGCTCATCGGGTTGCTCCTGGTTGTAGGCTGTGACCCCGACCCCGTCGTCGTTCCATCCCCCACGGTAACCTCGCCGCCGGCTCCCACGCCGACGTACACGGCCACCCATACTGCGCCCCCGACCTCTACTCCTACGGCCACGCGTGCTCCTACGTCTACTCCGACACCTGCCCCGTCGCCGACTGTCACCGCGACCCCCACGCCTGTCCCGCCCACCGCCACCCCGGCACCCACCTCCACACCCACGCCAGATCTACCCACGGCCACACCGGCACCGCCGACCGCCACGCCGACGCCGGATCCGCCTCCCTTCGCGCCGGCACCTCCGCCCGGGCGGACGTTCGCCACGCTGGAGGACTTCTGGGCCGGGGCCGCCGAGTGGGTGTTGGAATCGCCGGACGTGGGGCTGCCTGTCGGCGAATCGGATACCGTCTACCGAGGTGGTGCCGAGTTCTGGTCCTATCTGCACGCCAGCCACCAGTCGGCGGGGGTGGTGGATCAATGCGGCGATCCGGCCCCCTTCCCTGGCTGCGTCACCCTGTGGAAGAGCTACGACGGCGGGCTCCACTTCGCGCTCGAAAATCCCGTGTGTCTGTTTCCCTGCGCAACATGCCCGTGTGACCCCGGCCGGGATCACACCCAGCAGCAGCAGTACCCACGCGTTTTCTTCGACACCGACCGGGCCTACATGGTCTACGAGTGGGGGGCCGGTACGTACATGCGCACCTCCACAGACGGGGTCAACTGGTCTGGCGAGGCGCACGTGCCCGGCACCGGGCAGTGGCACGCCGATCCGGGAACGTGCGCCGAAGCGGAGTCGGTCGGAGAGCATCCCAACATCTACATGGAAACGGAGTATGGGAACTGCCTGGTGGGCGGGCCGCCGGGGATCTACGTTCAGGGAGGGCTGCTTTATGTCTTCGTCGGCCTGGGACGGGATCCGGGGCACATGGGGTGTTACGTGGGCGACAAGTATGCCGGGGCAGGGGGCTTACGCAAGTGTGCCTCCAATCCGCTGTTTGGGGCCGAACTCGGCTACGGCCCGATCGAAGCCCGGGGTGGGGCGGCCAACCCCTACTTCGAGTTTCGGACGATCTCATCCGCCGACGTGGTGCGGGTGGGCGATCATTATTACATGGCCTACGAGGGAGTGCGTGGCCCCAGCGACCCGACCGTCGTCGACGATCAGTTCGGGCTGGGTTTCGCCCGCAGCGTGGGGCCGGCGATCGATGGGCTGTGGGAGAAGTACCCGGACAACCCGGTGATTATGGACCTGGCCAACAACTGGGGCATCGGCCACGCCGACATCGTCATCGTCGGTCCAGCTACCTATCTCTACACCGCCACGTCGCAAACCACCCGCGGACGCTACGCGCTGGTGCGAAAATAGCGGCAAGCCTTACGCATTACGGAACACGAAACACGAAATACGGAACACGCACTACGTGAGAAGTAATGACGTAATGCCTATCGAAACCATCATTCTGGAGGTCCCTATGAACCCATCCATCCACCATATCGCCATCGCCGTCCACGACTTGGACGCGGCGCTGGCCTTTTACCGGGACGTATTGGGGCTGGAGATGACTGAGCGGCGCGAGGTTCCCGAGGAGGGGGTCGAGATCGCTTTCCTGCCTGCTGGCGATGGAGAGATCGAGTTACTCCGGCCGCTGGACGAAACAGGGGGCGTGGCCCGCTTCCTGGAGAAGCGCGGCGAGGGCCTTCACCACATCTGCCTGGTGGTGAAGGATATCGAGACTGCGGTGGAGCGATTGCAGGCTGCCGGGGCGCGCCTGTTGAGTGACGGTCCGCGCGTCGATGCCCACGGCACCCGCTACATCTTCGTCCACCCCAAATCGGCCCACGGGGTGCTGCTGGAGCTGTACGAGACGTAGGGGGACAGCTATGGTGGAACATACGATGCGCGAAGTCACGGACGCAGATGCGCAAGCGATTGTTGACGTATTCAACTACCACGCGCGGAACAGCTTTGCCGCGTATGCCGACCATGAGGTTGGCACGGAGCTCTTCCACAGGCTCAGGAACGCGTCCCGGAAGTTTCTGTTTCTCGTGGTTGAGGTCGAGCACCAGGTCGTTGGTTTCGGCTTGATGTGCCCGTATCACACCTTTGACACGTTCAAGAAGACAGCCGTGTTGACCTATTTCTTGTTGCCCGACTACACCCGTTTGGGCCTGGGCTCCGAGCTCTTGAACAGGCTGGTGCGAGACGCGCGGGCCAGGGGAGTCGACAACCTTCTGGCCCATATATCGTCCAGGAACAAGCAGAGCTTGGACTTTCACAGAAAGCACGGCTTCGTGGAGTGCGGAAGGTTGAGGGGCATCGGCGTCAAATTTGGGGAGAAGTTTGACGTGGTCTGGATGCAGAAGTCGCTATAGCGCACGTCCTTTCCCCAGAGTCCTAGCCCGAGTCGGCCGTGAAACGCGGCCAGGGAGAGCGCGATCGGCACGTCATTCCTGAGGACCAAGCTCCACATACCCCCTTTTCGGCCGGAGTTGGTGTCCCGCCCGCGGCTGATTGAGCGACTGAATGCGGGGCTCCATGGCAAGCTGTCGTTGATCTCTGCACCGGCTGGATTCGGGAAGACCACCCTGCTCAGTGAGTGGGTCCATCAAATAAGGGTGAAAAGCGGAATGATGAGCGGTGGGCCGATTGGAGATGCTGGTCATCGTTCATCATCCGGCTTTCGTCCTGCCAGCGTCGCCTGGGTTTCGCTGGATCGGGGCGACAACGACCTTGCCCGCTTCTGGGCGTACGTCATCGCTGCCCTGCAGACGGTCCACGAGGGCGTCGGAGAAGCCGCCGGGATGGCCCTTCAATCCGCCCGTCCACCGGCCATTGAGCCGCTTCTGGCCAACTTGATCAACGAGATCGCCGAGGGGCCGGATGTGTTTGCCCTGGTCCTCGACGACTACCACGTGATCGAGGCGCGACCCATCCACGAGGCGCTCGCCTTTCTGCTCAACTATCTGCCACCACAGATGCACCTGATCATCTCCAGTCGCGCCGATCCTCCTCTGCCTCTGGCTCGCTTGCGCAGCCTGGGCCAGTTGAACGAACTGCGTGCTGCCGACCTGCGGTTCATACCTGATGAGGTGACCGCTTTCCTCAACGGCGTGATGGGCCTGGGCCTCTCGGCGGACGACGTCGCTTCCCTGGAGACGCGTACCGAGGGTTGGATCGCGGGCCTGCAACTGGCCGCGCTCTCTATGCAGGGAAGAGGTGCGGAGCGCGCCTCCGGCTTCATTGAGACCTTCACCGGAAGCCATCGCTACGTCCTGGACTATCTGATTGAGGAAGTGCTGCATCAGCAACCGGCGGATGTCCAGAGATTCCTGCTCCAGACCTCCGTCCTCGATCGCATGACTGGCCCGCTGTGCGATGCTGTCACGGCGAGGCAGCGAGCCAGCGAATCAGCGAATCAGCGAGCCAGCGAATCAGCGAATCAGCGAACCGGCGCGCCATTCATCGACCAACTTGCAGATTTGCAGACTTGCGCGTTTGCCGATTTGTCTGGCCAGGACGTGCTGAAGTATCTTGAGCGCCACAACCTTTTCGTCATCCCGCTGGACGATGAGCAGCGCTGGTATCGTTATCATCACCTCTTTGCCGATTTATTGCGCAGCCGCCTGGAGCGGATCTGGCCCGATCAGTTGCCCGCACTGCATCGCCGCGCGAGCAGGTGGTACGAGGAGAACGGGCTGGTCGCCGAGGCAGTGAGCCACGCTCTGGCCGCCAACGACGTTGATCGGGTGGCCCATCTCGTCGCGCGGAACGCGCTCGCCATGATGGAACACGGTGAGCTGACGACGACCACCTTCTCCAGGTGGCTGAGCACGTTGCCCGATGATGTGATGCGCCGCCGGCCCTGGTTGTGCGTCACGCAGGCCTGGGCACGGGTGTATGCGGGCCAGTTTGACGCCGTCGAACCGCACCTTCACGATGCCGAGAGCGTCATTTTGCACGACAGGGCCGGAGCGTCTGCGCTCTGTGAATCGGACGTACAACACATCGCCGGTCATATCGCCGCCATCCGGGGTTACCTGGCGGGTCTCGCAGGGGATATGTCCCGCGCCGCAGTGCTCGCGCGCCAGGCCTTGGACCGTTTGCCCGCCGGGGATTCGATGGCGCAGGGCTGGACCGCGACGCTGCTGGTCTCCACACTCCGGTTGAGCGGCGATCTCGTGGCGGCTACCCAGGCCTCTGCCGAGGCGATTGCCATCAGCCAGGCGTCGGCCGATCCCCACGTCGTGGTCACCGTTCTCTGTAACCTGGCCGCGATCCAGATTGCACAAGGACGTCTCCACAGAGCAGCCACCACCTGCCGGGACGCGCTGCGGATTGCCGGCGAACATGCGAGAAGGAGTGGGCGGCGGCTGATGGTCGCCGGGTACGCGTACGCGTACCTCAGTCAAGTGCTGTGCGAGTGGAACGATCTGGATGCCGCGGTGCACCACGCGAGGGCGGGACTCGATCTGTGTCAGAAATGGGGGATCGGAGAGGCGGTAAACCTCGGCTACATCAGCCTGGTGAGAGTTCTCCAGGCGAATGGCGATCTGGATGGCGCGCTCGTCGCGGTTCAGAAAGCCAGGCAGGCTGTGGATGACCTGTCTCCCTGGTGGGCTGTGCTCATGGATTCGGTTGAGGCGCGGATACGTCTGGCACAGGGGGACCTGGCGGCGGCGTCCCGCTGGGCGCAGGAGAGCGGATTGCGTGTCGAGGACGAGATCCGCCCGCCGCTCGACGACGCCTACCGCACGCTGGCGCGGGTGTACGTAGCCCAGGGCAGGGGGCAGTCCCAGGCCTCGTCGCTAGATCGCGCCTCTGAGTTGCTGGGCCGGCTGTTGAGCCTGGCGGAGGCTGGAGGAGCCACGTCCAAGGTAATCACGACGCTGATCCTCCAGGCGTTGGCCTGGCAGGCGCGGGGCAAAGTGGATCAGGCGCTCACTGCGCTGGCACGCGCGCTCTCCCTCGCCGAGCCAGAGGGCTACGTGCGCATCTTCGTGGACGAGGGCGCGCCGATGGGCCAACTGCTGCGGCAGATGGTACCCCGTGGAATTGCGTTGGACTATATCGGCGTGCTCCTGGTGGCGTTGGACCGGGAGCTTGCCGGTGTCCAGGGCCCGGTTTCCAAGTTAACGGGCATACCCCCGTCTAACCTGCAACTTGCCGTTTCTGAACCCGAGGCTCGGTTGGTGGAACCGCTGAGCGAGCGTGAGATGGAAGTCCTGCGGCTCCTTGCCGTCGGTCTGTCCAACAAAGATATCGCACGCACGCTGGTCATTGCCGTTGGCACGGTCAAGAAGCATCTCAAGAACGTCTACGGCAAACTCAACGTGCATAGCCGCACTGAGGCTGTGGCGCGAGCCCGCGATCTGGGTTTCCTCTAGACTGCTTTGTAGCCTGCGACCGGATCAATCCTCGTTACTCGATCTTCCTCGTCTAGAATATCCCGCAAGAATACCCCCTGGCAAATACCCCTTTTGGGGCCTGACACATCCGCTGCCGGCTGATACAATACGATCTGAAGAGGATGATGTGGAGTGGATGCTCGAAATCGATGCTGCGTTCGAGGAGGTGTGACGTGAAAGCACTATTCAGAGTTCTAATGATTGGTTCAGCCGTGGTGTTTGCAGGGCTTGGGGCCGGCGGGTGCAGCGGCGGGCAGCCGGTAGAACAGCCCGCAGAGCAGGCCTCTGAGACACCGACGATAGCCCCGCTGCCCACCGCGATCTCTACGGCAACGCCCGCCGCTAACCCGACGGCGACGCCCACTATTGCTCCGACCGCGACGTCTGTTCCAACTCCCACGCCATCACCTCGGCCAACCGGGGATGGCGCGCCATCGGAATGGCCCTCTGAAGGGGATGGTGGGCCATCGGAATGGCCCTCTGAAGGGGATGGTGTGCCATCGGAATGGCCCTCTGAAGGGGATGGTGTGGTGAATGGGTGGGCCGTTCTCGTCGAGAGGGACTACTACAGCGAGTATGGGTGGGCCGATCTGCCGGTAGACTACATCAACATCGTCCGGGTGCACCAACTGCTCCTCGATCTGGGGTGGTCAGAGGACCACATCCGCGAGCTGCGCGAGTTCGATCAGCAGGATCTACGCGAGGGGCTGGATTGGCTTGCGAGCAACGCTGACGCGGATGATCTGGCATATGTCCACGTCTCCGCCCACGGCATATTCCTGCACGAGGGCGTGCACTGGTCCAACTTCTTCCCCGCTGCCTGGGCGGCGGTGCCCAGCCAGCGGCGTGTGCTCGTCGTCAATTCCTGTCGGGCTGCCATCTTCACGGGTGACGTGCGGGGCGATCCAGCGCCACATCTTTCTATTGCCTCTACCGGCAGGGAAGAGGACGGCTGGTCCGGTCTGGAGGAGGAGGGGTTGCCGATCATCGGGGAGGTCTTCACCTATTACTTCGTCGACGCCTTCACAGATCCGGAGGCCGATGCGGACGGCAATGGAGCCGTCTCCATTCAAGAGGCAGCCCTTCGTGCCGAGGAACAGCAGAGCACGTACATGCACGAAGTGGTCTTCGCCGTGCCGGAGTTTGAAGAGGCGTTTAGAAATGCCGGCTTTCCCATCGACAAGCCGACGTATCCCAACGTGGTCGTGGACGACGCGATCGGCGAGCCGGTCTACCTGGATCTGGATGTGCAGTGAGCGCATATAGCGATTGAGATCTCTGCCGGACAGATAACTGCCCAGGTGCCAGCGTCTGGCACCTGGGCAGGGCATTTGCACCCATCGATAGGGATGGGGATACACCTCCGCCTGCCCGTGACACGTGTATTACGTGATCACAGCTCTTGCCTCTGAGTCTCCCTGCATGGATTTGCAACCTTCTTTTTCTGAAAGTCGTATATAATATGGTTGGGTGATGTGACTCCATATCTCTGCCATGCAGGAGGTACCAATGGCTGAAGGTTGGTTAGGGAGAAACGGATCTGAGCAGGGGACATCGAACGGCCCGCGTGGGAATGGTCACCTCATTGACCTGCGTGATGTCGTCAAGACGTACCAGACCGGCGCCGGGGAGTTGACCGTCCTCCAGGACATCACGTTGCAGGTGCAGGCAGGTGAGTTTGTCAGCGTCGTAGGGCCTTCCGGCTCCGGCAAGTCGACGTTGCTAAACATGATCACCGGGATCGACCGCCCCACCAGCGGTGAGGTTTTCGTCGGTGGCCAGGCTGTCCACGCACTCACCGAGAACCAGTTGGCCCGCTGGCGCGGACGAAGCGTCGGAGTCGTCTTCCAGTTCTTCCAACTGCTGCCCACGTTGACCATCGTCGAGAACACCATACTGCCGATGGACTTCTGCAACGTCTACCGGCGGAGCGAGCGCCAGGAGCGGGCGATGCAGTTGTTGGAGCGGGTTGGTATCGGCGCGCAGGCGCACAAGCTGCCCAGCGCGCTCAGCGGTGGGGAGCAGCAGCGGGCGGCCATCGCCCGGGCGATCGCCAACGATCCGCCGGTCATCGTGGCCGACGAGCCGACGGGCAACCTGGACACGGCGACCGCCGACGAAGTGTTTGAGCTGTTTGAGGGCCTGGTGAATCAGGGCAAGACACTGATGGTCGTCACCCACGATCGCAGCCTGAGCGCCCGGACGCAGCGGGTCATCCACTTGCTCGATGGGCGTATCCACCGCGACGAGAATAATGGGAGTCATCGGCCATGAGCGTGATATGGCGCAAGGCCTGGCGGGATCTGGCGCACAATAAGCTCCGCACGCTGTTGGTGGTACTTTCCATCGCCGTGGGCGTGTTTGCGCTGGGTTTGATCTTTGGTGTGCACGGGGTCATGGGCGATCGTATGACAGAAGATCACCGGGCTACCTACCCGGCTCACCTGGTCTTCTGGGGTGGACCGTTCGATCAAAGCGTCGTCGACTTGGTGTTGCGGGAACCCTCCGTCGCTGACGCTGCGGGCGAGATCCAGGCGGCAATCCGCTGGAAGCTGGAGGGCGACGCCGATTGGAACGACGGCGACCTGGTCGCGCGCCCCAACTACGCTGCGCAGCACATGGAGCTCATTGAACTGCTGGAGGGTCAATGGCCAGAGGAGCGTGTGCTGGCCATCGAGCGCCAGTCGGCGCGCTACTTCGGCATCACCTCCGGCACGGAAATCATCGTCGAACTGGGCCAGCGCGAGCGGCGACTGCGCGTCGGCGGCCTCGTGCGGGTGGCCGATGTCTTCCCACCTCAGATGGGCGGCAATGCGACGTTTTACGCCAGCCCGGAGGCTATGGCCTGGCTGGCCGATCAAGAGGACTTCAACTTTCTCGGCGTTCGGCTGGCGTCGTTCAGCCAGGAGGCTGCCGAAGAGACCGGCGAGCGGATCAAAGATCGGCTGGAGCGCATGGGTCTGTTCGTTGGTGGCCCCTATATCGAAGACCCCGATGTCCACTGGGCACAGGAGACAGTGGACACGCTGTTCCTCATTTTGACCATCCTGGGCGGTCTGTCGTTGGGGTTGAGCACCTTTCTCATCATCAATACGATGAACGCCATCGTCGCGCAGCAGGTGTGGCAGATCGGGGTGATGAAGACCGTGGGTGCGACCTTTGGGCGAGTGGTGCGCATCTACCTGATAACCGCATTGGTGTATGGCCTTCTGTCCTTGTTTCTGTCCGTGCCGCTGGGTGTCGTCGCCGCCCACTTGGTAGCTGCCTGGTTGCTCGATCTGTTCAATATTACCGTGGGCACGTGGCAGATCGTCCCGAATGCCGTGATCATCCAGGTCGTGGTGGGCGCGGTCGTGCCGCTGCTGGCGGCGACCGCGCCGGTGATCGGCGGTGCGCGCATCAGTCCACACCAGGCCATCAGTAACTATGGTCTGGGGAGCGGGTTCGGGCTCGGCCGGCTCGACCGTATGGTGGGGCGCATTCGGAACCTGCCGCGACTTGTGGCACTGAGTCTGCGCAATACTTTTCGGCGCAAGGGCCGCGTCGCGTTGACGCTGCTTACACTGGTCCTTGGCGGTGTGATGTTCATCATGGTGATGAGCGTGAGAGCCTCCTTTGGCAATACTATCGAAGTGTTGCTCAGTGACTTTGGCTTCGACGTGTTGATCGTTTTCGACCGCGCGCATCGCGCGACGCGCCTGATCGAAGTGTCCGAGAGCGCGCCTGGTGTAACACGCGCTGAGGTTTGGGATGTGCAAGGCGCAACGTTGATCCTGGACGATGGCGAGGAAATCCAGGGACAGCTCTGGGGAGTGCCGGACAATTCTCAGATGTTCAACCCCCGGATCCTCGATGGCCGTGCGTTGCTGCCCGACGACGACCGCGCGATTCTGCTCAACAGCAAGATCGCTGCCGACGAGGATATCCGGGTCGGCGACGGAGTCACACTGACCGTCGGCGGGGAGGATGTGACGTGGACGGTTGTGGGCACAGTCGTCAACATCAACAACAACCAGCAGGATAGTTTTGTTCCTTTTGACACCCTGGCGCGGGAGGTGGGCAACGCGAATCGGGGAGCGTTCGTGATGACGATGTCTGAAGAGCACGACTTCCAGTCGCATCAGAGGCTGGTCAGCGACCTGCGCGCGACCTACGCCGCAAATCGCATCAAGCCGGTGTATTTTCAGAGCGCTGGCGAAGTTCGGGAGCAGAACCGAGCCCAGTTCGATATTATCATCTACCTGATGTTGGCGATGGCGATACTGGCGGCGATCGTGGGGAGCATCGGGTTGATGGGCACGATGTCCATCAATGTGGTTGAGCGGGGACGCGAGATCGGCGTCATGCGGGCCATCGGCGCTACGTCGGTGATCGTCGCCCGGGTTTTCGTTGGCGAGGGGATGTTGATTGGGGCGCTGAGCTGGCTGCTGTCGGCACTGCTTGGCTACCCGGGCGCGTTGGCCTTCAGTAACCTGGTCGGAAACACGTTGATGGAGATCCCGTTCGACTTCCGCTACTCGGTGGGTGGGGTGGCGCTGTGGCTGGTGATCGTCGTCGTGCTCTCGGCGTTGGCAAGTCTGTGGCCGGCGTTGCGGGCGACCAAGGCCAGTGTGCGGGAGGCGCTGGCGTATGAATGAACGTGAAACCTGAAAACTGAAACGTAAAACGTGAAGCGTGAAACGTGAAACGTGAGTTGTGGCGTTTCACGTTTTTTCATGCTACACAGTTCTGGTGTCCCCGCTGTGGCATGGGTCACCGTTCGATAGCCAGCCGTTAGCTGACCGATAGGCAGCCCAGACGGGAGTGTGGTATCGTAGTTGCATGAGGGGCAGTCTCTCGTTGTTACAGGCCACAGCTTCCTTTTAGAAAGGTAAATCCATTGAATATCCTGTTGATATACCCCGAGTTTCCGGATACGTTCTGGAGTTTCAAGCATGCGCTCAAGTTCGTACACAAGAAAGCCTCCTCACCGCCGCTGGGCTTGCTGACCGTGGCGGCGTTGCTGCCGTCCGAGTGGGAAAAGCGGCTGGTCGACGTCAATGTGACCCGGCTCACGGCAGAGGATCTGGCGTGGGCAGACTATGCATTTGTCAGTGCGATGACCGTGCAGAGAGACTCGGCGCACCAGATCATCGCCCGGTGCAAGCGCGCGGGCGTCAAAGTCGTCGCCGGAGGGCCTATCTTCATCAGTGAGCATCCACAATTCCAGGAAGTCGATCATTTCGTGTTGAACGAAGCTGAGATCACGCTTCCTCTCTTCCTGTCGGATTTGGAGCGAGGGACTGCCAGGTACATCTACGAGACGTCCGAGTTCCCCGATATCCAGCAGACGCCGGTTCCCCTGTGGGAGCTGGCCGATTTGGGGCGGTACGCGTCGATGAGCGTCCAGTTCTCTCGCGGCTGCCCGTACGATTGCGAGTTCTGCAACATAACGGCGCTCTTGGGTCACCGGCCGCGTACCAAGACTGCCGGGCAGATCGTGGCCGAGCTGGATGGTCTCTATGACCTGGGATGGCGAGACCCGGTTTTCTTCGTGGACGACAACTTCATCGGGAACAAGAGGACCCTCAAAGCTGAGCTATTGCCCGCGCTGATCGAATGGCGTAAGGACAAAGATGGGGTTCCGTTTCAAACCGAGGTGTCCATCAACCTGGCAGATGACGAAGAACTGATGCGGATGATGGTCGAGGCCGGGTTCAACGCCGTCTTCATCGGCATTGAGACCCCGGACGAGGACTGCCTGGCCGAGTGCTCCAAGAAACAGAACAAGAACCGTGACCTGATCGCCGACGTCAAGCGTATCCAGCGGGCCGGGTTGCAGGTGCAGGGTGGGTTCATCGTCGGGTTTGACAGTGATACACCCTCGATCTTCCAACGACAGATCGATTTTATCCAGAAAAGTGGGGTCGTGACGGCGATGGTCGGCCTGCTTCAGGCGCCTCCTGGCACGCGGCTTTACGAACGGATGAAGCGCGAGGGTCGCCTGGTCAGCAGCATGTCCGGGGACAACGTGGATGGCTCGACGAACATCATCCCCAAGATGAACCCGGAAACACTGCGCGCGGGATACCGGGACATCATGCGGCATATCTACGCGCCGGCTTACTACTATCAGCGCGTCAAGACCTTCCTCAAAGAGTACAAAGCGCCAAGCATCAAAATACCACTGAGTGTTGACCGCGTGTTGGCGTTTTTCCGTTCGATCCTTCGCCTGGGTATCCTGGGGAAGGAACGCGTTCATTACTGGCGGCTCCTGTTATGGACGCTGCTTCGCCGCCCCGAGTTGTTTCCAGAGGCCGTGACGTTTGCGATCTACGGCTATCATTTTCGCAGAGTGTGCGAGTTGCGCCTGGTTGACAACCCGGCAGCGTGAATGGGGGTGTGCGGGCGGCGAAGCCGCCCGCACACCCCCCGCCCCCGGTTCATTGAGAAGATACGTCGGGCGGATGAGGGGATGAGGAGATGACACCGGTTTCATTGGAGGGGCAGACCCTGGGGAAGTACCGGGTGCTGGAGCCGCTGGGGCGGGGCGGGATGGCACGGGTCTACCGGGCCTACCATCCGCAGCTCGACCGGTACGTGGCG
>Ga0180438_10002353_pt1 | contig 31080 bp, 33 predicted proteins | sample SS_ome_12_FD_132455 | JGI IMG/M metagenome (GOLD analysis project Ga0180438, IMG submission 132455) | Hypersaline lake sediment archaeal communities from the Salton Sea, California, USA - SS_3_D_2 metaG | ecosystem: Environmental > Aquatic > Non-marine Saline and Alkaline > Hypersaline >...
ATAATGTTTGGTCATATGAGTTCTCTGAGTGGTTTCCCATTAGTAAATGCATATCAAGATGAGTATAAAGGTGGTGATTTCGACATGTTTCTCTGTAAATTTACCATTGATTCAGGTGCAATTAATCTTTTTGTTACTATAGTTTTCACATCGTTTTTTATTATAACCATAGTCCTGATGGCAATCTCAATCTACAACAAAAGAATTAATTCAAAATAGATATTGATTTCAAGAATTCAGAAATAGTTCTAAATAGAACCTGTGTCGTTTTAACCAATATGCATGCTTAAAATATCTTGATTTCTAATGTTATTGGGTAAACTATCCAAATAAATTAAGATTTAATGTTATTACAATGAGAGTTAAAGTGCGTGTTATTTATCATGAGTGTATACCAAAACATAAGCTTACCTTTAGTGTTTTTATTTATAATGATTTTCAAACCATCAATTCAATTTGGGGCAAACAATTAAATATTAGAAAATAATACAAAAAGCGATTCACATGAGACTAAATCTTTCCTACAAAAGGATATTTCTTATTTTGATATTAATTATTGGGATTGGAGTTTCAATCTTTATAATTCTACCAATAATTACAGACGAAGAACCCTACTTTATAACAATTAAAAGCGATGAGCACTTAAAAATCTGGAGTAATTCTGGAAATGGAACAATAGAAAATCCTTACATTATTGAAGGGCATCACATTACAATTCCAGAGAACGATTTTGACGTATATGATGTACCTTGTTTTCCCGAAAATAGTGTTATTAGTATCTATAATATCACGAAGAGTTTTATCCTTCAGAATAATCATATTGTAGTAAAGGGCGGATGTAATAGAGTGCAACAATATATTATAAGCATTTCAGATATTTCCGTTCCTTTTAGAATCCAAAATAATTATCTACGAGGAGGATATGGCGGTATTAGATTACACAATATAGATGCTCATAATTCAATTATCTCTAATAACACTATATATTACGCAGGTTTAACCATTAGCAATTCTCAAAATATATCTTTTATACTTAACCAATATATATATTCATATTCCCAATATGCCTTTCAATGTAATAATATAAATTACATTCAAAATCATTATTATCTCACTTCTATTAACATCCGTGAAAGTTCACATGTGCTAGTTTACGATAATATCTTTGAGAATGATGAGACTTATTCTGGATGGTCTCGACTTACTCTCTGGGAGTCTAAATATTGCACCATTACTAACAATACTTTAATCAAAACAGGATTAGAGTTGAGAAATTTTGACACCTTTTATTCTTCCACAATCGTATCTGGGAATTCAATTAATGGGAAACCGTTTGGATTTTTCTACAACCAATCAAACACAATGATTAATAGCACAATAAAATATGGGCAAATCAAACTTGTGAAGTGTTATAATGCGATAATTACAGATCAAGTTATCTCAGAAACCTCAAGCCCTTTAATGATTGAAAATTGTACCAAAACAACCGTTACTAACAGCACATTCTCACATTGTAGTTGGGCAGGTGTTAATATTAAATCATCAGTCAATACTTCCATAATAAACTGCTTTCTTGAAGATAATTATAGTGGAGTGGAAGGAGAGAACTCTTATGGTATCATAATTAAAAGCAATTTATTTAAAGAGTTAATGTTTGGAGTGTTTCTTAAAACTTGTACTCTACTAACAATGGAAGATAACGTTTTTGAAAAAGTTGATACAGAAATTATGAGTTGGTAAATATCTTATTTTTTTTTACTTACTCAATACCATCGCGTCTGGGAATGTTAATTATGGGTTTGTAATATCTAAAAAGTTTAATTCGGAAGTTCCGAGGGTGGGAAAATACAGGTGCTTCTAAATTCCATGGTTAGACTGGTTAAACTTTTTCACGGTAATTAATAACAACACTCCTGTTGATAATAAGTTTTGTTATACTTTTATTTTAAAATGTGATTAGGTTCTCATTAACGCATTTGGCGTCTTTTTATTAATTCTCAATTTATCTAATAACAGTATTTCTCTAAAATTGCTGTAATGGCAAACCCAACATATTTCGTTTTCCTGTGAATTAATAGTACCACAATTAAAGCAGACCTTAAAATCTGCGGGATGGGTGAAAATATGCTTTAATTTGTAATATCCTTTTGATTCCCATTCCAAGTTTCTTAAATCTTTCAAATAATTTACAAAGTAATCAAATAATTTAAGGCTTTGTAATGTTCTTCCTGTTTTTTTAAAATTTTTCCCGCATAAAATGCTGGTTAGATGAATTATTGAGGTGATGGTTGGTGTGGAGATATTTAAGAATTCTGCGATTGACGCAATGGGTACAAGTCCCGTAGGCACGTCTTCTGTTAAATACCTTGTTATTAATTTGTCAGGAGCATATACGTTCCTGTATGCTTTTACATTTTGAATAGAATCATAAATTTTATTCGAAATAACCCCATACGATTTTTTTACCCATTTATGATATTTCAATTGTTTTAATCCTAGCTTTAAAAAAAGTTCATTTAGTTCTAACTCAATATTTTCGAGTACTTCGCATACTCGTGGAGTAGCACCTTCTTTGTAAAACTTGAACTTTTTTCCAATATCCATCATACCGGCATTTAATAAGGTTATTGCGGGATGTAATAGCATTCCTACATTGTTTAGAGTCACTTCGAGGTAATTTTCATTTGGAATAAATTGCGGAAATACTTCTTTCAAGGTATCATAAACTAAAAATGTGTATTTATCGGGAAAAGTTGAAAATGCAACGGTCTCCTTAATAGTAATTATATTAACTTCATTTTCATCTAATTCTCTTGAAGTAAAGAGGAGCGTTTGAGTCTCACCAACTCTGATTAAATTAGGACCCTTTTCCTTATCGATAATTTTTTTAACTTCTACAGCGCCAAATGTTCTTCCGGGATTTAATATTATGATCTGATTATTAGATAATAAAGGAGCTAATTTTTGTGCGATATCGTTATGAGCTGAGGCGGGAGTGACAATCAATATTACATTAGCATCCTTTATAGCTAGCTTTAAGTTTTGCGTTATCACCTCAAGAGGAAAAAATCCGTTCAAAAATCCTGTAGCCTTAATTCCCCCTTCCTTTTTAATTGCACTTATCCTTGAATATGAACGGTTATATAGTGAGACCGGAAATCCCTTTGACGATATATAGGCAGCAAACGCTCTGCCTCCGGATCCTGCACCTATTACGCAAAATCTCATTGATTTAACACCTCACCATAAAAAGCTTTTTTTTGAAATTTATCTTCAGCTTTTAACAAATTAGGATAAGTTTCGATGATCTTACCAATTCTCTCCTGTTCATTCATTATTTTTTGGTTTTCACTATCCCAAGAATAACAAGCGCCATTAACCATTTTCGTATTAATTTGTCCTAATGCAAATTGATTGTTTTTTAATTGGGGCGCATCAAAAATTCCATACTTGACGAGTCGAGTTAGAACTTCATGATTTATCCACGGATTTCTTTCTTCCTCATATGATTTTGTTAAGCGGGGAATTAAATCAATAATCCATTTAGCTTCTTTTATTAATATTTCCTTCCGTTTTCTAATTTCCTCATCAATAACATTTAATTTACTTGCCAAGGATATATTAATTACTTGATCAACGATCTTACAGCTCTCAATAATATCCTCTGGATTAGCAGCATGATTTGCTTCAGAATAACTAACAACATGAACAATATCCGGGTTTATGGCTAGCTGGATTAAGGTGGCGGCTGCCAACTGTCCTTTAGCTTTATATAAGTCCACTGGAAAACTGGCTAATCCTGTTCTAACTTGCTTAATCACTGAGAAGGAATCGTCTACTAAAGTTAGAAGAAGTTCATTTTTAGCTAATACTTTGGCAAGATCCATATCAAATGAACTTAATGGGGGACTATTAAACATATATTGCGCAATAAAATACTTAACACCTGACTTTTTTGCTATAATTCCAGATAAATACATATCTGCAACAGCGATGGCATCAGGTGCATCTCTTAGACTCCAATGGTGAGAATCATTTACTTCTACGGGTATATTATTTTCAGCATTCCATTTAATAGCGTTTAAGTGTTGCCTTATAGATTCTTTTAATGTGAGGGGTCCTCTGCCATCCATCTGATTAAACCAGAAAATAGGTATTGCTGCCCAGGCATTATTTATTGTACGTTGGTATAATTCAGCGAGCTTTATGAAATCTCTTGTTCCAGCATATATTCTCAGCAAAGGATAGTTTCCCCTTAGTCTCGCTTTATGTAATTTGATAAAATCCTCTTCATTTTTTATAGGGACGCCTCCAGCTCCAGAAAGCTGTTGAATTTGTTCTTCGGGATGAAAATAATTAGCCTGTGTGTTTTGATCAGGAGCGATCGAAATGACATCTAGAACTTCCGCATTTGCAATTGTTTCTATTCCTCTTACAGTTGCATCAAAATCAGATAATCCAAAATGTGCTCTGATTATGGGATATGGTTTTTTCCATTCTATTCGTGCTATTAGATTCATGGGAATGCCTAGTTTTCGTTTACGATTGCGGTTTTCATTGCTTAAAATTGAAATTACTCTATGTTTTGATTCTCCTCCAATAAAATATTCATCAAAATTTTTAAATTCCTTTGCGACATCAATAACTTCTGGTGTCCCAGCGAAATACAGCTTAATTGTCTTTTTTTCAATTTTTTCCCACTCATCTAAAAAGGTCGCAAGAAGAGGTCTAATCGTTGATGCGGTTAGACGATAACTTATTCCTACAATTTGAGGATTATAATTTTTTATTTCCTCAATTACTTTCGAGATTGGGGTTGCGGGACCTAAAAACTTGCATTCATAACCAAGTTGGGTGGCAATACTCATGAAATTATGAACCCCCGCGACATGTACACACTGACCTATGCAAGCAAGCAATACTTTTTTATTGCCTTTCAAGATTTGTATTTTTATTTTTTTCAAAATATCACCCCCTAGCTTTTTAGGGGAATAAAAGAAGTCTATTTCAGATTTTATTCATAAAATCGAATTGTGATTAATTCACAAATCGATTTCTTTTTTTGTAGAATTGACATTTTTACCTACTCTAAGTAAATTTTAAAAAGTTGTAAATCTTAACCAATAAAATTATGGTAAATTTTAATATTTAAAGGTTTCGGTCATTTAAATAGGAAATAACTTATTTATAATTTGATTTATTATGTATTGGATAAAATTTTTAATTTATCTTAAATACTATAATTTTTCGATTTAATTTTTTTTTTGATTGCCAAATAATGACATAATCGGTCATGATAATATTATAATATTAGAAAAAACTTTTTAAAGGGCTAACCTAAACAAGCTATTTAAAAATTAAAAAGAAGATATTTAATAGAATCTAACCCGATTCTTATCTTCATAAGGATTTGTATCCTTGTACTACTTTGATTCCGAATTCTTTGCATTTTGGAAGGTCCTCATATGCTAAAGGCCCTTTCATACCCTCAACTTTTATAGACAGTCTCTGAATGAACCTTCAGAGACATAATTGTACAAAAATTGATATGGGATAATAAAATGAAAGAACAATGCATTTTTTATTATTTTAGAGTTTTTATTAACAGATGCATGTTTCTTTAAACATTAAATGCATAAAATTACCCTTTCTTGGTATTGGATGAGGAGTTTGAAAAAGTAGAAAATAAATTACAAGTGATGGAAATTACTCCAATTCTTTAAAAGAAGAGAGTTTATCATTCTATGGTCTATGACTCTGCTCATGATCAGGTAATCTTATTTGGTGGAGATTATGTGAAAGCTAATAATGCTACATGGATTTATAATTATTCAGACAATACATGGATGAATATGACTCCCGCAGTACAAGCAACGGTAGGGGGAGGTCATTCTATGGTCTATGACTCAACCTACGACCAAGTGATCTTATTTGGAGAACCTAATAATGGTAAAACATGGATCTATAAAATTACTGAAAAATATTTCCAACAAGGAATATTTGATTCTATAATTACAACTTTCGATGATTTGTATAAGATCTCCGGGGAAATAACATAGAACCTAATAGATCAACTGAGTGAGACCTCTCTTCAAGTCCAAGTTGGGTTTTCAAATTCGCCTTATGAAGATGACTTTCTCTATACAGCTTTACACAACGATGGTTTCACTTTTCAATGAGTAAGTAAATATGTTAAAATTAGGATTATATTCCACTCAAATTCCTTGCAAAATGATACACCGCTACTAAAAAATATTACTATTACCTATTCTCTTTTATCATTATATGATGAACTGAATATACCGCTTATTTTAAGTCTTAGCATAGGGATTTCCTTAGGAATAGGTATGGGAATAGGGGCTATTCTTGGTATATTTCTAAGAAAAAAAGAGAATTAAATTCTTAAAAGCTTTTATGATGAATAATATATCAAGAATACTTTAGTCGTTTTTAATTAACTCCTCATAAAATATCATTTATTATGATTTTTATAGGTGGGGGGATAAATTTTCAATTGCTTTATTGAAGTTCCTTTTATAATTGCGGTATTTAAATTTTTTAACTCTATTTCTTCTTTCATAATTAATATAATATTAGTTCAATCCTTCAATTCAGAACTAATATGTTGTTTTATAGGTTGGAATAAAAAGACGTAATTTACTTTATTAATAGAGTGAAAAGTATTTATATAAGCGTCACAGTATGCATAATGTGAATAAAGAGCTGAATGAAAATGATTTAAGTAAAATCCAAACCTTTTCTCATTCCTTGGGAACACTCTTCTGGCAGATAGGGGTTTATTCAATAATTCAAATTATCGCCGCAGTAATTCTGATGATAATATCAGCAGGGATGATTTTTTCCATAATCGGTGAGACGTCTCTTTCAGTGATTTTCAGTATATTCCAAGCGGCTATATGGACTATCCTTATAACATCAATAATACTTGAGGTTGTTTTGTATTTCTTTCTATTTAGACTAATTAGATTATTAAAGGGTGCAGAAAAACAAGGAATCCCATATCAAGACAAATATCGTAAGAGTGCTCTTTTCTTCATAGCTGGAATTATTCTCGGAGTAATTTTATTTGTTGTAGCAATTTTTCTCACGACTTGGATCTTGGAACTAATTTGGGGGATATTCAATGATCCCTTGTTTAATGTAGAAGATCTAGAACAAATTCCTTCAACAGATATCATTTCAACACTCGTGGGAGTAGGGCGTATAGTCCTATCCTTAGCAGGATTCTATTATCTACAACGAAATTTTGAACAATTAGATGTTTATATGCAGAATGGTGATAAAATCGTTAGGGGACTTCGTTTACTTATCAGTGGGTATCTCCTTTTAATTTTGGGCGATCTTATTGGGTTGGTTGTGGATTTAGGAAGTCTTTTAGGACTTGTTGGTTTGATTCTAACTATAGTGGGATACTTCAAAGCATCAGATGGATTAAAAAATACTATCTGGAAATTATAAGCATTTGTAGCAAATTTTGATTAGTAAGGATGAGAATCAATGTTATTTAATGGAGTTTCAATTAAGATTTATAAGTCCATAAACCATAACTTATCCTAAATTCAAATATAAAGAACCATTCAAATAGAGACAGTGTCTATTTACCGGATAGTAAACACTTAAATACTCTCGTTTTCTAATTTTATTGGGCAGAGTACCAAATTAGATTAAGATTCAAGGTGATTGCAATGAGGCTTAAAGTGTGTTTTAAATGTCATGAGTTCATCCCTATTCTTGAGCCTACGTATTTGTATAAAAAGGAAATTGAGGCCTTTGATAAAAAACATGCTGCTCATCCTGTACGAATCATAAATAAAGATGAATTAGAGAAGATGGGGGGTTGGAAAAAAAAAGGGTTTTAGAGATTGGGGACAATAAAGGAAAGAAACGACCTCCTCATAATAATAATTTTATTTTAAGCTTCTATTCCATAAGATAAGAGGGAATTAAATGGTAAAATGGAATAAAATAACTTCGGAAGGAAAAATAAGAAAGAGTCTGATTTAGAAACAATCAAAAGAACAAAAAAAAGCTATTTAATAGAATCTAACTCGATTCTTATCTTCACTAGGAATTGTATCCTTGTACTAATTTGCTTCCAAATTCTTTGCATTTTGGAAGGTCCTCATTTGCTATAGGGCCTTTCATACCCTCAACTCTTATAGACAGTCCCGGGCTTACTTTTGTTAAATTCGGCATCTTTTCACTGATGTGGTTCTCCATTTTATCTACCATTTTTGTATAAGCACAAACGCCCTCTTCAGTCGTCTCAGAATCAGCTCCCATATATGTATCAAATATAGCATAACCATTGGCTTTTAATTGAGCTTTTGGAAGTTTATTGATAAATTTCTTTACCGACCCTACATGCTTTCCAAAATGAACCGGAGATCCGATTAAAATTACATCATAGGAATCCTCTTTTTTTAGGTTTACATCCTTTACTTTATTAACTATTACTTCATTACCCTCAGTAGAAGTAATTCCTTCTCCAATTAATTTGGCTACTGTTTCCGTATTTCCATATTTTGTATCATACACTATTAGAACTTTCATTTTAACTCTCTTTTTTAAATAATATTACTGTGATTCAATATTCCTAATTAACCTTCATAATTAAAATTTTTCAGTAAATTCTTGTGTTATTATTACCCCGCTAAAGAAAATAGAATAAATAGAGCTTTAATGAATCTATCTAATGAAATATTATAACTCGTCTTAAAATCAAATTAACTTATAATTTAAAGAAAATACATCTAGTTGAAAAGAACTTTATAATTCAGATTATTTCCGCTGTTTATTGTTAAAATATTTAATTATTTTTGATGCCATTAATGTAGTATTGGTGTTTTAATATTCTATTAAAATGCCCATGTATTAATTAATAAATTTGAAATACCGAAATTTAGGACATAGTAAAATTTATTAGCTGAATTGAACATGAATAATAATGGGGTAGTCACAACTATATAATTTTTACCTTACCGTTCCATTAATAACAAGAAAAATAAAGAATAATTTTGGGGGTTTAACTCTCGTGTCAAGCTTTAAACTAAAAGTCTTGCTCATAGGTGGAGTAACATCAGGAAAAGAAGATTTAGTTCAAAGATTTGTAAAGAATCGATTTCAGTATAACTACAAATTAACAGTAGGGGTAGATATTCTAACTAAAGATATCGAGTTTAAACCTCATGAAATTGCTACTTTAAGCATATGGGATATTGGAGGACAACAGAGATTCGAATTTATACGGAATACCTTCTATAAGGGGGCGGCTGGTGCTTTGCTAGTTTTTGATTTGACACGTAAACATACCTACGTCGAGACTAGAAAGTGGTTAACTGAAATTAGACAATTTACTGATCAAAATATTCCATTTGTACTTATTGGAAACAATTTAGATTTACTTGAAGATGCTGGTGAAGTTATTGATAGAAATGAAGCCCGCAGTTTGGCTGAAAACGAAGGTGGTATTTATATCGAAACTTCTACAAAAACTGGTGAGAATGTAGATGATGCATTTACTGAACTAACACGATGTATTATTAATGCTCGAATACGCTAATTAGTATTAATTCTGAGAGAATTATTTTAACCTAGACCAATCATACTTAGTGCGTCTTTAGCTTCTAAAACTGGATAGAGAGTATATTTATAGCCTTCTATGTCCATATATCCCGAGTACCTTTTAGTGATTGCTTTTAAACCATCCCAGTATTTACTCTCATCTTCAATCTTATAAATTGAAAAAAATGTGTAATCACCTGCCGCTGTGTTAAAAACATGTTCAGTTTTTACAAAATCGGGTAATTTTTCAAGTTTTAGAAAGGCTTTTCCAACTTCCTTACCAACATGAGCTGGAAAACTTCCCATGCACACCACATAAGCCATGGCTATGACCTCCTTTTATTATTTAACATATAATTTTATGTAGTATCTAATTCTAATTAGATTTCGGTAATAGGTTTAAGACAATTTTGTATATAAACTTTTCTAAGTTAGAAAACCTTAATGGGATACATGATTATCACTTTTATAATTTCCGTAATTAATTATTGTATAATTATTGGTTAATTTATTAAAAGGAGAAAACTATTGCTTAGTCCATCATAAAGTGAATATGATTATCTATGTTAAAAAGGCTGGTTAGGTAAATATATCTTTGGATTGAGTCTTATTTAAATTCTCTTAGAATTTCGAGGGATTAGTTTTATCGCATTCTCAGGGCAAGTAGTAATGCAAAGGCCACATCCAAAACATAGATCTTGTTTAAACACAAGGTTTTCAGAAGGATCTACCTTTCTCGCTCCAAAATGACATCGTTCTATACAAATATGACATTGAGTACACGTTTCTGAATCGTATGTTGTTACAAACTCACTTGGCTCAACTAATCCTACCATATTTAACCGTTGTAATCCTTGAAGAGCTTGACAACAACACGAACAACAGCTGCAGATTTCGGAGGGAAATTGATCAGGTATGCCCAATTGATACATAGCTAAATGAACCAATCCTTCCTTATGAGTTTTAGAAACAGTGAGTCTAGCTTGCTCTGAAGTTATATATGTTGCTTCTCCCTCGTTAACCTGCATATCTGCTCTGGTATTGAAAAAAATGCAAGTTTTTCTTGGATAATTACAATTTTGAAGCGTTGTACGACAGAAGCAGTTTCCTAAAGCTATTTTTTCTGCTTGTGATATAAGTTGGTTGACTCTTTTCAAATCTAACGCAATTTGTTTATTTTCTATTTGGATATTAACTGGAATTGTAACTGCTTGCCATCTTTTTTTAAAATCAAGAAGTTTTGTCTCCGACCACTCTTTATATTTTCTCATAAAGACTAATTTAATTATTTTAAAGCTAATCCTATTACTTCTAATTAATAGTTTAATATAATGTTCTGGAAAACATTAATTACTATATAACTATAGACAAATTTATTAAAAGGGGAAAATTATTCCTTAATCCTTTATAAAGTGAATGTGTTTATCTACTTTAAAAAGGATGGTTATTTAAATGCATGTTAAAAAAAAATGTCTAAATATAGAGAATATTTTCGTAGATATAGTTTTATGTCCAAAAACAAGGCTATACTTACAGAGTTTATATTGTCACAATTGTGCTTATTTTAAGTTAGACGAGGAGAATCATATTCATTGTAATTTTGAGACACCTCAAATAAAAAATACTGATAAAGAGAAAGAAAAGTTAATAAAGATATTCTCAAAAATTAATGGAAAAAATGAGGTTTCTTTTCATCAATTAGTAGATAAAGAAGAGGATGATTTTTTAAGAAATAGAGACCTACTCAAAACAGACCTTTTTAGAGCGTTAGAAAAGCGAAAAAAGAATATTTTAAAAATCTAATGATTTAAAAAAGATTATGAAAATATTAAACTAGAAATTTTTATGTTAATCTACTACTTTTAACTTTATTACACGAGTGATATAACTCTTTACTAAAAGCTCGCCATTATACTCAGACAATTTATTACAGATAAAGAAATTCGAGTTTATTTTAAAATTTTTTTATTAACTTTTTCGCTTCAATATCGCGTAATTTTTTATCTTTTACTAGTTTTTCCATATAAAATCTGATCGACCCGATTAATTTATTCGACTCTTCTCGCCAGCCAATACTTTCAAATTTCTTTTTAGCTTCTTTATAAATTTTAATTACTTTTTCATACGGACAATCAAGGGATAGAATGTTATCCTGTTTTATTTTTAGTTCATATTCTCTCACTATTTTTTCACCGTTGATAATTAAGTTAAAAATTTCTTCGAGTTCTTTATTTTTTTCTTTCTTTTTTTCTTCAAAGTCTAAAATCTCCTGTTCTTTATTGAGATGATCGATTACAGCCCTAATTGCATCAATTTCCTTTATTTTGTATATTTCTTCAAATATTCTTTGTTTTTGTACTTTCTGATCTTCTATTTGTCTTAATATCTTATCTCTTTCTAACTTTTTAGAGTACAATTTAATTAGCTTTTTGATAATCACTGTCTGTCTATCCCACCCATGTTTAATAAGTATTTGATTAATTTTTTCAAATGTTGTAATTATTTTTGCATAAGGGCTTTTCATTTCAAATTTGCCTTTTCTAATTGCTAATTCATATTCTCTAGCCATTTTTTCCATTTGATTTATTATTTCTGCGATTTGATTTTCAATTTTTTTATCCATAAAAATCATCAAATCCTATAAGAAGATAATAAAAGACTTTTAACATGATATATTGCTGATATTACTTCTCTTATTTAATGAGAGATACTTTAATTTTATCAATCAACTCCCTCATATACAATACCTTATCATCTCTAAAGTTTAATCTAACAATTAGCTTAATTCTACAATTAAATGTAACCAAAGTGTGTCATTATAATTTTAGATAGATATATAAACAATGTATCTACATTTTCCCCAGTTTTAGAAGAACATTCAAAATATTTACAGAATTTATATTTTTGTGATATTTCTTGAGCAAATTCCGTAGAAACAATTCTTTTAAAATAGAGATCATATTTTCCACCTACCATTACTAGTGGAATATCCTTTCGATCATCAGATAGATTTGCAGTAAACATTGTAATCCAATTTTTTACATTACTGATACTGGAAAATTTAGTGATGTCATACATAAAAATTCCTCCTGAAATACCCTCTAAAAAAACTGGGAAAAGAAATTCAAACTGAAGATCAAATCTTAGAATCCAAATTTGAAGTATAATTTTTAATGCATTTATGGTTAAATCTTTAGTTTTAATATCTATAATTGGGGGTGGCCTTAACTCTTTATTGAATCCGTTTTGAGTAATTGCATAGATTAATGAGCTTTTCCCAACATTTTTCTCTCCAAACAGACATACTTTAAAGGTTAAATCTCTTGTAATTACTCCCACCTCTTACTTATACTATTATTTATAGAATAATTAAATAATATTCTTATAGAACTCTCTATAATATTCCCTATAAACCTAATAAATAGTAAAACTAATAAAATATAAATCTTCATTTTTTCTATTTTTCTTTAAAAATAAAAAAAAAGTTTAGGGTTCTATGAAAAGAAACCTTGCTTTAAAAAAGCATATAAAGGAAAACTAATATTATTTTTATTGCCACGATGAGTGATCATAACAGAGTAGAAGCTGTTGAGACATTTTCTACAAAATTAAGCGATGATCAATTCCTTCATTTTGCTGAAAATTCTACCATGGGAGTTTTAATAATTCAAAGAGGATATCTAAAGTATTTTAATCAAAAATTCTCAGAAATTTTTGATTATCCTGAAGATGAGCTTTCAAAGTGGAAAAAAAGGGAGTTCTACAAGATTGTCCATCCCGAAGATTTACCTATGCTATTAGAAAAATTAAAAATTGAAGATGACAAGAAGACAGTTACGGTAAGATTTAGAGGAATAACCAGGAGCAATCAAATAATTGATATTATAAATTACAATTGTAAAATTGAATATAATGGCAAAACAGCGTATTTAGCTAGTTATGCTCTAATATCTCCTAAAATACAAAAAGAATTTACTCCAAAAACAGTTATAGTTAGAACAAATAGAGTAATCATGTTAGATTATCATCCGAAAACAATTAAAATTTTAAAGGACAGTAACTTGAATTTTGTAATAATTAAAAAGTACTTGTTTCGAGAAGAAGGCTAATCGACCATTCTTATTTTTTTTAGGGAACCTCTTCAAAATGAATATTATACTGTTTTTCGGGATCTATTATCTTATATTTAATTAGTTTTCGAGGGATTATTACCACATAATCTGGGCCCATAGATGCTAATTTATGCCCTTCTAATGTAAATATTTTCTTCTTAGCAGTCATACTTTAATACTATAAAAATGATTTTAAATTTTTTGTATTATGTTTTATAGGATACTTAATGTCTTTTACATTGAATTATCTAGTAAAATTTATTAAGAAAAATACGTATAAAAAATTAGTTATGTTTCTTATAGAATTTCTTATAGAAAGATTTATATAACATTTCTTTTTTTTGTTATTTTATAGCACCAGTAAGATTTTAGAATGATACTAAACCTTTTTAAGGTGCAATTTTACAGAAAGTATAAAAATGAAGTAATAATGGATATAAAAATCATTTTAGCATTAATAAATGGGCTGAAAACATTAAGAAATATTATAATTAAATACAATGAGGCAGTTAAAGAATATGAAGACATCCGATCAATATCAATAATGAATAGACTTGTATATCAACAAGAAAGATTTGATAAAATTACCAAAGATATAAAATTATTAATGAAGCGTGTTGTTACTAAAGAAGAATTTAAATTATATTTGTTAGATTTTAAAAAAATGTCAAATGAGTTATCAATGAAAGAAAAATCTCTAAATAAGCAAGCCGAAAATACAATTATAGATATTCATTTACATCTTAAAGATTTAAATAAAAAAATGGTAGAATTTGAGGTTAATTTGAATAAGCTTTCTGATTCTTTGAAAGACGATAACTAAATTTTTTACACCAATTATTTAATCAAGTATTTAATGTTTCAAATTAAATACTTGATTGAGGTTAATGCAAAACAATTATATAATGACAATCTAATCATCGATCATCCTTTTGTGACCTTCAGGACAAATTCCATATGTGCAATCATAGAATCCCTCTTCCCATTCTTCTGTAGCGTTATAATGTTCCCAACAATAAATCTTATCACACTCCGGGCAGTAAGCGTCTAAACCTTCATATCCATGATATTGTTTCATAAATTCATGAACTCCAGAGAGATTTTTTGCTTTCAAAATTTCAAATAGTATCGTGCTAAGACTTCTTCTTAGAGAACTGCTATGTGTAATTCCACTGAAAACTAATGATTCCTCCTTATCAAACCTCCCATATCCAATTTTAAATTCAACTGCAATCCTCCCACATACAGAACAAGGTAACTGATACATCGTTTCTGAAAGTTCTAGCACATTTTGATCCGCTATTCGGTTCTCCTTTAAAGGCTCGATTATCTTATACTCCTTAAAAAATGCATTCCAACAAGTCTCAAAAATTTGCTCTAAGCGTGAAATCATATTGGGCAATTTATTATTATCTAATATTTTGAGTTCACTAATTGATTGAGCTAAGCGACTTTTACTAAAATATAATAACCCTTTTGAGTCATCTAAGTTGTTCTTTAATTTACTTATTATGAAATTTAGTTTTTCCCATGCTAATATAGTATTATAATAGCTGTCTTTAAGATTTGAAATAACTATCTTTACATATGATTGATCTAAAGAATTATCAGAGCTCAAAAGCTTAATTATTTCATTGATAATATCCTCAAGTTCTTGAATATGCGTTCTTATATTCCTAATACGCTCCAAACTTATTTTAAGTGCGTTATCTAATTTAAATTCATTCAATTCTAACTAACCCCTTTATCCATAAAAAACAAGAAAATTATTGTATATAAATCAAATAGTTTAATAATCAAAAATTAATCTCAGTTTTCTGTGGCTTTTTTTCTGCGTAGAAAAACCGTCCTGAGCCCATAACGTCTACATGTCTGAAATATATTTCATAAAAAGAGATTTTTTTAGTTCTTATTCTGTTAGCTTTTTTGTAACTTTTAAGCTCCTCTTCAGATATATACTCGATAATCGTTCTTATCATTTTTCCTAATTCTGAAACTAACAATTCCTCTTCAGAGGGGTAGTATTGATCCAGATCAGCACCAATTGCTACATTACCCTTCCCCATCTCTCCTGGATGCTTTTTAACTTCTTTTTTATATCGATTAAAATAAATTAAGATTGTGTTCAAATTTTTAAGATCTGGTTCTTTTATTTCAGAAAGGATTTGGAATACAAAGCTCCGTCGTTTTAAATAGTCTTGAAGCGTATCTGGGGTTCTCTTGGGTTCATAATCGGGAAATAAATCTTTTTCGCTCAAAATTAAAACAACCAAAGCAATTTTTTATTACTTAAAATTAATTAAAACAACATAAAGATTTAAAATTGAATGAAATAATTATTTCTAGAAAGGATTATTTCTAAAAGTAACTCAAAAATTTGTGGGAAATTATGGAAACCGAAGGCAAAAAACCATATTATATTTTTAAGTTATGCTTACTTGGTCATGCTGGTGTAGGGAAAACATGTATTGCACGGCGATTATGTTTTGATACTTTTGATGCGAACACCTCATTAACAATAGGGATTGATTTTTATACTTATGATTTACCGATGATTGTTGATGGAGACGAAACATTTCTAAGACTATCTATTTGGGATTTTGGGGGTCAAGAGCAATTCAAAAAGATGTTTAGTTATTACATTCACGGAGCAAATGGTATATTTATGGTTTTTAGTCTCTTTAATTTAAATGATACTCTTTTAGGACTAGATTGGTGGTATGACAATCTATTCAAACACAATTATCAAGAAACTCCTAAACTATTAGTTGGATGTAAATTTGATTTAGTCAAGGACTTAGAAAGAGTAAATGAGTTGGTTATAGAAAGATTTAGAAATAAACATGATGACGTGCCGTTCTATAAAACTTCTGCAAAAAATAATATTAATGTTAGAGAAATTTTTGTAGATATGTCAAAACAGATTTTAGATGCTCATAATTTTAATTATGATAAACTTCTCTAATGTGAATATTATAAATATTCATAACTTTTTCTTTAGTAATTTATAAATACCAGTGGGGCTGAATATGGTCGAGATATATCATGAAGATGATGGTAGGTTAGAATATATAAAAAATAAAACGATAGGAATTATTGGTTACGGGAATCAAGGAAGAGCACAAGCATTAAATTTAAGAGATAGTGGATTAAGAGTAATTATTGGTAATATTGAAGATGATTACAAAAAAATAGCTAAAAATGACGGCTTTGATGTTTTTGCAATTGAGGAAGCAGTACACCAGTCAGATATTATATTTTTCCTTATCCCTGACGAATCAATGAAAGAAATATTTGATCAAAAAGTTAAACCATATCTCAAATCGTCATCAACTATAAATTTTGCTAGTGGATATAATGTGGGGTTCAAATTGTTAGAATTACCCTCAAATATTGACATTATTATGATTGCTCCGAGGATGATTGGTGTAGGAGTACGAGAAAATTATCTTAATGGAAAAGGATTTTTTAGTTTTATAGCAATCGAACAAGATGTCACCGGAAAAGCTAAAGATACCCTGCTTGCTTTAGCAAAAGGTCTGGGAACCCTTAAAAAGGGAGCTGTGATGATGTCAACGAAAGAGGAAGCTATCTTAGATTTATTTAATGAGCAGGCATTTGGTCCAGCTTTTGGAAGGGTTTTATTAACAAGCATTAATGTACTATTAGAAGCAGGATATCCTGCTGAAGCTGTATTAATAGAAATGTATATGAGTGGTGAAATGTCCTATACTTATAAAAAAATGGCGGATATAGGATTAATAAAGCAAACAGATTTTCATTCATACACTAGCCAATACGGAGCAATGAGTCGGGGTATTCGATATTTTAAGCTTCCTTTAAAACCAATTATGCAAAGAACATTGGAAGAAATCGAAAATGGAGTTTTTACTCAAGAATGGGAGAAAAAAATTACCAAATTGAAATTTAAGTTTATCAAATTTTTTGCTACTCGTCAAAAGATAAATAAACTTGAGAAACAGGTAAGAAAAAGTATGAAAATGAAATTGTTCGATATTTATGAAGAGCAACCACCTACTGCCGAAGACATAGAAAAAGCCAAAGAAATTACTAACGAGCTCAAAATGTTTGAAAAATATTATGAAACCTGAATTATAAATAAAAGAGTATCTCCGAATAGTATTTTTAAATGAAGATTATACTAGAATTATTACAACTCCCAGTATAGTCAAAATCACACCTATAAATCCTTGTTTTGATACTTTTTCCTTATTTACAATATAAGTTAAAGGAAGGGCAAATAATGGGCTTGCCGTGGCTATTAAAGACATAATGTTTGCTCCTGCAACTCTCGCAGCTTCAGTATACAAAAAAGCTCCTAAGGATGTCCCTATGAGGGATCCAAGGAGGAGCAAAATATAAGTTTTTAAGCTTCTTCTTTTATTAATAGACGTCTTTAACTTCTTTTTTTTAATGTGATTTTCTCTACCTGCCATAACACTTAAAATCAGAACTGCAAAAGGAAATCGTATTACATTTCCGATGATACTACTTTGTTCATTTATATGTAAAATAGTATCAATTATATTTGTCGTATAGTCTATTATAACTAATCCAACAGCCCAACCTAAGGAGGCAATTAAGCCTGCGATAATTGCTTTGATAGAAGTATTTGCTAATAATTCTCTTAATTTAGTTTGCGGTATAGCACCATTCTTCTTCAACCCCTCTTGGTTATTATATGAATTAATTTTATTTTTTCCAATGATTATTATTCCTATTCCTACTAAGAGTAACGATAGTAGCATACGTAATTCAAAGGGACGCTCAAGAAAAATTAATGAGAGAATAAAAGTAAAAATCGGAAATGTCATTGAAACGGCCAAAGCTATGGTAGTTCCAAGTTCTTTTTGGGCAGTAAAGTAGGCAGTGTCCCCAATAACCTGTCCAAAAAGAAAACTTGTGAATAATAAAATCCAAATTTCAAAAGGTAGTAGAAAAATATAGCCAAAAATGTTCAAAAAAAGCGAAATTAAAATGAATGTTAATGTTCCAATAAGGGTACGAAATAAGTTAATAAATAAAGGGCTTGATTCAAATTCTGTCTGTCGAAATATTACATTAGATCCTACAAAAGTTAACACAGCAAATATCGCGATTATCTCTCCTAGCATAAGGATGATTATTTTTATGTTGATTTTCTATGAATTTTATTTATTTGTTTACCATAATTATGTAATGCTAAAAAAGCTAAGGCAGCTCTTCTCAAATCAGAATAAACTAAAAAGCCATCCTTAATTAAAAGCTCAAAATATTCATTTCTTATCTTTAGGGGTGTTTCAGTTAATATCAATATCAAAAGCTTATTCTGTGCTTCAATATGCTCTTTAATTAACTTTAGGTTATGATAATATGATTCAAATCGTTCTTTATCCCCCATACTCCAAGCATTAGTATGCATAACAACAAAATCAATTTCCTCCGTTATGGCAGCTTTACATACTTCAACATATTTTTCAGAACGAGAAAGCCAGGGTAAATCCAATGGATTTGAAAGGGAACCGATTTTAATTGGATATACATCTCGTAAGCGTTGTACTGTCTCTTCTTTAAATAAGGGAAGATTAATTCCTAGTTGAGTTAATCTATCTGTATCAATAATTCCTAAACCACCTGACCAAAGAATTACTAATGCATTTTTACCTTTTGGGAAATATTGAAGTCGTTCTTCAAAAGGAAACTTACCAAACTTTTTATAAAAATAATTAAAGATGAAAAGGTAATCAATTAGTTCATTAAGTGAACTTCCTACCTCAATTAAAGGAGTTTGTTTGCAAATCGCATTCCAAATCCTTTCACTTGTTCCAAGAGAACCTGTGTGAGACAAAACGGCTGTTTGACCTCTTTTTGTTTTTCCTCCTCTTAAAATCAAAACTGGCTTTTTAATTTCTTTTAAAATATTAAATAGCAATCTACCTTCCTTTTTTTGATATTTGGAAAATCCCTCAAAATAGACCGTTATAATTTCCGATTCAGGGTCTTTTTCGTAATATTTTAGAAAATCGCTTACTTGAAGGCTTACACAGTTACCTAAACTCACCCCTTTAGAAAAAGTAAGATTATACCTACTTTGTCCATCCATTATTGTTCTAGAATGGAGATCTCCAGAATGGAAAATTAAACTTATATTACCTGCTTCAGTAGGAAACATAGGAAGATAAGCAATATGCCCTTTAGGACAATACACACCCATGCAATTAGGTCCAATAGCTAATGTATCTGCTTGCTTATCTAAAAAAATCTTTAATTCTTGTTCAATTTTTATTCCAATTTCATCGAATTCTCCTGTTCCTGCCGTAAAAATATGAATAAAATTAATTTTTTTTTTTTCTAATAGTCTCTTTAAAGACTCAAGTAATTTTTCCCTTCTTACTGCTAAAATGAGAAGATCAATGGTATCCTCAGAAACATCTTCTATAGATTCATATGTTTTAATACCGAAGATTTCGTTTTTTGTAGGAGATATTAAATATAAATTGTTGAGATCAAATCCCTGTGATTTAAACCCAAAGATAAAATAAGACAGTTTTTCTGTTGCTTCATAAATCGCCACGTTTTTAGGCATAAATAATTTATCTAGTTCTTCTTTTCGTTCTGTTGATTTTGGTTTCATTTTTTTCCCACCAATAACTATATTCTTTAGAATGCAACTTCAAAAATATATGTACGAGCTTAATTTTTAATTAAAATATCATGTGAATTATAAGATTAAGATTTTTAGGTTTTAATAAATTAAGATATTACTATATATAAATTAGTAATTTCCTTTCTTCGCATCTAACTTTCTGCCATATTCATACATTTTTAGAAATGATTTTGCCGCACTTTCCATTGTAGGATATACAATAAAATCGTTCTTAATTAACATGTCATAAAATATTGCCCTTGATTCACTTGGATATTCATGGAGAATAATAACAAACACTTTATTCTGAGATTCTATATGATTTTTAATGCCAAGTAAATTATTAAAGTACCCTTTAAATCTCGCACTTTCTAAATCTCTCCAAGCGTCAGATTCAACAATTATAAAATCAATATTTTCATCAATTGCGGCTTTACATACATCAAGAAATACCTTGTCAGAGGTAACCCATGGTAAATCAAAGGGATTAGCTAAACTACCAATCTTAATAGAGTAGATTTGATTTAATCTTTCTAAGACATCTCCCTCAAAATAAGGTATTTCAAGTCCTAATTCCTTTAAAGTATCCGTTGCCAATATTCCAAAACCCCCCGACCAAAGAACAATTAACGTATTTTTTCCTTCAGGGAATACTAATTCTTTATTAAATTTTTTATTACGAGCTATATATTGAGAAAACATGTAAGCATAATCAATCAATTCTTCTAATGAGGCAGGAACTTCAACAATATTAGTTTGCTTAAAAATTGCGTTCCAAATGCGCTTATTTATAGCTAACGACCCCGTATGTGAAATTACTGCTTTTTGTCCTCGCTTAGTCCTTCCCCCTCTCATAAATAAAACGGGTTTCTTCATATTCTTTAAAGTTCTGAATAATTTTTTACCTTCATACTTCGAATAACTAGGTAGTCCTTCAAAATAAACACATATAACGTCAGTTTTATTATCGTTATTGAAATATGCTAATATTTCAGAGATTTGGATATCGATACAATTACCTATACTAACTCCAAGTGAGAATCTTAGATTATATCTTCGAGATCCAAACTTAACCATCTTAGAATGTAAATCTCCAGATTGAAAAACTAAAGCTATGTTTCCAGATTCAACAGGAAATGAAGAATAATAGGCAGTTTTACCTCGTGGACTATATAATCCCATGCAATTAGGACCTATTGCCCGCGTATTTGGGTATGATTTTAAAAGTATCCTAACATCTTTCTCAATTTGTACTCCAATATCATCAAACTCTCCTGTGCCAGCCGTGAAAATATGTATGAAATTTACTTTCTTTTTTAATAGGATATCTTTTATATCGTCGAGTAATAATTCTCTTCTTATAGATAAAATGAGCAAATCAATCTCATCAATAGGGATTTCGTCAAAATTTTTATAACATTTTAATCCCATAAATTCTTCATCTTTGGACGAAATTAGATAGAGATTTTCCAAATTGAAACCTTGTCGTTTAAATCCTTCAATGAAAAAGCCTACATTTGGTTTTGCCTGATAAATTACTACCGTTGTTGGATTAAATAATGTATCAAATGAATTAGAATTATTCGTAATTTCCATTATTATCCCCTAAATCTGGAATTAATTGCTTACTGCATTTATAACAATAAATCGGAATGGAATTAAATTCAGTCCCGCAATATGGGCACTTCGATTTTGTTTGTTTTTCAATAATTGAAATATCTTTTATTATAACATCTTTTCTAAAATTTTTTATAAACTTTAAAAATAGTACTAATAGAAATGAAAATAAAATGATTACCAAGCCAAGAAGAAGTGTTTTTAAGAAAAGAAAAATGCCATAATGCTCAAAATATAATGGAGAATACTTTGATATGAAAATATAAAAAAAGAAGTTAGGGAAAAAAAAAGTAATTGTATTCATGATAATTACTCGCTTGATCTTTTGTAACGCTATGACTGGAATTAATGTTACTAACATCCAGATAAAATATAGAAAAATCAACCCTATATTGAATTCATACATAATATAATTTGAAAGAAATTGAATTACCAATCGTCTTTCTTCTATGACATTGCTATCAAATTCAATTTGAAAACTATACCCGAATGCGATAATAAAAATAGTTAAAATTAGGAACTGAATACTGAAAAGTGCTAACTTACTTTTATAGAGAAATGCTATCTTCATTATTAAAATTTTAAATAAATCAAAAAATAAAACTCTTTGAAATAAAATAATAAGAGAAAAGATTTAAAAATGCTTAAAACGTAAAATTTTTAATATTTGCTTGCTTCATTTACTTACAGTGCTGAGTTTATTATCTCATTCTTTAAAGTTTATTATTATTAATCTAAAAACAAAGGATGTTTTGGGTTTATGAGCTACTCTTTTAGCCGTACAAAAATGGTTGAAAAAATCAAATTTGGGCTTTTAAGCCCAGACGAGATTAGAAAGATGTCCGCTGCCAGAATCATTACAGCGGACACATATGACGAAGATGGATTACCAATTCCGAGCGGATTAATGGATCAGCGTCTGGGAACGATAGAACCGGGCCAGAGATGCCAAACCTGTGGTAATCTTGTAAGTAATTGTATGGGTCATTTTGGACATATCGAATTAGCACGACCGGTAATTCATGTAGGGTATGCCAAAAAGGTCCTAAAAGTCTTAAGATCTATATGTCCGCAATGTTCACGATTAATGTTAACTGAAGAGGAAATAGAACGTTTTAGAGAAGAACAAGCTAAATTTGAAAAAGTTTCTTTTGAAGGTGACGAAGACCCTTCAAGGGTAGTATTTAAACGAGCTAGGAAAAGTAAAATGTGCCCTTATTGCGGAGCAAAGAAGAAAAAAATCATTATTGAAAAACCCACTACTTTTTATGAGGAAGAAGAAAATAAAGGTTCTCGTCGTCTTACCCCCATCGAAATTTTAGAACGCCTCAAAAAGATGACTGATAATGATTTGCGAGTATTAGGGATATCTCCTGAGAATGCGAGACTTGAATGGGTTATTTTCACCGTATTACCAATTCCACCGGTCTGTGCTCGACCTTCAATTACCCTAGATAGCGGTATCCGATCTGAAGATGATCTAACTCATAAATTAGTGGATGTAATTCGAATTAACCAAAGATTAAGGGAAAATATTGATGCAGGTGCGCCTCATCTAATTGTTGAAGATCTTTGGGAATTATTACAATATCATATAACTACTTATTTTGATAATCAAGTGTCTGGTATTCCCCCAGCACGTCATAGATCAGGAAGGGCTCTTAGGACACTTACACAAAGGTTAAAAGGTAAAGAAGGGCGTTTTAGGAGCAATTTGAGTGGAAAGCGAGTAGACTTTTCAGCAAGAAGCGTAGTATCTCCCAATCCCTATATAAGTATCAATGAGGTCGGAGTTCCAATAGAAATTGCGAAAATCCTTACAATCCCTACAAATGTAAATGACTGGAATATTGAAGAGATGAAGCAAATGGTAATTAATGGACCATCTAGACATCCAGGTGCAAATTATATTATTAGAAACGATCGTAGAAGGATAGATTTAAGATATGTTAAAAATCGTCAAATTATAGCTGATATGTTAGCACCTGGTTTTACAGTTGAGCGTCATTTAAGTAATGGTGATTTAGTCTTATTTAATCGACAACCATCCCTTCATAGAATGTCTATAATGGCTCATGAAGTTAAAATAATGGATGGTAGAACCTTTCGTCTAAATCTTACAGTTTGCCCTCCTTATAATGCAGATTTTGATGGAGATGAAATGAATTTACATGTACCTCAAAGTGAAGAAGCTCGAACTGAAGCAGAATTGCTACTTAAAGTCCAAGAACATATTTTATCACCTCGTTTTGGAGGGCCCATCCTAGGAGGTATCCAAGATTTTATCTCATCTGTGTTTCAATTCACCAGTAAAGATGCCTTATATAATAAAATGGATACTTTTAAGTTGTTATTTATGGGAAATATTTTTAAAGATAATCCTGAATTTGATTTAACTGATTTGACACCTATCGTGACAGAACCTGAAGAAAAGTTTTCTGGAAAACAGATATTCAGCACTCTATTTCCAGATGATCTTAATATTAAAGTAAAATCAAAATTTTGTAAAAAATGTGAAGTTTGTGAAGAAGAGAATTGTGCTTATGATGCATACGTAGTGATTAAAAACGGAGAATTAATAACAGGAACAATTGATGAAAATTCCTTCGGAGCTATGCAATCCAATAGTATTCTACAAAGAATTATTAAGGATCATGGAAATGCAAGAGGTAGACAATTCTTAGATGATGCAACGAGAATGCTATTATATGTTATTAGAAAGAACGGAATGACGATGGGACTTGATGAAGTATATGTATATGGTCATGCATATGAGGAAATACAAAAAATACTTGATAATGCAAATAGCGAAGCAGATCGGTTAATTAATGCATTCTATGATAATGATACCACAATTTTAAGAAGAGCTCCAGGACGATCAATGCGAGAAACTTTAGAATTAAGAATAAGACAAGTACTTGCTGAAGCACGTAAAAAAGCAGAAGAAACTGCTGCTAATTTTATAGGTGATGAAGCTCATTCTGTCATTATGACCAAATCTGGAGCGCGGGGAAACATCTTAAATTTAGGTCAAATGTCTGCTGTGGTAGGGCAACAAGCAATCAGAGGAGAGAGAATTAACCGAGGATATAGCTTAAGAACGCTACCTCACTTTAAAATAAATGATCTTACTCCGAAATCTCGAGGGTTTGTTGAATCTTCTTATAGAAACGGTTTAAAACCAGAAGAATTTTTCTTTCATGCCATGGGAGGCAGGGAAGGATTAGTTGATACCGCAGTAAGAACCTCTACAAGTGGATATATGCAACGTCGATTAGTTAATGCACTTCAAGATATGGTAATTGAAAATGATGGTACAGTTAGAAATAGTGATAAAAATATTATACAATTTAATTACGGAGATGATGGAATTGATCCAATGCATACAGACCATTCTGACGCAGTAAATCTCAATGTATTGCTTTTAAAAGCAAAAGCACTTGATTTAGAAGAAATTCGAGATGAATTAAAACATGCTCCATCAAAAAAGAAATCAGTGCCAAAGGAAACAGAAAAAATAAAAGAAGTACCAAGTGAACCCTCCAAACCTAAAAAGAAGGCACAATCAACAGATGAAGATACATTAATAAAAGAGTATGAAAAAGAAACCGGAAAAAATGCCATTTGGAGAGGTAATACCACGAAAGGTTATTTGGAATGGAAAAACGAAAAGTATGGGTCTTAAATAAAATAAGAGGAATATATTATGCCAAAAGTTACAGCCAAAATTTTAGATGAAAAACTTGCTGAACTACAAGAAGATGGTATCCCAAAAGATTTAATTGAAAAAATAAAAGCAAAAGTAAAGAATGAAATCTTAGAAGAAGAACAACTGGAATACCTTCTAAATAAGGTTTATATTAACTTCAATAATGCTATAGTAGAGACTAGTGAGCCCGTCGGTACAGTAGCGGCTCAATCAATTGGCGAACCCGGAACTCAAATGACCCTTCGTACGTTTCATTACGCTGGGGTTGAAGAGTTTAGTGTGACTCAAGGATTGCCACGGTTAATTGAAATAGTGGATGCTAGGCGATTTCCTTCAACTCCGATGATGACAGTGTTTCTTGAAAAACCTTATAATGAAAGTGAAAAAAATGCTATTAAAGTACATAATCGTATTGAACAGATTCGTATAGAGCAAATCACACACGATGTGGACTTAGATTTCGTGAATTGGAATATTATAATTAATGTTATCCCTGAAATTTGTGAAAACAAGGGTATTGACATAGAATTGATTCCCGAAATATTGAAAAGGTATAAGAAAAAAGGTACAATAAAACGTGAAGGTAATTCAATAATAATAGATCCGGGAATTGAAGACCTTCAAAGTCTACAAAAATTGCGGGAAAAAATCCTAAAGAAAGTAGTAAAAGGAATTAGGGGAGTAAAAAGGGGATTACTTACACCTTCAGACGATAATAAAGAATGGTTAATAAAAACCGAGGGAACAAACTTACAATCTGTCGTTCAAATTGAAGGTGTGGACACAACACGTTCGGTTTCAAATCATATCCATGAAATTGAAAAATTATATGGTATTGAAGCAGCAAGGAGTATGATCATTAAAGAATCGCAGAAAGTTTTAGAACAACAAGGATTAGATGTTGATTTACGACACTTATTAATATTATCTGACCTAATGTGTGTAGGAGGAGTCATTCAATCAATTGGTAGACATGGGATCTCGGGATCAAAATCTAGTGTATTTGCTAGAGCTGCTTTTGAAGTGACTGTTAATCAGTTATTGGACGCGGGGCTTTATGGAGAGGAAGAAAAATTACTTGGAATCCCTGAAAATGTCATTATTGGGCAAGTAAGTCCCATAGGCACAGGAAGAGTTTCGATCATGTTTGATTTAGATGCGAATTTAGAAATCCTTAAAAGTAAGAAATAGGCGAATTAGCGTTAAAAATTTAAATTATTATGTATTTAATTTTATTACTATATTTTTAAGATTTAAAAAGGAAATTCGTAGTAAGGACTATGGCAAGAAAAAGCAAAAAAATCGATGAATCTATCGATTTATCTCGGAAGAAAGTAAAAGAATTTGACATTGATACTAACATAAAAGTAGCTTATAAGACTGGAAAAATTTTATATGGCAGAAGTCAAGTTCTCAAACAAATCAGACAAACTCCTTTTAAAATGATAATCATTGCCAATAACTGTCCCAAAGAATTAGAGACTCAAATCAAATATTATAATACTCTAATTGAAAATAGTGTATTTATCCATACCTATAAAGGATCATCATGGGATTTAGGATTAGCCATGGGAAAACCTTATATGATTTCTGTTATTGGTATAAATGATTTTGGAGACTCTGATTTATTATCCTTAAAAACTAAGAGAAATTAAAGAGTAAGTGAATTACTTCAGCATGTTACGTAAAAATATCAGAATTGATAGAAAATCAATGGAACTTATTTCGCTGTTTAATAACATCACTGGAGCTATAATAAAAGATTGCTTTATTTTCGAATCACCTGAAAATGACTCTGAGATAATAATCTTTCTTGTTAAGAAAGAAGACGTTGGAAAAGCAATTGGAAAAGCAGGAGAACATGTTAAAGACTTAATGGCGAAATTACAGAAAAAGATAGATGTTATTCCTTGGTCTGAAAATCTGGAAGAATTTATTCAATATATATTAAACACGACTAAAACTACAATAAAGGTTCAAACTATTGAAATTAAAGAAAGTAAAAACTTAAAAAAAACAGTAATCATATCAGTTCGCCCTCAAGATCGTGGTAAAGCAATAGGCAAAGAGGGCTCTATGATACGAAAAGTAAAGGAGCTTGTTTTACGACATTATGAAGTAGATAATGTAATTATCAACACAAAAAATTAAATACTTTACTTTCTAAATTCAAAAATTTTAAGTTTAAGGAAATAATTTATAATCTATATCAAATTCTTTCAAAGTTTTATTAAGGTATAAAAGAATGTCGAAGCCTAAAGGTTTGTACGCTGCACGAAAGTTAAGAAACAATAGGAAAAAGTTGCGATGGAGCAAAACTAAATTTAAAAGGAAGAAATTAAAGTTAAAACAAAAAGTAGATCCACTTGAAGGTGCTCCTCAAGCACTGGGTATTGTATTACAAAAAGTAGGAAGAGAAAGTAAACAACCAAATTCAGCAATTCGAAAATGTGTACGTGTCCAACTTAAGAAGAATGGAAAAGGAGTCACGGCTTTTCTTCCCGGTGATGGTGCGCTTAACTTCATAGAAGAACATGATCGAGTAATTGTAGAAGGTATTGGGGGTGCTAAAGGTAGATCGATTGGTGATCTTCCTGGTGTAAGATGGAAGGTGGTAAAAGTCAATGGTGTTTCTTTAGATGCATTAATAAAAGGTATAAGAGAGAAACCAATGAGGTAAAATCATGAGTAAGGAAAAAACAGAGATTAAACTGTTTGATAAATGGTCTTTTGAAGGCGTTGAAATTAAGGATTGGACTTTAGCGAGTTATATTAATTTGAAACCAATAATTGTTCCTCATTCAGCAGGAAGACATGAACACCGCCGATTTTGGAAATCAAGCAAGGTATCTATAATCGAGCGTTTTGTAAATCGGTTATTAGCACCAGGTTTTATTGGAAGTAAAATTAAAGGCCATAAAAGTTCTTATAATTCTGGTAAAAAAATGAAACTTCTAAGAAGTACAGAAAATGCTTTCACTTTAATGGAGATTAATACCGGTGAAAATCCAATCCAGGTTTTAATTGATGCCATCTGCAATACCGCTCCCAGAGAAGAAACTACACGAATTGCTTTAGGAGGGATAAGCTATGCGTCAGCAGTGGATATCTCACCACAGCGAAGAGTTGACCTTGCAATCAAATATCTTGTTCAAGCTATAGGTGGTAGATCTCATTCTAATGAAAGACAATTTGAATTAAATTTAGCTCAAGAATTAATCCAAGCTGCTCAGAATAGCCAAGAATCAAGAGCAGTAAAAAGAAAGGATGAAATTGAGAGAATAGCCGTATCGGCGCGTTAAAATATTCTCTTTCAAACACTTTTTTAACTGCTTATATATTTATAGTCAATTCTTTATTAAATCCTAAATTGAGATAGGTAAAATGGTAATTTTCATTTTTTAAAATGCTAAATATTACAGTCGATCTCTTTAATGAAGCAATCGATCTAAGAGAACTGGCTTCTTTAAGTTACGATATTAAGAAAAAGGTTGGTATTTTACATAAAATGGATAATTTTGATGATATTTACCAAGAATTAGAAGAACTTAGAAAGAAGTATAGATTTTTTCTCTTTAGAGCTTATTGCGAGTCTCTATTAACAGGTTTTCTATTATTATTAGTGAATACCCCTAAGTTTGGTATTTCATGGGACTGGCATCCGCTTGTTTTACCGAGTACTAAAGAAAATTATATAGCAGACGAATTAATAAAAAAAATTATTGAATTCTCAAAAAAAGAAGATATTAACCGATTAGAAGTAGGTTTTACAATTGAAAACAAGGTTCATGAATCTCTTTTTTTAAAACAAGTAAACTGGTATCAGAAACAAGGTTTTTACAAGTTAGCTGAAGAAGCAACTTTGGAGTTATTACTTGATAATTATAAACTTGAACCGATAACTTTACCTCATAATTACGAAGTAAAAACTCTAGATCAAGTAAATCGGAAAAAATTGCCTCAAATTGCATATGAGGCATTTGATAATAGCGAAGATTTGATGTTCTTGAACTTAGGAGAAGAGGAAAAAAAGATTATGTGTAAGAAATATTTCGATTTATCCGAGCCAATACTCGAGGATGCATCCTATATTTTATTTTTAGAAAAAAATATTATTGGATTTTCAATAATAAAGGCACATAATGATGAAACAATCCTTAATTCTATTGGAATCATTCCTAAATACCGAAATAAAGGATTAACTAAATTATTATTGTTATATAGCCTAAATAGGTTGAAAGAAAAGGGAGTTAAGAAAACTTTATTAGATGTTACTATCGAAAATACATCTGCATATAATCTTTATTCAGGAATAGGTTTTAAAAAATCATTTTCAACGATTATCTATGCATATATCTGTTAAAAATTAAAAAAAAAATGAATGGGTATTATTTTTTACTATTTTATTATACTGATGATGCAAAAGAATACAATAAAATTATAAGTGCAACATATGCCACGAAAAGAAAGGCAGTATATAAGATACGTTCTCTCAGATTCTTTATTTGGTCAATCTTATACCATTTTACTCCAACTGGGATCGTCAAAGCCCAGGGGACTAATAAATCGAGTATTTCACTAATATTAAATCCATTACTAATTGCATAATGAGTACCCCAAAAGGGAACCATCATTCCTAACGCTAAGATTTGTATCAATAATATATGATATGTTGATTTTCCAATCGTAGAAATATTCTTTGCTAATCTTCCTTCTGGATTTTTTGGTAAGTAGCGTAATGCGAGGAGTACTAAAAAGGCAGAATAGGGAAATACAAGAAAGTGATAGTCTCCTCTTAATAGTGGGAGTCCATCTATCCTAATTCGAAAACCAAAAAACTGATATCCTACAAGATAAGCTAAACTTAGTGGAAATAAAATCCACATAAAGAAATTATGCTTACTTTGAAGCTTATGATCTTGAGAAAACCAAAATCCTAATCCAATTCCAGATAGGTAAAATAGTACACTTGTCATAAACAGATTTAAAATATGAAGTTCTTCCCATGATGTGATTTCTCCAATAAAGAAAAATACTATTAATTGCAGGGCAATTTCAATAATAAACGTTAAAATCAATGTTAATTTTGGTTTTTTAGTAAATCCATAGTAGATCAATGGAGCGATGAGAATCGATTGTAAGATAACTGGAATAAACCAATTACCTGGGCCCCAAAAAGGTAATATGCCTGTAAAAAGGTTTATAATCCCCCAAGTAGGATAAGTTTGAGTATTATACATTTCAATAATATTAAAATTATAGAGAATCCATCCTGTAATCGTAGATACTAGATATAACACAAGAAAAGGTATAATGTACCTTAGAACTTTTTTCTTTAAATATTGGCGTGAATATAGCTCCCGCAATGTTTTTGCTCCACTCCTTCTGAATGAATTTCCTAAATTGAAACC
>Ga0180438_10002355_pt1 | contig 31064 bp, 30 predicted proteins | sample SS_ome_12_FD_132455 | JGI IMG/M metagenome (GOLD analysis project Ga0180438, IMG submission 132455) | Hypersaline lake sediment archaeal communities from the Salton Sea, California, USA - SS_3_D_2 metaG | ecosystem: Environmental > Aquatic > Non-marine Saline and Alkaline > Hypersaline >...
AAAAAAAAGTATTGGCAAAAAAAAGTTAACTATTTGATATACACTTTTTTGAAAAAAAAGTATTGGCAAAAAAAAGTTAACTATTTGATATACACTTTTTGGAAAAAAAAGTATTGGCAAAAAAAAGTTAACTATTTGATATACACTTTTTGGAAAAAAAAAGTATTTGCCAAATGTACATTCATTAGTTATAATGTTATATTTTAATCTTTAATTTATCTAATTCTTTTTTAGTGAAATACACGATTTTTACTTTTCTTTTATTTTGTTGTATCATCTTTGCAAATCTATGATTACCATCTAATATTCCACCATATTTGTCATATTTATCCTCCATTACAATCAATGGATATTTCAAATCAGCATTTTTTATACGTTTAATGTGTCCTGGGAATTTTTTTGGTTGATTTAATATCTGAAATATTGAAAGGAAACATTTCCCCTTACTCCAACAAGGTGTATAAACCCAATGTTTGACATCATTCATTTTATAAGTAATTATTTTCTTTTTCTCAGCAATTTTCCATAATTCTTCTTGGTCCCATGCATATTCAAAATTATCTTTCATTACATCTTCTAAATTATAAGCATAACTTCTTGCTTCCATATATCATATATAATATAATAAAAGGAAAGTAAAAAATAAAAAAACAAAATCTAGAATAATTTGTAAAAAAAAGTTGAAGTGTTATTTGAACCTTATAGTGACAGGTTGACAAGTCAATATACACTTTTTCTGAAAATAAAAAATTGAGTAAAAAAATATATTTATAAAATATAACATGGCGATACATTATTTGTCTATTTTGAATCCAAAAGAATGTCCTACATATACCTATATTAAACAAGGTGTAAAAACGGTTGAAGGACGTAAATATAGTGAAAAATATCAAAAATATAAACGTGGAGATACGCTTATATTTACATTTAAAAAAGAAAAATTAAAAACAAAAATTACATACATTCATAAATATCGAACTGTTGAAGATTATTTGAGAAGAGAAACATTGAAAAAAGCACTTCCATGTGTTGATACTATAAAAGAAGGTGTTGAAATTTACAATTTATGGACAAGTGAAGAGGAACGTGAAAAATTACGTAAAAAATATGGTTATGGTTTTATGGGTATTGGTGTTGAGTTGGTATAATTAAAACAATTTCAAATTAACAAAATTTATTAAGAATTATTTCAAAAAATAAATGAAACAAAAAAAGATTTTGTAGAATCCATTGGTTATAATACCATTATTTTCATTTATATTATAAATTATTTTTGCAACTTCATAAGCACCTTCATCAAACATTCATATTCAACATTTAAAAAAACTTTAAATTAGAATTAATTTAAAAAAAAATAATAAAATTAAAATGGAAAATTATAATAAAAAATGTAACTCATTTGAGAAAATTGAAAATTATCTTCAAGATATACAACATATTATTTATGAGGCACAAGAAAATGAGGAGTTCAGTGAATTAGGTGATCTAAACGATATAACTATGGTATTTTTAGTTGATTACAAATATTATGGAAATGAATTAGATACTAATATCCTTCAAATAAATTTTGCATGAACAAGTGATTGGTGTTATATGTTTTCAATACCAAAAGAGGAATATGAAAATAAAAGTTATTTGAATGATTTGGAAACATATCCTGTATATTTTGTTTGTTTTGAGTCAGGACATATAAAAAAAATTCAAATAATTTTAGAGAATTTATTAAAAAAATTTATGATGGTGATGTAGAACAATTATCAAAAATTACAAAAAAAACAAAAAATGCCAAAATTTACAAAAATTTTAGATGAAATAGAATAATTTATTTTAAGATTTATAAAATGTTAATAAAATGTTAATAAAAAATGTTTTAATCTTCACAAACAAATTTAACAACGTGATAACCACAATAAGCAGTTCCGCAAACAACAGTTGCTGTTGTAGCCGTCCAACAAAATAAAGAAACCATTCCAACATGTGCAACACCCAAAGCTGCTCCAACGAAAGCCCCTTCTTTTGCTTCTTTAATTGTTTTTGGATCTTTTAAACTTTGTTTTAATGTTTTACCTTTATATAAATCCTTGGCAACTTTTACACCAACATTTCCACAAGCACCTAAAACAGCACCAGTCGCAGCGGATTTGAAACATTTTTTGGCTATTTCTTTTGCAGCTTCTTTGCCTTTTTTTTTGGCTTCTGTTTTTATTGTTTTAAAAGCAATAGCGGTTGCTGTTGCAGTCGCGCCTTCTTCCGTTTCATTATTATTTGAATTTTTATCACTTTTGTCATTACTTTCGTCTGTTTCATAATTGTTTGAATTTTCATTACTTTCATTATCACTTTCACTCATTTCGTCATCCATATTATTGAACCAACTTCTTTCAGAAAATCTATCAGGATAAATATTATTCCAATCAATTTCATTTCTTTGAAAAGTTCTTAAAAAACCTTTCAAAGCGTGTCCTGACTGATCTCCATTGCCTACGCTTTTGTAGTTATGTCTATTAGATAATGGTCTTTTAGAAACAAAATCACCACGAAGACGCAAATTAAGGTTCAAATCTTTCTTTTTACATTTTAATCCATTAAACGTAACACGATAAACTTGCCAATCTTCTTTAATAACAGTCGCCAAGTATCCACCCGCTGAATGTCCTACAAATGTATTGATATTTGAACCAATCATTCGAGTAAATTCATCCATCTTTTTGTTCATCCATTTTTTAACATTTTTATCAAATCTTAAAAAATAAAAAAAATCTTGTAACCAATTTCCAACAGACGTTGGATGTGTTCCTCTAAATACAACAATATATTCATTTTTTTCAATATTTCTGTACAGAGCAACTTTCCAAGTATTAAATCGACAACCAGCAAGATTGCCAAATTGTTTTGAACGCTCACAAATTTTCTCAAATTGTATATTTAGACAACTTGAACCTAAATTTGAGTGTCCGTATTCTATAGACGCCAATTTGGCATATTCAATTGGTGTACTTAAATGATTAATATTTAACATATCAAATATACAGTAAAAAATAACTTAATCTAAAAAAAAATCATTTTTTATTATCTTTAACCATTAAACAATTATACCTTATAACTGAATCATAATTCCAACGATAATATAAAAAACTATTTTCTGTAAAATCTTGATTATATGTTATTGAAAACAAATTGAAATCATCAATTGTTTTATATTTACCATTTGATAAACGTAAAATTTTTTGTTTCAAATCTATGAAACTAAAATTAATTGGGTTAAATTCTATTTTAATTGGGGTTTCATCATTAAATATTAAATCAATATAAATAATCATTATTTATTATCAATTTTTATGTCTTAAATACTTTTATTATTAAAAATTGATTTTTATTTTTTTTTAGAAATAATATAACTTGTTTTTAATATGTCCAATAAAATTGATATTCCTAATCTAGATGATTTTTGGTTTAACATGTGTTTTGAACAATTTAACAATTGTTATTTTGATAATTACAAAGTAAGTATAAACGATAATAAAGAAATAATACTTGAAAATATTTTATTGAAAAAAATAATTTACAAATTTAAATTAAATATATTTTTTTTTAATTTAATTAATTTTTTTCAGGATAAAAAGGGTAATATTGGTATTTATGTGTGTGATACTGATATGAGTGTCCAAGGAGGATGGAATGAAGAAATAGATGGAATACCAAAATATAATCATTATATTTTTACAAAAAGTGGATTTGAAAAAACAAATGAATCTGAAATTTATATTACATTTAATTGGAAATATATTTAATTAAAATAAATTGATTTTTATTTTTTCAGGATATTTATTTAATTTATAAAAATAAATATGTCAGACACAGATAATATTTTTGAAATTAACGATGAAATTTATTATGAAACAAATGAATTAAAAGAAAAAGTTTGTTCTTTTTGTAATAAAAATTTTAGATATAATATTCATCGTAACAAGTGTAGATTTAAAAAAAATGATTATACGTATTACAAGTTATATGATGCATTAGAAACAAATTATTTACATTCAAATTGTTTTATTAATTTTTTAGATAAAAATTTTGTAAATGGTAAATTATTATATGATGATAGTGAAATAATTAAAATTGAATTATTCAACCGATTGGGTGAAAGGATGTATAAGAAGAATTACATTAAAGATGTTAAAAAAAATTTGCAAAAATTATATAATGATAAATTTTGTGATGATTATCGTTTAATGAAATGTTTTTCACGCAAAGAACACTTTTCTTTTCATTGCGAATCATTTTATTTTAAGAATGATGAATATGAAACATTTAAAAATATTTTAAACGAGTATAATGAAAAATATAAAAATAAAGGTATTGTAATAAAAATGAAACCTGATGATGTTGCATTATTTTTATCAAAGTAAAAATAAAAAAATTGAATTAAAAAAAATTAAATATATATAATATTATAACTGATCATGACAACAATGAATTTAGATACAATTTATTTTGATTACATTAAAAATAAAACAAAAATATATGAAACACGCGTTTATGATGGAAAAAGACAAAAAATTAAACTTTTAGAGGAAGTAACTTTCTTAGATAGAGGTTCAAAACGTAAATTCAAAGCAAAAATCACAGAACTAGCGTGGTTTCCTAATTTTAAGAAAGCAATTGAACCAGTTGGAGTCAAAAAAGTTCTTCCAAATGTTCGTTCATTGGTTGATGGTGTAAAAACATATGAAGCGTTTGATGGAGGTAATTACAAGAAAAATGCCAAGAAATTTGGTGTTTTGAGAATGAAATTTGAATTAATGTAATTATTTCCATATTTTTTATAAAAAATAAAAAATTTATTGATCTGTTTGTATAATGATAAATAGATTAAATATTATGAATGAATATCATAAAAATAATTATTTCATGGTATTGTCTGAACTTGTAGATGGTGAAAGAGATGGTAAGAAGTATATTTTTAGATATAGATTTAGATATTTGGATTTGGAAGACAGTGGAGAAATGATAATGAATGAAGATTTGGATTTGCTATTGAAAGAAATAAAATCGAAATATAAAGAAAAAATTTTAGATTTTTATAAATATGCAAAAACATATAGTCAAAAAAATAGTCACAGATAGTTGCATAGAGCACTACACACTCTCTTTTCAAAAAGAGCTCTACACATATGAGAATCTGTGTGGAGCTTATAATATTATCGGTGTCGATATAAAATATATGAATACATGTATGGATTTCAACTCTCATGTTCTTATTGTTTGTGGACCTCAAGATAAAAGTTTGGAAAAAGAATTGTCCAAATTCGGTGTATTGAAAGTTGTGAAAGACATTAGACACTATGTTGAAACAAAAAAAATTGGTCAAATGTTGTTCGATATATGTTATAAATGGCGTGGAACTTGTGAGTACAGTTACCAAATAGTTTAATAGCTACCAATTTTATTTTCAATAACAAAGTTGTTTTTTTTTTTGCAATACTTTTTTATTAATAATAAAGTTGGTTTTTTTTGCAATACTTTTTTCTAAAAAAGTATAATGAAGGCTGTTGTATTCGATCTGGACGGGGTTATAAGAATCGGTAATAAACTTGTGGAAAGTGCAAATAAAACTTTGCGATACTTAGTTGATAAAGGTATCAAAACAATGATTGTTACGAACGAGTGCAGATACACTGTTGATTATCTCAAAGATGAATTAGAAGAGATAGGTTTACAAATTCCAGAGGAAACACTCTTTTACACTGCTGCTTTGTCATGTAAAGAGTATCTAGAGAAAAAGATTAAGAGATTTCCAAAAGACAAAATAAAAGTAGGTATAGTCGGAGAATTAGGACTTTACAAAACTATCAATCAATTAAATGGATATGACAATATGGAGATAGTTAATGACATAGACGATATAGAAGTAGATAATAACATGAAACTTTACCTTGTTGTCGGATCTGTTAATAGAATTAAGATAAACAATCTGGACAAGATATTAAAATGGTTGAAGAAGGATGCAAGAGTCATCGTTACATGTCCAGATACAACAGATCCCTCTAGTAAGGGTGATTTCAACTTAGGAATGCCTAATCACCTTCTATACATGGCTGGTTATAACAAATTAGCTAAGAAATACAATACAGGAAAACCGAATCCGATAGTCAAAGAGATTATAATGAGAGAACTGGGAATTGATAATCCTGGTGATGTTCTCTTTGTTGGTGACACTTTGTATACTGATATTCAATTGGCAGAGGAGAGTGGATTCAAGAGTTGTTTGGTTCTTACAGGAAACTCAAATAGAGAGACTTTGAAGAACTTTGTTGTTGAACCTGATTATGTTTTGAAAAATGTTGGAGAACTCCAAACTATTTTCAATTATTAGCTTTGATCAATGTAACCATATTTATATCGGCTGATTCATGTAGACATCTGAATGTGTGAACAATATGATGTTTTCCTTTAATAATGAACATTCGAAATCCAAAATATAATTCGGGATCAATTAGACCACTAACAGTTTTTCCCATCTTTATCTCCTCAACTTCTTTAATTTCCATACCTTTAACACCCATATCTTCCATATGATTACCTGTGTAATGGTATTTTGTTGGTGCACAATCTTCTACATAAATATCTCCTCCTTGGTAGTACTTATCTTTTACATAATTGTACATTTCACTATTTTTTTCAATAATATTGAGATTAAAATCAAATATCTTCAGTCCTTCTTCGAGATCAAGAATGATATGTTCTTCTCTTATCACTGGACCGTCAACGCCTTCATATTGTAATATATATGTTTCTGATTTACGGGTTTTACTCATGTGATAGATGAATCATAGTAATATTTTATACATTTAAAAAATCATTTTTTTTATAAAGTATTATGAAACTTTACAAGACTATACTTAATAACAAGTCTTACGAGTGTATCACTGTTAATCTTGTTGATGAAGATAATGTTGATTATAAAGATATTCTCTTTGAACTTTTTGGAACATGTTGTGTCAGTTTCCCAGAAAATCCTGACAAATGGCTATTCGAAGTAACACCCATATCCTACCAAACACCATGGTCGTCTAATGTTATGAAAATCTTGAAGAAAAGTGGTTTGGGAAATATTGTTAATGGAGTTATAAAGAGTTTTATCTATTTGGTTGATACAATAGATGAGGGTATTGAGATATTTAATGATAAACATGACCGGTTAACAGAAACTTATAGTGGAAAAAAGATAGTGACTATGATTGGTAATGTAAAATATATGGAAACATACAAAAGAGATATTCCTTGTAATACTGATGCTTGTGATATCTGTTGTGACGAAAGTGTTGAAGTTTTGAATGAAAAGCATGGATTGTCGTTCGATGAAAAGGATATCGAGAATGCAAAAAATGTTCTGAACAGTGTTGGTAAGTGTAATGATAAACTGTTTGTTCTCATGGATTTGGCTCAATCAAACAGTGAACATTGTAGACATCATTTCTTCAATGGTGAAATCAAGGATTTGGGTTATATTTATAATGATACTAGTAAGACACTGTTTCAACTTGTTAAAGAACCATTGAAGAGGAAGATTGATTCGAGTAACAATATTATTGCTTTTGCTGATAATTCAAGTGCAATTAGTGGTTACAAGGTAAATGACATATATGTTAATTGGGATACAAAAGAGTATTGTGAACAAGAGTGTGTAAAAAACTTTGTTTTAACAGCGGAAACACACAATTTTCCTACTGGTGTTGCCCCATTCCAGGGTGCTGCGACTGGTATTGGTGGGAGAATCAGAGATGTACAGGCAACTGGTACAGGTGCTGTGCCTGTTTGTAGTTTGGCCGGTTATTGTGTCGGAAATATTAATTATCTTGATTTTGATTATTCTGATTCTAGTTATCCAGATAATCTTGCGAAACCAATGGATATTTTAATAGAGGCCAGTAATGGTGCATCAGATTATGGCAACAAGTTTGGAGAACCAATTATTCTCGGATTTACCAGATCATTTCGCGCTGGTTGGGATGGAATGGAACGAATAGAATGGATTAAACCAATCATGTTCACAGCTGGTTTAGGTTTTGTTAGAGATGAACATGTAAAGAAGGGAGAACCAGAGAAAGATATGTTGATATGTAAAATTGGTGGTCCAGCTTATAAGGTTGGTCTTGGTGGAGGTGCTGCGTCGAGTCGTATATCGGATGAAAAGAACAGTGAATTAGATTTCTCTGCAGTTCAAAGAGATGATGCAGAGATGGAACAGAAGATGAACAGAGTTGTCCGAACATGTGTTGAACTTGGATCTCGTAATCCAATTGTGAGTATTCATGATCAAGGTGCAGGTGGGAATGGTAATGTTCTAAAGGAGATTGTGGACGGTCGCGGAGCTGTTATAGATATTGGGAAGATAACATTAGGAGATGATAGTATGAATGATGTTGATATTTGGGTGTCGGAGTATCAGGAATCCAATGCAGTTTTGATTAAGTACAGGGATTTGAAACTTATGCAGTCTATATGTGATCGTGAGGATACACAGTTGGATGTTGTTGGAAGAGTTACTGGAGATGGTAAATTGGATATTGTGAATGGTGAGAGAGAGATTGTTACGGATTATGCATTGGATGAGAGTTGTGAGAGAAAGAAGTATATTGTGAATACGAGATCTGAGATAGAGTATGATTTAGATAGTTCGTGGATACTCAATAGTGATGATTGTTATAGTGTTAGGGCATACTTAAAATATGTTTTTAGTTTGGTAGATGTTGGTTCAAAAAGATTCTTGACAAACAAAGTAGATAGGTCTGTAACAGGATTAATTGCTCAACAACAGTGTGTAGGACCTTTCCATACTCCTCTGTCCAATTTTGGATTAATTAGTAGTGGATTTGTTAAAAATAGCGATGGTAAGTATACTGGATGTGCAACATCTGTTGGTGAACAACCGATTGTTGGATTGTTCTCGAGTAAGATAATGGTTATGAAGACTATTGGTGAGATGCTGACAAATATGATGTTCGTTGTTATCGATGACTTTGAGAATATTTCATGTTCTGCAAATTGGATGTGGGCTTGTCCAAACAAAGATGTGGAAGAAGGCGGTAAGATGTACACTGCGATGAAGGAGTTGAGTAATGCGTGTTGTGAATTGGGAATTGTTATTGATGGGGGGAAGGACAGCTTGTCAATGGCAGTCAGTAGAGATACCGGATCAATAAAATGTCCTGGCTCTCTTGTTCTTTCTGGTTATGCGAAATGTCCTGATATTTACAAGAAGATAACACCCAACTTGAAGATGTGTGGAAGTTCTCTCTATTTCATTGATTTGAGTAGAGGATACAATGGATTGGCTGGAAGTTGTTTTTCGAGAATAGCTACATCCAAATTTGGCGAACCACCAAATGTAACACTCGATTGTCTAACAGATTTGAAGAAGGCTTTCAAAGTCACTCAGAAATTGATTCAACAGGGTAAAATCCTTGCAGGTCATGACAGAAGTGATGGTGGATTGATAACAACTCTGGCAGAGATGGCTATAAGTTCTGATATTGGTATTGAGATTTCAATCAATGTACACGAACTGGACAAATATTTGTTCAATGAGAGTTTGGGATTTGTTCTGGAGAGTAGTGATGATATTGTGAAATATTTTGCAGATGTCGGAATTAATTCTTACAAGATTGGTGAGTGTAATAGTAGTCACAACTTCAGAATTGTGAATTTTGGAAGAGAGGTTCTGAATATTGGATTGAGTGAAATTAGATGTGATTGGGAAGAGGTGAGCATTGGTTTGGAACATAAACAGTGTAATCCCGAATGTGTTAATCAAGAGGCTGAGTCTATGAACACTTTTAAATATCCACCAATGTTTCACAGTTCTTATCATAAGTATAAACCATCAGATAGAGTGGTAGGTATTGTTCGAGAGGAGGGAAGTAATAGTGACAGAGAGATTGCCAGTGCATTCTATTTGGGAGGTGCGAAGAGGGTGATCGATATTAATACTAACGATCTTATTGAGAATAATAAATTGTTAGATGAGGTGGATCTGTTAGTGTTTGTTGGAGGATTCAGTTTTGCGGATGTTTTAGGATCTGCAAAAGGTTGGGAAATGGTTATCAAGATGAATAAGAGTGTTCGAGAACAGTTTCAAAGATTTTATAACAGAGAAGATACAATGTCATTGGGTATATGTAATGGTTGCCAATTAATGGTTCGTCTAGGTTGGTTAGGAGATGGAATCACCATGGAGGAGAATCTATCGGGTAGATTTGAATCGAGATTCCCAACCGTCAAGGTGAACGGTAAGTTGTGTAAGATTCTGGAAAAGAATAATGATGATGTTTGCGGTATTTGGACAGCTCATCACCAGGGACGATTTGAGATGTCGGAAGAGAGATTTAAGGAACTGTATGACAATAACCAGATTGTTATGCAGTATATTGATAATAAGGGAAGTGCCACAGAGATGTATCCAATGAATCCAAATGGATCTATTGGAGGTGTTGCAGGAATCTGTAGCGAGAATGGTAGACATATTGCTATGATGCCTCATCCTGAAAGGTCTTTCTTGAAGTGGCAATTGCCTTATGTGAATAGTATCATGGGAGATCATACACCATGGTTTAAGATGTTTTATTAGATAGATAGTTGTTACAGAGAGTTTTGAACTCTTCTGGTGCGTATTCTGATTCACATAATTTCTTGAGTTCTTCTGAGGTAAATTCTTCAATAGCATCATTTTGAATAACATAATGGTATTTTCTTTCTAAAACATTTTTGAAAAAGTCCTCAATGCTTTTCAACAATGTATCACTTGTTAACAATGTTGCTGTGTTTATATATGTTGTCTTATCTTCCACCAATATATTCAAATAAGATTCATCCATGTCTAGATTTTTGTGTTCATATCTATACTCTACTGGTAAATCTCTCGCTTTCAACTTTTTCATGAAATTTAGTATGTTATCCTCTTCATTAACATAGTTATGATAACCATGTCCACCTTTACAAACCATCAAAGGAGAATCTTTAATTGCATACTCAATCATAAAATCAAAACTGAACAATACTGAACAATCAGTGTTATGTAAATCAACATCGTATTCAAACAAAGATGCATCGTTTATGTCATTATAAACAAAATTCAATTTGAAATCTGTCATTATTTATAACATATTGTTTATTTCTTTATATCAATATGTTACCAAATAATAAATAGATACAAATGTTGATATTGCACACCATAGTGAACCATAACCACCACCAGATAATTTCATTATAATTGGAAATACTACCAATATTGTGAATAGAGTTAATTTCCAGTTCGGGTAGATAATTACAAATGCAAATAGAGCCAACTCCCAAAATTGTATCTCTCTTGATCCCCATATTGGTGAAGATAATTTTCCATTACATGCAGATGATACGGAATATCCATTGAATCTTATAAACATGTAGACAATTGCTAATACAACTCCTACATCAACTATTGGAGAATTTAATTTGTTCTTTATATAAATATTGTAAAGCACTTGTAAACTTAGAATGAACGGTATGAGAAACGATGTAACAAAATAGTTTATTGAATTCTTTTTCATTCCTATATACCATAATATAGCATCAGGAATCTGCATTGTACTGAATATCATAAGGAATATTATGCTTTGTTTCTGATGAACTGTCAATTTTTTGGTTAATAAATAAATTGCGACAGCCCAACAGAATACAAACGAGCCAACACTGACTTCCAAACTAAAACACATATATTATAAATGTATATAAAAAATACATTTTCGTTCAGAACTTTTTAAGATTTAAAAAATCAATTATTATCCAATATAGTAATGGCAAAAGTTTTAGTTGTTGGATCAGGTGCAAGAGAACATGTTATATCAGAATGTCTCTACAAATCACCCAATGTTGAGAAGGTCTATGTTCTCAACAGAACAGAAATGGATTTCAATAGATTTGAAAGCGTATATTTGACTAAGTACACAAACGACAATATTGTCGAATATTGTAAAAAAAAGGGTATCGATTTAGTTGTTATAGGTCCAGAACAACCAATTGTTAATGGTCTGTCCGATGCTCTTCTTGCTGAAGAAATCAACTGTTTCGCACCATCGTTGGTTGCAAGTAGATTAGAGAGTTCGAAGATATTTGCTAAAGAGGTTATGATAAATTGTGATGTACCAACAAGTGAGTATCAAGTTTTTAATAATTATCAAGAGGCTTGTTCATTTATGAAGAGTGTTATAGTTGAAAATTATGTTATAAAATATGATGGTTTGGCAGGTGGTAAAGGTGTTTACTTACCAGAAACTATCGAGGAGTGTTATGAAATTTTGGAGAATATCTTTGTCAAGGAGTGTTTTGGTAAGGGTGGTAGAGTCCTTATTGAGAAGAGATTGAAAGGTATTGAAGTTTCTGTTATGGGTTTCTGCAATGGATCTGATATTTGGTTGATGCCACAGGCACAGGACTACAAGAGACAGATGGATGATAATGAAGGATTGAACACTGGTGGTATGGGTTCTATCTGTCCAGTTGACACACTTCATCCAGAGCAGTTGGAGAAGTTGAGATTACAAATGAAGAATATAGTCAAGAATATGAAGTACAAGGGTGTTCTGTATGCTGGTGTTATGGTTGGAGAGGATGGATATAATATTCTTGAATTCAATTGTCGTTTTGGAGATCCTGAGGCACAGGTTATTTTGACGCTTTTGGATAGTGATCTGTATGATATATTCATAGGATGTGTGAATGGTTCAGAATTGAATGTTAAATGGCGTAGTGGTGGATATGCTGTCAATGTTGTGTCTTCACATGTAAGTTATCCAAGTGGAAAATCACGTGAGCCATTGGATATGAATATTGGAGAACTGGATGATGATGTATCTCTCTATTTTGGAAATGTGACGAATTCATATGGTGTATATTATACAACCGGTGGAAGAGTTTGTTCAGTTGTTGCTTATAGTAACAGTAGCATGTATGATGCTACTTGTAAAGCTTACAACAATATTCACAGAATTAAGTATAGAGGACAATTTTACAGGAGAGATATCGGATTGGATTACTCTTTGAGTAGATATGATGTAAGTAGAAGAATTAAGATCGGTATTTTAGGATCAACAAAAGGGTCTAGTGTGGAAACATTATTGAGCAAATTTGCACAGGGTAAGATAAATGCAAGTGTAGAGGTTGTTGTTTCCAATAGGAGGAAAGCACCCATTTTGGATAAAGCGAATAATAATGCTGTGTCTTATATATATTTACCATATTCTGGTATGAATAGGGTGGAATATGATACGAAACTTGTTAAATTGTTAAGGGTTTATGATTTGGATGTTGTTCTTTTAGTTGGTTATATGAGAATTGCGACATCTGTTTTGATAGATGAGTTCAGAGGAAGAATTTTCAATATTCATCCGTCATTGTTACCTAAATATGCAGGAGGGATGGATATAGATGTTCATAGAAATGTTATAGAGAATTGTGAGGTATTGAGTGGATGTACACTTCATCATGTGACTGAGGAAGTTGATGGTGGTAATTTTGTGATGCAGAAACAGATATTTGTTGATGAGTTTGCAACTCCAGAAATATTGAAAAATGAGGTTCAGAATTTGGAGAAGCGTACAATTGTTGAGTTTATCAAACTATGTATAAATGGAGAATTCAATCTATGGGGTGGTTACAAAAGATCCGGAGTTAATATAGATGAAGGTAATAAGTTTGTTGAAATGATAAAGAAGTTACCAGGAAGTGATGACATTGGTGGATTTTGTTCCGTTGCATCTTTTGGAGATGAAACAATGATTGGATTTGCAACAGATGGTGTTGGTACTAAGTTGGAACTTGCAAAACAGTTCAATAAGTTTGACACAGTTGGTATAGATTTGGTGGCAATGTCGGTGAATGATCTTATCACCCGTGGATTCTATCCTGTTTACTTCTTGGATTATTTGGCGGTTGATAAATTAGATGCGAAGAAACATTTTGAGGTAATGAAGGGTGTTTATAAGGGATGTGAGATTGCAGGATGTAAACTGGCTGGTGGAGAAACAGCTGAGATGAGGGGAGTTTATACAATTGGTAGTTTCGATCTGGCTGGGTTTGCTGTTGGATGGATGCCAGTTGGAGATAAAGTGTTCCCAGATTTTGGAAATTCTGAGGATAATGTGATTTATGGTGTTGCATCTGATGGTTTACACTCTAACGGTTTCTCATTGGTTAGAAGAGCATGTAGATATGGAGGATGTTCTATTGATGAGATAATGAAGCCTACAAAGATATACACAGATATATTGAAGTTTATGAAACTATATGAAAAAGATGTCATGGGCGTTGCACATATAACTGGTGGTGGATTGATGGAGAATTTGTCAAGAGTTGTTTCTGACAAATTCGAATGTGTTATAGATTGGTCAAGTTGGGAAGTTCCCGAAGTATTCAAATGGGTTCAACAAAATTGTGGTGTTAGTGATGCTGAAATGCGTAGAACTTTTAATTGTGGTATTGGTATGGCTATTGTTACTAGAGGGGTCTTAGAGGATAAGGTTGTCAAAGAGTATGGTCTTGTTCGGATTGGACAGTTGGTGCTGACCAAACATCAATAACCATATTATACTGATTGTCAACTGTTAACTCTCTCTGTCCTACACTTTGATAATAACCAGTGTAAGTGCGATTGAGCCGTATATCTTTACGACCTTTCAATAGATCCTCCACATATTTACTCTGTGTTGTGATATTAATGATGATACTGTCTGTTGGTTTAAGTCCAAGTTCTTTCTTGAACTTCTGGAAGGTTGATACAATAACATTTCTATTGTATGAATCGGTCATCTCGCTGGTGACCTCTGTGTTTGCATAAACCAAGAGATTATTATCACTAAGTTCATGTACATAGTTTGTTCCTCTATTTGTTACATTGTAATTGATCTTGAAATGTTTCCTTGTTAGTTGATATTTATTGTCTATTTTCAAGTTGTCGATTGTATTCTCTGTTAAGTCGGGTAGTTGTTCTAGTGCTTTGTATATATTTTTTGCATCTTTTCTGAACTGTTTACCGATAGCTCCTTTATCGGGTGTGATTGTTACACTACTATAATCAGCAATGTCCTGAAACTGAATGTTGATAATTCTGAATTGGGATTGCAGATAGGTTATCAGGTTGGATGGTAATTGCTGATTATCCTTTGAACATACAATGACCTCTTTGAGGGGCATCTTGAAACTTATCTGGTTCTTTGCCCTAACCACTCTCACCAAATCTACAATCTTGTGCATGTAATCGATGTGTTCAATGTCTGTGACATCATAAAGCATACCCAGATGTTCATATGAGAGCAAATGGATACTCACATTATCTTTATTGATACCTAATCTCTGATACAAGCTCTCTGACAAGTGTGGCAAGATTGATGATGTTAAAATTGCGAAGTTGTACAAACAAGTTCCTAATGTTGCTAAAGCTTCAGTGTTATCTTTGGCTTTCAGTCGAGTCTTATTTGTGTTAATGTATCTATTTGTAAGATTCTCAATGAACTCCTCAATATGCATGTAACAGTTATCAAATCTGTAGTTGTTAAGTTCACATAGAATATTAGCTTTGAACTGATTTAGTTTTAATAATATCCAATTATCATATGGATTAGTACTCATTGATGTTGTACAGTTTGATGCATCATAATTGGAAAGTATTCTCTGTTCATCAAATAGTTTATAAGAATGCTCAATTGGGATTAGAACACTCTTCACCATATCGCAAACACCACTCTCACTGAACTTCAATGTTTCTGCTCTAACTGCTGGTGAACTCAAAAGATACAATCTAAGAGCATCTGCACCATACTTGTTGACAACTTCCATTGGATCTGGATAGTTCTTCAATCTCTTTGCCATCTTTCTTCCATCCTCTGCTAAAATCAATCCATTAACAACAACATTCTTAAATGGTGGCTCATTGTTTAAAGCAGTTGCAATCACAAGTAAAGTATAGAACCATCCCCTGGTTTGATCAACTCCCTCTGCAATGAAATCTGCTGGGAATTTCAGACGGTTGGATGTAGTCTCATCAAACATATAATGTTGATGAGCGAACGGCATACAACCTGATTCAAACCAACAATCGAAAACTTCTGGAATACGTCTAAGTTTATTACCAGTCTTTGGAGATGTGATCTCAATATTATCAATCGTATCTCTGTGAAGATCCTTAACAGAACCCTTTGGCAAGTTCGCCAAAGTTTCGAGTTCCTCAATACTTCCTACTGTATAGTACTCTGTTCCATCAGTCCAGATTGGGATTGGTGTTCCCCAATACCTCGTTCTTGAAATACCCCAATCGTGAGCATTCTCTAACCAGTTGTTGAATCTCTTTTCTTGAATATACTTTGGCACCCATTTGGTCTTCAAATTGTTCTTAACAAGATTCTGTTTGATGCTGTTAACATTGACGAACCAACTTGGAACTGCCTTGTAGATGAGAGGTGTATCTGATCTCCAACAGAATGGATAGTCATGATTCACTGTCAGAATCTTGAAGAGTTTGTTCAATTGTTTAAGATCTGTAATGATATCTGCATCGCACTCCTTCACATTTCTTCCAAGGTAGGGTGTTACCGGTTCTGTAAAATTACCATTGTCATCAACTGGACATCGCAAACCCTCTCCAGTATTGGTGATGATCGAATTCTCAACACAGACTCTGTAATCATCTGCACCAAAAGATGGAGCAATGTGAACAATACCTGTTCCTGAATCACACGAAACAAACTTATCACAAACCACTCTGTATACATTAGTAGTGTTATAGTAATTGAAGATAGGTCTGTATGTCTCATTCTCCAAGTCTTGTCCAGTGAACTTTTTGAGTACTTGTGGTTTAGCTTTCTTACCAAAAACACTCTTGATGAGAGCAGATGCTACAATATATTTCTCATTCTCTTGTAGAACTAAACTGTATTCCAATGTAGGATTCACACAGAGAGCCATATTACTTGGCAATGTCCAGGGTGTTGTTGTCCAAACTAGGTAGTTGATATTCTCAACTGTATCTCTGAATTTAACAATAACAGATCTCTCTTGAATATTCTTGTAATTGGATTTAGCCTCAAAGTTTGACAGAGGTGTTCCACAAGCTGTTGAGTAAGGCATCACTTGAAATCCTCTATACACAAGGTTCTTTTGCCAAAGTTGTTTGAAAACTGCCATAATGGATTCCATATAGGTTAAATCCATTGTCTTGTAACCTTTGTCAAAATCGAGCCAACGAGCAATCCTAGTTAGCACATACTCCCACTCATCTGCACACCTAGTTACAATACTTCTGCACTTGTTATTGTAATTATCGATGCCGTACTCCAAAATCTGATCTTTCCTCTTGATTCCGAGTAGTTTCTCAATTTCATACTCAATTGGAAGTCCATGACAATCGAAACCTGCACGTCTCTCAACATACATTTTGTTAAACTGTGCATTTCTACAAGCTACATCTTTGATTACACCTGCAAGAATGTGTCCATAATGCGGACTACCTGTTGCGAATGGTGGACCGTCGTAAAAGACGAATGGTTTCATATCTTTGTTCTGTTCGAGCGTTTTCTGGAAAATGTTGTTGTCCTTCCACATTTTCTGAATATCCTCTTCCATTTCTGCGAAATTATTTGACATTGTAATATGTTTCTGAGGTGTTTTGAACTATCTTTATATATTTTCAATTTTTTAATTTTTATAAGAAAAATCCTAGGAAAATTAAGTTATAATGAAACAATAGACAGTTTTTTTTTTATAATAGTAGACATACTTGATATATTTGGTTTAAAAAAAAATAAAGTAATGGTTAATATAATGATTTATCCAGTTTCTATATTTTATGGAATCATACTTGTACCTAGTTACTCATGGATTCTTATTGCGTAACTTGGGTTTCCTAGTGGAAATATTTGTTTAGATTGGACAATAAGAGGAATATCTGTAGTTGGAATTTTAACAGGTATTTCATGTATTGTTTGTGGGTTAGGATATTAAAAATATATATTGTGTTTTTAATATAATGATTAAGACAATTATTTTTGGTATTATAGTAGTTGTGTCTGTTTTTACACAACCTATTCCAATCAATGTGACAACCAATGTTTTCAACTCTGATTTAGCATTCTTTAGTTAGATAGAGGGTCAAATGTCTCTCCAGTTATAATCTCATATAGTTGAATGTACCTATTCATCACCAAATCTTTCATATCTTGCGGAATATTGATAGCAATATTCTTATCATAAGGATCTTGATTCTTTGCTATCCACTTTCTTATAATCTCCTTATCAATCGCCTCTGGACTCTCTCCTTTATCAAATCTCTCTTGATAACTGTGCTTAAACCAGTATCTACTCGAATCTGGTGTATGTATCTCATCAATCAGTATAATTTTACCATCTTTGTCAAAACCAAACTCATACTTTGTATCTACCAAGATTAATCCTCTCTGATCAGCAACCTCTTGACCATATTGAAAAAGTTGCATAGCATATTTTGCACAAGTATTCCACTGTTCCTGAGTTAGAATACCTCTCTCTATAATCTGTTGTTCACTTATCAACTCATCACTCTTCCCTTTTGTTGTTGGTGTAATGATTGGATGTGTAAGTTTTTGATCTTTTTTCAAATCGTTTGGCAAAATGTATCCACAATAATTTCGAGTACCCTTCTCATAATTTGTCCACATGGCTGTCTTACTACTACCTGTAATATACGCTCTAACAACAAATTCAATGAGAATAGGCTTACACTTTTGAACTCTAATGTCCCAACTATCCATTACCTGGATAAGATGATTTGGAACTATATGCTCTGTCTGTTCAAACCAAGAAACTGAGAGACTGTTCAGAACAGCACCCTTATATGGAATATTACAGATATGTCTATCGAAAGCACTCAAACGATCAGTTGCACATATAATCAAATCGGTATCATTCTCATAAATATCTCTTGTCTTTCCCGATCTTACGAACACATTGTTCAAAAGATAATCTGTATTTCTATCACTCATCATCTGTTCATACCACTTTGGATCTGTGTTAACTGATGGTGGCTTATTTGTAACATCCATAATTCTCAGTCTCTGTCTCTCTAACTTGTTATAGTGTGTGGTATAATCAACATTATCTTGAGAACCCATAATCTTAGCCAAAGCAATCGCCGTATTGTCTGCACCCGTTACATACAATGGTGTGTTCTCAGATATTTTTAATGGATAAGGCGATGTGGCTATAACTAACTCATCTGTGTATCTATTAACTAATGAACTGGTTGCATCAGAATCAGCTGATTGTACAACCAAGAAACACGTAATATTCGGCTTGTAATGATCATGACACTCCTCTATAACTCTTAAAACATCATCTGTGGAAACATGTGCAGAACACACTCTGAACATGAACTCCATTCCTAAAATATCGAATTTTCTATTGATAATGTCCCTTATCTGTCTGACATAAGGGATATCACTTTCCGACTCAATTATAACTGGTATTATCATTGAGTAATAAGATTTAGTATTGTTTTAAGCATATTTAATATAAGCGTAGGGTCAAAATTATCAAGAAGGATTGTCGGGGACAAGATGCAATATCCTACATAATAGGTTGTAGGTTGCGTAGAGTTCAAAAGGGCGGCGAAGCCGTTGCCAGAGGCAATGCAATCTTCCTTTAATATGTTTTTAAATCAATCTGTTCCAATTCATATTTCAAAAATGCATCAACATCAAGATCCTGAATGAACTTTGTGAAATCCTCTCTATTGAGACTTGGATTTCCTCTGCAGAAATCTTTCAACTGCTCATATGCATCCAACTTTCCATACTTCCTGAGTACAGTTTGAATAGCCTCTGAAACAACTGAATAGTTATCTTCAATATCCTGATCAAGCTTAGCCTGGTTGATATCGATCTTATCTAAACCCTTCATCAAATTGTTAATAGCAACCAGAATATGTCCGAAAACAACACCCAAGTTTCTCAAAACTGTCGAATCAGACAGATCTCTATACAATCTTGATATCTGCAACTTGTCAGAGAGACCATACAACTGATAATTTGCCCACTTCAAATTACCCTCTGCATTCTCGAAATTGATAGGATTGACCTTGTGTGGCATTGTTGATGAACCAGTTTCAGTCTTAACAGCTCTCAATTTCAGATAGTCGAGCATAATGTACATCCAGATATCTTGAGACATATTAATGAGGATTCTGTTAATCCTAGCCAAATTGTCAAAAACTGTTGCCAATGAGTCGTAACTCTCAATCTGAGTAGTCTTTCTGGATCTCATTAAACCAAACTTATCGAGCAGTCTCTCTCCAAACTCTTCCCAATTTATATACGGATAAATGAGTTTGTGTGCATTCAAGTTACCAGATGCACCTCCAAACTTCCCGTAATATTTTGTTTCTTTCAACTGAATAAGTTGCTGTTCCAATCTATAATGAAAAACTGAAAATGTATGTCCCATTGTCGTTGGAACTGCTGGTTGACCATGAGTTCTACTCAACATAACAATGTCCTTCCACTCTATTGTAAGTGAGTGGAGTTTACTCATTAGCTTTGAAATATGGTGGTTCAAATACTCATCTTGTATGAAATTCATAACAGACATACTGATCGCACTATTGTTAACATCCTGTGATGTTAATGCAATATGTACGAAAGACGTGAACTTCCCCAATCCAATCTCTGTGAATCTCTCTCTGATGTAGTATTCAAGGGCTTTAACATCGTGATTTGTTACTTTTTCTAGCTCTTTGACTTTCAGATACTCCTCATATGTGAACTCTTTTGTGATATTGTCTATCTTTGGATTGTAAATATCTGGATCGATCTCGAGAAGTTCCGGAATCTCTTGCTGGAGTAGATCTTTGAAATACTCCAATTCAATTCGTAAACGGTATTTGAAAAATGCATACTCTGTGAAATACTTCTTTACACATTGGGTATCTTTTGCATACCTACTATCAAGTGGTGAAATTGTCGAATTGTCCATTGATATTAAATTGTCGATTTATCTTTATGTTGGAAAAAATGATTTTTTTTATAATAATGTTTCTGATTATTTGTACAATAACAAATGAGTAATATTTACGAAGTTTCTAGTTTAAGTTGGGTTGATATCTATTTTCGGGAAAAATATATATTGATTGTAAAAAAAAACACGTTCACGTATATGGATTATGATTTCAATGTGATAGAACCATCAACACTGATGCTTGATCCACTTCACATCACTTACAAAAACACTGGTAAATATAACAGTGGTTATTATGGTAATACAGAAGCGTTTGGACCATTCTGCAAAGAGAATCCGTGTGAAGGATATAGTAGAATTCGACGAGAGACTAATGTTAAGATGTTTTTGAATAAGAAAGGTGCAAAATTTGTTTGCAATAGTTTCGATCTTATTGCAAACACTTTTGATGTGTGTGATTCATTGTATTGGCCTGGAAAAAACTATTCATATGTTATCGATGAGAAACATGTGTTGACATTTAACGATTATGACTCTGTGGTTTTGGTGAAAAAATTATAGCTTACTCTTCTGGAGTGTCAAAATGATATTCACCAGAGTTATCTATCTGCTCTTTGAGCTTATCGATCTCTCTTTTATTATAATCGTTCTTGATATTCTCTATCTCTTCTTCAATCTCTTTGTCAGCATCTGTTTTCTTTTCATATTTATGCTTCTTCTCATCATATTTCCACTCTTTGTCTGAATCGTCAGTTGGTAAGAGTTCATTTGTTATAAGTCTTCCATAATATGATCTGTAGATATATGCCATTGTTGCAACATCCACAATGAACATCAATAGTAATCCAGTTTTTAGAATTCCACATATTTTTCTATTTTTTAGAGAGTAGTGCATAACTACCATCAAGAGAATAATATAAATAACAGATCCGAAGAGGAACGTTCTACAGTTTTTTGCACCATCACTCTCTTTCTCTCCTTTAGATGTCATATTGTGTATTGAGTAATAAAAGACCATAGTGTTGTACTATAGTGTTTAATATATTGTTTGTTATAAATTCAAACTCAATGATAAAAGTCTCTCAAAAATGTAAATATTATTGATATTAACAATAAATACTAAAAAAAGTATATACCGATTATGAATTATTGTATGATATTAAAATTGTTGTTCCATTTTAAATTTCCAAGTGTGTAAAAAATGTCATCTTTTTTATTGGTGTGAATATAAATATGATTAAAGTTAATGTATTCGATCGTGTTAAATTAGACACAAATATTGACTATATCGTCACCAATGTAGAAGACCTAGTTGAGAAATATAGAAACAGAAGAGATATTGCTTTCATATCCTGTGCCAACTCTCTACTTTTCATGGATGGTGGATCTGATTTAGGTTATATGAATTCTATAGATGGAATAGAGGAGAAAGTTAAGGGTGCTTTGAAGAATCTCGAGTTGGTTTCAAGATGTGGTAGAAATTATTTGCCAATAAGTTGTGCACAACTGATTATTCCTGAGGAGACTTATAAATTTGTGAGTTGTCCAACGATGTTTTTGCCCCAAAATGTTGGAGAGACCAGAAATCCATATTATGCTTTGAGAGCGGCGTTGAATGTTGTTTATGAGTATAATAAGATATGTCCAGATGAGGATAGAGTGAAGGAGGTTTTCACACCGTTTATGTGTGCTGGATGGGGTGGAATAGATAGAGAGAAGGGGTATCAGATGATGATGGAGGCTTGTGGTGATTATGGTGCTGGGGATTTCGATTTCAAAATCGTTGGTAATGCGTGTTTCTCAATGAGTAAGAGGTATGAGGAGATTACGCAGGAACAACCGAAGAATTATATGAATACAGAATTTGGAATCTCTATTTCACAAGTTATCGCTAATTTACAGAAATAATTATTGTTGCAAATATATATGAGATCTGATGATATAGTTTACGAAATAAAATTCGCCTACAGATCGGGGAGATTCGCGATATTTGATTTAGAAAGTACAATAATTACAACAAAAAGTGGCAGAGATCGTCCTAAAAGAGCTTCAGACTGGAAATTTATCAATGGAAAGATTCTAAAACATCTCAGAAAAATCTATTCACAGGGATTTGATGTGGTTTTTATATCAGAACAGGATAAGATTATAAGTCAATCTCGTGCAGATTATTATGGAAATAAAATTAGATTGATATTCAACAAGATTGGTATTAAAGGTTCATTCTTTATTATTACAAAAGGGAGTATACATAAGAAACCGTCATCAACATGTTTCGATATCTTGTGTGCACATGCTAAATTTAAAATTAAACACAATAAATCTTTCTATTGTGGTCCAAAAGCTGGTAGAAAGGCTGGGTGGCAATGTATTTCCGATTCTCTAAAAATAACTAAACTTAAGGATGATAAATCTATAGATGATTTGTACTTTGCGAAAAATTGTGATATTGAATTTCGCGTTCCTGAAATGGTATTCTCGAAATATTATAAAGGTGATGAGATAACTTTACCAAAGAGAGATTATGGGTTGGATTTCGATACAAGATCAGATGGTATCGAGTATATGTTCAATTTAGATATAAAATCTAAACACGTTATAGTTATTGTTGGTCAACAGATGTCAGGAAGGACATATTTAGCTAATAGACTGAAAGAGATATATTATGGCAATATAGACTTTGAAATAGCTGATGGTACGGGATTGAATGATTTTGATGTCATTGAGAAGTTTATAGACATTTACAATCAGGATAAAAGTATTATTATTGATGCTCACAATTTTAGAAAGAAATTCAGAAAGACATTTGTTGACAGAGTTAGAGGAACTGATTATAAAACAATGTGTATCAATATTGTTACACCATTGGATATGCGAAGAAAGTTGTGTCATTTTAAACAGATGTTTATAGATCCTGGGTGTGAGAAGATTGAACCTGAAAAAATCGTTGATCTGAAATTTGATGAAGTTGGTGAAGATGAAGAATTCGATGATATTGTTCAATATAAACCATGCATCCATTTTGACAGTAAAGTTATAGAAAGAATATCAAAATCACAATATTTCTAATATACATTTGCCTTAAAAAGAAATTTTGTATGTAAAATTAATGATACAAAATTTCTATGGTTGTAAAGATTACAATGCCGACGAATACAGAAAGATAGATAAGATTGTTAATATCATACGAGAACAGAGCAGATTATTGAACATTAAGGAGATGGATACTCCTGCAATAGAGTACACCGATCTCTTATTAAATAAGTATGGAGAGGAGGCAGAGAGTAAATTGATATTCAATTTAGGAGAACACGGATTGGGTAAGATATCAGGGAGTTTGAGATACGATATGACTGTTCCATTGGTTCGGTTTATGGCACAGAACAGATTGACTTTTATAAGAAGACTCCAGATTGGCAAAGTTTTCAGAAGAGATAAACCAACACCTGAGTCTGGAAGATTGTGTGAGTTTTACCAGGCAGATTGTGATATTGTTGGAGAGTATGAATCTGTTACAAGTGAAGTTGAGTTGATATGGTTAATAAAAACTGTTTTGGAGAATTTAGGTATTGATGGATATGATATAAGGTACAATTATAGACAGAACTTGGTCAGTATGTGTGGAAAGATTGGTGTGAAAGGTAAGGGAGTGAAAGATGTTTGTGCAAGTATCGATAAGTTGGATAAGATGAGTTGGAAAGATGTATCTGTTGAACTACGTGAACGTCGAGGGTTAAGTGATAAACAGATTTTCAAGTTGAGAGAGATGATAGATAGTGAGTATATGGCTGAGGAGATGGTTGATTTTGATGAGAAGTTTGTTAGGTTGAGTGGATGTGATAAATTACTGTTCACTGCATCTCTGGCTAGAGGGTTGGACTATTATACCGGATTGATATATGAAGTTGTTGTTAGAGATAGTGGAGTGAAAACTGTTATTGCTGGTGGTAGATATGATAGATTGATGTATTTTATGTCGAAAAGTGGTCAGAAGAGATACTTACCAGCGATTGGTGTAAGTTTTGGTGTGAGTAGATTATGTATGTTGTTGGATGATGTGGCTTGTAGGTGTGGTGAGGGTGATGTCTATATTGTTTCTGCTGATCTGGATATGAGGATTAAATTGTGTGAGATGTTTCGTGACAAGGGGTTTATTGTTGATTATGAAGTGAATAAAAGAAAGATTATAAAATCGATAACATATGCGGTTAAGAACGATTTCAAGTATTGTGTGATATATGGTGAGAGTGGTGAAAATGTGAAAGTGAAGGAGTTGTTTAATCGAGACGCTGATAAGGTTTATACGTTAGATGAACTTCGTATAACAAAATTTGATTGACCATTTATTTATATAAAGAAATAATATTGGAAATAATTATAATATGCAACGTATTGTTGAATTGTGTACATTGGAGAGATTTGGTAGTGATGATAAATTGGATATGAGTCAATACAAACTTTCTAAGATGTCTAGTATTATTAAGAAGAAGTATGTGCTAACGGCTGATACAAAGAGTAATCTTGATCAATTTAACAAGTACAATTCAATTGTTATAAATAAGGGTTTGGATTATGATAGGAATAGGGTTTTTAGAATGGTGAATGGAGTTCCGGAGAACATTGTTGATGTGAATTTCTCAAGAAATTACATTTTAACGATTCCAATGGGAATATTTTCGAGTAATTTGGTTCATTTGAATATTTCTAGGTGTTTAATAAATGTATTGGGTGATATTCATCACAATCTACCAATGTTGAAAACATTTATTTGTTCATACAATCCGTTGACATTCATACCAGAGATACCTGAGACGATAGAGGTTTTTAGAGCTAGAGATTGCAAATTGACTGCTCTTCCAAAGTTACCGAGTGGATTGAAGAGTTTATCTGTTCAGAATAATTTCTTGGAACTTCTTCCAAATGAGTTGATAGAGTGTGATAAGTTGGAGAGTTTGAAGTATGATAACAATAAGGGTATTAAGGTTGGAGATAAATTGTTAATGCATCTTGATGACCATTTTGAGAGATTGGCAATGAAGAAACATGATGAGAAGATGAGACTAATTGAAGAGGCTAAAGCTAAAACAGAAGGTGAGGCTGATGTACCAGTAGTTGGATATGTTGTTAAGCCGGTTTCTGTTTATAGTGATGGACAGAATGCACACAATGTTACTGTTGGGGATTCGACTGTTGATTCTTTGAGTAATTTGATGAAGGATATGTGTTTAGTTCCATTGAGCTCGGTGTTGAAGAGTTTGAAGAGTGTTATGGATGATTTGATTAAGATTAAACAGTTGTTAGATTGTTTGGAGGAGTTGGAGATTAATTTTACAAGCATTGATGATATTTTGAGAGTGAAGAGAACATTGAGTAAGATGTCGAGCAATAATGAGACTGTTGCGAAGGCTTTGGGATATGCAAAGAGTATAAGTGTTTCTTTTTGGAACAGATTCAGTAATGATTTATTGGCGGATGTTAAGTGGGTGAAGAATGTGTCTATGAATGATATTGATAAGGTCTATCCATTTATGACAGATATGTGTACATCTGAAGTTGTTTATAAGAAATTAAACGTATCGTTTGGAGAAGTGTTCAAGAGATTCTGGAACAGATTGAGAAAGAGTAATAGTAAGGATGAGATATTCAAAATTTTTGTTACAACAATACCGGATATGACAACAGTTTGTGTGAGTGCAAGGTTTTCAGGATTGGTGAACTGTTTGAGTGGATTTTATGATGATATTCGTATTGAGATATCTGTGAGAGATCAGATAGAGAGTAAGTACAAATATGTAACGAAAAAGTTTAAGAAGTTTGTTGAGAATCCGTTGAAATTCAATTTGAAGTGTTTTGAGAACTTCAAGGATCTATTGGTTGAGATGGAATTAGAGGAGAAAGTAGTTGATGAGTGGATTTCACCATTCGTTGACGATATTGTTGATCATATTAGAGAGAATAAGATAGACGTTGATTTTTCATGTCCATATGTGGTTGTTGAGAAGAGTGAAAAGAGTGAAGAGTTTGATGAGAAGATGCTTTTGCCTACAGAGGTTGTTAATAGATTGCGGGATGATATAGTAATTGCTGAGGAATGTGTATTATAATTGAGAATTGTTTAGCTTGATGTTGTAACAATCTCACGTAGCTTATCTTTCATGTTTTGATGTCGAGAAGTATGATCATTACGTTCCTTCTCGAATCGCTCACAGTTTTCGATTAACATAACGATGAACTTCTTGATGGCTAGATTCTTTTCTGAGTCATCCTCCAACATATCGAACACTTGTTTTGTTGTTTCTTCTGTGATAGTGACATCATCTAGATTCTCTTCTGCATTTCCCATGAGTTTAATGAAGTCTGTCATCCATTCCCAAGACTCCAAGTCCTCGGAACTGCTACTGTCACTTTGTTCGGTATCATTTGTTGATTGAACAATCTGCATAAGGTTCTTCTTAAGATTCCGTCGACGCTTGATAATTGAGTTCCTCTCTCTCTCAAATCTCTCACAATGCTTAATGAGCATAACAATATAAGATTTGATGGACTTTGAGTCCAGAGAGTTAACAATCTTCTTTGTTGCGGTTTCATTCAGAACAATATCAGATTCGTCAAATGATTGCTTGATACCTGTAAAGGGTAAATGAAGAAAACCTGTCCAAATACTCCAATGTTTTTTGAAACTTATCTCTTTTATTGCACCAAGATTTAGATTATTCTTGATTATTCCAAATTTCATGGTTGATTTGGTATACTTATAATTGTGAAAAATAATTAATCAATTTTATAGGGAGATTGCATCTCCCTATAAGACCCTACGCCTAGCTTCGCTCTTTTGTGTACCCTTACGAGACCTACAAATTGTAGACAGAGGGAGGTTTATGCTTATCGGTCAATGATTTTGTCCTTATTTTTCTCGTAAACTTGCATACAGATTTTTTTGATTGCTTCTGCTTCAGTTTTAAGCTCGAAAAATAAATCCATATCAATTGTGTCATGTTCAACTTCTGTATGAATAATATCACAATCTTCACGCTCCAAATTTGGAATTTTACAAGCCAATATCACTGGTGATGTTATTCCATCACATTCATAATTTTTAAAATATCCTTCTTTTGGAAGATAAGACATAAAACTTCCACTACTCATCCATTTACGTTTAGTTAGTTCGATACAAATATCAAAATTGTGCGATGAACAAATTGCCTCGTGAATGAATGGATTTTGTTTTGTTACTTTTCTACTGACATGGCTACAAAAATTTGGCATTGTATGACAATTGATTCCAAATAAAACTGAACACAACTTAGATAGATTAGTATTGACTGCATCTGAGTTAACTATCCTTCCAATTCTTGCTAGGAATGATTGATGGAAGGTACATGGACCAGTAATAACAAGTTGATTCTCCAATCTTGTATTTGTAATGAAACAACCTAATTGAAGCATATAACGTTCCATATCCTCTATTGAGTCTAGGGTATTCAATACTTTCAAAAAGTTTGGTGCATCAGTGAAATCATATATGGTATTGATTGGTTTCATGAGTTTGACAAGTTGGTTTTTGAGAGTTCTGTGCTTTTTTTCCAAATCTTTTAGATTTTTCCTCAAAGAATAATTCTCGTTTAGCAACTTCACATTCTCTTCAATCAACCGTTCATCATGTTTTCTAATTTCACCAAAAGAATTTTTCATCAAATTTTCGAATTCATTAATGTGTTCTGACATGATGGTTTGTATAGAGGATGATTGTACATTTTTTTTTTTTCATTTTTTTTTATAAATATATTGATCACAAAGTGATGATCTTGTCCTTATTCTTATCATAGACTTGCATACAAAGTGATTTTATTTCATCCACTTCAGCTTCAAGTTTACTCATTAGACAATGATCAATTTTATCATAATCAATCTTTTCAGTATATACTGTATCACATTTTTCACTATTAAAATCTTCAATAGTAGTTGTCATAATCATAGGAGATGGTATATGTCTAATGCTGAAAATATTGCAGTAGTGATGTGGACGAAATTTCAATTTTTTTGTCAACCTGTATTTCGTCTTTTCCAAACATTTATTGATATTTTCAATTGATTCATTTTCTGTCTCTTTAATGAGAAATGGATTTCCACAAAATCTCATATTAGGCTTTCCATTTATTCTTGTATAATGATATTCAAATTTAACCATACCAGGAATTCCTAAAATTACGCCTTCTTGACATATTATTTCGCAATCAATACATTTAACACGTTCATTCAATAAACGTCCAATTTCTTTCATTGTAGATTTACCAGAAGGTCCTGGACCAGCAATAACAAGTTGATTCTCCAACCTTGTATTTGTGATAAAACATCCCAATTGAAGCATATAACGTTCCATACCTTCGGTTGATTCAATATTTTGCAACACCTTCAAGAAATTTGGAGCATTTGTGAAATCGTACTTGGATTCAATTGGATTCAATGTTTTCGTTATACTGTTCTTTAGAATCCTGTACTTGATATTTATCTCCTTCAACTCTTTCTTCAAATTCTTATTCTCTTCAATAATCTTGTCGTTATCAGTTTTGAAAGAATCAACAATCTCAGTTGTTTCCTTCAAAACAGTTTGTAACCTATCAAATTTAGTAGACATGGTAATTCATATGTACATTACCATTATTACAAATAAAAATCAATTTTTTATTTAAAAATGAAACATGGTATAATAAAAAATGTTCGGAGACGACAATTTTTATCAAACTGGTGATGATAGTGATACGACAATGGGAGAGAAGAGACAGAAATGCAAGGATATATATGACGCTCTTGTGAAATCTTGTGAACCAAAAATACTTGTTTATGATGGGGATGTAAAGTTTTTTAAGAAGGTTCAGAGGAGTTTCGATTGCAGGAGTCTCCAGGCATTATACAACAGACATTGCTGTTTGTTGGAGAGAAGTATAAAGAAATAATATTGGTAAATAGTAGTTAAGAGTGAATGGCTAAAAATAGAATTGCAATAGTTAATATAGAAAAATGTAAGCCGAACTCTCCTGCATATCTTTATTTAAAGAAGATCGCGAAGATTTGTGCAAGACGGTGCATAACAGTTAAGGGGAAGGAGGTTTCTATAAATGAAGATGCATGTCCAGTGTGTTTTAATAATGCGAAGAGAACACCAGACAGAGCAGTAACAGTTGTAAACTGTCCAACAGAGAATGACCCAAATATAAGAGTTGTTCACAAATATGGACCGAACAGTTTCAGATTGTATGAGTTACCAGAACCGAAACAGGGGGCGGTATTAGGTATATTAGGTACAAATGGAATTGGTAAAACAACAGCTTTGAAGATTCTATCGGGAAGAGTGAAACCTAACTTAGGGCAATTAGATGTTGGTGGTGATGATGTATATTGGAAAGAGATAATAAAGATGTATAGAGGGAGTGCTTTACAGAATTATATATCCGGATTGGCGAGAGGTGATATTCGTGTATCGGTTAAACCACAGATGAGTGCTAATTTCAGGAGGAGATTCTTGGGTTATAAGGTTATTGGATGTTTAAATGATAAGGCTATGGATTTTGAAGGAGTTGTTGACCAACTTATGTTGAGACATCTATTGAATAGTAAGGTTGATACACTGTCTGGAGGAGAGTTACAGAGATTTGCGATTGCAATGGCGGTTCTCAGGGATGCGGATGTTTACTTCTTTGATGAGTGTAGTTCGTATTTGGATGTTAAACAGAGATTGATTTCGACTAATGTTATAGGAAAATTGGCACAGAAAGGTAAGTATGTTGTTGTTATTGAACATGATTTGACAATATTGGATTACATGAGCGATTACATTCAATGTTTGTATGGTGTTCAGAGTGCTTATGGTGTTGTTACGAAAAGAATGGGTGTAAGTAGTGGTATAAACCAGTTCTTGGCTGGGAATTTCAAAGGAGAGAATATGAGATTTCGCGATCACGAGATAAGTTTTAAAGTCACAGTTGATACTAGTTTGAATGTTTGTTTGGAGGCTGGTGGAGAGAGTGAAGGGGGTGTTTACAATTATCCAA
>Ga0180438_10002357_pt1 | contig 31058 bp, 30 predicted proteins | sample SS_ome_12_FD_132455 | JGI IMG/M metagenome (GOLD analysis project Ga0180438, IMG submission 132455) | Hypersaline lake sediment archaeal communities from the Salton Sea, California, USA - SS_3_D_2 metaG | ecosystem: Environmental > Aquatic > Non-marine Saline and Alkaline > Hypersaline >...
ATCGGCGAACGCCTGGGGCGAAAGGGGCGTGGGCATTGGCAGCGTCCCCAGCAACGGTCCCCTCACCAGGTTCCATTCCTCCACCCGGCGGAAGTAGGGTGGGTACTCCAACTGCCTGGCGGTGTGGGCGATAAACGCGTCCCGGTCGGTGAATTGGAGCTTGGGGTTCAGCCGGCGCTCCAGCCCGATCGTCGTCCACACCCGGTCCGCAATGGCGCCGCCGCAGGCAGAGCCGGAGCCGTGCGCCGGGCAGACGATAACCCCGTCGCCCAGCGGCAGCAGCTTGTTGAAGATCGTGTCGTACAGCAGCCCCGCCATCTCCGGCGCCCGGTCCATCCCCAGGAAATCGACGCGTCCCACGTCGCCGGCGAAGAGCGCGTCGCCGGTGCAGACCATCCACGGCGCGCCGCTGGGCTCGTGGATCAGGTAGCTCATGCTGCCGGGCGTGTGACCGGGCGAGTGGATGGCCTGTACCTTGAGCCGCCCCACCACCCACGTCTGGCCCTCCTCGACCGGTTTTCCATACTGGTAGTCCAACTGGGCGTCGGCGTGCCAGACCTGAGCGCCGGTGCGGGTGGCCAGCTCGCTTGAGCCGACCACGTAGTCTTCGTTGCGGTGGGTCTCCAGGACGTGGGCGATCCGCAGGCCCGCCTGGGCGGTTTTTTGAACGTAGATGTCGCAGTCGCGCCGGGGGTCGATGACGACCGCCTCCTGCCCGTCGCCGACGATGTACGAATAATGGGCCAGTCCTTTCGATTCGATGCGTTCGAAAAGCATATTCGCCTCCTTACTGTTGCTTTTTCGTACCGGATGTACTATACTATATATGGCTATGGACAAACCAAACGCAATCAACTCAGAAGCAGTGCTTGTCTACGTGCGCGGGGCCAGAGATGCGTTACGCAGCGCGCGATACAACCTCGATGGTGACTTCTACGGGGTTGCCGTCAATCGCGCATATTACGCCTTCTTCTACGCGGCTACGGCTCTGCTTCTGACCCTGGATCTCACCCGGAGCAAACACTCGGGTGTGCTGGCTGCCTTCCGTGAGTACTTCGTTAAGCCGGGCATATTCCCGATCCAAGACAGTCAGGCCTATGGAGAGTCCTTCGAGCTTCGAAACGTCACCGACTACGAGATGTTGGGAAGAGCAGATCCTGAGCAGGCCCGCACCGTTGTCGACAATGCTGAGCGTTTTGTCGAGCACCTTCAGGGCTATTTGACCGAGAAAGGATATTTTTGAAAGTGCGCTCTCTATCACATCTGGCGCCCAACGATCGGGCGGCTGTTCTGGAATACGTGACTCGTATTAGTGCTTGCTTTCCCAACCGCGTCCTCGCCGTGACCTTGTTCGGCTCAAAAGCCCGAGGTGACGCCGATGCAGAATCTGACATCGACCTGCTGGTGCTGGTAGACGCTGAGGATCGCGAGTTCCGCTCTGAACTGTGGCGCATCGCCTCCGACGTGTCGCTGGATCACAACGTGGTTCTTTCGGCACGGGTGTTTGGTCAGGATCGCTGGGCGGAGACCCGCCGGATGCGCCTCCCTCTGTACCGGGCAGTAGCGGTGGATGGCGTTCCACTGACTGCGAATCGAATTCCAGTCTAGCCTTGGCTCTAGAGCTCTATCTCATCCTCTCCTCGTAGTATTGCCCGACCTCTGGCCAACACAGTCTCCGGATCCACCTCCTCTTGCCCCCCCATCTCGGCGTAGAACTCGGGCGTGCCGTAGGTGCGGGTGCGCACGACGACCGGCATAGGCACGGCGTGGCCCAGGATGAGCGCCTGCTGGCGGGTGTCGAGCCGCGCCAACACCTCCCGCAGCGCGCCCGCCCCGCTGATGCCCGAGAAGACCGCCCGGATGTCCGTCTCGTCGTCCAGCAGGCACGTGACGCGGGTGCCGATCTGGCTCATCACCTCCGGGTCGATCCCGCTGGGCCGCTGGTCCACGATCAGGAGTGTCACGTTGTACTTGCGCAACTCGCGGGCGATGGTGCCGAAAATGGTATGCCGGGCGACGGCCGGGTCGAGAAACTTGTGCGCCTCCTCGATGACCGTGCTCCGGTCGAGTTTCACGTCCAGCCCCTTCGAGAGGCTCCCGCCGACGACGATGCCCAGCGGCTGGATGGGAGGAGGTTCGTGGGGGCGCGGGCCGAAGAAAGCCTCCAATTCCTCGTCAGGTGTCCGTTCACTCATCGAGTGTCTGCTCGCTTGAGATGCTGGCTTGAGCCAAATACTCGCCGATTCGCCGTCCGAACTCCAGAAGGTCTGCCCGGCCGTGTATCAAGACGTCGTACAACTTCGCCGGGTCGACGGCCAGGTATTCGTGTACCAGGATGTTACGGAACCCAGCGACGGGGGCCAGTCGCTCCGCAAATGCCGGTGGCAGCACGCCTTCTTTCCCAAGTGCCTGGATCGCCTGTCGATAATCCTGGACGCGGTGGTTATAGTCAGCGGTTATGATGTGCACGGCGATATCCACGACGGCTTGAGCGGCCAGTTGCAGGCTATGCTGAGCGGCACGATATTTCACGAAGTCGGACGAGAGTTCGTTCAGGGAGTACTCAGCGTAATGATTCATCTCGGCCAGATACGTCTTCAGAGCCTCCAGGCGCTCTATGACGGTCTGGGTGTCGACCATGATAACCTCCTTACGGCTGCATTGACGAAGAGGCCAGTCTCCGCTACTCGGCATTTGGACTTGGGCGCCAACGTCCAAAGTGTTGCAGCACGTATTGGCGCTTGATTCTGCGCAACGGCTGGGTATCGACGTAGTCGCGAAGCGCCTCCGTCTCAAAACGCACGCGTGCAGCCTCGTCGCTGCAGTAGAGCAACCGGCCGTCATAGTACACGCGATGGCGCAGCAGCGGCGGGGACTCGGCCAGATCCACCACGCTGATGTCGTCCCGGTGAAACACGCTGCCGAGTTCACCGATCAGACGCAGCACCCGTTCGAACCGTTCGCTTTCCGGCAATTCAGGAGCGAAAAGCACGGCTACGTCCACGTCCGAAAGCGGACCGGCGTCGCCCCGTGCCTGAGAGCCGTAGAGATAGGCCAGGATGACCTCATAATCCGCGAGAACCAGATCTAATGCCTTCCGGCATTGTGTCAGTTCGCCCAGTCGTCCACCCATCGCATTTACTCGTCGTCGCTCCTGCTACGCTGGCGTAAGAACTGATCCAGGCGGGCAACGGTGCGTTCCGCCTGCTCCAGCACCTGGAGCGTCTTCTCCTCAGAAAACTCAACCCCGAATTGATAGTCTGCATTCTCGCGCCACTGGCGCGCCTCCCTGTAGAACCGGCCGTATTCTGGTTCGATGAGTCCTGGTTTGATCAGGTATTCGTGGAAGGCGGACTCGACGCCCGAGTGCCGGCGGCGTACGACGTCCAAGTTGGCCAGAACGACCGCGGTGAGATGGAATACGGCGTAATAGGCCTGATTGAGCGCCAGCCGGTACTCACCCCGCTCCAAGGCACCCCGGGCCCACGCCAGGTCCTCGTGGCTTCGTCTCAGCCGGTGTTGCAGGTAGTCGTCCGGTGTGCCCACGTCGTACGGCGTCCGGTCCTCCGTCACAGTTGTCGGGATGGTCTCTGAGGCCCACAGGTCGATTCCCTCACGCGATATGTTTCTGTAGAGCGGCTCCCGGCGCGCGCGCATTTGGGCGAAGCGCCAGCCATTGACCACGTGCTCGCACAACAGGACATCGTGCTCCAGACTGAGATCGTAGGCGATCCGGCCTACCTCTTCCCGGAGCTCGTCGTCTCCCTCGTGAGCTACAATCAGCAGGTCCACGTCCGACTCTGCGTCGGAGTCTCCACGAGCCTTGGAGCCGAAGAGCCAGACGTGAGCGATGTAGTCGCTCCATTTCTCGCGCAGCCAGGAGATCAATCCGGCCAATGCGTCCCGTTCGCGGGGCGCCAGGTGCCGCAGGCGCGGGTCGTCACGCACCGGCCGTGTCCTCGTCGTCGAACATGGCGATCGTCCCCCAGCGGGCCTCGCACAGTGCCGTCAGGTCGGCCTCCAGTTGGCGCAGCATCTCCATCTTGCGCGCCCATGTTACCCGGTTGTCCAGGTGCAGAATGTCCAGAAAATCCGGGTCGAAGTGATCCGGTTTGACCGGCAGGTCGTGCAGCAGGTGGCTCACGCGGGAGGAATGACGATTGTAGTTGGGTTGATCGTTCAACACCATGATCAGATCTACGATCAGGTTCTTGATCGCGCACAGGTCTAGGCCAACCCACTCGCCCCGCCGGATGTATTTCTCGTAGCGGTGGATCCGGGCGTGCAACAAGCGCAGATCCGCCTGGACGCGGGCCTTGAGTTCTGCGGCGGTGCTTGCCCGATCAGCCTTGCACAAGCGCGACGTCAGTTCGTCTTTGTCCAGGATTGTCACGTGGTCGAACCAGAATTCAAGTTGATGGGGCAGGTGGTAGCTGACGTCAAACCACGTGTCGTGGAAGACGAACTTGTCGATCACCTGAGACTTGACCGGTAGCGCCGGGTTGTCGACTCCGGCGATGGCCAACATGATGTTCCGGCAGCCAATCGCGCGCAGGCGCTGCAGGCGTTCTTCGTCGGGGATGAGCGTGTTGACGGCGACCAGCATGTCCACGTCGGAGTAGACGTCGTCCTCGCCGCTGGCGGTGGAGCCGACGATGAAGACCGCTCGCACCCGATCGTCCTCCGCGTACCCAAACGCCCGCGTGAAGTCCTCTGCCACCTGGTCGTTTGTCTGTGTATCCATACGATTACCTCACAGATTGTGCAACCTGCGCAACAACCCCTCCAGTCGCACCGGGTCGCCCGCCAGGAGGCGCGCCAGTTCGCGCCCTGCCTCGACCAGGAATGTCTCTCTCTCGTTTTCCCCCCGGACGGCGGCGGCAGCCCGCAGGCTGGCCGCCAGCAGCTCGTCGACCGGCACGTCGGGGGCGTCCAGCACCAGGCGAAAGTAGTCGAAGCGGGCCGTGAAGGCCCGGACTTCATCGTCGGCGCACTGGTACAGCCAATCGAGTGTGATCGGGGGTTGCGGTGGCAGGCACTGGCGCACGGTCTCGCCATCGCCATAGCCCACCGCCAGCACGCTGACCTCGATGGGCACTTGACGGTTCTCGCGGTTGTCCAGGACGACGGTCTCTCGCTCCTCACCCAGGTCGGCGCTGATGATCTGACGCACAAAGAGATCGTCCTCTACGCTGACGTCGTAGATCAGCCCGTAGATGGTGCGCCCGGGCGATTGTCCCTCTGCGTGTACGAACGAGCCGAAGGCCGGGATGTCGGGCCGCAGTACTCTGCACCCGATCGCAAAGCCACGGGTGTTCGCACGCGACACCAGCCCAACCTTGAGAGCTCCGTTACTCATCGTCGCCGTTTCCTTCTGCCCCGGCGGGTCAGCGTCTTGTAATGCCGCTTGGGCGATAGGGATGCCGTCACGCCGGCGCCCAGCAGTGCCGTGGTCACCATCTCCTCGAATGCCTCCCGCTCCGGGCCGCTGATGTAGGCCAGTTCGTCCGCGCGGACCAGCGCGTAGGGATACTCGCCGGTGATGTGCGCCTGCTTGACGATCGCTCCGTGGACCAGTGCCAGACGGTCGACGTCTTCTGCAACCCAGACCGGCAGTTCGACCCGCGCGACGACGGGAGCCTGCCTTTCTTTCGCCAGATTGATGTAACAGAAATAGACATCGTGCCCGGCCTGGTGATAGTGTGTGCCATTGATACTCGATGGGCTGACGAAGAGCGCCGAACGTGCGCCGGGGGCCAGAAATCCGAAGATCGCCCGATCGGGCAGATGTTGTAGTTGATTGGGTTCTTCGTTGGCCCGGGCCTTATCCCCTCCGGCCTGGGCCAGGTGGAGCAGGCGCGCCACTTCACCGTGCCGTGGCCGGCTGATGAAGGCGGCCACGCTGGCCCCGGCTCCGCGGATGCGGTCCAACTGATGTAGATAGTCGTGGATTTTCGTTTCCCGGCCCCGGGCCGGCAAATCCTCCAGCACCCACAGGATGAGCGTCCCGTCCACCAGTGCGACGGTCGGCCCGGGCGGCTCGATGGCGCACAAGTCGGCCAGGCGGGCGATCTCGGCCAGATCGCGCCGCACGTCGAGCAGGTTCCCGGCCACCAGCAGATCGTTCTCGTACAGGTCGGCCTCGGTGTACCCCAGCGTTGGCTGGCTGTATGCCTCGGGCGCCTCGCCGCTGCCGTGCCGGTACACCATGCTGCCGACGTTGATGAGGTGATATAGGGCGATCCCGTGCCGGTCGGGCTGGATCTGTGAGCCATCGGCGGCGATGACGGTGAATCGCTCGGGGGTGGCCGGCAGGGGATGGGCGGCGTCGAGACGGTCTCCGGTGGGGATGGCTGCCCCGATGGCGCGGGCGGGATGGCGCAACTGTTCGCCCTGGTCCGCGTATTCGGCCAGCCAGCGCCGGGCCAGTGCCACCAGCCCGGCATACTGCTGCTCACGAGCAGCCAACTCCCCGCCCATCGCTTGCACCGCTCCAGTCAACCTGCTCAGTTCGAGTGTCACTCGGATCTCCTCGTGCCCAGCGATTGGGTATATCTTGACCTCGTCCCGCCGCTACCCTGGGATCGACAGGCGCCAGGGTCATTATACTTGAGCCGTCGGGCACTGGCAAGCAGCCTTGATTCAACGATTCAAGTGTGCCTTGACTTGCGCCCCCGGTACCGTGACAGTATAATAGCGCGACAGGCCATGGTTACGAAACTGAGCATCTCCGAGATTGCCGCAAAACTCGATAAACCGTTCACAATGGCGAACGTTGCGTTCGTAAGTGACATCGTCGTCAGCGTCTATATCTGCCAGGGGACGCTGGCCTGGCACAGGCACCTGGACATCGATGAGCTGTTCTGGGTGTATAAAGGGACGATGTTGTTGGAGAGCGAGTGGGGCGACGTGCGCTTACAGCCTGGAGAGTTGGCGGTCGTGCCGAAGGGGGTCGGCCACCGATCCAGCGCCGGGTCGCCGGCCACAGTGATGCTCCTGCGCTGCGGCTTCGTTCCCAAGCGCAAGAACGGCCGTCGTCGTCTCTATGCCCTCCCCGGTGAAAACAAGCTGAAGCGCGTCAGTCTGCCGGAGACAGCACAGGCACTCGCCTGGCCGTTTCGGTTCCGGACCGTCGCCCGGGTCGATGGCTCCGCCGTTCAGGTGGCCTGGGGGGTGGGAACCTGGCCCGTCGGTATCCCCGACTTCCACGAAAAGCTGCTATTCGTCCTGAAAGGCACGGCGACCGTGCGGACCGCTGAGCACATGCTGCACCTACACGATGGGGATTTTACGGTCCTGCCACAGGGCGCTGTCTTCCAACTGAGCACCACGCAGGGCACGGCAATGGCACGGCTGGTCCGTGAGGACCGGGCCTCGCTGCAGCACCAGGGCGGGTTGCCGGAGGATGAATAGGGCGTAGGATGCCTAATCCTCTTCCGTTTTGGACGTCTCCAGGACCTGATCGACCAGCCCGTACTCGACTGCCTCTTGGGCGGTCATGAAGCGGTCGCGGTCGAAGTCCGCCGCGATCTGTTCCACCGACTGGCCGGTGTGATGCGCAAGTAGATTGTGCAGCAGATCTTCGACCCGTTTCAGCTCCTTGTATTGAATCTCGACGTCGGGGGCATATCCCTGCGCGCTGCCGCCGGCCGGGTGCATGTGCACGGTGGCGTGGGGTAGCGCGTACCGGTAGCCCTTGGTCCCCGCTGCCAGCAGCACCGTGCCCATACTGGCCGTCACCCCCACCGCATAGGTTGCGATTGGCGCCGGCACCTGTTGCATCGTGTCGTAGATGGCCAGCCCGTGGTACACGATGCCGCCGGGGCAGTTGATGTACATCGAGATTGGCTTTTCTGAGTCCTCGCTGGCCAGGTATAACAACTGGGCCACCACCAGGTTGGCGACCTGGTCGTTGATCGGCATACCTACAAAAATGATGCGTTCCTTGAGCAGGAGAGAGTATATGTCGTAGGCGCGCTCACCTCGCCCCGTGGTCTCGATCACTGTCACCGCTGTAGGTAGGACCGTCCTCATTACGCTTCCTCCTGGGATCCTTCGCTCGCTGCGTCCGATTTCTCGCTTCCTGCCTCCGGCGTCTCTGCTTCCTCGTCTTCCTGCTCCACCGCAGAAGCCGGTTCTGGTGCTTCCCCCTTGGCGATGGCGACCAGCCGCTGGATCGCCTTATCCACCAGCAGGCTGTTGCGCACCGTCCGTTTTCCTGCGTCCGACGCGAGGGATGAACGCACCTCATCGGCCCGGGCACCCCAGGCAGCACTGACCTGCTCGATATGCGCGTCAAGTTCCTGCTCGTCTACCGCCAGCTCTTCCTGTGCGACGACCTCACTCAGCACGATGGATCGCTTGACCTGGGCCGCGGCACGGGGCTCCAGGTCCTCCCGCAGTTCCTCCATAGTCTTGCCCTGAAACCGCAGGTAATTCTCCAGCGATAGGCGGGTCTGCTGCTTCACCGCCCGTTCCACTTCCTCGACCGCTTCATCCAGTGCCTCTTCGAGCATCACCGGCGGATGCTCGACCTGGGCCGCTTCGAGGATGGCCTCCAGCACCTGGGATCTATATGTCTCGTCGGCCTCCCGCTGGGCGGTTTCCCGTAACTGGTTCCTGACGTGGTCTTCCAGCTCCGTGAAGGAGTCGAAGCTGCCGACGGTACGGGCCAGGTCATCGTCCAGGTCTGGGAGCGTGCTATCGTAGACCTCCTTCATCCTGACGGTGAACTCGGCCTCCTGACCCTGGTATTCTTCCTTGGGGAAGTCGTCGGGCAGCGTCAGTGTGAAGGTACGCTCGTCGTCCGCCTCCATACCGACGACGGACTCGGCGAACCCCGGCGCTGGGCTGGCGCTTTCGGCGTCCAACAGCAGGCGGAGTTCGTCCACGTTGAGGATCTCCGTTCCGTCGGGCGTTCGCGCCGCGAGATCGATCACGACGCCGTCGTCCAGCGCAGCGGGGCGCTCGACGAGTTCCAGGATGGCGTTCTGCTCCTGGATCTCATCCAGTGCACGTTCCACGTCTTTCTCTGGCACCTGGACCTTCTTGGCCTCGAGGCGGTACGCGCGATAGTCGCCCAGGTCCACCGTCGGGGGCAACGGCACGGTGAACGTGAAGGTGAAGGGGTCGGGTTCAACATCCTCCAACCTGCCGGGAGCGTAGGGAGTGATCTCCTCCTGCTTCAACGCCTCCCGGTAGACCTCCTCGGCCAACATCTCGGTGGCTTCCTGGCGGACCGTGTCCTCGCCGTATTGCTGCACGATGCGCTCGTAGGGAGCTTTCCCCTTGCGGAACCCCGGAATGTTCACCTGCCTGGCAATCCGGCGCGCAGCCCGTCGCATCGCTTTCTCGGTTTGTTCCTCGTTCAGTTCAATGGTCAACCGCAGTTGGCGATCTTCCAGTGTTTCAGTTGAAATCTCCAAGTTCGTGTTCCTCCTGATCGCAATCTGGTGGGGAAGGCGGGATTTGAACCCGCACGGGTTGCCCCACGTGATCCTAAGTCACGCTCGTCTGCCCATTCCGACACTTCCCCACACAGCGTCCCATTATAATGCCGACCGCGCGTTCACGCAAGGTTGACAATCATGCCTACCGCTGGTATCATCGTTTCATATCCGAACGCTGGTAGTCCACAGGTATGTCACATGGAGAACACGCCGATGAAACTAGATGACGCAACACGGTTTGGCGAACTCGACCCCGGCGATATGCTCGCCCGCGTCGGGGAACTGCCACAGCAATGCCGGACGGCCTGGGCGCTGGCGCAGGGAATGGAGGCGGCACCTTCGTATACCGGATTCCGGCACGCCGTCATCCTGGGGATGGGCGGCTCGGCCATCGGCGGGGCCCTCCTCCAGGGATTGGTGGCCAGCGAGTGCCCCGTTTCGATCTCGGTCGTGCGTGGATATGGCCTTCCCGCCTTCGTTCGCGGTCCCGACGTGCTGGCGGTCGCGTGCAGTCACTCGGGCAACACCGAGGAGACGCTTTCTGCCCTGGGACACGCTTTGGAGAAGGGTGCCCGGCCGGTGGCAATCACGACCGGCGGGAAAGTCGCCGCACTGGCCCGGGAAAGGGGAATCCCGCTGCTTCGCTATGACTACCCGTCGCAGCCCCGGGCGGCGCTGGGCTACTCGTTCACGTTGCTGCTGGGGCTCTTCTGCCGGCTAGGCCTGGTGCGGGATCGCTCCGCCGAGCTGGATGAGGCCGTCCGGGTGATGGATGCGTGGCAGGCGCAGGTCGGGCCTGGCGTCCCCGTGGCCCGTAACGCGGCCAAGGCACTGGCAGGCCAGCTCGAGGGCCGGCTGCCGGTCGTCTACGGGGCCGGGTTCCTGGCTGCCGTAGCCAATCGCTGGAAGACGCAGTTCAACGAGAACAGCAAGCACTGGGCGTTCTTCGAGACGCTGCCTGAACTCAATCACAACAGCGTCGTGGGCCTGGGTATCCCCGACGCGGTGCGGGATCATGTCGTTGTGCTGATGCTGCGCTCCAGCCTGGACCATCCGCGCGTGCAGGTGCGCTGGGACGTGACGCGGGAATTGCTCGATCGTGAGGGCGTGGCCCACGAGACGCTGGAGGCGCGGGGCGAAAGCGGACTGGCCCAGATGCTCTCGCTGATCCACTTCGGCGACTACGTGAGCTACTACTTGGCGATACGCAACGGCGTCGATCCGACGCCGGTGGACACGATCGCATTCCTCAAGCAACGGTTGGCGGAGGCAGGGAATGCGGGTACTCTTGACAGTGCCAGGTAGTGGCCGTATAATCGAGTTCCTTCACGCCAATGTCGAGTTCATAGGGGGAGGCCGTGAAACTGGGTGTATGTCGGAGAACGTGAAGCGTGATCTTGAGCCACGTTTCACGTTTTGTGTTTCACGTCCAGACGGGTTTTTCTCGACACGCATTCTAAGGAGATTCAATGGAAGAAGAGATTGACCTGCGGGCGTACGTCAGAGTCTTGATCCAATCCTGGAAGTGGGTCGTCGGGCTGGCGATCGTCGCCGCTGCGGTGGCGTTCGCCGTCAGTTCGCTGTTGAACCCCACGTACGAGGCTCCGGCGGTCGTGATCATCACGGAACCGCGGTACCAGATGCAGTTTGATCCGCGCTTCAAGACGGTGGACCAGTGGACGCCGGCGTACAAGGCTTTCCCCACGCTGGCGACCTCGGACGAGGTGTTGCAGCGTGTGCTGGACGTCCATACCCCCTCGCCCGAGGCCGGGATCGAGGCGTGGACGTTGCGGACCCTGTCGAGGATGGTCGAGGCCAGCTCCGAGGGGGATCCCAGCCTGGTCGTGCTGCGGGTGCGCTCCCGTTCCTCGGAGGATGCGGCCGCCATCGCCAACCTGTGGGCCGATGCCCTGGTCCGGCGGGGCAACGACATCTACAGCGATCGCGAGGATGACGTGGTGTTTTTTGAGGAGCAGGTGGTCATGGCCGAGGACGCCTTGGACGAGGCCGATCAGGCGTTGGTCGAGTTTGAGGCCCGCAGCCAGGCGAACGTGGTCGACGCCCAGTTGGAATCGTTGCTCCAGGCCCAGGCCGACTACCTGGCCGACCAGCGCGCCATCGCCTACATCGGCCAGGACATCCAGGGGTTGCGCGATCAACTGGCGCAGCAGCCTGGCGATCGCCCGATCTCCCTGGGCGACGATCTTACCGCCCTCTTGCTGCAGATCAAGGCCTTCAACTTGCTGCAGGTCAAGGCTCCCGATGCCCAGGTCTCCGCCCCCATCCAGTTGCAGGTCAGCAGCGCTGAGTCGTTGTCCGACAAGAGCCCGGCCGAACAGATCGCCTTTCTGGACGATCTGGACGCCACGTTGGAGGCCAAGTCGGTTGAGATCGACGAACGGCTGGCGGATCTGGAGCCGCGCATCCTGGCGCTGCAGCGGCAACTGCAGGAGATCACCGCCGAGAGTGAGCGGTTGACCAACGCTCAAGACCTGACCAGTGAGACGTACATGACGTTGGTGCGCAAGCTGGAGGAGGCGCGCATCTCGGCCCAGGAGCAGAACGGCGTGCTCCAGGTGGGCAGCTACGCCGCCATCCCGGAGAAGCCGGTGGGGCCGCGCAGGATGCTCAACACCGCCGTGGCAGGGGTGCTGGGCCTGATGCTGGGCGTGTTCGGCGCCTTTGCGATGGAGTGGTGGCAGGCAGGTACCAGGGTAGGTGTGAGATGAAGATTCCCGATCTGGGGCTGTTGCCTGAGGTGTTCCGCAGATACCCGGACGTCCAGGCCGTGTACCTGTTCGGCTCATTCGCTACGGGAAACGTACACCAGGAAAGCGACCTGGACCTGGCAGTTGTCCCGCGCCGTGGTGCGGTCCGGGACAGACGGCTGGACATCCTGGCCGATTTGGCACGCCATGGATTTTGCAACGTGGATCTGGTCTTCCTGGATACCGACGACATCGTCCTCAAGTACGAGGCCGTCCGTCAGAACCGGCTGGTCTATCAGGCGGAGGATTTCGACCGTGGGGCGACGTATTCGAAGATCGTGCGCCAGTATCTGGACTTCCTTCCCTACTTGAAGGTGCAGCGAGAGGCTTACAAGAGGAGGATCTTGCATGGTCAGAGTTGAAGTCATTCGCAAGCGCCTGAACAATCGAAACACGCTGGTTCATGATTACGTCGACATTGACCGCGGGATTGTGTACGAAGCATTACAACATGGCCTGGAGGATCTGGAGGCGTTGGAGCGAATTTTCGCTCAGTTTCTGTAGAGCTTCTGCAACGGGCTGGGTGGGCGGGCCGGTTTGGCCTGTTCGCCATCAGATGGGCCTGGGGAAGGTGAGGCTGCTTGCCTGGAAGAGCAGGGACGCGGTATAGAATAGCGACGGTGGGTCTGCTGGCGCTGCTGGCGCTGCTCCGCGGACCGGCGCTGATGAGTGCTGCGTGGGGCAACGCGGGGATGCTGGCGCTGCGGGACGCCTTATTGGCCCGGGTTGGCCGGTTGCCGGCCGTGGATGCTGGCAAAGGCATGGCACAGGGGGAGGGAGCAGTGTCCCTGGCAATACAGCGGCTGCGTCGTGCTGTGGCCCTGGACCAGGAGAATTTGGTGGCCCGGCGCGCCTTGGGCCGCGCAGCCCTGGTCGCTGGCGATGCCGAGCGGGCAGCCGACATATTCGATCCTCTGCTGGAAAGCGCTGGGCGTGATCCATTGTTGTATCGCGACGTACTGATTGCCTTGAGTGCCAGTGGTCGATCTGATGACTTGTTGGCGTTCTACGAGGCGGTTGCCCCGCCGTCGTCGTATTCCAATGACTTGTATGCCAGCTATCTCTTGTGGCGAGTCGCAGGGGATGCCATGGACGTCGATGGCGCGGCCGTCTATAGTGAGACCTTGACCTCTTTCTCTCTGGAGGCGGTTCATTCTATTGCCGAACCGACGTTGGAAAACGCTGCAGAAGGCGTCCTTGGCTTGTTGGAGGATGGTATCTGGGACCGGGAGAAGGCGCTGAATGTGGTTTCTTTCCTGGTGTGGCAGCACGATGGAGCCGCGTCCGTTGTGCGGCTGCTGGAGCAACTGGCGGAGCGCTACCCCGTTGAGCCTGACTGGCTCTTCTACCTGGCTGAGGCGTATCATCGCCGGGGCGAACTGGAGCAGGCGGCGGCGATGTACCAACGGGTACTGACAGTGGACTCGAAGTACGCGCCGGCATACCTCCGGCTGGGCATGGTGGCGGAGGCCCAAGCGCAGGCATTGAACGTCGGCTCTGAGCTCCCTGCTGTGGTATCCCAGGAGCACTTGCAGGAGGCGGCAAGGTGGTATGCACAGTACCAACGGTTGGCCGCGGATGATCTTCTGGGGCTCAAGCGCCTGGCTACAGTCTGTGGGGCATTGGAGGAGGCTGGCACAGACGCTGAAAGCTGTTATCAAGCAGCGCTGTGGGTTTCCGGTTCTACGTCCTCTCGGGTTGAGATGGGACGTGGGGCGTCAAGCGTGGGACTTGAAACCTCTGCAGCAGACGTGTTGCGTGAGGCGATAGATGCTCGCTCCAACGACCGGCGTATTGTGGCGGACATGCTGGTGGTGCCTGTGGAGGCTGTGGGTCTGGGGGTCGACCTCGTAGAAAACGGGGGGTTCGAGGCGTGGGTGGAGGGGACACCGGAGGGGTGGATTTGGTCTGATATGTTCAATCGGGAGCCATTCAACGCCGCAGCCTTTCTCGGTGGGCGTGATGAGATATACGTGTTCGAGGGTCAGCGGGCAGCGCGGGTGGATGGATTCTGGGTTCAACAAGAAGAGGGGAAAAGCCCGGCACGGGCAGGGTTTTGGCAACGTGGCGGGGTGCCAAGTGGTTCTTGGCCGGTCACGCTGGCGGCAGATGCGGCATACGTGCTGAGTCTTGATTACCGCACGACGAGGATCCCGGATAACGGCGCCTCGGTTTGGGTGTCGGGGACCTCTGACCTGTTCTGGAAGGGCGATCACGGGCTGCCGGGCACAGATGGAGCATGGTGGCATTTCGTGGCTGTGGGCTGGAATCGTTCTGCCGCTGACGCGGAGATCTATCCATTGATTCGTATCTTTGCGCCGGGGTCGGTTGAGATCGATGACGTGCAGGTGCGCGTGGTCCGCCTGGATCAAGGGATCACGGTGAATCCAGGCAGTGCACGTTTCCGGGTCGTCACCGGGGACAACTGATCGAATGGACAAATTGGTGCAGGTAGGCTTTGCAGGCAAAGCGGCTTTGCGAACAAAGCGGCTTTGCGAACAAAGCTGGGAAGTTATTTCATGAACAACTTATTAGCAAGTCGCTGGGCGGGTAGGGAGTCAGTTCTATGACACAAGAGAACAGCTTGGTAGGATACACGCTTGGCAATTACCAAATCGTTGAACTGATCGGTGAAGGGGGGATGGCCACTGTCTACAAGGCGTGGCAGCCCTCTCTGCGGCGCTACGTGGCGCTCAAGGTGCTGGCCTCGCACCTTTCGAACGACGCCGAGTTCGTCCAACGCTTCCACCAGGAGGCGGTGTCGGCGGCCAACCTCAAGCACACCAACATCGTGACGATCCACGACGTGGGCGCCGAGAGCGGCTACCACTACATCGCGATGGAGTTCATCGAGGGGATGTCGCTCGAGCAGCGCGTTCGCTCCGGCCAGGCCTTTGAGCCGGAGCAGGTGGTGGACGTCATCTCGCAGATCGGTTCGGCGTTGGACTACGCCCACCAGCGAGGCTTTATCCACCGCGACATCAAGCCGGCCAACGTGCTGGTCGAAGCGTCGGGCCGGGCGGTGTTGACCGACTTCGGCATCGTCAAGGCACTCAGTGGCACCGGTGTGACGTCGCCGCTGACCCAGGCGGGCACGGTTTTCGGCACGCCCCAGTACATGAGCCCGGAGCAGGTCAAGGATGAGCCGCTGGACCATCGCTCCGATCTGTATGCATTGGGGATCGTGTGCTACGAGATGCTGAGCGGTCAGGTGCCGTTCGACGGCACGACCACCCACTCGATTCTCTACGCCCAGGTCAACAATCCGCCGCCTCCGCTGCGGGAGTTCTCGGGACTGGCGGTACCGCCTCCGGTCGAGGCGGTGGTGAACAAGATGCTGGCCAAGGAGCGCGGCGCGCGCTACGACAGCGCTGGTGAGTTCGCCCGCGACCTGGCGCAGGCCGTCTCTGGCGTGTGGCCCGCCGGGATGGGATCAGCGACCGCCGTAGTGACGCCGCGGGAGAAGACGAAGGTGATGCAGGACGGGGCACAGCCTGCTGCGTATTCCCCGACGGTGTCCCAGCCGTGGCAGCAGCCGGTCCAGCCTGCCGTGCCGCAGCAGCCAACACCTACTCCCCCTCCGCAGGCTCGAGGGCGCACGGGTTTGATGTGGGGGCTGGTTGGTGGTGGGGCTGCGTTGATGTTCCTGGTGCTGATTGGGATCGTTGGATTCATCCTCAAGCCAGATTTTTTGGCTGGGCTACTGCCTGGAGGCGGAGATGGGACCCCGACCGTGACCACGCAGCCGCCAACGGTTCCTGCCGAAGATGCCGCCTCTACAGGAGGTGACGCGACCCCCACGGTGGAGACCCCCACTGTAGCGAAGGCGACGTCTACTGTTGAGATCGCAGTGTCGGAGCAGATTGCCTTCACGTCGGAACGGGACGGCAACGCTGAGATCTACGTGATGAATAGCGATGGTTCCGAACAGACCAACCTGACGAACAGTCCTTCTGCAGATTTCCGACCTCGATGGTCTGCCGATGGGGCCAGAATTGCCTTTCATTCCTATGAGGAGGGCGATGTTGGGGGCAACGCTGAGATCTATATGATGGATGCAGACGGGAGGAACTGGATCCGACTGACCCGCGATGGCGCATCCGACAAATTCCCTGATTGGTCACCTGATGGGCAGAAGATCATCTTTGTCTCTGACCGGGACGGCAACTTTGAAATCTACGTCATGAACAACGATGGGACACAAGTGAGAAGACTGACGGACAATCCGGCGCAGGACTATTTCCCTGCTTGGTCTCCCGATGGTGACAGAATCCTGTTCGAATCCGACCGGGATGGAGACACTGACATATATGTCATGGATGTCGATGGCGGCAATGTGATCAACCTGACGCTTGACCCTGCTACAGACTCCATGGCATCTTGGTCTCCTGATAGCTCTGAGATTGCTTTCACGTCCGACCGGACTGGTCGGCGGGAGATCTGGGCCATGGACGATGATGGCGGCAGTCTTGTCCAGTTGACCACCGAAGGCGGCTGGCAGCCTAGCTGGTCGCCAGATGGTGCCAGAATCGTCTTCGTTTCCGATCGAGATGGGGATAGTGAAATATACGTGATGGATAATGACGGTGGTGATCAGATTCAATTGACCTACTCATCAGCGCGAGATCTAGATCCGTGGTGGTCGAGGTGAATTAGGTCGTGGGAACGTCTCGTGGCAAGAGCCTTGGCCTGACGTTTTGCTCAGTTCTCCTGGTTTCGTTGGGTTTTCCTATCTTGTCTGGTGTGGTTGCCCAATTCCCACCGCGAGGTTCTTCCCAAGACATAGAAATTGGTCGAGAACAATTTCCCAGCTTTGTTCGTCAAGAACGGGCACAAAATGCGAAGTTGTCAACTAGCAACGCTTTGGATGCAGTTGCGCATCAATTGCCTGGAGTGTCCGTACAGGAAAACAGTGATCTGACCGATGGTCCCGGCATCAAAGCGCATTGGAACCTTACCAATCTAATAGGCAGCACGACGAACGCGTTTGGTTCAGTCGTCGCCGATGTGGATAACGATGGGGAAGTGGAAGTGATTGTCAGCAAGGATGGCCAGTGTGAGTTCTATTGCTTGAAGCAGGATGGTCGTGTGCTATGGCATACCCCATTCTTATCGTCCCATGGGCCGGGTTACTACGGTAGTGAGGTAGTTGACATTGACGGCGATGGACGGCAGGATTTCGTCGCCGTGGCCGACAGCATCTGGGTCTTCGACGCGGCCACCGGCGTCGAGAAATGGAGGGTCGCTGAAGTTGGTTCGCAGCCCGATGAAGTGCCTTGGATCCTGGGGCACGTGAACTCAGCCGATCGGTGGGACATTGTTATTGCTCGAACAGACGGGGACACGTTCGTAATATCCGTGTACGATTGGAATGGGAACCTGGTCTGGAGCACGGCCATAGAGGACGCCACGTATGGACATACGATCACTGCGAAGGACGTGGATGCTGATGGCTACGACGAAGTCTTTGTGCCCTGTAGCAAAAAGACGGTTGCTCTAGATGATGACGGGCGGATTATGTGGGTAGCGCCGCTGACGTCGGTCATCACTCGGTTAACCAACGACTTTCTGCACATGCACGATCTGCCGCTGTCCGACGCGCTCGATCAGGTGATTGGCTATTGGTATCATTCCGACTTCGCCGAGGTCACGGAGTTGTACCTTGATGGCAGGTACTATGTGCTTCACGATTACGGTGGAGGAGTAGACGATCCAACGGTCGTTCAGGTACTTGATGCGCTGACCGGGGAGGTCGTGGACTCGTTTGAGAGCGCAGGGCATCACCAGTGGCTGAAGGCAGCAGACCTGAGGGCCGATTCAGATGGTCAGGAAATCGTGTACGTCACCAGGGAAAAGGTCGTCATGCGCAGCAGTGCATTGGATATCATCTGGCAGAAAGACCTGTCAGGTGTGCATGAAGTTGGTTTGGGCGACTGGGATGGTGATAGGACGGATGACATCGTTGTCTCTACCATTTTTCGTGGTCTGAAGCGTTTCGCGGGTGTGGATAGCAATTTCGTGGTCTATAATGCCTTCGGCGATGCAATATACAACATGTTGTATCGTTATCCGCAGGGTGGTGGCAAGTATGCGGGAGTCCAGATGCAAGGTGCGATGAAGCACATCCGCGACGCGGATGGTGACGGGCGTGTGGATGTCCCGGTCTGCTTCAGCAACCACGACAGCGGAAAGTTCAGTTCTAGCCAGGACGTGCATCAGTACGTCATGAGTATGACGGATACGTGCTACAGCAACGAGTTCCATGAACAAGGAAATGACAGCACCCATGCCGCGGTGGACGCCGCATTCATCAACGATGCTCTACAGTTGAGCTATCTCGTTCCCGATGAGGAATATACCGACCAGCAGGATGTTGTGCTGCTTATGCATATGGATGAGGGAAGCAGCAGTCAGGTCAGGGATAGCTCTTCGCACGTCAACCATGGGACGCTCCACAATGGGGAGTGGGTTGATCAGGGGAGATTTGGAAGCGCTATTCGGTTCGATGGCCAGAGCACAGTAGTGACAGTCCCGTATGATGAGAGCTTGAACTTTGACCGGGTCATGGTGGAGGTTTGGCTGAAGGCGTCCGACAGCGGCACGACACAGTCAGTTGTGGAGAGACCTGGTTCCTTTGGGCTGGAGATAACCGGGGATCGCTACTTGCGTTTCTACGTGCGTGATACCACAGCGATGCGATGGAGCATAGTGCATGTCACCACGCCGTTCACGATGTTTGACCGCTTCGTACACGTGATGGCGACTTATGATGGTCAGTTTATGCGCTTGATGATTGATGGCGAACAAGTGTCCGTGGACAGCCACTCGGGCGTGATTGATCACAGCTCCAGCGGGACATTCGGCCTGTACATCGGTGACGATCGAAGTAGAGCGAAACCATTTCAGGGAATCATCGATGAGATCCGAATTTCCAACGAGTGCCGGGCTTTGGCTTGCCGTAGTTCAGGAGTTTGGGTGTCTGATGAGATCTTCTCTGTTGAGGATCGGTGTGGAACCTTGATTGTAGATCATTCGCTGAATGGTGGTATCATTTCCTACGACATTCTGGACGAAAGTGGGGTCCTGGTATCAGGGCACACCTGTGTTACTTCGTCTGTGCACAGTCTTGGTGATTTGGTCGGTCCGATTCGGGTGAGGGCCAATTTGACACGCGGAGTCAACCCATACACATCGCCTGAGGTATATAGCATTCAAATCACCAGAGCCAGCCATGTTTTTTACTTCCCTCTCACTCTCAAGGGCAGCCTAGGAGATTGAGGTGCTTGCCCCGTGAGTTGCCCACAGTCGGAAAGATGAACCTATTGGTGGATGTAAGGAAACTGATGAACCGTCGGGGACAACCTCGCGGGCTGTCATTGGAAAAACCTCTGACGCTACGGGCGAATTTTACCTGGACGTTTGTGGGAAATGTGATCTACTCAGCTTCCCAGTGGGGAATGTTGACTGTGATGGCGAAACTAGGCTCACCGGAGATGGTGGGAAGGTTTTCTCTGGGACTGGCAATTTGCGCTCCAGTGGTTTTGTTTGCCAATCTGCAACTTCGCGTAGTCCAGGCCACAGATGCCAAGCAAGACTACCAGTTCGGTGACTATCTGGGTGTACGGCTGGTCGCTGTTCTGTTGGCGCTACTGGTCATTGTTGGCATATTGGTTTTCTCTGGATATCCCCACGAGACAGCCCTGGTGATCTTGGTCATTGGGTTTGCTAAGGTGTTCGAGTCGGTCAGTGATGTCATGTACGGGCTGTTTCAGAAGTACGAGCGCATGGATTGCATTGCGATCTCCAAGTCGATCAAGGGGCCTCTTTCGCTTTTCGTGTTGGGTGGGTTAGTCTGGATGACAGATCGCGTCTTGTATGGTGTGTTGGGACTGGCGGTGGCTTGGCTGCTGTTGCTGCTGGTCTATGATCTGCGCAATGCCAGTCTCTTGGCATCCATCCGGCCGCGGATAGATTGGGATACCTCGTGGCGACTGGTGCGGCTAGCGCTACCGTTGGGCCTGGTGACTATGTTGATATCGCTCAACTCGAATGTACCACGCTACTTCGTTGAACGTTATATGGGCGAGGGAAAACTAGGATACTTTTCTGCAATGGCTTACCTCATGGTAGCAGGGAATACCGTCGTGGGTGCTTTGGGGCAATCCGCTACCCCACGGTTGGCCAGACACTACGCCGCGGGAGATAGGCGGGCGTTCAGCAGGTTGCTCTTGCAACTGGTGGGCATAGGTGGTGCTATGGGAGTGATGGGTGTAGCGGTTGCGGGCTTCTTTGGCCGCCCCATTCTCGCCCTGCTGTATCGGCTCGATTATGCTGCCCATGCCAACGTGCTTGTCTGGTTGATGGCGGCGGCAGGGGTGGGTTATGTTGCGTCTTTCCTGGGGTACGGTATGACATCAGCACGCAGTTTTCGGGTTCAGTTGCCTTTGTTTGCTGTCGTGGCACTATCTGTGGCGGCTGCTTGCGCGTTGTTGGTCCCGAAGACTGGTCTTGTGGGAGCTGCACAGGCCAGTCTGGTCGGTGCTTTGCTCAACCTCGCAGGTAGTGCGGTAGTGGTCGCTCATGCGCTGCATGCCGTTGGCCGTCGCGTGGACTGAGGCATAATGCACGATAGACCCGTTCGTATTCTACACATCGTCGGCGGCATGAATCGGGGTGGCGTCGAAACCTGGCTGATGTCCGTGCTGCGCAACATCAATCGAGAACGGTTCCAGATGGAGTTCTTGGTGCACACGATGCGGGAGTGCACCTACGACGATGAGATCCACGAATTGGGCAGCCGGACGATTCCCTGTATGCATCCTTCACGGCCGTGGGCTTACGCGACTCGTTTCAGGCGTATTCTGAACGAGTTTGGGCCGTACGATGTTGTGCACAGCCACGTCTACTGGTTCTCAGGCTGTGCAGCGCGTTTGTCCTATCAAGCGGGGGTCCCGCGCAGGCTTGTGCATATGTATCCCCATGAGGACTTACGGGCCAGAACGGTTCTGCGGCGTCTATATCGGTGGGTGATGTGCCGTTGGATCTCCAGATATGCCACGGGCATACTCGCCGATTCTCAGATTGCCTTGTCGGCCTTTAACAGGAACTGCAGGCGCTCTAGACAACCACAAGCGGTTGTCTACCCGGTCGTTGATCTGTCATCGTTCATCGGCCTGCGGGTTGATCGTGCCGAGGTCCGAAACAAATACGGTCTGCCGCGCGATCTGCCGATTGTGTCATACGTCGCCCGGTTTTATCCGCACAAGAACCATCGCTGCCTACTGGAAGTCGCCCGCCAGGTCAATGCCCACCACAAGCTGGCTCATTTTGTGCTGGCTGGGGCATGCGGGCCGTCCTTGCCTGAATTGCAGGAAGCTGTTCGGGAGCGAAACGACGTCTCGGTGTTACCAGACATCAAGGATGTCTCTGAGCTAATGGGGGCCAGCGACGTGTTTGTCTTTCCATCGCTGAACGAGGGCTTCGGCATCGTGGCTCTCGAGGCGCAGGCTGCGGGTTTGCCGGTGGTGGCAACTGACCTGCCCAGCATTCGCGAAGTGCTGGCGCCGACCTTGAGGGCTCTGACGTTTGAGCCTGATGCACCACATGTGGCTGCTTCGAACATTATGGCTGTGCTCTCAGATACCAGTCTCCATGATCGATTGGTGCGAGACGGCTACCGGTGGGTACAGAATTTTGACCTGCGATCTTCCATGGCCAAGCTTGTGAGTTTATACACGACGTAGGTGTCCCTATGTGCGGGGACGAGTGCTTTCGTAGCTGCGCGGAGCATATTCAACTATAGTTATGTTTTACCAGGATTTCCTGTACGTCTGCTTGACCGCTTTCGTGAGCCTGTCTTGTGGCATTCTGGTCAGAACGGTAGCCTCCGTCTTGTCTAAGGGCCTCAAGTCCCGTTCGGCTTTTGAGATGATGTGGGTTTTTGCCTACGCTGTCCCCACATTGGTCTATCTTCTATCTCCTAAGGCTGCGGCTGGGGTCGAGGGTATTGCCTGGATGGGGATCGAAGAATGGGGCATCGCTGCCTTGATGGCGCTGGTCGGATTGGCCTGTTTCGAGCTGGGATATCATCTGGGAAGAAGGCGGGTTTTCACCGGGAGAGGTACATCCCAAGTGGCAGTCATTCGCAGCAATAGATTTGCACAGTTTACGCTCCTGTTCGTAAGTCTGGGCCTGCAGATCTATCCGATCTACCTGATCAGGTCACGAGGAATACGGATCGATTTTGTCCATCGTGCGGTACACTGGCAACAAGTTGGGCTGGCGATTCGTCTCGCGTACTTTTCTCTGCCAGCTATGGCTGTGGCGTTGTGGTTGTTCCTGGACAGGAAATCGCTTCTGCGTTTGGTCCTGCTGTTGCTTACGTTCGTGATTTCCACTGTCTCAGCGGTGATTCTGGGGGCACGTATGTTCCTGGTGTTACTGCCATTTGTGTTGTTCCTCGTCTACAGCACCCGCAGGCCTAAGACGCGAGTATGGCTTTTTGCGATGCTATTCGTGATGGCATTGTTGGTGTCAGTAGTATATCAGACAGTCTTGCGCTCTGACGATCCAGGCAGTTTTGTCCCAAGTCTTGTCAAGGTCATAATGAGTGATTTGGGGAGAATGCATACACTGGCCTATACAGGCAAACACATAGGCTTGATCCGATCTGACCTAGTCACTCCCCCCATCCTCGGCTCGTATTTCTATTGGCTGATTCTGCCAGTGCCCAGATCTACGTGGCCAGGCAAGCCCTATGCGACAAATTTGCAGTTCTCTTTCCATTTCCGCCACGAACATACATCGTTCTACGTTCCCCCTACCATCGCTGAGATGGCGGGTAGCACCGAGTTTGGCTTCATCGAAGAAGCAGCGCTGAATCTAGGAGTCATGGGTCTGTTCATATTGATTTTGTTCGGCTACCTGGCGGCTCGCCTCGATGGCCGAATACACCACACACGCTATCTGAAGGTTGTGGTACCTGTCTTCTTCTTGGTCGGCACGATCTATACGTTCAACGGTGTGCTGAACTATCTGGCCCCATTCGTGATTGTCAGTTTCTTCCTGGACAGGGTTATGCGCCGGCAGGTCAAGGAGCACCGTCGCGTCGCGAGATTCGGTGCGGAGGTCCAGGCGACTAGATGAGTAAGCCAATGTCTCTGCCTGTCGTCCTCCACGTTGCGCCAGTTACCCACGATAGAGCTTCCGGGTTCACGTCGTCGGTCCCAGCCACCATCAGCGCGCTGCATCGTTTGGGCGTGCCGACGGGTTTGCTAACCACCTCCCCACGGGGGCCGTACGCCAAGGCGCAGCCCTATCCGGTTGCCTACGTGCGTGATCTACCTGTGCTCGCTGCGATTTCATCGATGTCACGGCCTTTGAATCGACCGGATCTTGTTGTCTTTCACAGCACGTATATCCCGGTTCACGCACTTCTCTCGTACGCAGCCCGCCGCAGGGGGATTCCGTACGTGATCACTCCGCGAGGGGGGATGACCCGCGGTGCACAACGGGTGAAGCGCCTGAAGAAGCGACTGGGGAATATTCTGTTCTTCAGCGCGATGGTCCGCCGCGCAGCGGCCGTTCACTGTCTGACCGAGCGTGAAGCTGCCGACGTGCGGGCGTGGGGATGCCCTACCTTCGTCGTGGGCAACGGCGTTGAACTACCTCCCCCCGATCACCTCGCGCAACCTAGTCGGGATAGGGGATTGCGGCTTGTTTTCGTGGGACGGCTCGATATGTACCACAAGGGATTGGACCTGTTGATTGAAGCGTGTGCCCTGGTTCGAGATGATCTCCGCCGGGCTGATGCTCAGATACATCTTTATGGACCCGATGTAGGGAGCTGCAAGTCCACGATTGAACGAATGATCGTCGCCAGCAATCTCCAGAGATTGGTGCGGCTCCACGGTCCCGTCTACGCTGCGGAGAAGGAGTATGTGTTCCGAGGTGCAGACGTGTTCCTGCACACCTCGCGGTTTGAGGGGCACCCAATGGCTGTGTTGGAGGCCCTGTCCTATGGAGTGCCCTGTCTATTGACTACAGGTACGAATCTTTCCGCAGACGTGGTTGGAGCTGGTGCTGGGTGGGAGGCGGCAGGGTCGGTGGAGTCTATTGCGTCGGCAATCGGTCAGGTCCTGCATGGGGCACACAACCTGCATAAGATGGGGGCTGCCGCGCGCAGATTGACGGAGGAGGAGTACTCTTGGGACCAGATTGGCCGGAGGCTGCTGGAGCATTACCAGGAGCTAGTTCAGGTATGAGAACCGAGGATCCATCCTGGCTTGAGTACTGTGACCGGGCGTTGCTCAGCATAGAGGTCGGGCGGGAATACCATGCGCGCTGCCGGGAGCGCTATATCCGCACTGCCAGTTTGATCGAGAAATACGCCACTCTGTCTGCGTCGAGCAGTGTCGCGGAGGTGGGGCCTGGTTTACTCATCGCCATGATGCGCTTGAAGTGGGGATGTGAATGTGTGGCCTATGGGTTGCTGTGGGATTCCTGGCGCCGTGATCTGTCGCGGCTTGGCATCACCGCCGTCAACTGGGACGCGAACGAGCCTTTGGCGGAGGGGTACGGCAGCGAACGGTATGACCTGGTGCTTTTCTGCGAGGTGATAGAACATCTTAATCGATGGCCGGTGGAAGTTCTCGGCGATATCTACCGCCTTCTTCGACCCGGCGGAACGCTGATCTTGACGACCGTTAACTTCGTTCGCCTTACCAATCGGATCCGTATGATGACTGGAAGATCTCCCTTAGTGAATCCGTTTGAGAAGACGCAGGACGGATCTAACCACATTCGTGAGTATACGGTCCAGGAATTGGATCGGTATCTGACAAAGGCGGGCTTTGAAGACCTTCAGTCCGAGTTATGGTCGTTTTATCGTGCAGGGATCACGGGTGCTGTGGCACGTCTGAGTGGTACTCTCATCCCTTCTGTGCGGAATTACATAGCCATTGTAGCGAACAAGCCGGTGGGGCGTTCGGGAAATGGGTCTGTGGGAGTGCCGAATAGATGAGGACGTTGACGTGTCGTGGGGCTTCACCTACGGTCTGAACGGGTCGGGTACTCAAATGGATATTTGCGGGACTGCCCCAGGTTCTGATGCTTTGTTGATGTTGAAGGGCTATCTTGAGACACTGCGAGCTTGAGGCTCAATGTGTAACGGGGAGAGTAAGGTGGGACGCTCGGTCTGGTTCTTCAATCATTACGCGATCACCCCTGACATGCCAGGTGGCACGCGCCACTTCGACCTGGCGTGGGAGCTGGTTCGCCTGGGGTACGACGTCACGATCTTCGCGTCGGCCTTCAACCACAGCCTGCGGAAGAAAGTGCGGTTGCTGAACGGGGATCCGTGGGCGCTGGAGGAGATAGAGGGCGTCAAGTTTGTGTGGCTCCCCTCGTTTGCCTATCAGGGCAACGACTGGCGCAGGGCGGCGAATATGGTAGACTATACCAGTCGTGCCTATTCACTCGGTCGTCGCCTGCCTCGACTGGAGCCGCGCGTTCCGGTGCCCGACTTCGTGATGGGTTGCTCGGTGCATCTTTTTGCGGTGCTGGCGGGTTATTATATTAGCCGCAGGTATGGGGCACATTTCCTGATGGAAGTGCGCGATTTGTGGCCCCAGACCTTTCTCGATATGGGGCTGTGGCACGACGGGCAGCCTCAAGTGCGGTTCTTTCGTTGGTTGGAACAATTTCTTTACGCACGCGCCGAGCGTATCGTGACGCTCTCACCCTTAACCCGGGAGTATCTGGCTCGTTACTCGCGTGAGTGGGCCGACAAGGTCGTATACATCCCTAATGGGACGCGGGTGGTCCGGTTTGAAGCCGTCACTGCTGGAAGGCGGTTGGAAGCCCAACCGGTTCAAGCCATGTTCTTGGGGTCAATTGGGCTCAAGAACGGAGTCGATCTTATCGTGCAGGCGATGCGCATCATCGAGGAGTCTGAGCCTGGACTGGTGCAGTGTGTGTTGGTAGGTGATGGGCCGGAGAAGACCCGTTTGCAGCGGATGGTTCGAGACTGGGGATTGAAAAGTGTGAGCTTTAGAGATCCTGTCCCGCGGGCACAGGTGCCCCACTACACGGCACAGGCCGACGTATTGGTGCTCGTGGAGAGACAGGTTCTGTATGGCAGCTCGAACAAGCTGTTTGACTACATGGCGGCGGGCAAGCCAATCGTGTCGTCCGTGTATGCTGCACACAACAGCGTAGTAGACGAGGTTCGGTGCGGGTTGTCTGCTGCACCGGACAGTGCGACGGATTTGGCGGAGAAACTGCTCGCTTTAGCGCGGAAGCCAGCGGAAGAGAGGCGGGCGATGGGCCAGCGTGGACGTGCGTACGTGCGACGACACTACGATTACTCCGTGTTGGCGAAGCGATTGGTAGATGCGATGGAGGGATTGGGCAATGGGCGGTCAGAGCAGAGTGGTCATCAAGCGGCTGTTTGATCTAGCTCTCGCTAGCTTGGCGTTGGTGCTGTTATTGCCACTGTTTCTCTTGCTGGCTGTTCTCGTCTGGCTCTTTCTAGGATCTCCCATCCTCTTTCACCAGCGAAGGCCTGGTCTTCACGGTAAGCCCTTCACGATCTACAAATTCCGCACCATGACCGGCGAGCGTGACGCTGATGGCAACCTGCTGCCCGATTCCCAGCGGTTGACGCCCTTCGGGAGGTTCCTGCGCAGCACCAGCCTGGACGAGCTTCCAGAGCTGTTCAACGTGCTGAAGGGTGATATGAGCCTGGTAGGTCCGCGCCCGTTGCTGATGCAGTATCTGGATCGATACACGCCGGAGCAGATGCGTCGCCACGAGGTGAGGCCGGGTATCACCGGTTGGGCCCAGGTCAACGGCCGCAATGGGGCTAACTGGGAGCAAAGGTTCGTACTGGATGTGTGGTACGTTGACAACGGGTCGCTTTGGCTGGATCTGACGATCATTGTTCGCACGGCCTGGAAAGTCCTCGTGCGTGAAGGTATTAACCAGCCCGGCCACGCGACGATGGAGGAATTCGTAGGGTCCTGGAATGTGCGATGCGGGTCCTGATTCTTGGGGCAGGTGGGCATGGCCTGGTTGTGGCAGATATACTTCTCTGTGCGCATCGTGCCGGTGGCGTTGCTGTACCAATTGGCTATCTGGATGATGCCCCCACGTTGCGTGGGCAGTCCCGACTCGGATTGCCGATTCTGGGGCCGTTGGAGCAGCTTGATGGGGTGCCTCACGATGGGGTCATTGTGGCTGTTGGGGACAACGCTACCCGGCAGAAGCTATACGAGCAGTTGCGCCAGCGCGGCGAGCGTTTTGCGACGGGAGTTCATCCTCGATCAGTGATCGCTTCAGATGTTCAGGTAGGGCCCGGCACCATGGTTTGCGCTGGCGCGATTGTCAACCCTGGCAGTGTCGTCGGTCAGAATGTAATTCTGAACACAGGCTGCTCTGTTGATCACCACAATTGTATCGGCGATCACGTTCATATTGCCCCTGGTGCCCATCTTGGTGGGGATGTGAGCATCGGCGAAGGGACGTTGGTGGGTATTGGCGCAACGGTGATGCCCCAGCGGCAAGTTGGTGATTGGGCCGTCGTGGGCGCCGGGTCGGTGGTTCATTCAGACTTACCCGATAAGGTCGTGGCTGCAGGTTTCCCGGCAAGGGTTGTTCGCAATCTGGCGATGGAGGAGTGAGTACATGCGCGTGCCTATGTCATCTCCCGACCTGACAGATCAAGATATCATGGCTGTGAATCAGGTCCTGGAAACCCCCTATCTCAGCATTGGCCCGCACATTCAGGCCCTCGAGCAAGCGATCGCTGACTACGTAGGTGCCACTTATGCCATTGGGGTAAACTCGGGCACCAGTGGCCTGCACCTGGCCGTCATCGCAGCCGGCGCAGGCGATGGGGATTTGGTGATCACGACGCCCTTTTCCTTCATCTCGTCGGCGAACTGCATCCTCTACGAACGGGCTGTCCCGGTGTTCGTAGACGTTGACCCGCAGACGCTCAACATCGACCCTGCGCTGGTGGGCGAGGCGGTGCATGACCTGGCCCGTGGCGGTGACGCCGCAGGGCGGTGGCTCCCCCCAGCACTTCGCACTTCGCAATCTGCAATCCGCAATTTGAAGGCGATCTTGCCCGTGGATGCCTTCGGCCAGCCGGTGGACTACGATCCGATCTGCGAAATCGCTGAGAGCCACAATCTGGCTGTTATCGAGGATTCGTGTGAGGCCATCGGAGCCGAGTACAAGGGACGCCGGGCGGGCACGTTGGGCGACGTCGCTGTCTTTGCCTTCTATCCCAACAAGCAGATGACGACCGGCGAGGGGGGCATGATCGTCACCGACCGGGATGACTGGGACGCGCTCTTTCGCTCGCTCCGCAATCAGGGCCGGGACATCTTCGACGCGTGGCTGAACCACACCCGGTTGGGCTACAACTATCGCATGGACGAGATGAGCGCGGCGTTGGGCGTCTCGCAGCTCCGCCGGATCGATGAACTGCTGGCCAAGCGGGACAGGGTGGCGGGGTGGTATAACGAGCGGCTGGCGGACGTCGACGGTGTGCAGGTGCCCTACGTTGCCCCGGCCACGACGCGGATGAGTTGGTTTGTGTACGTGGTGCGCATCGCACCGGAGATCGGTCGCGATCAGGTGATGGCCCGCTTGAAGCAACGGGGTGTCCCTTCGCGGCCGTATTTCACGCCCATACATCTTCAGCCCTTCTATGTGCAGCGGTTTGGCTACCGGCGGGGCGACTTTCCAGTCACAGAGGCGGCCGGCGATACTTGCCTGGCACTGCCATTCTCAAGCGTGATGCGGGAGGAGCAGGTGGAGTATGTCTGTGAGATGCTGGAGGCGGTCATCTCAGCCTAGGCCTTCGCTGGGTTGGGACAGGTGATCCCGGATGGATTATTCTGCTGACGCTCCGAAGCTGCCAGTGATTCGCAATCGGTACTTCTTTATTGTAGACGTACTGCTGGCGCCTTTTGCCGTAGCGATCAGTTTCTTGCTCCGGCTGGACGTCCAGGGTATGCAACCGTACATTCGGACTGCGCTTGTGTATGCGGTTCTGGCAACTGTTGTCAAGCCGGTGATATTCTACCTGTTCGGTCTGTACCGCCGCTGTTGGCGCTACGCCAGTGCCAACGATCTGGTCAACATTGCGCTGGCGACGTTGGCTGGCACGGCCGTCGCGACGTTGCTTATGTACTCGTTGGCCTCTCTCCTGTTGGATTTCCGCCCTCTGCCCCGCTCGATTCCGATCCTCGACTGGCTGGTCAGCCTGTTGATGGTCGGGGGGGCACGGTTTGCCGTGCGCATGGTCACCGATTGGTCGTTGGTACGGCTGTGGCGCAACAATCACGTAAATGGCGGGCAGCCTGGGGAACAGCGCGTGCTGGTGATGGGAGCCGGCAACGCCGGCGCGATGATCGTCCGCGAGATGCAGGCGAACCCAGGTCTGGGCCTCGTGCCCGTTGGCCTGTTGGACGATGACCGCGCCAAGGTCGGCATGACGATCCACGGCGTCCTCGTGCAGGGTATGCGGGAGGACATCCCGCGCCTGGTGGAGGAGCAAGACATAGACGATGTGATTATCGCCATGCCTACGGCGCCGGGGCAGGCCATCCGCGACGTGGTCACGATCTGCCAGCAGGCCGGCGTCGCCTGTAAGACCATGCCCGGCATCTACGAGCTGATCTCCGGACAGGTCAGCGTCAAGCAGGTGCGCGACGTGCGCATCGAGGATCTGCTGCGGCGCGATCCGGTGCAGATAGATGGGCGGGATGCCGGGCGCTACCTGGCCGATTCCGTGGTGCTGGTCACCGGCGCCGGTGGCTCGATCGGTTCGGAGTTGTGCCGGCAGATCGCTTCCTACAGGCCCGGGCTGTTGCTCCTGCTGGGCCACGGCGAGAACAGTATCTACCACGTCTCGCAGGAGCTACGCCACAGGTTCCCCCGTCTGGCCCTGCACTCCTTCATCGCCGACGTGCGTGACTATGAGCGCCTGACGAAGATTCTCAGCCGGTATGGCCCGGATATCATTTTTCACGCTGCGGCCCACAAGCACGTGCCGTTGATGGAGACCAACGTGGCCGAGGCGGTGATGAACAACGTCTTCGGTACCCGGAGCTTGTTGCGGGCCGCCGATGCCCACGACGTAGCCCGGTTTGTTTTCGTTTCCACCGATAAGGCGGTCAATCCTGTGAACGTGATGGGGGCGACGAAGCGGCTGTCTGAATTGTTGGTTCAGGACTTCGCCCGATGCACCAGCCGGGCCTACGTGGCAGTGCGGTTCGGCAACGTGCTTGGCAGCCGGGGCAGTGTGATCCCTCTCTTTCAACGTCAGATCGCCGCCGGTGGCCCTGTGACGGTGACCCATCCGGAGATGCGACGCTACTTCATGACCATTCCAGAGGCGGTGCAGCTCGTTATCCAGGCGGCGGCGCTGGGACAGGGTGGTGAGATCTTCGTCCTGGACATGGGCGAGCAGGTCCCCGTCGTCGACCTGGCGACGGAGTTGATCCATCTCTCAGGATTGGAACCGGGACGCGACGTGGAGATCGTCTTCACTGGTTCTCGCGTTGGGGAGAAGCTGAGCGAGGAGTTGTTCGCCAGCGGCGAGGAGCCTCGCCCGACGCGCCACGGAAAGATCCTCGTTGCGCACGGCAACAACACGTGGGACAGCGAGACCCTCTCGCGTCACCTCCAGGATCTGCAGGTGCTAGCAAGGGAGGGAGAGACCGCGCGCATCGTTGCCAAACTGCACGAGATTGTGCCGGAGTATACGCCGTGAATCGACACACCGAGGAGCCTTCCAGGATCACCATCGCCCTGGCCCAGATCGACG